>Ga0070741_10016410_pt1 | contig 12350 bp, 10 predicted proteins | sample Coa_R1_4_FD_66440 | JGI IMG/M metagenome (GOLD analysis project Ga0070741, IMG submission 66440) | Surface soil microbial communities from Centralia Pennsylvania, which are recovering from an underground coalmine fire - Coalmine... | ecosystem: Environmental > Terrestrial > Soil > Unclassified ...
GGTGCGGTGCATCCCAAGGAGGTCAGCCAAAACGTGGCGCACATGTCGGCGCGCGTCCCTCCAGCTCTTTGGGCGGAATTGAAGCAGCAGAACCTCATCGCTGCGTCCGCTCCGGTTCCCGACTGAGCCTTCCGCCGACAGGGCTTGCGACCCTTAGGTGCCGCGGCGGATCAAAAAGGCCGGCGGCCCTGGTCGGACCGCCGGCTCATGCGTCACCGTCAGCCTACCACTTGGTGATGTCTTCCGGCACCGGCCGCCAATCGGGCGTTGCCAGCACGTACTTGCCGTCCTTGACGCTCTCGATCTTGACCTTGCCGGACAGCCGGAATGGCGCCTCCTTGGAGAAGGTGACGGCCGAGAGGAGACCCATGAGCTCCTCGTCGGTGAACTTGTGCGAGACGAGCGTCTCGTAGACCGCCTCGCCGGTGATCTTGCCGGCGCCCACGCGCCCCGCCGTATGCTCGATGGCGCGCACGGCGACGATGCCCTGGCTGAGCCCCAGCACATTGAGCGGGTTCCACTCGGCCGGCAGCCCGTACTGCTTGCTCAGCATCTGGTAGAACTCCCAGGCCCTGCCGGACTTGTCGGTGGTTGGCGCGATGCCGGTGACGACCATGTGGCCCTCCCACGGAGCGTAGCTCTTCATCGCTTGCGCCAGCGGCCAGATGGTGTGCCAGGGCGAGGCAATGGTGGGGATGTTCACGCCGTGGAGCTGCTCGGCGCGCAGCGCAGCGGCCGCCAGCGTGGTGTTGGCCGTGCCCATGATGACGTCGGCCTTGGCATCGATGATCTTCTTCATGGGGCTTGCCACGTCCACCGGCTGGATCTCGACCCATTCCGTGGCGACGATCTTGGCGAGGCCCTTGGGCTCCAGCACGGTCTTGATGTAGTGCGTCAGCCCGTTGACGATGTCGACGAACGCGGGCGAGGCCTGCGTCGACAGGAAGGCCACCTTGACCGGTTTCTTGTCCGGGTGCTGCTCGATGAACCACAGGAGGGCGGCGGCCCACTCGTGCGTATAGCTTGGCCGCACGTTGAAGAGCCACTGGTCGGGCTGCCAGCTGTAGCCGTAGCCGGGCGGCGCATAGAGCACAGGGACCTTGTCGCGCGGCAGGCGCTGCTGCAGGGCGGCGACATCGGCGCCGCCGAGCCCCAGCGCAAGGACGGGGCTGTTCTCGCTCAGGATGCCGGGCCACAGGCTCGCCACCACCGTGCCATCGTAGCGGGTATCGTAGTTCTTGACGGTCAGCTTGATGCCGAGCTTCTTGCCTTCGTTGTCGTTCCACCACTTGAACACCGCATCGCGCGCGATCAAATGCTTGGTGAGATCGGCGAACGGCCCCGAATTGTCGACGATACCGGGAATCTTGTACTCGACCTGGGCCAGCGCCGGCCCAGGCCCAACCATGCCGGCCGCGAGTGCGGCCGCCAGCATCCATCCTGTCTTCGACATGCGATCTCCTCCGTGATTGCTCGATTGTCGCCGGCTGCGGCCGTTAGCCGAGCCAGCGCTTGCGCCTCTTGTAGTGCTTGACGTCCTTGAAGCTCTTGCCTTGGCCCGACAGGCTCATGCCGAGATAGAATTCCTTGATGTCCTCGTTGTCGCGCAGCTCCTGGGCGCTGCCGAACAGCACGATGCGGCCGTTCTCCATCACATAGCCGGCATCGGCGACGCCGAGCGCGACTTTGGCGTTCTGCTCCACCACCAGGAAGGCGATGCCCTCTTGATCGCGCAGACGCCGGACCAGGCTGAAGATTTCCGCGACGATCATGGGCGCGAGGCCGAGCGAGGGCTCGTCGAGGAGCACGAGGCTCGGCTTCGCCATGAGCGCCCGTCCGATGACGAGCATCTGCTGCTCGCCGCCCGACAGGTAGCCCGAGGTGCGCCCCCGCATGTCGCGCAGCTTGGGGAAGTAGTCGTACACGCGCTCGAGCATCTGGCGGCGCTCAGCGCTGTTCTTCAGCACCTTGCCGCCCACCAGCAGGTTCTGCTCGACTGTCATGTGCGGCAGGATCTTGCGCCCCTCGACGACCTGGACGAGCCCCTTGCGCACCAGGTTCTGCGGCTCCTCGGTGTGGATCGGCGCGCCCTTGAAGGTGATCCTGCCCGCCGTCACCCGTCCGTCCTCCGAGCGCAGCAGGCCCGAGATCGCCTTCAGCGTCGTCGTCTTGCCGGCGCCGTTGGCGCCCAGCAGCGCGACGATCCTGCCCGCGTCGACATCGAGATTGATCCCCTTCAGCACGAGGATGACGTCGCTGTAGACGACCTCCACGTTGGTCAACTGCAGAAGCATCGCACCATTGCTCTCAATGCGGGAAGGGCCAGATGCGGTAGCTCTCTTTGATGATGTTCCAGCGGTGCACGAGGCCGCGCGGCTCGAAGATCATGAAGAGGACGATGAGGCCGCCGAGCAGGATGTTCATGCTGGCGAAGACGATCTGGCCGCCGAGCTGGGGGGCGAGCTCGGTGAGAATCGGGCCGGCCGCGGTGATGAGCTCCTGCAGCAGGCGTATGACGACGGTGCCGACGATGGCGCCCAGCACCGAGCCCATGCCGCCGACGATGAGCATGCCGATGTACCAGACCGACAGCCACAAGGTGAACTGGTCGACCTGCACATAGCGCACATAGTAGGCCCACAGGCCGCCGGCGATGCCGGCGTAGAAGGCGCCGATGAAGAATGCGAGCACCTTGTAGTAGAACACGTTGATGCCGATCACCTCGGCGGCGTTGTCGTTGTCGCGCACGGCGACGAAGGCGCGGCCGGTGCGGCTGCGGGCAAGGCCGAAGGCGCCTGTCGTCATCAGGACCGCCATGGCCAGAACGAGGAAATAGATGCGGGTGTCCGTGTCGAAGGCAAAGCCGCCGAGGCTCGCCGGCTCGAGGCGCAGGCCCTCGGCCCGGCCGAACCATTCCTTCGGCAGCTTGAGCATGGCGAAGGTGAAGATGTACTGGGCGGCTATGGTCGTGAGCGCGAGATAGAAGCCCTTGATGCGCAGGGCGGCGAGACCGAAAACGACGCCGAACAGTGCCGCGCCGATGCCGCCGAGCGGCAGCGTCAGCCAGAACGGCAGGCCGAGCTTGGAGGCGAGCGCGCCGACCACATAGCCGCCGACACCCATGAAGGCCGACTGACCCATGTTGATTTGGCCGGCGTAGCCCGACGTGAGCTGCAGGCCCACCACGGCAACGAGCGTGATGCCGATGACATTGGCGATGCCGACGAAACGGGGCGATGCGAACAGCGGCAGAAGGACCAGCACGGCGATCATCGCCACGAACCAGGCCCACTGGCCAGGCGTGCGGATGAGCGCGTGGTCCTGGGCGTAGGTTTCGGCGAAGACGCCACCGGGGAGGGTCATGCGACTCAGATCCTCTCGATGGTCTTCCAGCCGAACAGGCCGGTCGGCCGCACCAGCAGGATGATGACCATGATAAGGAACGGGAACACGGCCGCCACGCCGCCGTCGAAGACGGGGTCGAGGAAGTAGGCGGCGAGCGCGGAAGCGATGCCGACGATCAGGCCGCCGAGCACGACGCCGCCGATCGACTCGAGCCCGGCCAGCAGGGCCACCGGCAGCGCGGCAAAGCCGATGTCGGAGGCGAGGAACGTCATGCCCTTGCCGTTGAGGAAGATGATGGCAGCGAGCGTCGAGAACACGCCGCTCAGCGCCCAGGCGACTGCAACCGAGCGTTTCACCGAGATGCCGAGCGACAGCGCGGTCTGGTGGTCCTCGGCCACGGCGCTCATCTCCAGGCCGAGCTGCGTCTTGTTGAAGAACCACGACATCAGTGCAGCGATCACCAGCGTGGCGAGCCCGCCCCACAGCAGCGCCTGGTCGATGACCACGGGACCGATGCGCACCGCCGTCACCGGCAGGACGGCCGGGAAGAAGCGCACCTCGGGGCCCCAGATCACCAGCACCACGCCGCGGATGAGGATCAGCAGGCCGATCGTCACCATGACGAAGGAGAACAGCTCCTCCCCCACCAGCGGTCGCAGGAAGATCCGCTCGATGACGAGGCCCAGCACGAGGCTCGAGACGAGCGCCAGCGGCACGGCGATCCACCATTCCATGTCGAACAGCGCGACGTAGGACCAGATCAGGAAGGCGCCGACGACGATGATCTCCCCTTGCGCAAAATTGAACACCCGCGCCGAGCGGTAGATGATGACGAAGCTCATGGCGATGAGCGCGTAGAGCAGGCCCGTGAGCGCGCCGTTGATGAGATAGGTGAGCACGCTAGCCATGGGCAGCCATCCGCTCACGGGGGCGCTCTGCGGCCGCTGCGGGGGGCGGCGCTTCCACATCCATGACGTGGACTACGGCGTTGAGCCGGCCGACGCGGCCGTCCTGGTACTTCACGGCGATGTCGGCCGTCACCTCGGAGGCGCCGCTGTAGATGGCGGAGATGAAGCTCGCGTACTTTTCTTCCAGATACTTGCGGCGCAGCTTGCGCGTGCGCGTCAGCTCGTCCTCGTCGGGGTCGAGCTCCTTGGGGAAGTTGACGAAGCGGCGTATGTGCGCACCTTCCGGCAGCAGCGTGTTGATGTGCTCCAGCTCCTTGCGGATCAGCTCGCGGATGCGCGCGTTCTGCGACAGGTCGGCGAAGGTCGTGAAGGCGACGCCGTTCTGCTCGGCCCAGCGGCCGAGCGTGTTGGCGTTGATGTTTATGAGCGCGGCAACGAAGGGCTTGGTGTCGTCGCCCAGCGTCATGGCATCCTTGATGAAGGGGCTGAAGCGCAGGCGGTTCTCGATGAACTGCGGCGGAAAGCGATGGCCGGTGGACAGGCGCCGCATATCCTCGACGCGATCGAGATAGACGATCTCGTCATTGGCGGTCCGGTGGACGGCATCCTCCATCCGGTACCAGCCGTCGACGATCTTCTTCGCCGTCGCCTCGGGGTTGTTGTAATAGCCCGCGAAGCCGACGCCGCCGCGAACCAGAAGTTCTCCGTCCTCGGTGATCTTGAATTCGAGCGGCGTGCCGAGCTTCGGATGGACCTCGAGCCAGCTCCCCACCGTCTCGAGATCGAAGGACGTGCCCTGATGGGCGGTAAGCAGGCCGACCTCGGTCGTTCCGTAGATGTTGCGCAGCGGCACGCCCATGGCGTGGAAAAAGCGGAAGACCTCGGGCGCCATGCCCGAGCCCCCCGATACGGCGACTTTGGCCGACTGCAAGCCCAGATTGTCCCGCAGATGCCGCAGAACGGCGAGATCGGCGAGCCATCCCGCAAAGCGCATCACCGGCCCGGTGCGCCGGCCCTCGAGCCGTGCAAGGTTGACCCGCCTGCCCACGGCCATGCCGGCACGGAAGATGCCGCGGCGGATGAAGCCGGCATCCATCATCTTGGCTTCGACGTGCGTATAGAGGCTTTCCCACTGGCGCGGGCTCAGCATCAGCGCCTCGGCGCCGATCTCGCGGATGTTGTCCTGCACCGTCTCCGGCTCCTCAGGGAAATTGACGATGAAGGGCACCACCAGCGCTATGGAAAGGCCGAAGAACTGCTCGGTCGCCCAAGCCGGCGAGATGTAGGACAGATACTGGGTGTAGGGCGGGAACGCGATGGCGCCGATGATGCGCGCCGGCGCCTCGAGCAGGTAGTGGTGGGTGAGGATGCAGGCCTTGGGATTTCCCGTCGTGCCCGAGGTGTAGCTGAGAACGGCGATGTCTTCGCCCTTGCCGGCCGCGACCTCGGCGTCGAAGGCCGCCGGGTTCTCGGCGATATGCGCGCGGCCCCGCTCGCGGACGCTCGCGAGCGTCCGCAGCTTGGGATGGGCGTACTTCCACATCCCGCGCGCGTCCCAGTAGACGATGGTATCGAGCAGGGGCAGCTTCGGCTCGAGCTCGAGCGCCTTGTCCACCTGCTCCTGGTCCTCGCACATCACCGCGACGGCTTCCGAGTGCCGCAGCAGGTACTCCATCTGCGCGGCCGTGAGATCGGGGTAGAGGCATACGACCTTGGCGCCGATGCAGTGGGCAGCGTACTGGCACCAGAACAGCTCCGGCTCGTTCTCGCCGACGATGGCGACCGTCTCGCCGCGCTTGATGCCCAGGGCCGCAAGCCCCATGGCGATCTCGCGCACAGTGGAGACGACGTCGTCCCACGTGTAGCGCTGCCAGATGCCGAAATCCTTGCGCCGGTGCAGCACGCGCCCCTTGTGATGCCCGGCCTGGTGGAGCAGGAGCTGCGGGATGGTCTTGACGCCGGCGGCCAGCAGCTCGTCGTACTGGGCCCAGACCCGCGAGAGCTGGGAGGATGCCGTCATGCGTGCTCCTCCCCGAGATAGGCCTTGATGACCGCCGGATCGCGCTTGATCTTGTCCGGCGTCCCCTCGGCGATGACATGTCCCCAGTCGAGCGCGACAATGCGGTCGGCGATGTCCATGACCACCTGCATGTCGTGCTCGACGATCAGGATCGGGATGTCCATGGCCTCGCGGATGTCGAGGATGAAGCGGGCCATGTCCTCCTTCTCCTCGAGGTTCATGCCGGCCATCGGCTCGTCCATCAGGAGCACGCGCGGCTCCATGGCGAGCGCCCGGCCGAGGTCGACGCGCTTGCGCAGGCCGTAGCTGAGCGAGCCCACCAGGCGGTGTCGGATCTGCTTGATCTCGAGGAAATCGATGATCTCCTCCACCTTGCGCCGCTGCGCGATCTCCTCGCGATAGGCCCACGGCCAGTAGAGGAAGCCCTGCAGGGCATTGGTCTTCATGTGCAGGTGCCGGCCGGTCATCAGGTTGTCGATGACGCTGAGGCCGGAGAAGAGCTGGAGGCCCTGGAAGGTGCGGCCGACGCCGCGCTCGGCGATCGTATGCGGGGCCGAGCCCGTGATCTCGGTGTCGCGATAGAAGAGGCGGCCTTCCTGCGGCACGTTGAAGCCGTTGAGGCAGTTGAGCGTGCAGCTCTTGCCGGCGCCGTTGGGGCCGATGACGGCCAGAATCTCGCTTTCGCGGATCTCGATCGAAACGTCGGAGAGCGCCGTGACGCCGCCGAAGCGCAGGGTGATGCCCTCGGCGCGCATGACGGCGGGCGATGCAGTGGGATGCGTGCCGTCAGGCATGGCCGTGCGCTTGCTTGACCGCGCCGCGGTCGACGGCCCCCGCGGCAGTCAGCGGCAGGGCATCGACGAACACCACATGCTTGGGCCGCTTGTAGCGGGCGATGCGTGCGCCGACGAAATCGATGATCTCCTGCGGCGTTGCCGTCCGTCCGGCCTTGCAGGTGCAAACGGCCTTCACCGCCTCGCCCCACTGAGCGTCGGGCACGCCGATGACGACCACCTGGGCGACCGCCGGGTGCGCGGCGATCGCGGCCTCCACCTCCGCCGGATAGACGTTCTCGCCGCCCGGCTTGATGAGCTCCTTGGCCGGCGAGCGGCCCTTGTACCACAGATAGCCGTCGGCATCGAAGGCGCCCTGATCGCCCGTGTGATGCCACCCGTTGCGGAAGGTGAAAGCGGTGTCCGCCTCGCAGTTCCAGTAGCCCTTGAAGACGCCGGGGCCGCGCACGACGATCTCGCCCGTGCTGCCGGTCGGGACGGGCCGGTCCGCGTCGTCGACGACGGCAACGGTGTGGAGGGGCGTCGGCCGGCCGGCCGAGCCCGGCCTGTCGCGGAATGGCGCCAGGGTCACGAAGCCCGAGGTTTCCGACTGTCCGAACGCAGCCCAGAAGCGCGCGCCCGGGCAGGCGCCTTCGAGGCGCGCGATGGTCTCAGGGCTGTCGAGGCCGGTGACGATCCGCAGAGAGGCGAGGCCCTCTGCCCGACCGTCCGTCCGCGCCCCCGCCCCGTCGCCGATCTTGTCGAGCAGCGTCGCGAGGATGGGCGGGAACTCCGCCAGCATCGTCACCTTCTCGGTGCGGATCTGCTCCAGCGCCGCGTCGGCGTCGAACCTGGGCATGACGACTGTTGTCCCGCCCGCGTGCTGGGCGGCGAGCAGCATGGTGAGCCCGGCGAGGTGGAACAGCGGCAGGACGCCGAGGTTGACGTCGCCGGGCGTCAGGGACCAATCGTGCATGAGCTGCATGCTGCCGGCGAGCAGTCCGGCAGCCGAGAGCAGCGCACCGCGTGGCCGGCCGCCCACGGCGGCCGTGTAGAACATCACGAGGCCCGCGTGGGCGTCGCCGTGCGGATCGGGAAGCGCCGCACCACGGGCGGGATCAGTCGCCATCAGATCGGCGAAGGGCGTGAACGGCGCGCCGCCGCCGATCCCGTACCAGCCCTCCACGGTGGGGAAAGCCGTCTGCCGGCCGTCCAGCATCGGCTGCAGATCCGCGTCGGCGATGACGATGCGCGGCGCGGCATCCCTCACGATATAGGCGATTTCCTCCGCGCTCAGTCGCCAGTTGATGGGCACCAGGATGGCGCCGCAGCGAGCGGCTGCGCCGTAGAGATCGACGAATGCGAGGTTGTTGTGCGACAGCACGGCGATGCGGTCGCCCGGGCCGATGCCGGCGCATGCGAGACCGGCCGCCAGACGCTCGACGCGGGCAAGATGGGCGGCATGGGTAACGCGCTCGGCTCCGCAGACGAACGCGACACCGTCGGCATGGAGACGCGCGTTGCGCAGCGCAACGTCGAACAGCGTGAAATCACGCACCCCCATGGGGGGCCTCCGTAGTCTCGGCGTCTCTTGTCTGCACTCTCGTATACCGCGGGGTAGGTTCCTGTGTACCCGAGGGTAGGTTTTGTCCGGCGGCACTGTCAAGGGTCGCGCGGCGCCGGTTTCAGTCCTTCTGGCGGCCGGTAGCCAAACCTGAAAAGAAGAAGTCGATGAAGCGGGCGCTCACCTCGGCCGGGGGCAGCCGCGCGCGTGACCGGTCGTACCAGAAGGCCATCCAGTTGAGGCTTCCGAACAGGGCGGTGGCGGCAAGCTTCGGATTGCACGGCCGGATCGAGCCATCCTCCATGCCGCGCACGAACAGGGCCCGCACCTTGCGCTCCAGCAGGGAGCGCGCGGATTGCAGGATCCTCGCATTCTTCTGCGAGATCTTGACGTTGAACAGCCGCACCACGCAGACGCCGAACTCGGTCGTCGCCCATTCTCCGTAGCGCGTGAGCAGAATCGCCAGCAGCTCCGCTCCCGTGCGGTCGCCGGCCACCAGCGCGTCGAAGCCATCGAGCATCTGCTCGAGACCCATGCGCTGGATGGTGATGAGGATCTCCTCCTTGTTGCCGACGTAGTAGTAGAGGGCGGGCTTGGTGATGTTGAGCGCGTCGGCGATGTCGGTGAGCCGCGTGTCCTCGAAGCCGCGCTCGCGGAAGAGCCGCGCCGCGGTGCGCAGGATGGCGTTCTTCTTGCGCTCCTGCTCCGCGTCGAGAAAGACCTCGCCCGCCCATTTCTCGCCCTTGGCCCGCCCATGGCCAGGTTCGCGCGGCCGCCTGGCGGCAAGCCGGGCAGCCCGCGGACGGATGGGCGCCGTTTTGGTCCGCATTCAGTGCTTCTCGTAGAGCGTGACGACGGCTGCGCCGCCGAGGCCCAGGTTGTGCTGAAGCGCCAGCTTGGCGCCGTCCACCTGGCGGGCGTCGGCCGTGCCGCGAAGCTGATGCGTGAGCTCGTAGCACTGCGCAAGGCCGGTGGCGCCGAGCGGATGGCCCTTCGAGAGCAGCCCCCCCGACGGGTTGGTGACGACCTGCCCGCCGTAGGTGTTGTCGCCGTCGTCCACGAACTTGGCAGCACCGCCCTCCGGGCAGAATCCCAGGGCTTCGTAGGTGAACACCTCGTTCTGAGCGAAGCAGTCGTGCAGCTCGCAGACGTCGATATCCTTGGGATCGACGCCTGCCCGGGTGTAGACGGCGGTAGCGGCATCGCGCGCCATCTCGGCGCCGACGAGATCGATCATGGAGCGGTTGGCGAACGTGCCGGCGCGGTCGGTCGTCATGGCCTGCGCCTTGATGCGCACGTCCGTGCGCAGCCCGTGCCTGCGCGCGTAGGCCTCGGACACGACGATCGCGGCCGCACCGCCGCAAGTGGGCGGGCAGGCCATCAGCCGCGTCAGCACGCCCGGCCAGATCACCTGCGAGGCGAGCACGTCCTCGGCGCTGACGACCTTGCGGAAGAGCGCGAGCGGATTGGCCGAGGCGTGCCGGCTCGCCTTGGCGCGCACCTCGGCGAACAGGTCGAGAGGTGCGTCATAGCGCTCCATGTACTCGCGACCGGCGCCGCCGAAGAAGCGCAGCGTGAGCGGGATCTGGGTTTCGCCGACCATCTCGTCGGCAAGCTCGTTGAACCGGCCGAGCGCCGAGGGCCGGTCGCGCCAGACCTCGCCCAGCGCGCCCGGCTGCATCTGCTCGAAGCCGACGGCCAGCGCGCAGTCGACCACGCCCGCCTCGACAGCCTGCCGCGCCAGGAACAGCGCGGTCGAGCCGGAGGAGCAGTTGTTGTTGACGTTGACGATGGGAACGCCGCTCATGCCCACGTCGTAGATGGCCCGCTGGCCGGACGTGGAATCGCCGTAGACATAGCCCGCATAGACCTGCTGCACCGCATCGTACGCGATGCCGGCGTCGGCGAGCGCGAGCCGCGCCGCCTCGGCGCCCATCTCGTGATAGGGCTTGCTCGCGCCCGGCTTGTGGAACGGCACCATGCCGACCCCGGCAACAACGACCGTCTGTGTCATGTTCTGGTTCTCCTCACCTCGAGGCGGGACCGCCGAAATGACGGCGCGGCCCGCGATGCGGGCTCTTCGTCCAGCGCCGGCCTCTCGCCCGGGCGTTTGCCGCCCGCCAGCGCACTTGCCGAGAAAGCTACTCACCGGTAGCATCGCTTGTCAAACTGTAGGCATTCGGCCAATCACGGGCAGGTGCGATGGAAGACGTCTACATTGCCGGCGTCGGCATGACGCCGTTCGGGCGGATGCTCGATCTCGACATCAAGACCTTGACGCGGCAGGCGGTCACGGCGGCGCTGGCCGATGCGGGGATCGACAAGTCGGCGATCGAGGCCGCCTACTTCGCCAACGTCACGCAGGGCCATATGCAAGGCCAGCACATGATCCGCGGCGAGATCGCGCTGCGCAGCATGGGCATCGGCGGGATTGCCGTGGTCAACGTGGAAAATGCCTGTGCCAGCGGTAGCACGGCACTCAACACCGCCGTGAACCACGTCAAGGCGGGGCAGGCGGACGTGGTGCTGGCAGTCGGCGCGGAAAAGATGTACTCGGCCGACCGCGATCTGATGTTCTCGGCCTTCGACAGTGGCTGGGACGTGACGGCGCGCGAGGCCACAGTCGCCCGCCTTGCCCGCATGGGTGAAGGCGTCGAGGTGCCCGAGGGCACCACATCGAGCAAGCCCTTCAGCGTGTTCATGAGCGTCTACGCCGCCTTCAGCCGCTTCCACATGAAGCGGTTCGGCACCACACCGAAGCAGATCGCGGCCGTTGCCGCCAAGAACCATGCGCACTCGGTCCACAATCCCCTGTCGCAGTACCGCAACAGCTACACGGTCGAGGAGATCCTGGCCGCGCCGCCCATCGCCTATCCGCTCACGCTGCCCATGTGCTCGCCCATCTCGGACGGCGCCGCGGCGGCCATTGTGTGCAGCAAGAGCGCATTGAAGCGGCTCGGCATCGACGCCCGCCGCGCTATTCGGGTGCTGGCGAGCCTCGTCCAGTCGGGCGCGGACCGGGAGGCCGACGCGGTCGAGCGGCACGTGACGGCGCGGGCCGCCCGGCGGGCCTACGAGATGGCCGGTGTGGGCCCCAAGGACGTCTCGGTGGCCGAAGTGCACGACGCCACCGCCATGGGCGAGATCATCCAGCTCGAGAACCTCGGCTTCTGCGACTTCGGCGACGGTGGCCCCATCTCCGAGCGCGGCGAGACCCGGATCGGCGGCCGCATCCCCGTCAACCCGTCGGGCGGCCTCGAATCAAAGGGTCATCCCATCGGCGCCACGGGCCTCGGGCAGGTTCACGAGCTCGTCACGCAGCTGCGCGGCGAGGCGGGCCCGCGCCAGGTGGACGGCGCGCGCGTGGCCATCGCCGAGAACGGCGGCGGCATCCACGGCATCGAGGAAGCCGTGGCCTGCATCACGATCCTCGGCCGCTGACCCGGTCGAGAGGCTGTCCGCTCTCCGGCCGCGGCGGCCGTGCCCGCTGGTCGGCGACCTTCCTCGAGCGTAGCCGGTGGCCCGAATTCGTGGAGATGGACAGGGCGCCGACATCGCACCTGGACGACGTCATGGAGGAGGCAATCCGCAAGGAAGTCCATGGCGAAGCTCGCGACGGGGATGATTGGCCCGGAATGCATATTACTCGCTCCGGCCGCGTGCCGTCGTCGGCCCCTCCATCAAGAACATCGACGTGTTGGTGAACGGTTCATCCCCGTCCAGCGTGCGCAGAAGGTGCC
>Ga0070741_10016411_pt1 | contig 12348 bp, 8 predicted proteins | sample Coa_R1_4_FD_66440 | JGI IMG/M metagenome (GOLD analysis project Ga0070741, IMG submission 66440) | Surface soil microbial communities from Centralia Pennsylvania, which are recovering from an underground coalmine fire - Coalmine... | ecosystem: Environmental > Terrestrial > Soil > Unclassified ...
AAACCGGTCAACGATGGCGAGACAATCATGGAACAACTTGCCCTGACGGTCGCCGAGGCTTGCGCCGCTGCCCGGATCGGCCGAACCACGCTCTACGAGGCGATCAAGCGCGGCGATCTCGTCGCCGCAAAGTATGGTCGCAAGACCCTCATTCGCGTCGATGATCTGCGCAGCTGGCTCGCACGTCTTCCGAAGATAGAATCTGACACCGCCAACGCCTCAATCCGACAATCCTCGGCGCGATGAGGCCGGCGATGAGCGCTGAAGGCCTTGCCCGGGCGCTCGGCGGGCGCAAGACCGGCGCCGCCTGGATGGCGCGTTGCCCGGCGCATGACGACCGCACGCCGAGCCTTTCCATCGCCGACGCCCGCGACGGCAAGGTGCTCGTGCGCTGCCATGCCGGATGCGATCAGAGTGACGTGATCGCCGCGCTTCGGGCGCGCGGTGTCTGGGGCACGGACGAGCGACGCCCGGCCCGCTTCTTGGGCAAGCCCAATCGAGTGCCCGAGACCGACGACGACGCGATAAGGCGAACTGAAGCGGCGCTCGCCATCTGGCACAACTCGCAATCGGCCGAAGGAACGCCGGTCGAGACCTATCTCCGATCGCGTGGCCTCGTCCTTCCGATCCCGCCGTCGATCCGCTTCCATGCCGGGCTGAGGCATCCTTCGGGCGCTGTCTGGCCGGCGATGGTGGCGCTGGTGACACACGGCGCTCACGGCAAGCCTATCGGTATTCATCGCACTTTTCTCGCCCGCGGCGGCGCCGGGAAGGCGCCGGTCGAGCCGGCGAAGATGATGCTTGGGCCGTGCTGCGGCGGCGCGGTGCGGCTGGGACCAGCCGGCGATTTACTGATGGTCGGCGAAGGTATCGAAACCTGCCTTGCCGCCGGCAACCAAATACGCCGCGTGGGCTGCACTTTCGACTTCGGGCCTGCGCGCCCTCGAGCTGCCACACGGGGTTCGCGACGTGATCGTGCTCGCCGATGGCGACGATCCTGGCGAAGCGGCAGCGCAGGATTGCGCACGGCGCTGGAAGCGAGAGGGCCGGCGCGTGCGCATCGCCCGCCCGCCGCAAGGCACGGACTTCAACGATCTGCTGCTCCTTCGCGCGCCTCGCATCGAGGAAGCCGCCCGATGAGCATCTTGGACGCCGCAAATCACGATCCGATCTGGGCCGCCATCGATGCGGCCGAGGAGGTTCGCGACCCGCTTGAGGGCCTCGTCGAAAGGACTGCCGCCGACGCGGGTGCCCCCTTCGCGCCCGACGTGCTCGAATGCCTCGTGACGCTCAAGCGTGACGATCGCGCTGCCTTCGAGGCGCTGCGGGCGCAGTTGAAGAAAGCCGGATGCCGGGTGACGGCGCTCGACGATGCCATCGCCGAGGAAAGCGGCGAAGCGGGCGGGCGCGGCCCGACGCAGGCCGATATCCTGATCGATCTTGCGCAATCCGCCGAGCTGTTCCATGCGCCGGACGGCACCGGCTTTGCCGACCTCGACATCAACGGTCATCGCGAAACCTGGCCGATCCGCGCCAAGGGCTTTCGCCGCTGGCTCGCCCGCCGCTTCTTTGAGGCGACGGGACGCGCGCCGAGTTCGGAGGCGTTGCAATCGGCGCTCAACGTGATCGAGGCGAAAGCACATTTCGATGCGCCGGAGCGCACGGTTCATGTCCGCATCGGTGGTCTCGACGGGCGGCTCTATCTCGACCTCGGCGACGAGACATGGCGGGCGGTGGAGATCGACGCCACCGGCTGGCGGGTGATCGACAATCCGCCGGTGCGTTTCCGCCGCGCCGCCGGGATGCAGCCATTGCCGGCGCCGGTTGCGGGCGGTTCAGTGGAGGCGCTGCGATCGTTCCTCAATGTTCGGTCCGACACCGATTTCGTGCTGGTAGTCGCCTGGGCGCTGGCCTGCCTGCGCAATCGCGGTCCCTATCCGGTGCTGGTGCTCTCGGGCGAGCAGGGTTCGGCAAAATCCACTTTCTCGGCCATCCTGCGCGCGTTGCTCGATCCAAACACCGCGCCGTTGCGCGCGTTGCCGCGCGAGGACCGCGACCTGTTCATCGCAGCCAGCAACGGCCATGTGCTCGCCTTCGACAATGTGTCGGGCCTGCCGGCGTGGATTTCCGATACGTTGTGCCGCCTCGCCACCGGCGGCGGCTTCGCGGTGCGCCAGCTCTACTCCGATCAGGACGAGGTGCTGTTCGACGCGGCACGGCCGGTGATCCTGAACGGGATCGAGGATATCGTGACGCGGCCGGACTTGGCCGATCGGGCTTTGTTTCTCACGCTCGAACCGATCCCCGAGGAACGCCGCCGGCCCGAGCAGGAATTGTGGGCAGCCTTCGAGGCCGAGCGCCCGCGCATCCTTGGTGCACTTCTCAACGCGGCGGCGAAGGGACTGGCCACGCTGCCGCAAACCCGCCTCGACAAGCTGCCGCGCATGGCGGACTTCGCGTTGTGGGCGACGGCTTGCGAAACCGCACTGTGGCCCGCCGGCACGTTCTGGTCGGCCTATTGCGGCAATCGCGACGAGGCTGTGGAAGGCGTGATCGAGGCCGATCCGATCGCCGCCGCGGTGCGGACACTGATGGCGGCGCGGACGGAGTGGACGGGAACGGCCTCGGAGCTTCTGGGCGCCCTTGCGGAAATGGCAGGCGAGCGCCTTGCCAAGTCCAAGACGTGGCCGGACAGCCCGCGGGCGCTGGCGGGCCGTCTGCGCCGGGCGGCAACCTTCCTGCGCAAAGTCGGCATCGAGATCGGCTTCGAGCGCGAAGGTCGGGCGCGGACCCGCATCATCCGCATCACCACAGGGTCATCGTCCGCGCCAGAAACTACACGGGCGCAACCGTCCGCACCGTCCGCAGCGTCCACCAATCAGACGAACCTCATTCCGGCCAATGGGTTTGCGTCGCAAGGCTTGCGGACGGTCGGCGACGATGCGGACGGTCTCAGGAGCGGCAACGGCCCAATCGTCCGCGGCAACCCGTTGGAATCCAACGGCGCGACCGATGCGGACGGTGCGGACGCAAATCGCTCGCTGCGTTCCGAGTCGGACAAAACTGGTACGCCGGCATGGAGGGCGCGGCTATGAGCGCCGCGGAAGCCCTCAAGGTAGCGCGAGCCGCGGGCGTAAGGCTCGGGATCGACGGCGATGCCCTCGCGCTTGAAGCCGCTACCGCGCCGCCGCCCGCGGTGCTCGACCTGTTGGCCCAGCATAAGGCCGGCATCATTGCCTTGCTGCGACCGGCGAACGACGGCTGGTCGGGGGAGGACTGGCTCTCCTTCTTCGACGAGCGGGCCGGCATAGCCAGTTCCGCCGGCAGGCTATCCCGCGAACAAGCCAAGGCGCGCGCCTTCGAGTGCTGCGTCGTCGAATGGCTCAATCGCAATCCGGTGCGGTCGCCGCCCAGCCGCTGCCTGGGCTGCGGCCAGACCGAACATTCGCGCGATCCGCTGCTGCCGTTCGGCACCGAACCGACGGGACATGCCTGGCTGCATTCGCGCTGCTGGCCGGCATGGCACGAATCGCGCAAGGCCAAGGCAGTCGCAGAGTTAGCAACGATAGGCGTCCATGGACCGGGCACGCGCCGATGATCGCAACGGAACTCCAGCGATCGCGGCACTTGCTTCGCGCTACGAAGATCAGCCCCCGGCCTTAGGTTCTTCCGCGCGCCAAGCGTATCCGGGCGGCAAAGGCGCGGCCTTGCGCTACCGGCAGAAGCAAAATCGGAGTGCGCACCCCGGAGTGCGCACCTTCTCGGGTGCGCGGGTGCGCATTCGACCTACGAATTTTGGTCGTGATCGACCGTTCGCCTCCGCCACTCGAAATGGTAGCTTTTGGCGCAGAATCGGGGGCTTTGTTCGGGGGACCGCCGTTGGATATCGCAGGATCGTTTCTTTCGGATCGGGTGCCCCGTCCGTTGACCCTTCCGCGCCAAGCGGGGCTCGAACCGAAAGCGCTCTATATCGGCAACGGCCAGAACGCCTTCGAGGTGATCGTCCTTGCCGCCCAGGGTCAGCCGTCGGGCGGCACCCTTCAGGCTGCCTGGAAGGCCCGGCGGGGCGGCCGGGCGTCTCCCGTCCTGCTCGTTGCCCTCTACGGGGAACACGCCGCCCTTTGCGGTCCCGCGGGTGACGATCCGCCCGTGCGGGTCGGTATTGATCGCGGCCAGGCCGAGCGGCTGTGCCGGGCGGCGCTCGACCAGCCCGACCGGCATGCGGCGCTCGCGTTCCTCGCCCAGGCCTTGCCGTCGCTCGATACACCGGTGCCCGGGCTGCGCAACGAAGGTCTCTTTGCGCTGCATGCCCTGACCGTCGATGCCCAGCGGCGAGCCGAGTGGGCCGCGGCATCCGAGAAGGCAAAGACAATCGCTGCCCGGAAAGGACAGGACCTTCTCGCCGGCCTCGGCTTCAAGGTCGAACGATTGGACAACCTCACGCTCCTTCTGCGGGGTGGCGAACGCCGGGCGGCGCTCGCAGTCCTGCTCGATCCGGCCGAAATCCCGGAGGCCGGGACGGTCCGCTTCAACAATCTTTCGCCCGTGTCCTATGCGCTGGCCAAGGCCGACGCCGAAGGCCTGCCGTGGGTCGTCGTGCTCCACGGAGATCGGTTGCGCCTTTATCCCACCGCCGTCGGCACCGGCGTCGGCCGGCGCGGGCGCACCGAGACCTACGTCGAGGTGCAAACGTCGCTATTGGCCGACGAACACCTGGCCTATCTGTGGCTGCTCTTCTCGGCCGAGGCGCTCGATCCCAAGGGCACCGTCACCGAATTGCTGGATGCCTCGAAGCGCTTCGCCGGCGATCTCGCCGTCGAGTTGCGCGAGCGCATCTACAAGGAAGTGGTCCCACGCTTGGCGCGCGCCATCGCGGATGCGCGCAAGCTCAAGAACCCAAGCGCCGAGGAGCTTGATCTCACCTACCGCATGGCGCTGACGGTGTTGTTCCGGCTCTTGTTCATCGCCTACGCGGAAGATCGCGACCTCCTGCCCTATCGTACCAACGACGCCTATCGTCGCCGATCGCTGAAGCAGAAGGCGCAGGAGCTGGCCGAAGCGAAGGCGAAGGGGCTGCCGATTGCCAGCGGCAACGCGCATTGGGAGGAGGTCGAGCGCCTCTTTCGCGCTGTCAACATCGGCAATACCGAATGGGGCGTCCCCGCCTACGACGGCGGGCTCTTCACGACGGACAAATCCGTCTCAGCCGCGGGCGCGGCGCTCGCGGGACTCTCCTTGCCGGACACCTTGTTCGAGCCGGTGCTCGAACATCTTCTGCTGATTCATGCGCCCGAGGGGCCGCTCGGGCCCGTCGATTTCCGCTCGCTCGGCGTGCGCGAATTCGGCACGATTTACGAAGGTCTGCTGGAATCGGAATTGTCGGTCGCGGACATCGACCTCGCGATCGACGACAAGGGGAACTATGTCCCGCACCAGGGCCGACAGACCGTCGAGGTGCCAAAAGGCACGATCTACCTTCATAACCGGTCGGGCGCGCGCAAATCGACCGGCAGCTATTTCACCAAGAGCTTTGCAGTCGAGCACCTGCTCGATCGCGCGCTCGAGCCCGCCCTCGACGATCACCTTGAGCGCCTTGACGCTCTGGACGACGCCGCCGCGACGGAAACGCTGTTCGATTTCCGCGTCGCCGACATCGCCATGGGCTCGGGCCATTTCCTCGTTGCGGCCATCGACCGCATCGAGCGCCGCATCGCCGATTATCTGAACCGGCGGCCATTGCCCGGCGTACAACGCGAGCTCGCAAACTTGCGCGAAGCGGCCGAAAAGCAGCTCGGACCGGAAGCGAGCCACGTACCGATCGAGGACGCGCAACTGCTGCGCCGGCTGATCGCGCGGCGCTGCATCTACGGCGTCGATCTCAACACGCTTGCGGTCGAGCTCGCGCGCCTTTCGATCTGGATACACACTTTCGTGCCCGGGCTCCCGCTCACCGTGCTCGATCACCATCTCGTTCAGGGCAACGCTCTGGTCGGGATCGGGACCATTGATGAGATTCGCGCCTGGTTTGAGAAGCACTCGACCAAATTGTTCCCGGTCGATGCCGACAATCTGCTCGGCCAGGCCAAGCAACCGCTGATGCGGCTCGCCCGGCTGGCGGACGCTTCGCTCAAGGATGTGGAGGCGGCGCGCCGCGCCATGGAGGAGGCGCGGTTGGCTTTGGCTCCGACGCGCGCCTTGTGCGACATCATCGTCGCGGAGCCGCTCAACGCCGATATCCGTCTTCAGCCGGAGGACTGGGACAAACAAAAACATCAAATCCATGCGTCAAAAGCGGCGCGACTCGCGGCGAAGGAGCTCGCCGGGCTTTATCCGCTGCATTTTCCCGTCGCTTTCCCTGAGGTGTTTCTGCGCCGGCGGTGCGGATTCGATGTGATCCTTGGCAATCCGCCTTGGCAGGAAGCGACCATCGAAGAACACGCGTTTTGGGCTCGCCATTTCCCCGGATTACGCGGCCTGTCACAAAGTGAACTGGAGCGCGAAAAGGCTCGCCTTCAGCGTCAACGACCGGACCTCACCAAGCTCTATGAACGCGAAGTCGATGAAATGGAGCGGGTACGCGCGACGCTCACAACGGGCGCATACCCCGGCATGGGCACTGGCGATCCGGACCTCTACAAGGCGTTCTGTTGGCGATTTTGGAATCTAACAGCTCAAGAGCGGGGACGGATCGGGGTAGTGCTACCTCGCGGGGTCGCATCGGCGAAAGGCTCAGAGCTATTTCGCAAGGCCATGTTTGACGGATCGGCAGAAACAAATCTGACGATGCTCCTGAATCGCGGCGGTTGGGTCTTCGATGAAGTAGAGCATCGAGACACGATGATCCTAGCGGCGGTCGAAAAGGGCGCCGCTGCTGATCCGATTATCGAGGTGCGGGGCACGTTTGCCGATCTGGCATCATTTCAAGCGCGCCACGACGCTGTCGGGACTCGTTTCCGCAAAGCAGACGTTCTTTCGTGGAACGATGCTGCATCACTACCTCTGTTTCCAACAGAACAATCGGTCGAGGTGTTCGCGCAGCTCCGGAAGGCGCCGCGGCTCGATCTCAACGACGGCAAGTCCTGGCGCGCCAGGCCGGACACCGAGCTTCATGCCACCGCGCAGAAGCCTTTGATGGACCTCAAGTCCGAAAAATGCCCGAAGGGATTTTGGCCGGTTTACAAGGGCGAGTCGTTCGACATTTGGACGCCCGACACCGGCGAGTACTACGCCTTTGCTGATCCAGAAAAAGTCATTCCGTGGCTTTACGCCAAACGGCTGCGCAGCGGAAAAAGCCGGCGCGATAGCGCACACGCGGAATTCACACCCGCGTATCGCCAAAACAAAGCCACGCTGGCGTGCAACTTTGCGCGAATTGCCTTCAGAGACGTAACGCGCGCCACGGACTCTCGAACGGCTCGGGCCTGCCTCGTTCCACCCCGGGTGTTTATTGGCAATCAAGCTCCGTACCTGCTTTGGCCACGCGGAGACGAGCGAGATCAGGCGTTCCTCGTCGGCGTACTCTCCTCAATTCCTCTCGACTGGTACGCGCGCCGGTTCGTTGAGAAGCATCTGAATTTCTTTGTGTTCAATCCCCTGCCCGTCCCGCGTCCCGCTCGCGACGATAAGCGTTGGCAACGCGTCGTGGCGCTCGCCGGGCGGCTGGCCTCGCCGGACAAACGGTTCGCAGCCTGGGCCAAGGCCGTCAGGGTCGACTGCGGCCCCCTCCAGGACGGCGAGAAACAGGACCTGATCGCGGAACTGGACGCGGTCGTGGCTCACCTTTATGGGCTGACCGAGAAGCAGCTCGTGCATGTCTTCGAGACATTCCACGAAGGCTGGGACTACGCGCCGCGGCTTGGTGCGGTGCTCAAGCATTTCCATACCTGGGCGAAGCGGTCTTGAACCGCAGGAACGGGTCACCTTGCCGCCGTCGGCGTTCTGAAGTACATATGTACCTGAATGTCCGCCGATTGCGCCGGAGCCACCGCCGTGAAAGACCAGGTTCACATCCGCAATGCCGAAGCCGCGCAGCTCGCGCGCACGTTGGCGCGCCAGACCGGCAAGACCATCAGCGAGGTGGTGCTCGATGCCCTGCGGCATTATCGTCCGCGCCGGCGCGAGCGGGCGCCACAGAAGCAGGTCGAGCTGTGGCGCCGGCTCCTGCGCGAGGACCGCAAGCGCGGCATGGCGCGACCGGAAACGCCCGTCGCGGCGCTCTATGACGAGGCCACGGGGCTTCCCGCATGATCGTGCTCGACAGCTCCGTGCTGGTCGCAATCATCAAGGGCGAGCAGGATGCCGAGCGGCTTCTCGACCTTCTCGCCGCCGAGGAATGCGCGATCGGCGCGCCAACGCTGGTCGAAGCGCGGGCGTGGTGCGCGATCAATCTCACGGCGCGCTCGTCGCGCTGGCTGGAGCAGTTCGTCGAAGCCGGGCCGGTTTCGGTCGTCCCGTTCAGCCGCGAGATGGCGGACGCGGCCTCCAAGGCGTTCGCAAGCTTCGGCCGGGCAAGCGGGCATCCGGCGAAGCTGAACTTCGGCGACTGTCTGGCCTATGCTGTTTCGGCGGTCATGCGGGCGCCGCTCCTGTTCAAGGGAGGGGACTTCGGATTGACGGATGTGATGGCGCATCCGGCCTCGATCCGGACCTGACACGGGCGGGACCGGCGGAAATTGGTGCGTGGCGGTGTAAGCCGGCACAGAGGACGCGAGATCGGGCGGCCGAGGCGCGGCGATTAACGACCAAGCCTTGATCTGCAAGAGTAGCGGCAGAGTGGAGGAATGAAGGCACATCATGCCGAGGGCGGCCAGCATCCGCGTAGATGTGAAACCCGCGCTCCTGCGCTGGGCGCGCGAGCGGGCTCGGCTTCGAGAAGAAACACTCCTCCGTCAATTCCCGAAGCTACGCGAGTGGGAAGCTGGTACGACGAAACCAACGCTGCGCCAAGTCGAAGCATTTGCTGACGCGACCGCGTCGCCGCTGGGTTACCTATTCCTTCCGGAGCCCCCCGAAGACGCATTGCCGATCCCAGATTTCCGCACGCTCGACGACCAGCCGATCCGCCGGCCGAGCGCGAATCTGCTTGATACCATCTTCGACATGCAGCGCCGCCAAGCGTGGTTGCGGGAGGACCGGATCGAGGCCGGGCATGAACCATTGCCTTTTATCGGGTCAGTAACGGCCGATGCCGCACCCGCGCGGATTGCTGCTGCTATGCGCCGAACTGTCGGCGCGGTCGCCGGCTGGGCTGACTTGCATGGCACCTGGACCGACGCGCTCTCCTGGCTCCGCAATCGCGCCGAGATGATCGGGATCATTGTCGTCATCAATGGTGTTGTCGGAAACAATACCCGCCGCAAGCTTGACCCAGAGGAGTTTCGCGGTTTCGTCCTACCAGACGATTACGCCCCCTTTGTCTTTCTCAACGGTTCGGACGGCAAAGCGGCCCAGATGTTCACGCTGGCTCACGAGCTGGCGCATCTGTGGATCAATCAAGCTGGCGTCTTCAATCTGCGAGATATGCAGCCCGCGCCCGATTCACGCGAGAGGTTTTGCAATGCCGTTGCGGCCGAGTTTCTCATCCCAGAAGAAGAGTTGCGGCGCGTTTGGAGTGATATCTCCGGCGCACCCCGACGATTCGCTCTTCTCGCACGACGCTTCAAAGTCAGCGAATTGGTCGCCGCACGGCGTGCTTTGGATGCTCGGCTGATCAGCCGTGATGCATTCTTTCGCTTCTACAATGCCTATCAGGAAGAAGATCGACGCCGAGCGGCTCGACAGTCAACGGGGGGCAATTTCTACGCCACGCAGAACTACCGGGTCGGCAGGCCATTCGCCGAAGCGGTGGGCCGGGCAGCCAAAGAAGGGCGGCTTCTCTATCGCGACGCCTTCGAGTTGACCGGGCTGCGCGGCGCGACCTTCGAGCGGTACCTTGCGATCATTGAAGGGGCGCCGCAATGATGACAGCGCCGCCCGCATATTTGCTTGACGCAAATATCTTCATCGAGGCGCACAAGCGGTACTACGCGTTCGATATATGCCCTGGCTATTGGACCGCGCTCCTCTCGCATCACAACGGCGCACACCTTCGCTCGATCGATCGTGTGCGTGACGAACTAATTAGCCAAGCCGATGCGCTGTCTCAATGGATACAGCAGCAGGTGCCGGCGTCATTTTTCGCCGCAACTGGCGATCGCCAGGTCACCGAAGTGTTCAGCAACGTAGTGGCCTGGGTTCAAAATAAGGCGCAATACCTCCCTGCAGCAAAGACTGCTTTCGCGGCGGGCGCCGACGGCTGGTTGGTCGCTTACGCGAGGGTGCACGGTCTGATCGTCGCCACCGACGAAGTTCAGAATCCCGGCATTAGGAGAAGGGTGCCCATTCCTAATGTGTGCGATGCGTTCGGAGTGGACTGCATCGATACTTTCAACATGCTTCGCGCGCTCGGCGCGCGCTTCCATTAAGTTAGGCTGCAAACCATGAATTCCGCGCCGGATGTATCCACGCTCGCGTCAGAATTGGGCAATTGTGCAGACCCATCCGCCTTGGCCGACGCGCTTGCCCGGATCAAGAAGCAGAAGAAGCTTCCCGCCCTCGTAAAGCATCAAAGCTTTCCGGAGGCCGCGGAGACGCTTGTGCGGAGGATATCCCAATGGGAGCCGGCCGCGAGAGCCGCGGGGCTTTCGATTCTTGGCCGGCTGACGGAAACAGTCAGGACGATACGTGCGACGCGCGAAGCAATCGGGCGAGCGCTGGCAGCGTCCGATATCGCGATTCCTGACCTCCACTTCCTGTCGGACGCGAAAGACCGCTACTACCTTGCGATCACGATCTCCCTCGTACCCGCAAAGGTCTCGCCTTCGTACCTGGCTCAAGCCATCGTCCAAGAGGATGCCGGGGAAGCAGCCCGCGAGGCGTTGATCTCCGCTCTCCTCGATCAAGCGCCCGATCTTGCCGCTGCATTTCGTTATCTCGCGGAGAGCGCCGAATCTCTCACCATCGATACAAAGGATGCCGCGGCGACACGCGCCCGCCGGCTGAGCCGTATCGCGGCCAGGCTGCGCCCCGCAATCGCGACCAGAGACTTGCCCGCCGGCGAAGAGCTTGGGCCGAACCTCGCGAGATTCGTAAAAGCGCTGACAAGCCGCGATCTCATCGGACGGTCGCTGCGCAGCAACGCGGCCGAAGCGGCGTTGGGCCTGCTCTATGAATTGGTGCGCGCGCGGTTCTCACTGGTTAGCTCTCCGGAGACATTCGAGGTGGTCGATGTCGTAAAGGGACAACTCGGCTTTCAGACGTGGCCGAGCGAAATCAATGATCTGGTCCAACGGATCGCATCGCGGATTTTGGAAGGCATCGCATTGCTGGCGCGCCAAGGCCTCACCGACAATCGAATGCGTTCGCTGGTCATGCGTTTGCTTGGGCCAGAAGCCGGTGAGGCAAGGCTGAGGAAAATTGCACAGACGTTGCCTGGAATACCCTCTCACGTTGCCGGCTGGATCGCGACCGGTAGAGCTCCGATAGCCCCCAAGGAAGACCCGCTGGCTGCCGAAAGCGTCCTCTTGGAGTTTGACGCCATCGTGGGGGCGATGATGCGCGAAATCACTGAACTGCGGATCGCAATGGCGCGCCTGAAAGATGAAGTGGCTCCGCAGCTTGAAGTCGTTGACCCCGCTATGACGGCGATCGTTCGTACTATCGTAAACGGTGTAAAAAGGATCGATGAACGCTTACGGTTGATTTCCAGCCGCCGCTCCCTCAAGATGCGCGGAGAGGTAGGCGATATCGTCGAGTTTTCGCCCACGGAGCACGAACAGACACCGGCAACGGTCGGCGCGAGACTGGTGCGTATTCGTGCGCCATTGGTTGAGCGCCAGTCGGGGGGGCTCGCTCCTACGGTCGTGTTGAAGGCGGAGGTTGATCCGGCCTGAGTTGGGGGGAGGTATGGAACTGAAAGTCGCCACGGTCCTCGTCGGCAACCTCGTCGAACGGCTTGAACGAAACGACTACAAGCTCGAAGGTTCACTGACCGAGCGCGAAAAGGTGGCATTGCAAGAGCTTCTTTCCTTGGCACGAAATCCTGCGCCGCCCACCCGCGCACCGAGCACAGAGAGTGCGCCCGTCGCGCCCGATCAGTCTGATCAATCATCGGACACAGAAATTTCAAAGCCCGCTATAGCCAAGACCGACCTGCCGACTTCCAAATTCGATCTGAACACACGCGCGCTGACACAGGCACCGGACCGCGACATTACTCTGTGCCTGGATTTTGGCACGGCGTACTCAAAAGCCGCATTCTGGGACACGTCGAAAGAAATTGGCGATCCTGATGATGGTGCCAATTGCTGT
>Ga0070741_10016414_pt1 | contig 12347 bp, 8 predicted proteins | sample Coa_R1_4_FD_66440 | JGI IMG/M metagenome (GOLD analysis project Ga0070741, IMG submission 66440) | Surface soil microbial communities from Centralia Pennsylvania, which are recovering from an underground coalmine fire - Coalmine... | ecosystem: Environmental > Terrestrial > Soil > Unclassified ...
GTGGGCAAGAGCTCCAGCGGCAAATCCGGCTACGTGCGCGTCACGGGCCGTCCCGAGAGCCTGCTCGCCACTCCACTCTTGTCGCTGGACCCCGCTCCGCAACGCTGGCTCGACCCCGCGATCATCGACATCGCGCAGGAGCGCGTGAAGGAGTTCTCGGTGAAGCCCGCCAGCGGCCCGGCTTACACCGCCAGCCGCGACAAGAAGGAGCAGCAGGACTTCAAGGTGTCGGATGTTCCCAAGGGTCGCGAGCTGAGCAGCCCGACAGCCGCCGATCCGATTGCAGGATCGCTCGCCGGATTGACGCTCGATGACGTCCGGCGCGCCGGACAGCCGGCAAATGGCGCGAACGCCTCCAGTGCGAGCTCTTCCACACCCGGGGCGACGCCCACGCCTGCCGCCACGCCGGGCGAGCACGTCACCTTCCGCACCTTCGACGGTCTGGAAATCGAAGTGTCCGGCCATAAGGAAGGGACGCGGACCTTCATCGCGCTGACGCCGCGCTCGAGCGCCAAGGAGACCCAGGCGGAGGCTGCGAACCTCGAGGCGCGCCTCAAAGGCTGGGAATTCGAAATCCCCAGCTACAAGTATGAAGGCATGTTCAGGCCGCTGGAGGAGCTGCTGAAGAAGCTTCCGGAGCCCGCCAAGAGCACCGGCAAGCAGGGCAAGGGCCACGGCGGCGCCGTAATCCCCGGCCTGCCCAAGAAGTCCGGCGCTGCGTCCTCATCGGGCCCGGGCGAGCAGTAGCAGTGTGACGGCGGCAAGCAGCGCCGTCGGCAGCCAGGCGAGCACCACCGGATCGAGGTCAAAGACGACCGTGCCGCTCTCGATGAGTCGCTGCAGCAGGAACAGGCCGATCCCGAGCGCCAGGCCGAGCATCGTCCGCGTCCCCGCTCCGGCAGAGCGCAGCGACCCGAGCACGAAGGGCACGGCGAGCAGCACCGAGAACATGATGGCAACCGTGCGCGCGATGCGCGAGGAGAATGCAAACAGATACTCGCGCGCATTGAGGGAGTTGGCATTCAGATAGCGGATCAGCTTCAACAGGGCGCGGCTGGTGAGCTGGCCCGGGTCTTCGACTGCAAGCCCGAGAAAGCCGGCCGTCACGTTGGATTGCAGCACTCGCTGCCCGAGCGGCTGTGCCAGCACCCGCTCCGGCGTGAACCTCGATTCGGTGTAGTCGCTGAGCAGCCAGCTGCGATTCGCTTCGGCCGTGGCGCGCCCCGCATGGCCGATAGCGAGCAGACGGTGATCGGGGGACAGCTCGAACACCTGCATGCCACCGAACTGACGTTGCCCCGACTGGCGCGCCACGTTGAGGATCAGGTTGCCGTCGCGCACCCAGGCACCGCTGCCCCCGCCGAAGCTGATGTTGTTGAATTTGCTGAAGGCCTTCTGTTCCTTGGCCGCTTCCTGCAGCGGCGGCGCCAGCACCTCTCCCAGAAGCAGCTCCAGCCCGATCAGCAGCAATCCCGCCAGGGCCGCAGCGCCGGCTATGCGCCTGACGGACACACCTGTGGCGCGCACGACCACGAGCTCGCTGCCGCGAGCCAGCGAGCCGAGGCCGAGCAGCGAGCCGATGAGAGCTGTGATCGGCAGCAGCTCGTAAGCCTGCTGGGGAAGATTGAGCAGCGTGAACCAGAGTGCGCTGAGCGTGGTGTAGTGGCCAACACCGATGTCGTCCTGCTGATCGATGAATACCAGCAGCGCGCCGAGCACCAGCACCACTGACATGACGAGCAGCACGGAGCCGAGGATCGCCCGCACGATGTAGCGGTCGAGCAGACTCATTGCCGGCGCCTCAGACGCATGTTAGCCAGTGTACGCGGCCCAAACACCAACGCAGCGCACAGCAGCACCACCACCAGATGGGTCCACCATAGACCGAGGAAGTCGGGTATGTCTCCGCGCGCCAGCCACACGCGACCCGCCGAGATGAGATTCGAGTAGACGAAGTAGACCACGACCGCGAGCCAGATGCGCGAATAGCGCCCTTGCCGCGGCCGCAGCCGCGCGAGCGGAATGGCGAGGAGCGTCAGCACGAAGCACATCGAGGGTAGCGCGATTCGCCAATGCAGCTCGGCGCGCCGATCCGGATCGCGCGAGCCGAGCAGCGTGCTGGTGGGCTGTGCCTCGATGTTTTTCACCACATCGGACAGGGCGGGGACCTGGACCGGAACGACGTGCTCACCGAAGCGCACGATACGAAACTGCGGGCTCCCCGGAACGCCCTCGAAGCGCTCGCCGTCATACAGCGTGATCGTGTGTGTCATGCCGTCCGGCGTGACGGTGTGCCGCGCGCGCTCGGCGACGGCAACTTCGACCCGAGGCCCCTCGTTGTGCTCGACAAACACATTGCCCAGGGTTCCGTCGGGTTTGACATCCTGCGCGTAGACGACGGCATTCACCCCGCCGAACGTGCGGAATTTGCCCGGAGTGATCGGCGCAAACTGGCCGGCACGCACGGCGGTATTGCGCAAGCTGAGTGCGCGTGCCGTCGCCTCTGGCGACAGGGAAAGCGTGAGCCAGGCCAACGTGCCGGAGGCCACCAGTGCCAGCAGAGCCACGGGAGAGTAAAGGGTCCAGGGCCTCACGCCACAGGCCAGCGCGGACGCCATCTCGCTGTCGTGATAGAGACGCCCAAATGCAAGGACCACCCCAAGTAACAGGCCGACCGGAATGAGAATACTGAGATTTTGCAGGGCGCCGAGGCCGATCAGCTCGAGCACCACCCCTCGGGGAAACTGATTGAGCGCAGCGCGCTCGAGCACCACCGCAACCTGGTTCGCGAGCAGGATCACCAGCAGCACACCCGTGACGACCACCGATGCAACTGCGGCTTCCCGTAAGATGTAGCGCCCGAGGATCTTCCCCAACCAGCCACTCGCTCAGGTTACACTTGGCGCCGGCCAGCGCCCGGCGCCTCGATACGCACGAATCAACAAGCGCCGGCGTGGCGCAGGCGAGGCGGGTAAGGTAAATCAGATTCTTCCGGGCGCGCAATCAGAGGGGGCGATCGAATGCATTTCGAGGTCTGGGCCAGAGGACTGGAGGCGCTCGGCGTGGAGTGCCTCGTGGTCGGGGTCTTCGAGGATGGGGAGCTGGCCGATCAGGCCCGGACGCTCGACTCCGTCACGAGCGGAGCCCTCAAGAAAGTGGTCTCCCGGGGTGACCTGTCGGGGCGCGCCGGCGAGACGCTGCTGCTCACGGACCTGGCGGGCATCGAGGCCTCGCGGATCCTGCTGACCGGCCTCGGACCTCAAAAGAGTTTCAACCGCAAGGCCTGGCGGCGCGCCGTGACGAGCGCCCTGGCAGCTGTCTCACGCACCCGGATCACGAGTCTCGCTCTCGCCATCGACCGGCCGGGCGCACGGGAGCTGGACGATTACTACTTCGGGCGGAGCGTCGCGGAGCTGGCGGCCGCCAGTCTGTATCGCGTCAACGACCTGAAGAGCGCAAAGAAGCCGAAGCCACCTGCGCTGCAGACGCTGCTGGCCGGTCCAGTGCGCAAGGCGGGGATCAAAGCTGCTGAGCGCGGCCTCGTTCACGGCGAGGCAGTCGGCGCTGCGGCGGCCGTGCAGCGCGATCTCGCCAACCTGCCCGCCAACGTGTGCACGCCGACCTATCTTGCCGAGCAGGCTCGTGCGCTGGCGAAACAGTATCCCTCGTTGCGCGTTCAGGTCCTGGACGAGGCCGCCATTCGCCGCGAAAAGATGGGCTGCCTGCTCGCCGTCGCGCAGGGCAGCCACCAGGCGCCCCGCTTCATCGTGCTCGAGCACAAGGCCGGCAAGGCGCAAAGCCCGCCGGTGGTGCTGGTCGGCAAGGGCGTCACGTTTGATTCCGGTGGCATCTCGCTCAAGGATCCGCCGGGCATGGACGAGATGAAATTCGACATGAGCGGGGCGGCCGCCGTGATCGCCTCATTGTCCCTGGCCGCTCGGTTGCGCTTGCCCCTGCGGGTCATCGGGCTGGTCGCCGCGGTGGAAAACATGCCGAGCGGACACGCCGTGAAGCCCGGGGACATCGCCACGAGCGCCTCGGGCCTGACAGTCGAGATTCTCAACACGGATGCGGAAGGCCGACTGATCCTCAGCGATGCCCTGCACTACTCGCGGCGCTTCAATCCCGCTGCCGTGGTCGATATCGCCACCCTGACGGGTGCGTGCGTCGTCGCTCTCGGGCATCATCACGCTGGCGCCATGGGCAACGACGACAGGCTCGTCCGTGAGCTCGTGGAGGCCGGAGTCCGCGCGGACGACCGGGCGTGGCATCTGCCTTTGACCGAGGAATACGCCGAACAGCTCAAGAGCAACTTCGCGGACTTCGCGAACGTCGGCGGCCGGGAAGGCGGAGCCATCACGGCCGCGGCATTCCTTGCCAAGTTCACCCAGGGGCTGAAATGGGCACATCTCGACGTGGCCGGGACCGCCTATCAATCCGGTGCTCAGAAAGGAAGCACGGGCCGGCCCACGCCGCTGCTCGCGGACTTTCTGATCCATCGCGCGGGCGTTTGAGGCGCAACGGTGTGAGCCATGGCCGACAGCGCCGGCACATCCGATTCTGCCGATTCGAGCGCCGCAAAGCGCTCGTCGCCCGTCTCATCCGACGCTGACAGGTCGCCGGGGGTCGGCAGTCCGGGCGCACAGTTGCGTGTCGATTTCTATGTCCTCGAGGAGGCCTCCGTCACCGCCCGCCTTCGGCTTGGCTGCAAGCTCGCGGAAAAAGCCTACCTTTCCGCACAACGGGCCCTGGTGCGACTGAGTGATGCGCAGGAGCTCGGTGCATTCGATGAGCTGCTGTGGACCTTCATGGAGGGAAGCTTCGTTCCACACGACGTGCCGGGTGCCTCGGCGGCCGACGAGGCGCCGGTTCTGTTGAGCACCGGCGCACCTCCCCCGGGCGCCTTCGACATCATCATCAACCTCGCACCCGATATCCCCGGCGGCCTGGAGCAGACCCGCCGAGTGGCGGAGATCGTGGACGGCGAAGAGACGCGCCGGCGCGCCGGGCGCAGCCGCTTCAAGGCTTACCGCGAACTGGGCGTGGTCCCCGCCTCGCATAACATTCGCGCCGAGTAGCTGCGTCCAAGGCCTTGCCGGCCCAGGCGCCTCCCGATCGCTATAATCGTCCCGAGGCGCCCCCGGCGGCTCTCCCCGATAGGACACCAGCAGCAGCACGATGGACAAAGTTTACGCGCCGCAAGAGATCGAGCGGCGGACCTACCAGCGCTGGGAGGCCAGGGACTCGTTTCGACCGCGCGGAACCGGCCAGCCCTATTGCATCGTGATTCCCCCGCCGAACGTTACCGGCACATTGCATCTCGGGCACGCCTTTCAGCACACATTGATGGATGCCCTGACGCGTTATCACCGCATGCGGGGCGATGACACGCTCTGGCAGCCGGGCTTCGACCACGCCGGCATTGCGACGCAGATGATCGTGGAGCGGCAGCTGAACGCTCAGGGTATCTCGCGCCTCGATCTGGGTCGCGAGGCGTTCGTGGAGCGCGTCTGGGAGTGGAAGAACCGCTCCGGCGGCACGATGGCTCAGCAGATGCGCCGGCTCGGTGACTCGGTGGACTGGTCACGTGATCGTTTCACCATGGATCCGGGGCTCTCGAGCGCCGTGGTGGAGGTATTCGTGCGATTGCACCAGGAGGGCCTCATCTACCGAGGCAAGCGCCTGGTCAACTGGGACCCGGTGCTGCTCACCGCATTGTCCGATCTCGAAGTGCAAAGCGAGCAGGAGGAAGGCCAGCTGTGGCATCTGCGCTACCCGCTGCAGGATCGATCCGGCTACATCGTCGTCGCTACGACCCGGCCCGAGACCATGTTCGGCGACGTGGCCGTTGCCGTGCACCCCGATGATGAGCGTTATGCGCTGTTGGTCGGTCGGACCTTGCGCCTGCCACTGTCCGAGCGTTTGATCCCCATCATCGCGGATTCCTATGTTGACCCGGCATTCGGATCCGGTGCCGTGAAGATCACGCCGGCCCACGACTTCAATGATTACGAGATCGGTGAGCGTCACGGGCTTCCCCAACTCAACATCTTCACTCCCCGCGCGGCGCTCAATGACAGTGTCCCCGAGCGTTTCAGGGGACTGGACCGACTGGAGGCGCGGGCCCGCGTAGTGGCGGAGCTCGCGGGCGCCGGTCTGATCGAGCGGACCGAGAAGCACCTGCTCGTCGTACCGCGTGGCGATCGCACCGGGGCAGTGCTCGAGCCGTACCTGACTGATCAGTGGTATGTCAGGATCGCACCGCTCGCCGCACCTGCCATAGCCGCGGTCGAGAGCGGTCGGACCCGCTTCGTGCCTGAAAGCTGGGCCCGCACCTACTTCGAATGGATGCGCAACATCAAGGACTGGTGCATCAGCCGACAGCTCTGGTGGGGACATCGGATTCCGGCCTGGTACGACCCGCAGGGCGCGGTCTATGTCGGTCGCACTGAGGACGAGGTTCGCGCGCAGCATCGCTTGCCGCCCAGCCTGCACCTCCGTCAGGACGAGGACGTTCTCGACACCTGGTTCTCTTCGGCTCTCTGGCCGTTCTCCACGCTGGGATGGCCGCAGCAGACGCCCGCGCTCGCGAAGTTCTACCCCACCAGCGCGCTGATCACAGGCTTCGACATCATTTTCTTCTGGGTCGCGCGCATGATGATGATGGGCCTGAAATTCACCGCGGAGGTGCCATTCCGCGACGTCTATATCACCGGCCTGATCCGCGACGAGCAGGGTGACAAGATGTCCAAATCCAAGGGCAACGTCATCGATCCGCTCGATGTGGTGGACGGCATCGGTGTGGAGGAGCTGGTGGCCAAGCGCACCAGCGGGCTGATGCAGCCGCAGCTGGCCGCCTCCATCGAACGATCGACTCGCAAGCGCTTTCCGCAGGGCATTGCGGCCCACGGCACCGATGCGCTGCGCTTCACGCTTGCGGCGCTCGCCTCACCGAGCCGCGACATCCGCTTCGATCTGGGCCGGGTGGGCGGCTATCGTAACTTCTGCAACAAGCTGTGGAATGCAGCGCGCTTCGTGTCAATCTCGGTGGGAGACGGCGCCGCCCCGGGTGCAGAAGCCTGTGAATGGTCGGTCGCCGATCGCTGGATCCGCTCGCGATTCGGCCGTATGGTGCAAGAGCTCGAGGCAGCCTTCCGCGACTATCGCTTCGACTTTGCCGCGACGGCGTTGTATGACTTCACGTGGCACGCTTTCTGCGACTGGTACCTCGAGCTGACCAAGCCCGTGCTGCTCTCTGATGCGGCCAGTGCCGCTCTAAAGCGCGGAACACGTCGCACGCTGGTAGAGATTCTCGAGGCGCTGCAGCGGGCGTTGCATCCACTGATGCCCTTCATCACCGAAGAGATCTGGCAGGGAGTTGCGCCACTGGCGGGCTGCCCGGGGGAGAGCGTCATGCTCGAGCCGTATCCCCTGGCAAGCGACTACCCCGTCGATGAGGAAGCCGAGCGCGAGATCGCATGGATCCAGTCTTTCGTGCTCGGGGTCCGCCAGATCCGCGGTGAGATGGACATCAAACCCTCGAGGCACATTCCCGTGCTGCTCCAGGGGGCCTCCGAGCGGGACCGCCTGTACGTGACGCGCCACGTGACCTACCTCGAGAAACTGGCGGGCCTCGAGAGTGTCACGGTACTGCAAGCCGGTGCGGCTGCGCCTCAAGCGGCCACCGCGCTGATGGGCGAGCTGTCGATCCTGGTGCCGATGGCGGGACTGATCGATGTGCGTGCCGAGACGGAACGCCTGGACAAGCAGCTCGTGAAGACGCAGCAGGACCTCGCCCGGGCGAGACTCAAACTGGCGAACGAGAACTTCGTGCGCAACGCTCCGGCGGCGGTCGTGGAAACGGAACGCGAACGTGCGGCAGAGCTGGAACGCACTGTGACGAGCCTCACGGCGCAACTCGAACGGCTACGCAACCCGGACAGCCGCGCGTCATAATGAGGCCATGAACGCCGCCGCCGCGATCGAGCCCAGCACCGCGGCACTGGATCGCGCGCTCAGCGCGCTCGAAGAGGTCATCCTCGGCAAGCCCGCGCAGATCCGGTTGTGCCTTGCGTGTCTACTGGCCAGGGGGCATCTGCTCATCGAAGATGTTCCTGGCGTCGGCAAGACCACTCTCGCCCACGCGCTGGCGCACGTGCTCGGTCTCGCCTGGCGCCGCGTTCAGTTCACCAGCGACCTGCTGCCGGCCGACATCATCGGCGTGTCGGTGTTCGACCGATCCAGCCAGCAGTTTCATTTCCGCCAGGGGCCGGTCTTCACGCAGCTGCTGCTGGCCGACGAGGTCAATCGGGCGAGCCCGCGAACACAGAGTGCGCTGCTGGAGGCGATGGAGGAGCGGCAGGTCAGCGCAGACCTGACGACTCATCGGCTGCCGGAGCCGTTCTTCGTGGTGGCGACGCAGAATCCGCATGAGCAGCTCGGCACCTACTCATTGCCGGAATCGCAGCTGGACCGCTTTCTCATGCGGGTGACGCTCGGGTATCCCGACTCCGCGCACGAGCGAGAGCTGCTTCGCGGCGGTGACCGTCGTGATCTGCTCACGCAGATCACTCCGGCGCTCACCGCGGAGGCGGTGATCCGGATTCAACATGATGTTCGCTCCGTGTACGTTTCCGATGCGGTCCTGGATTACGCCCAATCCCTCATTGCCCGCACTCGTGACCGCACCGACCTCAAGCTCGGTCTCTCGCCGCGTGCCGGTCAGGGGCTGCTGCGTGCGGCACAGGCGTGGGCCTACCTCGAACGGCGCCGCGCAGTGCTTCCCGAAGACATTCAGGCCATCCTGCCGCCCGTCATCGCTCACCGGCTCGAGCGACGCGAGCCCGACGGCGGAGATGGCCGGACTCTCGCCACGGAACTGATCAGGGCCGTGCCCGTCCCCCTCTGATGAAGCATCTGCTGCGCGAGCGGATGGCACGATGGATCCGGCGACGACAGGGGCTGGATATCCTGCCGGTGACGCTCCAGCGCCGCAGGCTCTATATCGTGCCGAGCCGCGCGGGTGTTGCGTTCGGGCTGCTGCAGATTCTCATGCTCGTGGCCGGCCTCAACTACGCCAACAGCAGCGCTCTGTTCCTGACGTTCGTGCTGATGGGATTCACTCTGGTCAGCATGCATCAATGCCACCGCAACCTGCTCGGCCTCAGGGTCATCGCGGCCACGGCCCTTCCCACTTTCGCGCGCAGCCCGGGTATGCTGACCCTGGTTCTCGAGAACCCGACCGCTCCGACTCGTTACCGGATCGCGGCGGGTCTGGACCGCGGACCACCGGTCGCGACCGATGTGCCCGGTTCAGGCCGACAAACCATTGCTTTGCCTGTTGCGGCGCCGAGGCGAGGCATCGTGTGCGTGGACCGGGTTCTGCTCATCACGAGACACCCGTTCGGACTCTTTCTTACCTGGACGTGGGTGCACACGCCCCTGCAATTGCTCGTCTATCCGTACCCTCAAGGGGCTCTACCGATGCCGGCCGACAGCGGCGAGCGGCCCGGTCAGCGTCCCCGCACGAGCACCGGACAGGACGAATGGTTCGGGCTGCGTCCATTTCGCGACGGAGACTCCCCACGCCAGGTGGATTGGAAAGCCTATGCACGTGAGTCGCCGCTGCTGGTGAAGGAATACAGCGCGACCGCTTCCGAGCTGCGAATGTTTGATTTCAATGCGCTCGCGGGACTGCCGGTCGAGGAGCGGTTGGAGCAGCTTGCCCGCTGGGTGGTGATGGCCGAGACGGCCGGGGAGCGCTACGGGCTGCTCCTGCCGGGGGTGAGCATTGCAGCCGACCACGGCAGGGAGCATCGACATCGATGTCTGGCCTCTCTCGCGACGTTTGCCCTGGAGGAGGAGTCGAGCGCCGCGGGATTTTTCAGCCCGACAGCCGTTGCCGCGCGCGCTGGCGGATTCGCGAGTGGCTGACTTGCAGAGGCGGCCGCTATGAGTCCCCGACGCGGACTGGAGTGGGCCGCCGGCGCGTTCGCGGCCGGCGTGCTGCTCAACGCCGATCGCGTTCCGACCTGGGTGCCGGTGGCCGCTCTCGGCTTCATTTTGTGGCGGTTGATCGCCGGGCGGGCACCGGTGCGATTACCGGGCAACATCGTGCGCAGCGTGCTCGCTGTGCTGCTCGTCGCGGCGGTGCTGGCCCGCTTTCGCACTCTCAATGGCCTCACGGCCGGCACCGCTCTGCTCATACTGATGGGCGGCATCAAGCTGCTGGAGACGCGCGCCCAACGCGATCAGTACATCATGATCGGCGCTTCGCTCTTTCTGCTGCTGGCGGCGTGTCTGGACCGGCAAACACTTCTCCGCGCACCGCTGTATGCCTTGCACGCGTGGCTGTGCTGCGCAGCTCTGGCGGTGGTCGCCAGCGCCGACTCGGACCACAGCTTCAGCAATCGGGCCGCCGTGATGCTTGCCGCCCGCAGCCTTCTGTATGCGCTGCCGCTCGGGCTTGCGCTTTTTGTGTTCTTCCCGCGCCTGGCGGGGGCTTTCTGGGCCATCCCCCGCTCGTCGGCTGCGCAGACCGGGCTCGGCGACACCATGACGCCCGGAAGCATCACCGCGCTCACCGCCTCGTATGCGGTCGCCTTCAGGGCTCGGTTCGAAGGATTGCCACCGCCCCCCGAGGAGCGCTACTGGCGTGGGCCGGTCCTGCACGAGTTCGACGGCTACACCTGGCGGCGCGGCTCGGGTACGGCCTATCGGCCGCAAGCGCTGGAATATCTGGGCAAGGCTTACCACTACGACATCGCGCTCGAGCCGAGCTCACAGCGCTGGTGGTTCTCTCTGGACACCGCGGCCGGTGCCCCGGGCTTGCGAGCGTTCTTCACCTACGACTATCAGCTCATTGCGGCGGAGCCGGTCACGGAAGTGACCCGCTACACGCTCGTTTCCTACACCAGAACGCAGTCGGCTACGGAGCTCTCTTCTCTGGCGCGGCGTCGCGAGACCCTGTTGCCGCCGGATCGCAATCCGCGCACGCTCAGCCTTGCGCGAAAATTGCGCGCTGAGGCGGGCTCGGACCGCGCCTTCATCGGCGCGGCACTCGAACTGCTCAGAACGGGCGGCTTCAGCTATTCGCTGACTCCACCCGCGCTGGCGCAAGACTCTGTCGATGACTTTCTTTTCAACACCCACACGGGCTTCTGCGGGCACTACGCGTCCGCGTTCGTTGCCCTGATGAGAGCCGGAGGTTTGCCGGCACGCGTCGTGACGGGATATCTGGGCGGTGAGTGGAACCCGATCGGACGCTACTTCATCGTGCGCCAGTCGGATGCCCACTCCTGGGCCGAAGTCTGGCTGCAGGGGCGTGGCTGGACCCGGATCGATCCCACTGCGGTGGTCGAGCCCGAGCGCCTGCGGCGCGGCATCCTCGATCTGCTGCCGGATGCGGTCTCTGCCCCGGCGCGCTTTGTCTGGTCTCGACCCTGGCTGCACGGGGCTCTCGAGCGCTGGGATGCACTCAACGCGTGGTGGAACGAGCGCATCGTCCGCTTCAGTTACGACGATCAGTTGCGGTTGCTCGAGCGTCTCGGATTCGATGCGCCGGGGCCCCGTCAACTGGGGTGGGCGTTCGCCGCCGCTCTCATGGCGTGGCTGCTGTGGATCGCCTGGCGCCTCGGGCGCCATCCGCTGCCGGGGCGACCTGACAGGCTCGCGCGCTGCTACGCGCGGCTGTGCCGCAAGCTCGCAGGTGCGGGCGTGGCTCGTGAGCCCAGCCAGGGGCCCCTCGCCTTCGCCGCCGAGATCGACCGGCGCCGCCCGGACCTCAGCGGCGTCGTGCAGCCGCTCCTGTGGCAGTACGCGGAGCTGCGCTTCGGGCCGCCAGTCCCACGGCCGGGTACCGCCCGTCTCATGCAGTTCGAGCGGGCCGTGTCGCGGCTGAGACTGGCACCTTGGAGAGAAACAGCGCGCCGATGATGAACAGGATCACGATGGAGAGAATGGCCAGACGCGAGTCATTGGTGAGCAGCGCGACGACACCGGTGAGTGTCGGGCCGAGAATGGCCGCCGCTTTGCCCATGAGGTTATAGAAGCCATAGAACTCGCCTGCTTTGCCGGGCGGCACGAGTCTTCCGAACAGCGAGCGGGACAGCGACTGCACCCCGCCCTGCACCAGTCCGATGATGATCGCCATGGCCATGAACTCGGCCTCCGTGTGCAGGAAGTAGGCGTAACCTGCGATCCCGGAGTACACGGCGATGCCGATGAGAATTCCTGCTCGCGGCCCGAGCTTCTGTCCGAGCCATCCGAAGGCGAGGGCGGCGGGGAAGCCGACGAACTGCACCACCAGCAGTGCGGTGATGAGACTGTTCTGTTTGAGTCCGAGCGAG
>Ga0070741_10016415_pt1 | contig 12346 bp, 10 predicted proteins | sample Coa_R1_4_FD_66440 | JGI IMG/M metagenome (GOLD analysis project Ga0070741, IMG submission 66440) | Surface soil microbial communities from Centralia Pennsylvania, which are recovering from an underground coalmine fire - Coalmine... | ecosystem: Environmental > Terrestrial > Soil > Unclassified ...
GCCCGGCCGAAGATGGAAACCGCCACTTTCAGGCGCGAACGCGCCTCGTCGACTTCCTCCACCACGCCGTTGAAGGAGGCAAAGGGGCCGTCCGAGACCCGCACCTGCTCTCCGGTCTCGAAGGAAATTGACGGTTTCGGCCGTTCGATGCCCTCCTGCACCTGGTGCAAGATGCGGTCGGCTTCGGCGTCCGAAATCGGCATCGGCTTGTTGTCGGCGCCGAGGAAGCCGGTCACTTTCGGCGTGTTCTTGATGAGATGATAGGCTTCGTCGGTGAGGTCCATCTTCACCAGCACGTAACCGGGGAAGAACTTGCGTTCGGCGTCCACCTTGCGGCCGCGGCGTACCTCCACGACCTTTTCCTTGGGCACCATGATCTCTTCGAATAGGTGTGAAAGGCCGCGCTGCTTCGCCTGCTCGCGGATGGATTCCGCGACCTTATTCTCGAAATTCGAATAGGCGTGGACGATGTACCAGCGCTTGCTCATGACCAAAATTCCGAAGCCTCCCGTCAGCTTCCAATTCCAAGGATTAGGGTGACGGCCATACGCGCCACCTGATCGACCAGCAGGAAAAACACGGCGGCGATCGTCACCATCACGAAAACCATGGCGGTGGTAATCATGGTCTCGCGGCGCGTGGGCCAGGTGACCTTTTGCACCTCCTCGCGCACCTCTTGCAAGAATTTGAACGGGCTGATTCTCGCCATTTCTCAAAAGTTCTGCCGCTTGTTTCGTTTTCCGGAAGCTTTCTAAGACGGCGAGAAAGCGCGCGGACGCCGCTCCCAGCACCTGCCAGCCTCGACGACCGAGCCGGTCATCCCTGGCAGGAGTGGAGGGACTCGAACCCCCAACCCCCGGTTTTGGAGACCGGTGCTCTAGCCATTGAGCTACACTCCTCCGGAAGCGTTTGCGGCGGCCCCAAAGGTCCGCCGCGAAGGCTAAATGCCCGAGAGCGCGGCCGTTTGCAAGCGTTAAGGCAACCCAAAGGCAGCCCAAATACCTCCGCCTCAGCTCAGGTCGGCAGCAGCCAGTCGCGCAACCGCTCACCGTATTGCTTCGCCAAGCGCTGCACCGGCTCGCCGCGAACAAGGGGATCGAGCACGATGCCGTAGACCCCGCCATTATTGATCTGCGCCACCTTTAGCGCCGGATAAGTCGCCAAAGGCTGCCCCGACGCCTCGTCTACGATTGTCGCATCCGCGACGAGCTCATCCTGATTGTCGATGAGCAGGCGAAGGAACGGATCGTGCACCGTCAGATTCTTGACGACGACGTCGACATGAACCCGGCGCGCTCCATGCAGTTTCTCATTCAGCGTCTGCTGGACTGCGTTATTCAACAGTTCGGCAGCCTTCTTGCGAGCAAAGAGAATATCCGCAGCCTCGGCCGATGCGGCGGAGCCGGCGTCCTCAGTACCGGCCGAACGCGCGTCATCAGACCCGCGCGCCGGCCGCGCAGTTGACGGTTGATAGACCGACGCATTCCCGCTCCACGAAACCGTCGCCTCGGGTGCGAAACTGACGTTCACTCTGTCCACCTTGAGCTCGGTAATCTGCGCCCTTGAAAGCGCCAAAGGCGGAAGCGGCGTAGTGGCACAAGCAGTCAGCAGGCTGACTGCCGCAAGCAACGAAATGTGACGAAGTCGAACCATCTGGCCCCCACCTTATCAAAGGACCGCCCCCTGCGGCCAGCACGTGGTTGAAGCAAAGCCGTTGGAGCGGGTGAAGGGAATCGAACCCTCGTCATCAGCTTGGAAGGCTGTTGCTCTACCATTGAGCTACACCCGCGTCCGGTGCCAACGGTGCAGTTCTATCTGCAACCGGGGTGATCCGCCAGCGTGGTCGAAATTGGTGGACGGGGATGGATTCGAACCACCGTAGGCGTGAGCCAACGCGTTTACAGCGCGTCCCCTTTAGCCACTCGGGCACCCGTCCTATTCCGGTGAGCAGCGCGAGCTTAGCCTCACCGCGAGGGGCGTGTTTATCCTTGCCGACCCCTTGTGAGTCAATGGAAAACCGGCGAGCCTCGCCGCGCCAAATTTGGCCAGCATAGATGGATGCCGATGCGCAAACCGATATGGAACCGGCCACGGCGAAACTTCCGCGGCAGGTCCGCCGGAGCTGCCCATCCGACGCGGCCAGGCCGATCGAAGCGAGGCTCCTTGGGGGCCTCGGATGGGCCGGTCATCCTCTACGGCTGGCACACCGTCAAAGCGGCGCTGGAAAATCCCGCGCGCAACATCCGCCGCCTCTGCGCCACAGATAATGCCGCGCGCCGGCTCGTTGAAGACGGCGTTCCTCGGCGCGGCGATGTCGAGATCGTGAGACCGGACGCCATCGCGGCGCGCGTGGGGCCGGAAGCCGTCCATCAGGGCCTGCTTCTTGAAACCGATCCCCTTCCGGCGCCCAAAATTGAGGAAATTGCGCCGCGCGGCATCGTCCTGGTGCTCGATCATATCACCGACCCGCATAATGTCGGCGCGATCTTACGTTCGGCGGCCGCGTTCGCCGCCGGCGCGCTGGTCACCACCGCACGTCACAGTCCCGAAGCGACCGGCGTCTTGGCGAAATCGGCTTCCGGCGCCCTCGAATTCGTGCCGATGGTCGCGGTGCAAAATCTGGCGCGTGGCCTGAGCGCGCTGAAGGAACGCGGCTTTCTATTGGTCGGCCTGGACAGTTCCGGCGCAAGCGATCTGGCCACGACTTCGTTGAGCGAGCCGCTGGCGCTCGTCCTTGGCGCCGAAGGCAAGGGCTTGCGTCAGCTCACGCGCGAGACCTGTGATGTCGTCGCCCGCCTCGATCTGCCGGGTGCCATCAAAAGCCTCAACGTCTCGAATGCGGCCGCGCTCGCGCTGTATATCGCGACATCGCGGCTCAGCAGCGCCGGATAGGAAGCGCGAGATCTATTTGTTACGGTAGAGCCGGATATCCATCCGCTCCGGGCCGTAAATCTTCACCACCGCGCGGGCCCTGATGACTTCCGTCCTCGCCTTCGCGGGCGTTCTCTTCACGGTCACTTTGCGCGCAGGCGGGATCACGCTGGCCACCCGGTAACGCGGCGCGCCCACGTAACCCGATACGTAAGGATAACCGGCGGAGAGCGGCGACGGCGCATACGTCGGTTCCGGAGCGATCAACGCGGGCCCTGAGTAGTCCGGCCCTTCGTCGACGATGTAGTCGTGTTGATCAGTAACGCTGCATCGCGCGCAATCATACCGGCCCGGCGTGAAGAGCCCAACCATGAAATCGAGCATTCCCGGCTGATGGACCGGCTGGCATGGCAGACATTGTGCCTCCGCAGCCGAAACGGCGCAAAGCGTGGCCAGTGCGCTCAACGTTCCGGCCAACGCGCTTTTCTTCCGCATGAGGCTTCTCCCCGCTTGCTAATTTTTCGGTGTGACGATGACCGGAGGCATAACGAAACCGGGATATTCGCTGATCGTCGCCGGCGGCAAATCAGCCGGCGCCATCCAATAGCGATGGAAGCTTTCCGCCGGCTTCGGCAACGGACGATTTGCCGGCGGATCGACTTCGCGGCGGCCATAGTGAGGTTTGCTTCCGGTGGATGGAAAATAATGCGGTGCTCGCGGCAGGATAGTGGGCTGCGGATAAGGTGTGACGAAATCCGGCGTCACCGCGCCGGGGCGATAAAGGCCCCAGTCTCCCTCGGCCATGCCCCAACCGACATCGTAGCCGTCGATCACAATGGGAGCGCCGGGATGCATGGGCACGATGATTGTCGGCTGGTGATCGGCGCGCGCAGGACCGTGCAGCGCGCAGAGCGCAATCATCGCCAACATCATGCGTGAAACGCGCATCGCAAACCGCCGTTTTCTTCAAAATACGCGAGATTTTTAAAGGAAACGGCCAAAGCCGACAGGCGCATTTGTCGAATAGGCTTAACGCTTCATCAGCCATGATGGCCGCCGCGCGCCGCGGGTGCGCCCGGTAAAATGATGCACCAATTAGACCTTCGGCTGACAGACACCGCTCTGGCTTAGGAGTTTACTTTTTGACCGGGCGGCACGTTCAGAAAGCCAAGATAAGGGCCAGCCGCCCCTGAAACGGGAGGGAATAATGGCTCAAGTTCCGAAAGATTTCCGGCGCGTGATTACCGCCGCTGCGGTCGGTAACGTTATCGAGTGGTACGACTTCTACATCTTCGGCAGCTTGGCCGCGGTTCTCGCCGTCAAGTTTTTCGATAAGACCCATCCGGTAGCGGCTCTGCTGAGCACAATTGCATTGTTCACCGCCGGATTTCTGGTCCGTCCCTTGGGCGCTTTTGTTTTCGGCTGGATGGGCGACCGTATCGGCCGTAAATACACCTTCCTCGTCACCCTGAGCGGGATGGGCTTGGGCACCGGCGCGATCGGACTGATTCCCACGATCGATTCCATCGGCATCGCCGCGGCTTTTATTCTCTTCGCCTTGCGCATGATCCAAGGTCTTTGCCTCGGCGGCGAGTATGGCGGCGCCATAACCTACGTCGCCGAGCACGTCTCCGACGAACGCCGCGGCTACTACACCGGCTGGCTTCAGACGTCGCCGACACTCGGCATCGTCGTTTCCCTCATCGTGATTGTCGCCACCCGCACCTACTTCGGTAACGCGACATTCGACGCCTGGGCCTGGCGCATTCCGTTCCTGCTCTCCTTCCTTTTGGTGGCGATCGCCATCTGGATCCGTCTGCAACTGCAAGAGACGCCGATCTTCCAGGAGATCAAAGCCAGAGGCGAGATGACCAGGAATCCCTGGAAAGAGGCCTTCCTCACCGCCAACATCAAATTCGTGCTTATCGCCAGCATCATCGTCATCGGCGAGGGCGTCGTCTGGTACAGCGGTCAGTTCTGGGCGTTGTATTTCCTGCAACAGGTATCCAAGCTCGATCCGCTGACCACGAATCTGATTGTCGGTGTCGGACTTTGCCTTGGCACGCCGACGCTGATCCTCTTCGGCCTGCTTTCCGACTACGTCGGGCGGAAGCCGGTGATCCTGGCCGGGTTCCTGCTTGCAGCGGTCACTTATTACCCGCTGTATTCGTGGCTTGGAGCGGTGACCCATCCGGGCGCCGTCAATTATCCTGTCGCCATCATCATCGTCGCGATCCTCGTGGCCTATGTTGGCATGGTCTACGGGCCGATCGGCGCGTTCCTGGCGGAGTATTTCCCTGCCCGCATCCGCTACACGTCGGTCTCGGTGCCCTATCACATCGGCAATGGCTGGGGCGGCGGCTTGGTGCCGTTCATCACCTCGGCGGCCTTCGCCGCCACCGGCAGCCTTGGCTACGCCTTGATCTACCCAATCGCGGTGCCGGCGGTGTGCTTCCTGCTCGGGCTGTTCCTGATGCCGGAGACACGGCATGTCAGCATCTGGAATCCGTCGAAGACGAAAGCGGCATAAACAGCACCGTCATTACCCGCCGTTAACAGGCGCGGTAGCAATAAAAAGGGCGGCCTTCGGGCCGCCCTTTGTCGTGCCTTTGGGGCGCCGCCTTGTCGCTTGGCAACGACGCTGATAGCTCTGGGGACCGATCCGGCGAAGTAAGAACCGGTTCGGCGTTAAGCTTGCGCGACGGATCAACGATACGGCCGGCTTAGCTCAGCTGGTAGAGCACCTGATTTGTAATCAGGGGGTCGGGGGTTCGAATCCCTCAGCCGGCACCATGCGCCGCCGCCAATGCAGCCCGTCTCGTAGCTCAACCGGATAGAGCACCAGACTTCGAATCTGGGGGTTGGGGGTTCGAATCCCTCCGAGACGGCCAAGCCAGCCGACCAGCGCCGCGCTCACATCTTCGACAGCTTCGCGATATCCACCGCTTTCGCGTAGGACAGCTTGGCGTCCGCGGGCCCCGATCCGTGCACGGACACCAGGAATTTGTTGCTGATGACCATGTTCACGTCGCCATCCGGCGTGACGATGGCGCGCTGGCTGCCAAAGCGGACGATCTTGCCCATAGCGCCGGCGAATTGCGGGTTGGCCAGGAACGTGGCCATCGGCGCGATCATCGCCGAGTCGCCGGTGATCTGCACTTCGATATCGTCTCCTTTGTCGTTGGTATAACGCCGTGACGCTGAGGTGACGCCGCCGAAGGCTGCGGCGCCAAGGGCCGCTGTTTCCGCCTTTTCCGCTTTCCAGCCCGGCAGCGGCTGCGGCAGCAAGGTGACGAAGCCTTCCGCATTCTTCTGGCCGATCAATTGCGACGCGAGATCGAGAGATTGTTTTGCCTCGGCGAGGTTTCCCGCTTGGTAGGCGCTGCGCGCCTGGTCAATCGCCTCAAGTACGTCATCGGCGGCGAAAGCCGGATTGACAATGAGGCAGGCAACCGCGGCCGCCATAACGGTGCGCGTGAAAATCATGACTTCGCCCCCATCCGAAGTTGAATCGCGTTGATCTTAGCTGTTTCCGCGCTGACGCACTACGCCGTCACCGCCATGCCGCGGTTTTGCCGCCCCGTTGACAAGCCTGTGGCGTAACGCTTCACTTGATTGCGTGTAGGTGTGCCGGCTTCGGCCGGCCAAAAGGGAATCCGGTGCGGCCTGCGTTCTGCGTATCAGGGCCAAATCCGGAGCTGCCCCCGCAACTGTCAGCGGCGAGCTCTTCTCCAGATGCCACTGGGAGCCATCCCGGGAAGGCGGAGCAAGGGCGGCGACCCGCGAGCCAGGAGACCTGCCTGCACGGTCATCCTTCCAACGCGCGGGGCGCGCGCTTGGGGCGGGTCTTTCCGCAGCGATGACGTGTGCAACCGTCGCGGAGGACCGGCCAGATGGCCCGTTGTCTCAACTCATTGCCATGGACCAGTGCGTCCCCTGAGGCGCGCGCCTCCGCGATCCGTTTCATCGAACGCCGCGGAGGCAAAGCATGTCCCCTCACCTGCCGATCATTCTTCGCTTGATGCCGCGCGCCGTCGCGCTGCCGCTTGCGCTCGCCGCTTACGGCTTGCTCGAGAGCAGCGCCGGGGCTCGCGAAATACCGCAAATCATCGTCAGCGCCACGTCGATCCCTACGCCGGCCGATCTCGTCGCCAACAGCGTTACCGTGATCACCGGTGACGATCTCCAGCGCGGCCAATACCGCACGCTGCCGGACGCTCTGGCCGCCGTGCCCGGCGCCAATGTCGTGCAAGCCGGCGGCCCGGGAAGTGCCACTTCCGTCTTCATCCGCGGCACCAATCCCAATCACACCAAGGTGCTGATCGACGGCATCGATGTCAGCGACCCGAGCCTGACCAATCGCATCTACGATCTCGGGCAACTCGCCACCGCCGACATTGAGCGCGTGGAAGTCCTGCGCGGGCCGCAAAGCGGCCTTTACGGCGCCGACGCGCTCGGCGGCGTGATATCCATCACGACGAAAAAAGGCTCCGGCGCGCCGCGCATCACCGCCACGACCGAAGGCGGGGCGCTCGGCACCTTCAACCAGACGGCGCAGGTGAGCGGCTCGCAAGCCAACGTGATCGGCACGCAGGCGAGCGTCAATTACGCGTTCACCGTCGCCCATCTGCGCTCCAGCAATATACCGGTGACGCCTCCGGAATTGCTGCGGCCGGGGCAGCCTTCCTTCGACAATGACTATGACAACAAGACCTATTCGACCAAGCTCGGCGTCGACCTCACTCCGGATCTGAGCTTCAACCTGGTCGGCCGCTACACCGATGCGCGCCTGCTCTTCACCGGCGACGACTTCAACGTCTTTCCGCCGGTGATCGCCGACGCACAAAGCACGCAGCGCAATCACCAGTTTTTCAGCCGCGGCGAAGCGGTATGGAAGCTGTTCGACGGGCGCATCGAAAATCATTTCGGCGCCGCCTATTCCGATCTGTCGACCTGGGTCTTCGATCCCAATGCGACGCCCCTGAACAGCATGAACCAGGGCGACCGCACCAAATACGACTGGCGCAGCTACGTGAATCTGGCGCCCGGCCAGACCCTTCTCGTCGGGCTGGAAAAGGAGTTGGAGCGGCTGCACACCGACGTGACGCGCGCTGAGAATGGCGATCGCGGCGCCTATGCCGAATACCAGTCGGAGATCGCGCGCCGCTTCTTCTTCGTCGCCAATGTCCGCAACGACGACAACGACCGCTTCGGCGGCCATTCGACCTGGCGCGTGGCCCCTGCGGTGCGGCTGCCGGTCACCGAAACGAAGCTCAAGGCGAGCGCCGGCACCGGCTTCAAGGCGCCGACGCTGAGCCAATTGTTCGTCGATTTTCCGAGCTTCGGCTTCACCGCCAACCGCAACCTGAAGCCGGAAACCAGCACCGGCTACGACTATGGCTTCGAACAGCCCCTGGGTGACGGCAGCGTTGTCTTCGGCGTGACTTGGTTCAGTAACCGCATCAAGGATCTGATCAACTTCAACGCCACCTTCACCTCCAACGAGAATGTCGGCCGCGCCAAGACCGACGGCTACGAAGCCTTCGTCGAGCTGGCGATGATCCCGCAGGTGACCCTGCGCGGCGATTATACGCGCACCAACGCCTTCAACGAGGTCACCGGAGCGGAACTGACGCGGCGGCCGCAGAACAAGGCGAGCGTGACGGCGACCTGGCGTCCCCTGCCGGTGGCGACACTCTCGGCCACGGCGATCTACGTCGGCTCGTGGCTCGATGTCGACCGTTTCGGTACCGCGCCGGCGCCCTTCGCGACCGATCCCTATACCGTCGTCAATTTGGCCGGGAGTTACGACGTCAATCCACACCTGACGGTATTCGGCCGCATCGAGAACCTGTTCGACAAGGAATATCAGGATCCGGTCGGCTTCGAGCGTCCGGGCGTCGGCGCCTATGCCGGCGTCCGCGGCACTCTGTGAGGGCCGAGCAAAGCCGGCAGCCGCGGCTCTTCGCGCTACGGGAATACACGGGCCGGGTCGGTGTTTAGCAGGCAGTTGCCCGCGCAATCCCTTCTTTTATGGAGAGACCGCCATGACTCCGCGTATCCGAATTGGCTTTTTTGCCGCGACCGCATTGGTCGGCTTCGCATTGGTTGCCGGGCCGGCGCTTGCCGACATGACCGACAAGCCGACCCCGCCGCCTGCGCCGTCGTCCGACAATACCAAGAAAGATGAGAAGAAGACCAACGCGCCGAAGCAGGACAACAAGAAGAAAAAGCCCGAGCAAACCGGACAGCAGTTCCTCGACAACTACAAGGTCGCGTATCGCCTGATCAAATCCGGAAAATACAGGCCGGGCATCGAGGCCATGCGGGCGCTCGGCCAGGATGATCATCCGGACGTAGCGACCAGCATTGGCTATGCCTACCGCAAGCTGCACCAATACGACCAGGCGAAATACTGGTACGACAAGGCGCTCGCCGCCGATCCCAACCACGTGCTGACGCTGTCCTATTACGGCATGCTCTACGTCGAGCAGGGCGACAAGGCGACGGCGCGGAAATTGCTGCAGCGGATCGCCACCCTTTGCGGCAACACGAGCTGCGATCCCTACGAAGACCTCGAGCAGGTCATCGCCGGCAAAGCCCACTATTGATCCGCCGGTCTTGTGCTTATGCTCCCGAGGACCAATCCTCGGGAGCAGCGGATGAGTTCACCGATTTCCGACGCGCCGGCTTATCAAGGCGGCACCGCAGTCCAGAAGCTTGCAATCGTCAATCTGCATGAGCTGGAAGCGGAGGCAAAGCGCATCCTGCCGCCGGCTGGATTCGGCTATATCGCCAGCGGCAGCGGCGATGAATGGACGATGCGGGAAAATCTCGCCGCCTTCCAGCGCATCACTATCGAGCCGCAATATCTCTCCGGCGTGAGCGATCCCGATCTGCGCGTGACCGTGCTCGGCTCTAATCTGCCCATGCCGATCATCGTGCCGCCCATGGGCAGCCACGGACTCGCGCATGTCTCTATGGAGGAAGGCACGGCCAAGGGCGCGGAAGCCGCCGGCGCGCTGATGGTGGCGGCCACGCCCGCCAATTTGAGCCTGGAACGCATCGCCGCGGCGAAGCCCGGCGCCAAGTGGTTTCAACTCTATTTTCCCAGCGACCTCGGCTTCGCACGCGAATTGCTGCAGCGCTCCGAAGCCGCCGGTTATACCGCCATCGTTCTCACCGCGGACACGGTCTGGGCTTCGCCGCGCGAGACCAACCTGCGCAACAAATTCACCACCGCGGGCAGCGGGCTTGGCCGCGGCAACGTTCCGCTTGCCGGCGGTCCAGTCGACACGCGCGATCTGCGCTTTGCGAAAAAGGCGCTGAGCTGGGGCGATGTCGATTTCATTCACAAGAATTGCCGGCTGCCCGTGATTATCAAGGGCATCCTTTCGCCGCGCAACGCGCAAACCGCGATCGAACGCGGGGCCGCCGCGATCTATGTTTCGAACCACGGCGGGCGGGCCCTGATCGGCGCGCCTGCCTCGATCGCCGTATTGCCGCGCATCGCCGAGACGGTGGACGGCCGCGTGCCGATCATCCTCGATGGCGGGGTGCGGCGCGGCGCCGACGTGTTCCGCGCGCTGGCGCTCGGCGCCACAATCGTGGCGGTCGGACGGCCGGTACTCTATGCCTTGGCGCTGGGCGGCTGGATGGGCGTGCAGAGCGTGCTGGATTATCTGCGCGACGATTTTGCCCTGACGATGAAGATCGCCGGCACGCAGGACTTGCGCGCCATCAGTCGCGATTTTCTCTCACCGCTTTATTCCTGATTCGAACGCCCGCACCGGGTCAGACGAAAAGAAAATCGCCGCTCACCAGGTCCGCCTTATGCACCGAGTGCAAGGTCAGCGTGTCGTTGGCATCAAACGTGATGACAACGTCATGTTTGGTATCCGCAGCGTGACTGAGCACGGCCGCGAAATCAGCAAAAACGCTGGTACTGAACTGCACGAAGTCATGCCCCGCCGCGGAGCCGGCGCCGAAATCCTTGATGGTGTCCTTGCCGAAGCCACTGGTAAACACGAAGGTGTCGGCGCCACCCTGACCGGCCAAGGTGTTTTTTCCGCTGTTGCCGGCAATGATATTGTCCAATGCATTGCCGGTACCTTTAATCCCGCCCGATCCGGTCAATGTCAGGTTTTCGATCGCGCCAAGGGCCTGATTCGCGTTGGAAAGACTGAAGGCGACAGCGGAGAAGACCGTGTCTGTCCCGTCGCCGCCGGTCTCGTCGGCGACATCTTTTTTGTTATCGACGATATAGCTGTCGTTGCCGAGTCCGCCAAACAGTCGATCGGCGCCCTTGCCGCCATCCAAGGTGTCGTCGCCATCGAGGCCGGTCAACACGTTTGCGGCTGCGTTACCAGTGATAACATTGTTCAAATTGTTGCCGGTGCCGTCGATCGCTGCTGAGCCGGTCAAAGTCAGGCTTTCGACCGCGCCAATGACGTGCGCGCCGTCGGCAAGACTGAAGGTGATCGAGGACTGCACAAGATCGGTGCCGTCGCCGCCGGTTTCATCGGCCACGTCGCCGGCGTTGTCGACGACATAGGTGTCGTCTCCCGCGCCGCCCAGCATGTGATCGGCCCCGTTGCCACCGTCTAGCGTGTCATTGCCGCCCATTCCCATGAGTGTGTTGGCTGCGGCGTTGCCCGTGATGATGTTGTCAAAGCCATTGCCGGTGCCGTCGATCGACGCCGACCCCATGAGGGTCAGATTCTCGATGGCACCTTTGGCATGCGTGGCATCGGCAAGACTGAATGTCACCAAGGCCTGCACAAGATCGGTGCCGGCGCCGCCGGTTTCATCGGCCACGTCGCCGGCGTTGTCGACGGTGTAAGTGTCGTTCCCGGCGCCGCCGATGAGATCGTCCGCGCCAGCGCCGCCATCCAGATTGTCGTTGCCGTCGCCGCCCTGCAAGGTGTTGGCGACATCATTGCCGGTCAGCGTGTCGTTACCCGCGCCGCCGATCGCGTTCTCGATGTAGGAATGCGCGTCGCCCTGGTAGAGATAGGCGTTGTAGACGTTGCCCTGCGCGTAATGCCCGTTGCCAAGATAGGCCAGTTGGGCGCGCGAGGTGATGCTGGAGGAGCCAGGGCGCAGATCGACTGCCACACCGCCGGGATAGGCCGAGAAGTCGTAGGTATCGTTGCCGCCACCGTCCCAGATTGTTTCGAAGACGCGATTGCCGCCCGGTGTAAGAGTGACGGTCCCATCGACGGACATTTCGCCGGTGGCCGGGTCCCAGGAATAGGTCGTGTCGCCGCTGTTGGTATTGAAGTTAGCGCCGTACATCGCCTGCAAGGCAGCGATGTCGCTCATCATGTAGGTTTGCGGATAGCCGTTGTCTTCGTTCGTATAGCCGCCGGTCGTCGATCCGCCGATATAGCTCCGGTAGGTCATCACCGAATATTCGAGATCGTCGTGCTGCGAAGGCAGCGCGACATTCGCCGGGCCGCCCCTTTCCTGCCCG
>Ga0070741_10016416_pt1 | contig 12346 bp, 14 predicted proteins | sample Coa_R1_4_FD_66440 | JGI IMG/M metagenome (GOLD analysis project Ga0070741, IMG submission 66440) | Surface soil microbial communities from Centralia Pennsylvania, which are recovering from an underground coalmine fire - Coalmine... | ecosystem: Environmental > Terrestrial > Soil > Unclassified ...
TGTCCTCCATTTTCGAGATCGACTTGGTGCATAAGGACGGCCACGTCATCCCCGTCGAAGCGCGCACGCGCCCGATTCGCAATCGCGAAGGCCACGTTATTGCCTTCCAAGGGATTTACCGTGACATCACGGAGCGGAAACGTGCTGAGGCCGCCCTGCGGGAGAACCAACAGTTATTGGAACGGATCGCCGACACGTTGCCCGAGATCCTCTATCTCTACGAGCGTGCGTCCGGCCAGCTGGTATACTGTAACCGGCGCGTGACCGCCATTTTGGGCTACACGCCAGCCGAGATCGAGGGCAAATCACTCACGGCTCTGCGCGACCTCGTCCACGCAGACGATCGGGACCGGCTCACAGCGTGGGATCAGCAAATGGCCCGTGCGACGGATGACACGCACGCCGTGGTCGAGTATCGCGTTCGCCACCTCAATGGGGCGTATCGCTGGCTGCAGGTGCGCGAACGGGTGTGCACCCGTACGGAGAGTGGGGCGCCCGCGCGGATCCTGGGATTAGCGACGGATATCACCGTCCATAGGCAGGTTCGCGAGTTGGCAGACAAACAACGGATCAAACGCCAGGACATTCCCGAGCGGTTGCGGAAATTTCGCGAAAGTCTCGGCTACACGCAAGCGGAATTTGGGCGCCGGTTTGGGGGCTTTAATCCGCGGCAGATTGGTACGTACGAAACCGGTGTGGCCGATCCGTCACTTGATTTGTTGCTCGCGATCCAGGAGCGCGGATACCCGCTGTCGTATATTTTAGGCACGGAACGCGAGGCGTTATTGGATGCGACGATGCATCATCTGACGCGGGGATACAGTCGCCAAGTCATGATCGAGCAGTTAGCCGACATCGTGCGTGGGATCGCCGCCCAGGAACGGGAAGCCATGGCGCAGGTGGTACAGGAGCTGGGATTAGAGCCCGTCCCACTCACCACAGCCCAGCGTGAAGCGCTTGAATACGCAGCCCGCTTGCTTGCTCGTCTCCCCGATCCCGAATAAGCCCGGCCCTGCGTTCTGTCTGTACGCGCCTTCAGAGTTGTTGCTAGTGGCTGAAAACGCGTATGTCCTCCTTTAATTTGGTATTTATATAATATGATAACGAGATTTATCCACTTACGATAAATAATTTCTTTTTTACGATTGACAAAAACACAGAAAATATGTAGTTGTGCCTCTCAACAGCGGAGGATTTAATTCTCTTCTTCGCTATACGCGTCATGGTCAGACAGACTGGCACTGCAGGTCCGGTCGAAAGGAGGAGGCTATGGCGATATGGGGCGCCGATGCCCACAATCCCTATCTTGCTGCACGTCATGTGCATAACGAGCGGTATCTCTCGCTCACGAAGGGCATTCGGCACTGGCAGTTGATGGCGGCCGGCGAGCTGCGCGCCATTATCGCTCTGGTCTATGGTTTGGTGTCCGTCACGAGCACGCAGCAGATTACCCTAGAACAGGAGGCTGCAGTTTAGCGAGGAGCTGTCGTATGTCACGGTATACTATTGCCGCCCATCCGCTGTATCATCACTGTGTCGTAGGCTTCGATCCTCCACTGGGTACCTTTTTCGCTCAGATCTATCGAGCGCAGATTACCCGTCGTCAGCCCAGGCTCGTACGCTGGCTCGGCACTGGGGTGCACGAACTCCCCACACTTACCGCCTTGACCGCAGCACTCGCGCCTTATGCTGCTGTACCCCCGACCTTCATGAGCGCCTGGCGCACGAGCAGGCTTCCAGTGGCTTTCGTCCCAATTTCGGTACGCGCGTGCTGCAGCAGCTCCGGGACACGACAGCACAGCACGCAGAGGATGTAGTCACATTATGTGACCACACGAGAACGATACCCTCCACCTCCAGTGAAAGAACAACAGTTGGCAGCGGGGCGGACGCGGACGACGCACGGGGCGACGCGGCAGGGCGGCGGAGGGGGTCTTGCTGAACAACCAGACACCGCGCGGCGTTGCCCGCGGCGGCGCGTGCTGATGAGGCAGAGATGCTGACGCACGAACCAAGAGGGGCAAGTAATGATTACTCCAGCACAACGAGAGCACGAAAGTCTGGAAGAGAAGCTGCGCGGCCTGATGGCCCAGGATGAGAAGGCGCGGGCGCGGCACGATAAGCTGGTGGAGGAGTTGCGGGCGGCCGAGGAAGAACTCGCCCGCATTGCCAAAGAGAAGCTGGAATTAGCGTCACAACTCGGGGGGCTCTACAAAAAGTACGCGAACGGGAACGGGCGTCGGAAGCAGGGGTAAAGACCATGCCAGCACTGGCCACACAATTGGGACTCCCGCAGTATCTGAATTACGCTCGCCCCGTCGCGCCGGGTGTCATCGAGAACAAGGACGGAGCGTTTCTGACCGCATTCGAGTACTCCGGGCCGGATCAGGAGTACGAAGAGCATAGTCGCATGGCCTACCTCGCCGATCAGGTGAATCAAGATCTCGTCCACTTGGGCAATGGGTGGATGTTGGAGAGCAATGCGGTGCGCACTCCGGTCTCTCTTCCTCCTGCCGTGCATCACTGCCCAGACCCTACCAGTGCGTTGATCACGGAGGAACGCGGACGGCGGTATGCGGCAGAGGGACTGCATTACGAGACGCGCCATGTCGTGACGCTCACCTACCTGCCTCCCGCAGCAGTCCGCCAAAAATTCAGCGACTACTTCTTCAGCAACGAGACGCGAAAAACTCACCAACAGTCACGTCAGGTGCTGCTGCGGCTGTTCCTGGCTGATACGGAGCAATTCGCAACCGCACTGCGCCGCTTTTTCATCATCCGCCGACTGGAGGATGACGAACTGATTCACTTCCTGCGCTTTTGCGTCACCGGGGACGATCGACCAGTGGGTTGTCCATCAGACGGGGAGCATCTCGATTACGCGATTGGCTCCGTGCCAGTTTCTCCGCACGGGGGACGGGCAGCGGAGCTGCATGTGCGGGCTGTTGGGGTGATCGGATTCCCAGGGGAGGGCACGCGTCCGCAGATGTTCGCCGACATTCTCCACTTGCCCTTTTCGCTGCGGATGTCGCACCGCTTCATTTTTCTGTCCACGCAGACGGCGGTCAAAGATCTCGACAAGAAGCGCGCCGACTTTCTGCAGCTTAATGCGTACAACCCCAAGCGAGTGTTCTGGTCCCTCTTCCAACATGTCCTCGCCGTTGACCCGACCGATCGCAATGTCGTGGCACACAACACCGATGCGGAACAGCAGCAAGAGAGTGTCGAGCGGGCGATGACCGAGATCCAGGGCGGACGGGTGCGCGGTGGATTCTACACCCTGACAGTGATTCTGCACGACCGCGATCCGGAGCGCGTGCACAGGAACGCACTTGAAGTGGTTGCGAACATCAATGCGCTGGGATTCACAGCAACCATCGAGACAGACCATGCGGCCGACGTAAACGGTGGCTCGTGGCCTGGGCATGGCACACGCAACGTGCGCAAGCCACGGCTCAACACCCGCCACTTCGCTCAGCTCTGGCCGACGTCGACGACGTGGCGGGGAGAAAAAGTGCACCCATGCTCGTATTACCCGCCACAGAGTGGGCCACTGTTGGTGACGACGACGACCGGGAGTACGCCGTTCTTTTTGAACACACATGTCCGCAACCTCGGGAATTTCTTGGTCATCGGCCCGAGCGGGTACGGCAAAACGTATATGTTGAACGCGATCGCCATCGCGCATCGGCAGTACGAGCGTGCACAAATCAACTTCTTCGATCGCGATGCGGGGGCAGTGGTTCCTACCCTGGCCTGTGGTGGAGAGTTTTTCGACATTGATGCCATGCACTTCGCTCCCCTCGCGCATATAGACGAGGAGGACGAGCGAGCATGGGCGCTCTGGTTCTACGAGCGGTGCGCAAAGCTCCGCGACTTCCCAATGACCCCAGCTGCACGGGTGGATGTCGAGCGCGCGCTACTCGCCCTTTCTACCGCTCCGATGGAGCACCGGACAATGACGAATCTACTCGCGCAGATCCAAACGCACGAGCAGGGACTCAAGGAGGCGCTGAGTTTCTACACCTTGGGGAGCGGGGGAGCGATCCTCGACGGTGTCGCTACGTCGACGCAAGAACAGAGCTGGCGCACGTACGACATGGAGAAGCTCCTCGCGCGTGGGCCGGAGGTCAGTACGCCGGTGCTCGCGTATCTCTTTCATAATATGGGCCGGTTGATGGACGGTCGCCCGACGCTGGCGCTGTTTGACGAAGGGTGGATGTCTGCGAGTGATGCACTCTTGCGGGACTACGTCGAAGAGAGTAGTGCGACCAATCGGAAGAAGGTCTGCAGCCTTGGCCTGGTGCTGCACTCGCCCGGCAACGTCGCGATGTTTCCGCGCGCCGATCTGTTGCTCGCCAACATTGCCACCATGATTTTCTTGCCCAACGACAAAGCGCAGGATGCGGCGCTCAAGCCGCACTACGAGGCTCTCGGGCTCAATAGACGCGAGATTCGCATGCTGGCTGAGGAGATGCAGCCGCAGCGGGACTATTACTGTGTACAGGGGAAAAACCGACGACGGTTTCAGCTGCAGAGCGGACCGATGGAGCAAGCGTTTCTTGGTGTCAACGGGCGCGATCACAAGGCACGGGTCCTCGCACTCCGAGACCACTACGGCGCGTGCTGGCCGCAGGCGTGGCTGACAGAGCAGGGACACAAAGACTTGGCGCAGCAATGGGCGGCCTGGCAGGAACGTCGTACGAGCAAGCGCACGGAACCTGTCCGGACACCACAACCAGTTGTTACCGAAGGAGGAAACCATGCGTATGCGTAAGTCGTTCATCATCGTCGTCCTCGTCCTGTGGGCAGCGCCGGTTCGTGCCCAATTTAGTGGGCCGGTCCCCGTCATCGATGTCCAGGCGAATCCCATTCATTGGCCGCTCCAACTGGCGCGGATGCTCGCGGAGATCAATCTGCTTCAGAAGCAGCTCGATGACATGCTGATCCAGGCGGGGATCGAGCCCGTGCCCTGGAATGAGGAGACAGATTTGCTCCTGCGCCAGATGGCAGAGTACGGAACCGATGCGCAAAGTCTTCTGTACGGCGGCAACATTGGCAAGATCTGGCCGACCATGTTCCGAGGCTCGGAGACGTGGAAAGATGGGACGTGGCTCGCGGAAGCCATTGCGCGCGACCAGCACACGCTCGACACGCAGCAGAAGCTCTTACACCTGATCGCGTGGCGCAACACGTCGTTCGCGCAGGACAACGTACGAATACTACGGTTGCAGGATGCGGTGGAACGGGCGCGGGGACGCAATCAATTGCTCAAGGCGCAGGCGGCGCTCCACGCTGAAACGCTGCGACAACAGCAGATGGGCCAGCAGGTCGAGATGACGCTGGCCAACCTGCAGGCCGTGAGCAACGCCTACGCCCTCAATGAACGGATGGCACGCGAAGCCCAGGAGCGGGCATTCCTGACCAACTTCGACCGGGAGCCACAGCCTGTCGTCTATGTCGATCGCGGACTGTGAATGATCACTTAGAGTGAGAAGATCATATGCCGGACACGCAGATTCTGACCGATGCAGTCCTGATGTTTAAGACTGCCAGCCAAGGTTGGGATGAGGTCATGCGTCCCTTCATGGAAGATCTCTTGTTTAACCTCATCTCCCTGCAGTGGTTTTTCCTCGGGCTGGGCTACATCCTCCGCGTGGACCCTGGCATCCTGCTCGATGCGATGCTGCGGTTTTTACTGGGGAACGGATTCGCGCTGTTCATGGTGCGGTCGGGATCGCACCTCGTGGAGGGCTGGTTCAGCGGTGTCAAGCATCTGGCCTTTTTCCTTGGTTCTCCGCCTTTGGACCCGTCGGCGGTCGCGGCGCATGGGTGGACCGTCACGGACCCAATTGCGAAGAGCTTAGCCGCGCAAGGATTTTTATCATTCGCCTTTAGTCCAGTCTCGTGGATTGGGTTTGGCGCAATGTTGAGTATTCTCCTGGCGTTCTTCATTCTGGCCGTCATCTTGGTCGGGCTGCTTATTATGTCCTATTTCCTCACGGCAGCGTGTCCATGGTTCTTCGGGTGGTTCGGCTTGTCGTTTACCCGTGGAATCACTCTTGGTTATGTTCGCCTCGTGTTTGGTACCATGAACGGCTTGTTTTGCGTGATGCTGATGGTCGCGGTTATGAGCGAGCTGGCGGCGCGAATGCAGGTCGAGTTCAACACCACATTTCTCAACCCTAACGTAACCCTTACATGGGGTGACTACGCCGTCCCGCTGGCAATTGGGGTTATTTTGTGCGGCTTGTTCGTGTGGATGCCCTACAAATGGACCGTCGCGATGGATGGCATACTCCTGGATTGGGCAGGGGGACGTATGCTCATGGGATGGGGATTGGGTGTGACGAGCGGTGCGCTGCGGCCATTCAGAGGTGGGAATCACTACGGTGGTGGGACAGCTGGTGGGAATCAAGGTGGACGTGGTGGGGCACCAGGTGCAGGCGGCGCGTCAGGAGCAAGTGGTGGGGCTCAGGGTGGAAGTGGTGGTGCTCAAGGTGGAGGGGGGCAGCAGACACAAATAAGCCAAAGGTACGGGCAGCCGCAGGTGCCGACGCAACAGCCGGGGATATCATACGGTGGGCAAGTGCAACCTGAGCGTAGCGGCAACTGGGGTCGCGGTAGCGGGACGTCGAGGACGAATCTCCAACGGAGCGAAGAATAGGGTCGTAGAGGAGGACCGTTCGACGCGAATCCGTAAAGGTCGCAGGAGGTGACTCATGGACACCGGGTGGTGGGTCCGTTGTTTTCGCTGCGGAGGGCAGGTGGACATGTCTGAGGTACAGCGTCGGCAAGCCCTGACACACGTGACCACGATTACAAATTGGTTTGGGTTTGTCCCGGTCCGGTACAAGCACTACGAACTTGTGGATCTGTGTTCCCTCTGCGCCGAGCAGGAAGAGGAGGCAGAGCGCAGACAACGCACATGGATTGCAGCGGCCCTCATCGCGATCGCGACGTTCCTCTTTGGCTGGGAATACTTAGCAGTAGCTGCAGGGATCGCGGCAACCGGCGCGGCAGTGATGGCTGCGCTGTTTCTCTGTATCCGCCGCCCACGGAAAATAGCCTTGTTGCCGGATAAACGGAGGCGGTATGAGTAATACTCTTCTTGCGCGTGTCGTTGGCCAACGCGAGGACGAGAATCCCTATCTCGCGCAACTGCAGGGGCACGACACACACGAAAACGAATTACGACGCACCATCCGCGATCGTGGAATCATTGCCGTGGGTTTGTTTTTCCTGCTTGTAGGGTCGATCTACGGCAACCTGTACCAGATGCGCCAGGTGAAAGAAGTCCATCATATTACTGCCGTGGACGATCACGGACGACCGGTCTCGACCCTGGCACGGGCGACCACCGAGGTCGCGGCTGACGATCCGCTGAAGCAGGTCATGACCCAGCGCTATGTGGCGGATTGGGTGAAAGATTATCGCACCCGCATGATGGACAAGCAATTTCTGGCAGTGAGTTTGAACACTGCCTTGCAGCAGACCGCCGGCGCTGCGGGGGGCAAATTGCAGACGGCGATCGGGCAGGAAAATCCGTTCACCCGCATCAAGAATGAACGCGTCGAAGTCAAACTCAAAGGGCAGCCGATTCCGCTCACCAGCACGATGTGGCAGGCGGAGTGGAAAGAGGAAGTGACCAACGTGTACGGAAACCCTGTGCGGACGGAGCTGTTTACAGGGCGGTTCCAGCTCGCGGAAAAATCCGAATGGGCTGCGCCAGGCAATCCGTTCGGGTTCAAGATTGTAGACTGGGGGATCGAGCAGCTCGGTCAGTAGGGAGGTGTCACATGAGCAATACAGTACACAGTTGGTGGGCCAGTGGTATGGCGCTGGCGAGCACCATGCTGCTCTTCTTCACTCTCTGTGGGTGTGCTGGGAAGCGTCCGCCAGTGAGCCCGCTGCAAGCAGCCCAGACGGTGGAGATCTCCCCTCCTGCTGCTCCGCCACAGGATAAACCCGCTTTAATTGCGGATATAGAGCCACCACAGGATCCTGAGGTGGTGAAAGCGTTGCGACGGTACGAGAAGACAAAGAAATTCGCCGATGTGGTGAAGCCCACCATCGTCAAATACGCGTTCGAACCGGAGCGGGAATACGCCTTGGTTTGTCCGGAGTGGGGCGTCTTGACGGTGCGACTCTTACCCGGAGAAGTGCTGCGACGGGTAGTGGCAGGGAATCCCGTCGAGTGGATGATTGACGACACGGAGACCGGTGAGGAACCAGCGCCACTCCTCGCCATCCGTCGTGCGCCCTACGCGCCGCCCACCGAAGCCGCCTTTGTCACCGATCGGCATATTTACCGATTTCTCTTAGTACCCGGCGGCCCACGGGGCAACAAACCGACGCGCCAGATCTCCTTTTATGATCCACTCGCGGAACTGCGACGATTCACGGGGCAGGTTGCGGCAGAAGAGCAACGGCAGAAAAAAGCACGCGAGACGCGGTATCCAACGCTCGCGTTTGAACATCTCCAGCGCTACGACGTCGGCGGCGATGCCGTGAAGTGGCGTCCGATCAAGGTGGAAGGGGACCATCAGCATACGATGATCGAATTGCCCGCCGCGACGGGCACAGCGCAGCCGACCTTGACCGTGATCAGCGACGGCATGGAGACGCGCATCAATTACCGCACCCTTCCGGGACGGAACGGCGCGGGGCCGGTGATGGTAGCGGATCAAGCGTTTGCGGAGGCGCGGCTCATCGGCGAGGGAGGCGTTGTGCGGATCACGAGGAGGGGAGAACCATGAACCTGAACTTCGGAGATACGGAACAGGAAGAGTGGGGACAGCGGCCATCCCGCAGAGGGTTTTATACGATTGGGCTCGTTGCCGGGCTCATGATCGGATGGCTCCTCTATGCCCGGTTTTTCGCGCCGCCCCCACGCAGGCCCGTCGCGGAAGCGGCACTCCGACTCACGAATGCCACCCCACGACCGATCCAGCCACCAATTGAACCCCAGCCGCGGCAATTACCACCCCAGCCAAAACCCCAGCCGGAAACGCAGCCTCAGGCTCGGTCTCAGGCCGCACCGGTAAGATCAAAAGAGGAAAGCGAAGAGCAGAAGATGCGAAAAAAAATGCGTCTGCTAGCACACTACTCTCGCCCAACCGCAGTCGGGGCTGGGATTGATAGCCGTCGTCTGACGCAGCAACAGCATGCTCAGCTAACGCCACCGACGCAGATCGACGACACTGACCTGCCGCACGAACCGATGCCACACCGGCAGGTGCTCGAAGTGCCACCCGTCGTCGGCAACAACAATGGAAATAGATACCGAACGGCGTCTGCCGAACCACTGGGCAGTGTCTGGACGAACGCGTTTTATCGACGCGGCAGTGGACACGCTGGCGTTCTGCAGCAGCAGCCTTCACCATTTGTGATCAGACGTGGCTGGAAGATTCCCGCGCGCTTAGATGATCCCATCAACACCGATACGCCGGGGCAGATTACAGCGACGGTTGTGCAAGACATCAAGGACTCAGCTACGGGACGCTATACGTTAATCCCGGCTGGATCACAGCTGGTGGGGGCCTACGGCACGCGGGTGCTGTACGGACAGCAGCGGGTGCCAACCGCCTGGGATCAGATCAATTTTCCCAACGGGACATTCATGTCGCTCGCCGCGATGCCGGGCGCAGACCGCACGGGTGTCGCTGGTCTCCCAGCCACTGTCAACAATCATTTGTGGTCAACAGCAGGACGCGCATTGCTCCTCACGGTTACCGGTGCAGGGTCGTCGCTCGCACTGCGGTCTGGCGTGACCGGAGGGCTTACCTACGGACTTGATGATGCGCTGCGGCTCGAAGGCGGGAGGGAACTCGGACGAGAAAGCCGACGAGTATTCGAGCGCGGATATAATCGTCCGCCCACGCTAACGGCGAGAAGTGGGGACATGTTTCTCGTGCAAGTCACACAGAATTTGATGTTTCCTGGCCCCTACGACGACGGAGATCAGTATGGGATGGTGGACTAAACTTGCCCTCACCCTCGGGTGTTTTGCCGCCCTGGTCATGGCAGGAATCGGCGGTGTTTCACTGCTGCGCTTGCGACTCAATTTGAGCAATTCCCTGCCACGTGGCGTGTATCAAGAAACCCATGAGCCCATTCATGTTGGAACGCTGGTGGCCGAATGTTTGCCACCGCACCTTGCCTATTTCGCGCAAGCACGAGGATGGTTAGGCATGGGATATTGTCCGACTGGGACGCCGCCGATCCTCAAGCAAGTGGTCGCCATCGCGGGTGATACCGTCGAGGTAGCGGATGATTGTATTGCGGTGAATGGCGTGAAAATTCCGCATTCCGCGACGCAAAAACGAGACTCTCACGGACGCGATGTTCCGGCGATTCCCCGTGGGACGTACACGCTCGCGAGCGGCGAAGTGTTCCTGCTCGCGACCAACATTCCGAACAGTTGGGACTCACGCTACACGGGACCAGCGCAGCTGACGGACATCATGACGACGGCGCGTCCGGTGTGGACGGAGGGCAGCAATGAGCGCTGAACGAGAGAAGTTGGAACGGCTCCACGAGCAACTCCGATACGATCTTGAGCCCCTCATTTGTGCTGCGCTGACTGACCTAGCCGTGACAGAAATCAAGGTGGGTGAGGACGGAAAATTGTGGTTGCGTAAGCACGTGGTGGGGTGGGAAGACACCCACACGTCCCTCTCCGCTGACCATCGATTGCGCGCACTGAACACGATGGCAAGCCTGCTGGGAAAGACGCTTAACCCCAGCACGCCGCTCCTCTCCGGCGAACTGCCACTCACCGGAGATCGGGTCGAAGGCTCGATTCCACCGTCATCACCGGGGCCATCGTTTGTCATTCGGCGACACGCGCCGGAAGTCTATTCACTGACGGATTATGTGGCGAAAGGTATCGTGGATGGGTGGCAGGCAGAGGCCTTGGCTAAGCATGTCCGAGGCAGAAGCAACGTGGTGATTAGCGGAGCCACGAACTCAGGAAAGACCACGTTGGCCAACGCCTGCTTGCAGCTGATCGGGAGTCACGAGCACGTCATTCTGGTGGAGGATACCGAAGAATTACAGTGCACGGCGCCGAATATGAGCCGCTACAAGACGGGCGATCCACACCCAACGATGCTCGAACAAGTGAAGCGCTGTATGCGCCGCGCACCGGATCGACTGGTGATCGGAGAGACGCGCGACAAAGCCGGGCTTGAACTCCTGAAAGCATGGGACACGGGCCATCGCGGCGGGATCACAACCGTCCACGCCACGAATGCCAGCCGCGTGTTCGACCGCTTCGCGCAGTTCTGTGAAGAAGTGGGCGTGCCCCCGCAATGGCGACTCATGCGCTCGGCGATTGATCTCATTTGTCACCTCGAAATGACACCGAAAGGGCGGCGAATGACTGAGATGGTGGAGGTCCAGAAGGGGCACAACGAAGACGAAATTCCGGTTCATCTGGTTCGACTGGGGCCATCGCACGCCGTGGAGCAACCCCTAACCAACGGAGGGAACGGGTATGAAACGAGTGATGCACATACTATCGGCAGTGGCGGTCGCGACACTGCTCACCGGAGCATGGCTTAATACAGCGCAGGCCACGGGGACGGCGAGCATTACGGAAATTGCCGATGGCGTACGGATGGTGGGCGAGACCATGCGGAGCACGGAGATCATGGACAACATCGGTTGGATTGCGCTGGCGTTCATCGGCCTGGGGCTGCTCGTCGGGCATTACGGCGGTGGGTTTCTCGGGTTGTTTGTTGGTCTCATTGGACTGGGATTCTGGTGGGGACAACAACGGATTGCAGAAACCATTGGCTGGCGAGCCATTGGTTTCTAAGCCTGCAATGAGGAACAACGATGGACGCACCACGTTTACTAGCAATTGAGCCTGGTACGGTGCGCCCGGTCCTCATTCTGGGGGCTGAGCGCTTGCCTGCCGGGCTGGGTGTCTGGGCCGGGATGATGATGGTGGTGACCGCGATTTACGGCCAGTGGGAGGCACTGTACGGATTGCCACTGGTCTTCCTGTGGCATGGTATCTGGGTGTTAGCAGCAGCACGGGACCCGCAATATTGTGAAGTCTTGTGGCGGCAATGGGTGACGTATCCATGGCCGGACCGATTGGGCGCATGGCCAGGCGTGTTTGCGAAACGGGTGAAGATTGAGCCGAGTGTGCCAGTGCGGGGATAGGGCACAATAATATTTTTCTCCCACATCGTATGGAAACGGTAATATTCCTCTTTTTCCGGAGGAAAGCGTACCGTAACTGCCTGAGATAGAGAGGGAAAAGCGAACGATGCGGCGTATTATGTTCGCCAGTTTTCTGGTTGTGTGTATGACGGGTGTGTCTTACGCGAAC
>Ga0070741_10016417_pt1 | contig 12346 bp, 18 predicted proteins | sample Coa_R1_4_FD_66440 | JGI IMG/M metagenome (GOLD analysis project Ga0070741, IMG submission 66440) | Surface soil microbial communities from Centralia Pennsylvania, which are recovering from an underground coalmine fire - Coalmine... | ecosystem: Environmental > Terrestrial > Soil > Unclassified ...
TGGACCACACGGTGGTGGTTCGCATTTTGCGCCGCACGCAGCACCCGCTTTATGGCAAGACCGTTGTGCGCAGCAACAAGTTCAAAGCGCACGATGACCACAACTGCGACGTTGGCGACATCGTGGAGATTATGGAGACTCGGCCGCTGAGCAAAGATAAACGTTGGAGGGTTACGCGAATCGTCGAAAAGGTGAAGTAACCGTTCCGCGAAGCGATTTGGAGCAAAAAAATGATTCAGCAGTATTCGCGACTAAAAGTTGCCGACAATTCGGGCGCACGCGAGGTGATGTGCATCCGCGTGCTGAAAGGTTCGCAGCCCCGTTATGGAAGGGTTGGCGATGTGATTGTCGCGTCGGTGAAAGCCGCGACGCCCAACATGCCGGTGAAAAAAGGCGAGGTTGTGAAAGCGGTGATTGTGCGAACCAAACGCCACGTGCGGAGGCAGGATGGCAGCACGGTTCGATTCGACGACAACGCATGCGTGCTGCTGACTCCGCAAAAAGAACCGCGCGGAACGCGCATCTTTGGGCCGGTTGCGCGCGAACTTCGCGACAAAGAGTTCATGAAAATCATATCGCTCGCGCCGGAGGTGATTTGAAATGAAAACGCGGACTGCAAAAATGAAGGTGAAAACCGGCGACACGGTCGTGATCATTGCGGGAAAAGACAAAGGCCAAAAAGGCCGCGTGATTCGCGTTCTGCCGGAACGGCGCATGGTGGTTTTGGAAGGTTTGTCGAAAGATAAAGATGGAAAAGCCGTGCCGCTGAATGCGATGACCAAACACAGAAAGGGCAGACCCGGCGTGCAGCCCGGCGAAAGAATCAAACTCGCGGCGCCGCTCCATGTGAGCAAAGTGATGGTGATTGACAAACTCACCGACCAGCCGAGCCGGATCGGCAAGCGCGTGGAAACGGACAAATCGGGAGCAAAAACGGTCGTGCGGGTTGCCAAGAAAACCGGAAACGTTTTGGAGAATTAATAGGAAAAGTCATGGCAAAAGAAAAAAAACAAGAAGGCGGTTCGGGGGCGGCGCTCAAACCTCCGGTTAGTCCGCTCCGGGTGCACTATCGCGAAAAGGTGCTTCCGGAGCTGATGAAAGAGTTCGCATTCAGCACGCCGATGGAAGCACCGGCGCTCACGAAAATCGTTGTGAACATGGGTGTGGGCGCATCAACGAAAGAGGCTAAGGCGCTCGATAATGCGGTTCGCGATTTAACCATCATCACAGGGCAAAAGCCTGTGATCACGAAATCGCGCAAGGCGATCAGCAACTTCAGGCTTCGGCAGGGCGTGAACATCGGATGCAAAGTTACGATCCGCGGCGAAAGGGCGTATCATTTTTTGGACAAACTTATCACGGTTGTGCTTCCTCGGCTTCGGGACTTTCAGGGGCTCAGCCAAAAATCGTTTGATGGGCGCGGCAACTATGCGCTGGGTCTGAAAGAACAGCTGGTGTTTCCTGAAATCAACTACGACACCTTCGACAAGATTCGCGGAATGGATATCGTGATCTGCACAACCGCGAAAACCGACGAGCATGCCAAAGCGTTTTTGAAAAAAATGGGAATGCCGATTCGGGACAAGTAACACGTGGACTATACGCCGGAGAAAATTCGAAATATCGCGATCGTCGGACATGGCGGAAGCGGAAAAACAACTTTGGTGGAACAGATACTTTGGGCCGCCGGGGCGATTGACCGTCTTGGTTCGGTGGACCAGGGCAACTCGCATTCCGATTTCGATCCGATCGAAATCAAGCGCAAAATCAGTTTGAATGCAACCGTTTTGTCGCTGGAATGGAAAGGGCACAAAATCAACCTGATTGACGTTCCAGGATTTCCGGATTTTATCGGCGATCTTTATGGCGTTGCGCGGGTTGTGGAAGCGTTTGTTTTGGTAACGCCTGCGCAGGCGAACGTGGACGTCGGGTTCGATAACGCATGGGAGATAGCAGAAGAAAACGGCATATCGCGGCTGATTTTCGTGAACAAAATGGAGCGCGATAATGCCGATCATCCCAGCCTGTTGGGGATGTTTCAAAAAAGGTTCGGCGTGAAGGCGGTGCCGATTCAAGTGCCCATCGGCAATCAGACCTCGTTCAAAGGCGTTTACGATTTGATCACCGAAAAAGTGCACATGGGCGATGCGAAGCACGATGAGGTTTCCGATCCACCCGCCGAGTTGAAGACCGAAGTCGCAAAAGCGCACGCACAGATGATGGATTCGGCAGCGGAAGGCGACGACGATTTGGCGATGAAATATCTTGATAGCGGCGAGCTGAGCGAAGAGGAAGTGGAGCACGGCTTGGAACAAGGCGTTGCGCACGGAAAGGTTTTTCCGATTCTGCTGGGTTCGGCATCTATGGGAGTGGGTGTGGTTCCGCTTCTGGATCATATTGTAGGGCTTGTTCCAAGCCCCGCCGAACAGCCGAAAATGCAGGGCGGTGAGCCGATCGCCTGCGACCCCGCAAAACCGGTTTCGGCGTTCGTTTTCAAAACTACTGCCGATCCTTTCGTCGGCCGAATCAACTATGTGCGGGTGATGACGGGCACACTCAAGCCGGATTCGGCGCTCAAAAACAGCAGAACCGAAGAAAATGAGCGGATGGGTGCACTGTTTTTCCCTCGAGGCAAAGAACAAAAGGCGGCAGCCGCGGTGATCGCAGGAGACATCTGCGCAATCACAAAGCTGCAGCACACCACAACCGGCGATACGCTTTGCGATCCAAAGAACCTGACTGCCTATGATCCGATTTCGTTTCCTGAACCGATCTATCGCCTTGCCATTCACGCGAAATCAAAAAGCGATGAAGACAAGTTGGGAGGTGCGGTATCGCGCATCGTTGATGAAGATCCTACGCTTCGGCATCGGCGGGAAGCCGAAACGAATCAAGACCTGTTGGAAGGAATGGGCGATATTCATCTGGATGTGGCCATCGAAAAACTGCGCGAGAAATTCGGCGTGAACGTTACGACCAGCGATGCAAAAATCCCGTACAGAGAAACCATCCGCGTCGCCGCGAAAGCACAAGGCAAGCACAAAAAACAGTCGGGCGGCCGCGGACAATATGGCGACTGTTGGATGGAGCTTTCGCCCCTGCCGCGTGGCAGCGGTTTCGAATTCAGCGATTCGATTGTCGGCGGCGCGATTCCGAAGAACTTTCTGCCGGCGATTGAAAAAGGCGTTGTGGAAACTTTGTCGCGAGGGTTTCTTGCCGGCTATCCGATGGTGGATGTCAAAGCGAACATTTATGATGGAAGTTATCACGACGTGGATTCCAGCGAACAGGCGTTCAAGATGGCGGGCGCGCTGGCGTTCAGAAACTGCGCCGAAAAGGCGCAGCCCACAATCTTGGAGCCGATTCTGAAAGTAGAAGTGGATGTTCCCGAAGAGTTTACGGGCGATGTGATGGGTGATTTGAATACGCGGCGCGGAAGGCCGCTCGGCATGGAGGTTTTGGGCCCGGGCAGGCAGCGGATTTTGGCCGAAGTGCCGATGGCGGCGATGATGAAATACGCGCTCGACCTTCGATCCATCACCAAAGGGCGGGGGCGTTTCCGCGTGGAGTTCGCGCGGTATGAAGAGGTTCCGATGAACGAACAGCAGACGCTGATCGCCGAATATCAGAAGCGGAAGGTGGAAGAGCAGGAGGACTAAGGTATAATGCGCCTTCCCCCTTTGGAAGGCCGAAGGGAGTTGCGACTGAAACTATGGCCAAGAAATGCCTCATCGAAAAACAGCAGAGAAAGCCGAAGTTCAAGGTTCGGCAGTACAACCGTTGCAGCATCTGCGGCAGGCGGCACGGCTATTTTCGTTATTTCGGCACGTGCAGAATCTGCCTGCGCGAACTGGCGCTGAAAGGGCTGTTGCCAGGGGTTACGAAGTCGAGTTGGTAAAGCGATGAACACCGATCCGATCGCAGACTTTCTTACGCGAATCCGCAACGGATACTCGCGCCAGCTTGCGTCGGTGGACTGTCCTCACAGCGCGATCAAAGAAGGCATCGCCAGAATTTTGAAGGCGGAAGGGCTTATATCCGATTTTGAAATTGTGAAAGAGAGCAGATTCCCAGCAATCCGCGTGCATTTGCGATACGATGCAAAACGAAAACCGATTTTGCGTGAACTGCGCCGCATCAGCAAACCGGGGCTCCGCATTTATAAAACCGCAGACGAATTGGCGCCCGTTCGAAGTGGAATGGGAACGCAGATCGTTTCGACCAGCAAAGGACTTATGACCGACCGCGAAGCGCGAAAGAAGCGCATGGGCGGCGAAATTATCTGTGAGGTTTGGTAGGCGATGTCGCGCATTGGATTAAAACCGATCACCGTTCCTAAGGGCGTAACCGTGAACGTCGAAAGCGACAACACCGTTATTGTGAAAGGCCCGAAAGGTGAACTTCGAGAAAAGATCCATCGCGATCTGAAACTCGAGCAAGAAGACGGCAGAATCAGCATCGTTCGGCCGAGCGACGGGCGTGAGCATCGAAGCCAGCATGGCTTGGCGCGAACGCTGGTTCAAAACATGGTAACCGGAGTGAGCGAGGGTTTCGAACGCGTGTTGGAAATTCACGGTGTGGGTTTTCGGGCGCAGCTGGAAGGCGAGACTTTGGTGTTGAACGTGGGCTATTCGCATCCGGTGAAAATTGCGCCATCGAAGGGTGTGAAGTTCGAAGTGGGTCAAGACGACAAATCGCGTTTGGTAACAGTGAAAGTCAGCGGCATCAGCAAACAGCAGGTGGGGCAGCACGCATCGGATGTGCGCCGCGTGCGCAAGCCCGATCCTTACAAGGGCAAAGGCATTCGATATCGGGGCGAAACGGTGAAACTCAAACAAGGCAAGAGGGCAACGGCTTAATGGCAAAAACCACGTCGGAAAAAATGCGCAAATTGCGCCACAAGCGGCTTCGCAAAACGGTGAAAGGAACGGCGGAGCGGCCGCGGCTCGCCGTGTTTCGTAGTTTGAAACATATCAGCGCGCAGATTATTGACGATGGGCAGCACCACACCCTCGTTGCTGCTTCCAGTTTGGAAAAGACCATCGGCAAAGGCGGCAACAAACAGGCGGCCGCATCGGTGGGTGAACTGATCGCAAAGCGCGCAGTGGAAAAAGGAATCACCAAGGTGGTTTTCGATCGCGGCGGGTTCCAATACACAGGGCGTGTAGAAGCGCTTGCCGCAGCCGCACGAAAAGCGGGGCTGGAGTTTTAAACATGCGAGCCAAAATTCAAACTCGTCAACAAGATTCGGGCGACGGCCTCGACGTGCGTGTGGTGCAAACCAACAAAGTTTCCAAAACGCACAAGGGCGGCAAAACGATGTCGTGGAGCGTGCTGGTGGTTGTCGGCGACCGCAAAGGCCGCGTCGGCGCCGCGGTCGGTAAAGCGCTGGGCATTCCCGACGCGATTCGCAAAGGCGAAGAGGGCGCCAAAAAAAGCATGATCCGCGTGCCGATGGTCGCCGCAACCGTGCCGCACCTTGTGGTAGGACGCCAAGGAAGCACACGCGTGATGCTTCGTCCCGCAACCCGCGGAACGGGCGTTGTGGCAGGCGGCGCTGTGCGGGCGATTCTCGAGGCTGCGGGAATCCATGACATTTTGGCAAAAACGTTCGGCAGTCGAAACGCTGTGAACTGCGCATGGGCGACGCTCGATGCGCTGGAATCCATCGCGCACCCCAAAGATCGCGCCGTTCAGCGCGGGGTTGAATTGAAAGATACCGCGCCATGGTTTGCCAAACAGAAAGACGAAGAGGAGGCGCCAGTTGAAGTTGAAAGTTAAACTTGTGCGAAGCAAAAACGGCGCGCACCCGAAAAACCGTTCGACGATCGCCGCACTTGGCCTAAGAAGAATCGGACAGGAAGTGATTCACGAGGACACTCCATCCATCCGCGGAATGCTGCACAAAGTGAAGCATCTTGTGGATGTGCGTCCGGCGGAGAGCAAAGATGCGTCTTAGCGAACTCAAACCTCCGAAAGGCAGCAAAAAGAAAAAAGTGCGCGTGGGCCGCGGCATCGGCAGCGGCATGGGCAAAACATGCGCGCGCGGAACCAAAGGGCAGAAGGCTCGAAGGCAGATTCACCCGGCCTTTGAAGGCGGCCAAACGCCGATTCACCGAAGGCTCCCCGTGAAGAAAGGGTTCAAAAATCCGAATCATAAACGGTATTCGCCGATCAATGTAGGCTTGCTGCAAAAATATTTCTCGGCTGGCGACACGGTCGGCGTGCAGGAACTTTCCGCAAAAGGGTTGATCCGCTCAAAAACCGACGGCGTGAAGATTCTCGGATTCGGCGAGTTGAAAATCAAACTCAAGGTCGCTGCGAATGCGTGCAGCCGATCGGCACGCGAAAAAATCGAGAAAGCGGGCGGCGAGGTTGTTAATCTGTGAGGCTTTCGGACACAGTCCGCGCAGCCTGGGCAGAGCCCGAACTCAAGCAGCGGATCCTGTTCATTTTCATCATCTTCGGCGTGTATGCCATCGGCTTGCACGTGCAAATTCCGGTGCCGGGAATCAGCGCCGAAGCGCTCCGCGTCAAGGTCGAGCAAAGCGGATATCTGCAGCTGATCAACATGTTCGGCGGCGGCGCGCTCAAGCGTCTCTCGATCTTTGCGCTCGGCCTGAACCCGTACATCACCGCGTCCATCATCATGCAGTTGATGAAAGTGGCCGTGCCGGGCTGGAAAAAAGAGGCCGCTGAAGGCGATCAATACAGCCGAATGAAAATGGCATCGCGCACGCGGGCGCTCACAATCTTCCTGTGCATCGCGCAAGGGTTCGGACTTCTTGCATACATCGGCGCGACCGACCTGACGCTTTGGTCGAAAATTGAAGTCGTTACCTTCTGGACGGCGGGCGCGATGATGATGCTTTGGCTGGGAGAACAGATTCAAGACAAAGGCATCGGTCAGGGCGTCAGCCTGATGATTTTTGCCGGAATTGTGGTTTCGTTCCCGTTCGTTGTGGAGGATTTCGGGCGTCAAATCCGCACCGGGACGCTGGGAATTGATCGAGTGATTCTGTTCGCGCTGGCGATTGTGCTTATGACCGCCCTGATCGTTTTATTCACGCTGGCTCAACGAAGAATTGCGATTCATCACATGCGGCGAAGCGCCGGGGGCACAAAGCAGATCGGCGGCACAACCACTTATCTGCCGATTCCGGTGAACGCGGTGGGAGTCATCCCGATCATTTTTGCGCTGGCGCTGATCTATATTCCGTCTCAGTTTTCGCTGATGTTTCCTGCGAATTCGCCGATCCACAACATTCTCACCGAAATCTCGCTCTATTTGAGCCCAAGGCCGCACGCGTTTTGGTACTACTGGGTCATCGGCTCGATCGTGTATTCGCTTCTCATCTTTTTCTTCACTTATTTTTACACTGCGATTCAGTTCAACGTGGAAGATATCGCCTCGCATCTTCGACGAAGCGGCGCGTACATTCCCGGTGTGCGCCAAGGAAAGCAAACCGAGCAGTATCTGGATTCGGTTATCAGCAAGGTAACGATAGTCGGCGCGCTGTTTTTGGCGGTGATTTCGCTGCTGCCTCTTTGGCTGCCCTCGTTTTTGGGGCTGGGTCGATCCATGCAGGTGCTGGGAGGCACGTCGCTTCTCATCATCGTTTCCGTGGTCCTCGATCTCATGCGGCAGATCGAATCGAATCTGCTGATGCGGGGATATCAGAAGTAAGCCGATGCGCATCGTGCTGCTTGGCCCTCCCGGCGTTGGCAAAGGCACTCAGGCTAAACTCGTTGCCGCAAAGCACAAGTTAGAAAAAATCTCCACCGGCGATCTTCTGCGCGCTGAACTTGCAAACCGAACCGAACTCGGCAAGCTTGCAGAACAGTATATGAGGCAGGGAATGCTCGTTCCCGATGACATCGTGAACAAAATGGTCGCCGAAAAAATCGCTTCTCTTGGTCCCGGTGCGGGATTTCTGCTCGACGGGTACCCCCGCACGATCGCTCAAGCGGTTGCGTTGGAAGCAGCGCTGCAGACGTTGGGCGCAAACATTGACAAAGTGATCGCGTTTCAATCCGATGAAAACACCTTGCTCGAAAGAATCCGCGGAAGAGCAGAAATCGAAAACAGATCCGATGACGACGCGCAGACCGCGCTCAACCGTTTTCGCATTTACCAACAGGAAACCGCGCCGCTCATTGATCATTACAAAAAAAGCGACCTCCTCATCGAAATCAACGCATCCGGCGATATCGAAACGGTGAACAATCTGGTCGAAGAGGCGCTCGCGGGATGATCACTCTCAAATCCAACGCCGACATTCAAAAGATGCGCGAAGCCGGGCGGTTGGTGGCGCTCGCAATCCAGCAGATGGCCGAAGCGATAAAGCCCGGCATCACTACCGGCGCGCTCGATGCGATCGGTGAGCGGTTTCTGGAAAAGCATGGAGCAAAACCGTCGTTCAAAGGTTATCGCGGTTATTCACACGCGGTGTGCATTTCGGTCAATGAAGAAGTGGTGCACGGAATTCCGGGAAGCCGGACGCTGAATGAAGGCGACATCGTCTCGCTGGACATCGGTGCGTTCAAGGACGGTTATCACGGTGATTCGGCTTGGACGTTTCCTGTTGGGGAGATTGATCCAAGCGCAGCGCGGCTCCTTAATGTAACAAAAGAGTGTCTGATTCAGGGGATCGCCCAAGCGCGGCCGGGAAAGACGGTTGGCGATATCAGCGCAGCCATTCAAACTTATGCCGAAAAAAACGGCTATTCTCCGGTGCGCGACCTCACGGGACATGGCATCGGCAGAAGCCTGCACGAGGAGCCGAGCGTGCCGAATTTCGGCAGGGCCGGAGCGGGCCCCCGGCTGAGGCAGGGGATGACCCTGTGCATCGAGCCGATGATCAACATGGGAAAGTATGATGTCGTAACCTTGGAAGACGGGTGGACGGTGGTGACCAAAGACGGGAAGCCTTCGGCCCACTTCGAGCACACCGTTCTGGTCGCCGACGGCGCAGCCGAGATTCTCACCAAGGCCGGCTAAAAAGGAGAAAATGGACGAAAAACGGAAGGTAAGAACTAGCGAGAAAGAGCGGGGAATCGAGGTCGAAGGCACGGTTGTAGAACGTCTTCCCAACGCCTATTTCAGGGTGAAACTGGAGTCGGGAAGCGAGGTGCTGGCCCACATCAGCGGCAAGATGCGAAAGTACTATATTCGGATACTGCCGGGAGACAAGGTGAAGGTGGAGCTGTCGCCGTACGACCTGACCCGGGGCCGGATCGTGTACCGGTTCAAATGAGGCCGGGTTTGTGGGTATACTGACCGGCGCGTCTGTTCGGGCGTGGGGGCTTGGTGTTGTCCGGCCCGCCCGTGGCGTGTTTTTCTATAGGCAAATACGATATGAAGGTGCGTTCCAGCGTCAGAAAAATGTGCGATAAGTGCAAAATTATCAAGCGCAAGGGCGTCGTGCGGGTTCTGTGCTCGAATCCGAAGCACAAGCAGAGGCAAGGATAAGGGCAGAAGAACAGCATGGCGCGAATCGCAGGCGTTGACCTTCCACGAGACAAAAAAATCGTTTTCGCTTTGCCGTATCTTTATGGCATCGGCCGCAAAACGGCGATGGACATCTGCAAGCGGGCAGGAGTTGACCCCGACATAAAAACCCGCGACCTTTCGGATACCGATGTGGCGCATCTGCGAGAGGTGATTGATCGGGATTTCCCCGTCGAGGGCGACCTGAAGCGCGAGGTTCAGCAGAACATCCGTCGGCTGATCGAAATCGGAAGCTACCGCGGGATTCGGCACAGGAAAGGGCTGCCCACTCGGGGTCAGCGCACGCGGAGCAACGCTCGCACGCGAAAAGGCCCGAAAAAGACGGTCGCAGGCAAAAAGAAGGTAACGAAGTAGCGTTATGGCAAGGAAACCCGCTGCAAAACAGAAATCCAAACCAAGCCGAAGCGTTCTGCACGGCGTGGCACACATCCGTTCGAGTTTCAACAACACGATCATTTCGATTACGGATCAGGACGGCGCGGTTTTGTGCTGGTCGAGCGCAGGCAGAGTGGGTTTCAAGGGAAGCCGCAAAGGCACGCCGTTTGCCGCACAGGTGGCAGCCGAGGATTGCGCAAAGCGCGCTCAGGAGTTTGGAATGGCGCGTGTGGATGTGTTCGTTCAGGGCCCGGGAGGCGGCCGCGAAACCGCGATCCGCGCCTTGGCGCAGGGCGGCTTGGAGATTTTGAAAATTCGCGACGTAACGCCGCTTCCGCACAACGGCTGCAGGCCGCGCAAGAAGCGGAGGGTGTAAGAGGTTTAGATGTCGGTTATCTGGGAATCAAAATGCCGCTATTGCCGCCGCGCAGGTCAGAAACTTTTTTTGAAAGGCGACCGCTGTCACACGCGCAAATGCGCCATCGAAAAAGAGGCGCGCAAAAAGCCTCCGGGCCAGCACGGTGAAACCGCACTCCGGAAAAAAGTGACTGAATTTGGCGAGCAGCTGCTGGAAAAGCAGAAGCTGAAGAGGATGTATCAACTTCGTGAATCACAGTTTTCGGCCTACATGGATGAGGCCGTGAAAGCGCGCGGAGTTACCGGCGAAACGCTTCTTCAACTGTTGGAAATGCGCCTGGATAACGCGGTGTTTCGGCTGGGATGGGCGCCTTCGCGCGGAATGGCTCGGCAATTGGTGGGGCATCGGTTTTTCACGGTGAACGGCAGCCGCGTGAACGTTCCTTCTTATCAGTTGCGGCCGGGCGATGTGGTCGCTTTGCATCCGAGCAAGCGCGAAGGGAGTTTGATCAAAGATTCGATTCAGCGCGTGGCTGTTACTTCGCCTCCGGTTTGGCTTTCGCTGGATACCACGAGTTTCGAAGGCAAAGTGCTCAGAGCGCCGGCACGCAGCGAAATCAGCGCAGATGTCAATGAGCAGCTCATCGTGGAGTTTTATACAAGATAAATATGACGCACGTTCAAACACTCGAAGCTACAGAAACTTACGGCAAGTATGTCGTCTCTCCACTGGAGCGCGGCTACGGGCAGACACTCGGCAACGCTTTGCGGCGCGTGATGCTGGGATCCATTCCTGGCGCCGCAATCACTGCAGTGCGTGTAGAAAAAGTGCTTCACGAATTCGCGCCAATTCCTGGCGTGAAGGAAGACATGAACGAACTGCTGCTGAACCTGCGCGATCTGGCGCTGCGCATTCACCGCGACCGCCCGCCCGAAGAAGATTTTATGCTGATTGTGGATGTGAAAGGCAAAGGTCGTGTTACGGGTTTGGATATCCAGTGCCCGCCGGAAGTCGAAGTCGTAAACCCTGACTGCTATCTTTGCACCATCACCGATTCAAGCGCTTCTCTTTATATGGAACTTTATGTGGGCTGGGGAACCGGATACGTTCTTCCCGAACGGCACGAACGGTACAAAGGGACGATCGGACTGATCGCAGCCGGATCGCAGTTCACCCCGGTGCGAAAAGTGAACTATTCGGTCGAAGCGACGCGCGTTGGGCAACGGACCGACTACGAACGGCTCACTTTCGATGTGTGGACGAACGGTGCAATCTCCGCATCGGTTGCCATCGGTCAAGCCGCCGCGATTTTGGATCGCTATCTGCGGATGTTCTTCGATTTGTCGGCGGGCGCGATGGATATCGGCCTGAAAGGCTTGGGCGCCGACGCGCCGGAACTCGATGGGGTGCCCGAAGTGCGCGTAGAAGAGATGGACTTTAGTCAACGCACTTTCAACTGCCTGCGCCGAGCAAACATCGAGAATCTTCGCGACCTTTTGGAATACACCGAAAGCGAACTGATGGGCATCCGCGGCTTTGGCAAGAAAGCGCTCGACGAAGTGCGCGAAAAACTTCAGGAAAGAGGTTATGAGATGCGCCCCGGCAAAGCGAACGCTCGCTTCGACGTGATGGATGACGAAGATTACGAAGAAGAAGAGGAAGAAGAAGAGTAAAACCCGATGAGACACCGAGTTGATCGAAGAAAACTGGGACTGCCGAGCGATCAGCGCAAAGCGCTGCTCGTGAATCTTGCGCGTCAACTCATTCGGCACGGCTATGTGCACACCACCGTAACGCGAGCAAAGGAACTTCGGCGGATTGTCGAGCCGTTGATTACGATCGCAAAAGAAGACACGCTCGCCGCGCGGAGACAGGCGCGAAGGATTTTGGTCGGGCACAGCCGAAGCAGCGCGGCGGGTCGCAAACTCGGCCTCACGCAAGATCAGATCGCGGAACGCTCGCTCATCAACGGCGAAGATCTGGTCAAGCACCTGTTCGATTCGGTGGCAGCGAAGTTCAAAGAAAGGCCGGGCGGCTACACGCGAATTACCAAAACGGGCAGCCGACGCGGAGACGGCGCGCCCACGGCCGTGATCGAATTT
>Ga0070741_10016418_pt1 | contig 12345 bp, 10 predicted proteins | sample Coa_R1_4_FD_66440 | JGI IMG/M metagenome (GOLD analysis project Ga0070741, IMG submission 66440) | Surface soil microbial communities from Centralia Pennsylvania, which are recovering from an underground coalmine fire - Coalmine... | ecosystem: Environmental > Terrestrial > Soil > Unclassified ...
TATCGTGACGATCATCGGCCTGGCTCTCGAACTTCGCGGCCAAACGCGGCCTGAGTTCGTTGAGGTGCGGCCCGAAATCCTTCACGGCACCGCGGCGTGGATGGGAGATGAGTGCGCGGGGAGAATAATGGCCAACGGTAAAGCATTTGATCCGGCTGATTTGACCTGCGCGACGTGGGACTTTCCGCTTGGAGCCAAGCTCCTGGTCTCACGCGGCGCGCGGGTCATAGTCGTCACGGTCACGGATCGCGGGCCGGCCGCCGGCCTGCGGGCGCATGGCCGGATCATCGATCTGAGCTACGCCGCATTCAACTATTTGGCCGAACCGCGACTGGGAGTCATCTCGGTCAGCGTTCAGCAGATTGTCGAGCAGGAGGACTTGCATGCGCTACACGCTCTATAATCAAGATTGTATCGAGGGCATGGCTCAGCGGCTTTCGCCGGACTCCGTTGACCTGACGGTTACGTCTATCCCGTTCGGCGCGCTGTTCATGTACTCCGGCAAGCGCGAGGACATCGGCAACAACCGAGACGGCGTGGACATGCTGTCCGATCAGTTCGGACTGCATATGCGCTTTTGGGTGACTCAGGTGCTCCGCGTAATGAAGCCCGGTCGAAACGTCTGCATCCACATCCAACAGCTGCTCAAATACAAAAACCAGCACGGGGCGATGGGCCGGCGCGACTTCCGAAACGCTGTTATCCGCCTGATGGAACTCGGAGGCTTCAACTGGACGGGAGAGGTCGCGATACCGAAGAACCCGCAGGCCATGGCCCAGCGAAATAATTTGCATTGCCTGATGTTCGCCACCGGCAAGCGCGACGCGGTTGACCTAGCTCCCGCTCCCAACGACTTTATCCTGATCTTCCAGAAACCGGGCGAAAATCCGGTACCGGTGCCAGCCCTACAGGATCCTGACCAAAACCCTGGCGGCTGGGTCACCACTGAACAGTGGATTAAATGGGCGTCTGGCGTTTGGGACGACATCCGCGAGACCGATGTGCTCGACGGCTGGAAATCGGCCAGGGAATACGACGAGGAACGCCACGTCTGCCCACTCCAGCTTGAAGTGATACGGCGCTGCATCCGTCTCTATACAAACCCCGGCGAGCTGGTCATGGACCCTTTTGTCGGCATCGGCTCAACCGCTTACGTCTCTGTGGAACAGGGCCGGACGGCCGTCGGCTTCGAGCTCAAGGAAAGCTACTACGACCTCGCGCATCGGAATCTCGAAAAGCAGGCGCGCGAAATAGCCGAGGCCTCCGTCGATCTGTTCACGGCAATCGCATGATCCCGACGATCACAGCCGACACCCTATCCCTGCGTTTTTCAGCGCCCTGGTCGCTCGAAGATCACGCGATGTTTCTGCGGTCAAAGGCTCTGCCCGAGGCCCAGATCGTGTTTGATGATCAGGCTGACGTTTACGACGTGCGGGCGCCGGCCCGGTTCGCTCCACTGCTCGGGCTGAATGGGGTGACGGCCGCCCGCACGTCGTTGCCTCTCGCCTCTCACCTTTTCGATTACCAGCGATTCATTGTCACCCGCGCGCTCGAAGCCAAACGTTTCGCCATCTGGTCGGACTGCGGCACCGGCAAAACTCCAATGCAATTGGAATGGGCCCGGCAGGTAAACCATGTTACCGGCGGCCGTGTGCTGATCTTCGCTCCGCGCGCGGTCATCAAGCAGACGTGTGAGGAGTTCCTGAAATTCTATCCTGTTGACGTCGGCCCGACCCGCCTCGAATCGCCAGAGGAAATCGCGAAATGGGCCAAGTGTTCGGACCCTGATGCTGGCTGGCTGGCGATCACCAACTACGAAAAAATGATTCCGGGCGTCATCCCTGAGCTCCGGTGGCTCGCCGGTCTGGTTTGCGACGAAAGCTCACTCCTGAAATCAGGCGGCGGTGTCATCAAGTGGAACCTGATCAAATCGGCCCGAGGCATCGAATATAAACTCAGCTGCACCGCGACGCCGGCGCCGAACGATACAATGGAGTATGCGAGCCAGGCTTCATTTTTGGAGAAGCTGAGGAACGAGGGCGAAATCCTCTGGACGTATTTTGCGCGCCATCCGAAGACCCAAGCCTGGCAGGTCAAGCCGCACGCCCGCGACGCGTTCTACAGGTTCATGGCCGGCTGGTCGATTTACCTGCGCAAGCCCGCGCTCTACGGATTCGCCGACCCGTTCGCCGACATCCCTGAGCCCTCGATCATCGAGCACGTCGTGCCCTGCACTGACATGCAGCTGCAGGCCCGCGATGAAATTCTCGGCGTCCAGAAAAACGGTGAATTGCTGCCGGCGGATCGTCTCGGCGTTACCCAGCGCACGAAGCTGTCGCAGATCGCCAAAGGGTTCCGCTACGATGATGGCGTACCGACGCCAATCGGTTCCACCAAGCCCTACATGGTCAAGAAGCTGGTGAAGGAAGAGGTGGCGCGCGGCCGGCAGGTCCTTGTCTGGTGTGTTTTCGACGCCGAGGCCGAGATCATTGGCCGCTTACTTTACGACGTGCAGCACGTCGCCCAGCTCCACGGCGGCACACCTGAGACCGAGCGCGAACAGATACTCGAGGATTTCCGCCAAGGGAAAATCAAGGTCCTCGTGAGCAAGGCCCGAATGCTAGGCTGGGGCATGAATTTCCAGTTTTGCGAGGCGATGATCTTCTCGGGTTTCGATGACAGCTTTGAGGCCTTCTACCAGGCCGTGCGCCGCTGCTACCGGTACGGAGCGCGCAACCAGCTCCAGGTCCACGTCCCATATATCCCCGAACTGGAAAACCACGTCTGGGAAAATGTGCTGCGCAAAAAGAGCCAGTGGGAAGAGGACACCGCGCAGTGCGAGAAGGCCTACGCTCAAGCCATGGCCCAAATCGAAAGGGTCGCAGCATGAAAGACCTAAACGGGGCAGATTTATTTTGTGGAGCTGGGAACGCGAGCGCGGCGCTTGCCGATGCCGTCAAGTTGCTCGGTCGAAATCTAAAGCTGACAGCGATCAATCATTGGGACGTGGCCGTTGCCACGCACACGGCGAACTTTCCCGGCCAGGTGCATCTATGCACGGGCGTCGATAACGTAAATCCGCTTGATCTTTATAAGCCCGGCTCGCTCGACATCCTGATCGGCGGCCCTGAGTGCATTGAATACTCGCAGGCGGCCAGCAAAAAGCCGACTAATTATCAATACCGGCCGACGCCCTGGTGCATGTCTCGCTGGGCCGATGCTCTACGGCCGCGGATGATCCTGATCGAGAATGTGCCGGAGTTTCGCAAGAAATGGCCGTCCTACAGGTCATGGCTACAGTCGTTTCGCGATATGGGCTACAACGTCGACGACCGTGTGTTTAATGCGGCGAATCACGGAGACCCGACCACTCGCGAGAGGCTTTTTATTCAATGCATGTTGGGGCGCCGCAAAGTCGTCTGGCCTGACCCAACCCACGCAGAGGAAGCTGAACAGGACCTTTTTGGCGCTCGTGAACAATGGCTGTCGGCGCGCGAGCACGTAGTCGACTGGTCGATTAAAGGCCGGTGGCTCGATGAAATGCCCGGCAAAAAGAAATACGGTGGCTTGCCGCTGAGCCCGAAAACACTCGGCCGCATTTTTGACGGACTGGCGAAAGAAGGACTCATCCCGGTCATTGCCGAGTGGGACAATAAATCTTCAAAAAAAGGGTTCCGTTCAGCCGACAAACCACTGTCCACGATCACCGGGAAAGCCAGGCATGGGCTGGCGGTACCGCAGTTCCTTGTGAAATTGAGAGGTACCGGTAAAACCGCCAGTCTTGAAAAGCCGGTGCCAGCGATAACCGGCGGAGGTACCCACCTGGCGCTGACCGAGGCTTCGTTCATTGTCCCCGGATACGGCGAACGAGCCGGTCAACAACCGCGCACCCACAGCCTCGACAAGCCGGCCCCGGCGATCTGCGGTACATCCCATCACCACCTTGTTGAGCCAGTGCTTATCCACACTGCGCATGGCGGAAAGCGCCGCGCCCGCAGCATTGACAAGCCAATGCCGGCGATCGCTGGAAACCGTGGTGACGTGGCCCTGTGTGAATTTGTGCTGCCTCAGGGCGGCGGCGGCGCACTGCGGCCCGTCAGCAAGCCGGTGCCGGCGGTTGCCTGTGACGGCGCGATCGCATTTGTCGAGGCCTTTCTCATTAAATATTATGGCACCGGAAAGTCACGGTCGCTCAAATATCCACTGCCGACAGTGACGGCAAAGGATCGCTTCGCCCTGGTCTGCCCAGAGGTGAATGTGAACGGCCAACAGGGCCGCATTCGCATCCGTTGGCGTATGCTCCAGCCGCACGAGTTGGCGCGCGCTCAGAGCTTCTGGCCGACCTACATTTTTTACGGCGCCAGAAAAAAGCCGAGCGGTCGTGTGATCGCGGTCAATGCCAACAAGGGCGATGTCGTGAAACAGATTGGCAACGCGTGGCCCCGCCGGCTCGGGCTGTCGTTGTTTTTGGCGATGTTGAGCCAAAAAAGCGACGTGCGGCCGTACCTGAAAGCGGAAGATGAAACGAAAGTGAGGATTGCCGCATGAGCCAGCCCAAGGCCTCAGCCATCATCCGTGCGCTGATGTACCGCTGGCTTGACGTACACGTCGCCACGGTCCTGCCGAACTACACGCCGGCCAGCTGGTGGGAGTGCGACGTCTTCGAAATCACGAAGAGCGGATATTTTCGCGAATACGAGGTGAAGATCAGCCGCCACGATTTTTTGCGCGACCGCGATAAAACAGTGGAGAAATGGAACGGCTGGGACCAGCCCAAGACAGTCGAAAACAAGCACGAGCTATTGGCCCGCGGCGATCCGCGCGGCCCCAAGCAATTTTATTACGTGGCCCCGGCAGGAATGCTTTCGCATTCGGATTTGCCGGTGTTCGCCGGTTTAATCGAGGTAAAGCCCGACCTGTGGTTTGCAGAGGCCAAAGTAGCGCCGCGACTTCATGGTCAGAAGATCGAGACCAAGGTCCGCGATTGGGTTGGTCGGACGTGTTATTGGCGGATGCACAATCTGCTCCGGGAATCAGCCGGCCAGCTGATTTCACCGCAACCTGATCCTCAGCCACAGGAGGCCAGCGCATGACTCTGGGCCTCGATCTCAAGCCTGCGCGGCCGGCAATCGCCTTCCGGCCGTATCAGGACCAAGCCTCAGCCGCGATCCGCGACGGCTGGGTTCAAGGGCTGCGCACGCAGCTGCTCGTGTTGCCGACAGGCACAGGTAAAACGATAGTCTTCGCTCGCGAAATCGGCTGGGAGGTCAGTCACGGCCACACGGTTCTTGTGCTCGCCCACCGCGAGGAACTGTTACAACAGGCCGCCGACAAGCTGGAGGCGGTCAACGGCCTGCAGGCTGTAGTTGAGAAGGCCGAGCGCCATGCCTTTTACGACGACCAGGTTGTCGTGGCCAGCGTGCAAACTCTCTGCCGCGACGCACGTCTCGCGATGTGGCCAGCCGACCACTTCTCGCTGATCATCGTGGATGAGGCCCACAGGACGACGGCCGCGTCCTACCAGAAGGTCCTGGCCCACTTTACCGGGGCGCGAGTCCTCGGCGTGACGGCGACGCCTGACCGCGGCGATCGCAAGAACCTCGGCACATTTTACCAACGCGTTGCGTTCGAGTATTCCCTGATCGACGCCGTGCGCGACGGCCACCTCGCCCGGCCCGTCGTCAAAACCATTCCCCTGCGGCTCGATCTCGACTCGGTCGAGGTGCGAGGTGGAGACTTTGCCGATGATCAGGTCGGCAATCTGATTACGCCACTGCTCCCACAGATCGCGCGCCAGCTCTGGGAAGAGGCGAAAAACCGAAAGATCATCATTTTCCTTCCGACGATCGAAAGCAGCCAGCGTCTCGCGGAGCAGCTGCGGATCGTGGGGTTCAACGCTGAGTGGATCGCCGGCATATCCGAAGACCGGAAAGCCAAACTCGAGGCGTTTGCCCGCTCAGGATCCGGTTCGGCGATGTGCAACGCGATGTTGCTGACCGAGGGATACGACGAGCCTTCGATCGACGCAGTCTGTGTTCTTCGGGCGACGAAAGTCCGCGCGCTCTACGCGCAGGCCGTCGGCCGCGGCACCCGCCTCTTTCCAGGGAAAACCAACCTTCTGATCCTCGATTTTCTCTGGCACTCGACGAGGCACTTGCTCATCAAGCCTGCGCACCTCGTCGCCAAGACGCAGGAGGTCGCTGAAAAGATCATCGAGCGCGGCGACGGCGATCTGCTTGAGGCCATGGCCTCATCTGAGCGTGACGTGCTCAAGGCGCTGGAAAAACGGCTGCGTCAGCAGTCAGCAAAAAAGAGCCAGCTGATCGATCCCCTAGACCTCGGCACTCTGCTCGACGATCTTGATACAGCCGACTACGAGCCATCGTCCTCCCACGATTTGCAGCCGCTCGCCGATTGGCAGATACAGCGGTTGACGAAGGGCGGATTGGATGTGTCCGCCGTCAAATGTTACGGGCACGCGGCCCACATCATTGAGCGGATGGATGACCGCATGCGACTGGGCCTCGGCTCGCTGAAGCAGGTCCGCCTGCTGAAAAAATTTAATTACCCGTCAGCGGCCCGGCTGACATTCGCCGAATGCTCCAGGCTGATCAGTCGCCTGGCAGCCAATAACTGGAAACCCTTGAATGCAGCCGCCTAAAATTTCAGGAAGAGACCTGCCCAACAGCCCGGAAGCCGAGGAATCCGTGCTTTCATGCTGCCTGCTGGACGGCGCCGAAACTATCGCGCGCTGCCTTGAAGCGAAGCTGGAGCCGTCGGCCTTCTACCTGTGGCGAAACCAGCTGATTTACGAAAAAATCTGTCAGCTACATCGCACCGGAAAACCGGTGGATGTTGCGGTGTTGGCGGAGGAACTTAAAGCTTCCAACCAGCTCACGGAGGTCGGCGGAATTCCATATTTGACACAGGTCAGCGGGCGCATGCCGACAACTGCCCAAGCCGTTTATTTCATTGAAAAGGTCAGGGAGCTGCACGTCGTCCGCCAAGCGATTAAAACGGCGACCACCATTATCGAGCAAGGCTTCAACTTCAAAGGCGGGATCGACGATTTCAAGGCGGGCATACGGCAATCGTTCGACGCTTTGTCGGTCTGGGTCGACGCAGTCAGTCGCTCGATCACTGACTTTGAAATCCCAGCCGACAACGATCCTTCGATCCTGCTCGGCAACCGGTATCTCAATCGGGGCGACGGCGCGGTCCTCGTCAGCACATCAGGTATGGGCAAGAGCTCAATGACCCTGCAGGCTGCGGTTACCTGGGCGTTGGGTCGCGCATTTTTTGGCATTCGGCCAAACGGTCCCCTCACCTCCCTCATCATTCAGGCCGAGGATTCAGACGGCGACATCGCCGAAATTTGGCAGTCAATCCGCCATTGCCTCAAGCTCACGCCAGCTGAGGAAAAGCTGGTCAAGCAACGTGTGATCATCGTCACCGACCGCGTTCACCGTGGGCCTTCGTTCATCAACGCGCTGAGCCGTTGGACGAAAAAACACAAGCCCGATCTCGTATGGATAAATCCACTACTCGCGTTCATGGACGGCGACATCAACGAAGCGAGCGACGCAGGCAGGTTTTTGCGCGAAGGTCTCAACGGTCTCAATGAGCCGCCGTCATTCGGCTACATCGTCGTTCACCATACCTCCAAGCCGCCGACCTCCAAGGATCGGTCGGAGCGCAAGTGGAACGAGGTGATGTATGAGATGGCTGGGTCAGCTGATCTCACGAACTGGGCTCGAGCCGTGCTCTCACTACGCCCCGCCGGCACCGAGGGCGAATTCAACTTGGTTTTGTCGAAGCGCGGCAGGCGCGCGGGCGTGGTCAAAGAGGTGGAGCAGGGCGCAGGCCTGCGCTTCGAGCCCATCACCACGATTCCCCTGAAGCACGCAACCGGCTCAATTCAGCTTTCCGGCCGGGCGAAGTCCCTGCCCACCATTTTTTGGGAAGTCCGAAGCGAATCAGACGAGGCTCCGCCCACTGCTCGCGGCGGACGTCCCAAGACCCATACGTTCGCCCAGTTCGCGAGCGTATTCCCGACCGACCCAAATGCCGGGCTCGGCTTCCGCGCGCTCCATCGCGCCGCCAACGACATCAAACCAATAAGCCGTAGTTCGTTCGACATCATCATCGAGGAGGCTCTGTCACTCGGCCTGATCATGAAGAACGAATCTGATGCTCAACATCCGACTTATTACCGTCCTCAAACCAACCAAAAAGCAGCCTAAATGAAGGTGTCCCAAAACTGTCGAAAACCCGTCCCAAAACTAGTTTTCGGGCCGTCCCAAAACCCCTGTCCCAAAACGGGGGGTATTACATACCCCCCCGTTGTTTTGGGACGGCCGGGGTTCTTTGGGCGTGCGGCCAGGGCACCTAGGTTTTGGGACACCCAACCATAGCGCAAAACCTCATGATCACGCAAAGCGAATTACAGGCATACCTGCATTACGACCCCGAAACAGGGGCGTTTACGGTCGACGGTTTTTTAGTCGGACATATCGCAAAAGGCTATCTCGCGATTACCATTGGTGATCGTAAATATGCTGCGCACAGACTGGCATGGTTATACGTGTACGGATATTGGCCGAGGCAACAACTCGACCACATCAACGGCGTAACCACTGATAACCGTATCGCTAATTTGCGCGAGGTAACGCCGTCGCAGAACAGCCAGAACAGGAAGACCCCTCGCACAAATACGTCAGGATTCAAAGGCGTGTTCTTTGAGCGCGGATCAAACCATGCCGCTAAGCCATGGCGTGCAGGCGTGAAGATGAATGGGCGTCGTCAATGGCTCGGTTATTTCTCGACAGCAGAAGAGGCATCAGCGGCTTACGAGGCCCGTGCCAGTGAGCTATTCGGTCAATACAAGCGCGAATACCCACAGGGCCATCGAAGGGGTGGGTCCTCAGCCGGGGCGTGCGCTCTGCGGGGGCAGCACACCTCGTCGTTTAGCTAGCCACCATGCAAAAAAACGTCGTTTCGGTTTCGAAGTCCGACCTGCCGGCATCAGCTCAGGCCATCGCCGAGGTGATCGGCGTTGAGGCCACGCTCAAGCTTGCCCAGCGGTACGGCGATCCGCGCGGACACGGCGAGGTGTACGTGCCGGAACCAGAAAATCTCACGGAGAGCCATCCCCTCGCCCGCCTGCTTGGCCTGGACGTCGCTAGACGGCTTGCATGGACCTTCCGCGGCGAAGACGTGTTCGTCCCTCGCTGCCGTCGCGCTATGCGCTTGGCGGCAATCTGGCGCGATTTCATGGCCGGGCTGGACGTTCCGCAGGTTGCGGCCATCCACCGCGTCACTGAGCGTCATGTCAGGCGGGTCACGGCCGACGAACGCGGGCTGGCTCAGTCAGACTTTCGGGCGATGGGTCGCTCTCGATCGCCAACCAAGGCGGCGGCCGTTCGCTTAAACGGAACACTCAACGGAGAACCACGAACCATGATTAACATATTCGCGAAACACACGTCAGACGCAGAGACGCCTTATGGCGCGCTCTCGCTTGTCATCAAAAAATTCTCGCCGAGGTACTTCGTCCTTTTGGACAAGAATCACGTCACCGAGATCGAACTCCAGCGGGCTGTTGCCCTGGTCGTCCCATGCCTGCCAGCCGAGATCGAAGTCCGCCACGGCGACACGGCGAGCCTTATGGTCGTCAAGCCACAGGCAAAAAATAAGGAGCCGCTGATGATCCGAGTGGAGACACCGGCCGGTCCGAAATCGCTCAGCCAAAATGCGCTGGTGATAAACGTGATCGAGGCCATCGCCATCAGTTCGGTGATCGACAAACGTACGGAGAAGGCGGCGTGAGTAAGACGGAGAAATTGCTTGGCTCAGCAACCGACCTCGCAGCGTGGCTCGGCGTTTCTGAGCGCCGTATTGAGCAACTGGCGAATGAGAATATCGCTGTGCGTATTGCACGCGGCGTTTACGACATCCGCGCCTCGGTCGATGGGTATATCAAGCTCCTTAAAAAAAACGCGACAGCCCAAGGCTCGGAGGAGTTGCTCAAGGAACGGGTACTGCTCACCCGCGAGAAGCGAAGGCAGGCAGAAATCGAGACCGCACTCCTCGAGGGGACGGTTGGCGATATGGGGCTGCTGCTTGAACTGTGGGCCGACCGTTTTGGGAAAACTAAAACGAAGCTCCTGGGCATTCCGACCGCCCAAGCCGACATCCTCGCCAGTGAGACCAACCCAAACGCAATTCGTGAGGCCCTCGAAATATCAATCAAAGAATCTTTAAATGAATCTGCTAGCATCAATCAGAGCGAACTCATACGAGGCTATATCGAACGCCATGGGGCGGATTCAGGTACCGCCTCCGAAACTGACGCTGAGCCAGTGGTCTGACGGTAATCGCTATCTTCCCGCCGAATCATCCGCTGAGCCTGGCCGTTGGCGTACGGATCGCGTAGAATATTTACGCGGGGTGATGGACGCGATTAGTGAGCCTACGATCGAGACAGTTGTATTTAAAAAAGCATCACAGGTCGGAGCGTCAGAGGTCGCGGTGAACGCGATTGGCTATTTCATCGACCATGATCCTTCACCGATGCTGATGTTTCAGCCGCGCGATAAAGACGCGGAGGATTTCTCAAAAGACCGGATCGCACCGACCATTCGCGACACGCCATGCTTGAGGGCAAAGATCAGTGACCCGAAGTCACGGGACTCGGGAAACACGATTCTGCACAAAAACTTTCCAGGCGGGAAGCTGGTGATCGGCAGCGCGCAGTCGCCGGCCGGACTTTCGTCGCATTCGGTGCGCTTCGTTAATTTCGATGAGGTTGACCGATACGAACGTTCCGCTGGCACAGAAGGCGATCCGATCGATCTCGGGCGCACGCGCGCGAGAAACTTCTGGAACCGAAAGTTCTATCTTTCATCCAGCCCAAAGACGAAGCTACTTTCTCGAATCGAGCCGGCATGGCTGGAGTCAGACCAACGGTTTTTTTTCGTACCATGCAATAATCCTAAGTGTGGCCATCCTCACCGGCTTACCTTCGAAAATTTCGTGTACGAGGCCGGTAAACCGGAGACCGCGGCGCTGGCGTGTCCGCAGTGCGGTCATCGCCACCGGACGCATGAGCGCAACCAAATCGTAAAGCGGTGCGCGCCTGATGCCGATGGACGTCGACCGATCGGCGTCGACGGGATGCCGATAGGATGGCGCGCGACGCAGCCTTTTCGTGGCGTCGCAGGCTTTCATATTTCGGCATTTTACTCTCCATGGGTGACGCTAAAGCAGATCGCTGAAATGTGGGAGAAAGCCAAGGATGTGCCAGAGCGGCGCCAAGTTTTTATCAATACGGTCCTGGGCGAGTGCTACGAGGAGACGTCCGACGAATTCGAATGGAGTGTCCTGGCCGAGCGCGCGGAGGAATATCCCTACCCAGTGCCGTTCGGCGTGCTCGCGCTGACCGCCGGCGTCGATACGCAGCCCGACCGGCTTGAGTGCGAGATCGTTGGTTGGAATGAGCACGGCGAGAGCTGGAATATCGAATATTTTGTGATTTACGGAGACCCGGACATCGAATCCGGGCAGGCCGACAGCCCATGGGATGAGTTGCTGCAGGTGGTGAAGGAGCGCGGCTACCGTCACGCCTGCAATTACGAGCTTCGGGTGTATGCCACGGCCATAGACTCGGGCGGCCGTAACACGTCGGCCGTCTACAATTTTTGTAAAGGCCGCAAATCCCAGAGGATTTTCGCGATCAAGGGCGTATCGGGCGAAGACAAGCCGATTGCCGGCACTCCAAACCGAAAAAAAACCGGAAAATCTCGACGCCAGGTCGATCTTTATCCGGTCGGCGTGGACCAGGCAAAGGCCACTTTGTACCGCCGATTCAAGGTGGAGACGCCGGGCCGGCCGGGCTATTGCCATTTCCCGAAGGCCAGGACCGAAGATTTTTTCAAACAGATCGCGTCGGAGACCGTGGTCACGCGGTTTGTCAAAGGCTTCCCGCGGCGTGAATGGACGCTGCCCAGCGGTCAGCGCAACGAGGCGCTGGATTGCCGGGTTTATGCGATGGCCGCGATGGAAATCGTGCGCCCGCCATGGGACCGATTCATCAGGATCCGGACGGACGCCATGAAGTTGCTTCCTGAGCCGCCGTACGGCGCACCAGAGGCGCGAGTCAGGCCTGTTTCACCGCCCGTCGCACCTAACGCGGAAGGAACACCGGGGGGAGAGGAAGAGGAAAAGCCGCAAACTTTGAGGCCCAAGGACACCAAGCATACGCATCGCCGTCGCCGCAACTCATTCGTCAATTCATGGTAACGCGCAAAAGGATACAGGGAGAGACGATTCAAATCCTCGTTTTCC
>Ga0070741_10016419_pt1 | contig 12345 bp, 10 predicted proteins | sample Coa_R1_4_FD_66440 | JGI IMG/M metagenome (GOLD analysis project Ga0070741, IMG submission 66440) | Surface soil microbial communities from Centralia Pennsylvania, which are recovering from an underground coalmine fire - Coalmine... | ecosystem: Environmental > Terrestrial > Soil > Unclassified ...
GACATGCTCTGGTGGTACATGCCCTCTTCGAAGCTGGGGTCGAACAGCAGGTTTCGGCTCAGCGCCTCGTCGGCGTGTGCGGTCAGCGCCGTCGAAACGCTGCCTACCACCACGGCAACGGCGCCAAGCAGGCGCAGCATGGGGCGTCGCAAGGGGGCTTCCTCCGTCCTCCTGTGATGCCGAGCAGGGGGGCGCTTCGGCACCGCGACTTTAACGCTCCTCTAACGCGGGTACCACCTTAGGGTCCATCGATGAGTAGCCCGATCGTCTCACCGGGTCGCTCGCCCGATAGGGCCAGGTCGAGGCGATTCGCGACGTGTCTGGAACACGTCCCAGACGAGCACCGCCCCGGCGCGCGCCGTTCGCGCGAGGCACGACGTGGGCGCCGACCAGCGCGCCCTTCCTCCCGCGGTCCGGCTGCTCCCGAGCGGCATGGTCCTCTTTTCGTATGCTTTGCCGCCGTGCTCGACGCCTACCGCGTGTACCTGCTCATCGGTGCGGGCGCGGCTCTCTTCGTCGGGATCCTCGACCCGATCGTGGCCGTCTACTACGTGCGGGTCGTCGGGCTGAATCCGATCGAGCTCGTGCTGCTCGGCACCATCGTCGAGGCGACGTCGTTCCTCTGCCAGGTGCCGACGGGCGCGATCGCCGACGCCTACAGCCGCCGGCTCGCCGTCATCGTGGGCTACCTCCTCGAGGGCGTCTGCTTCACGCTGCAGGGGCTGTTCCCGCTGCTGCTGGTGATCGCCGGCGCGGAGCTCCTGCGGGGCGTCGGTCGGACCTTCATCAACGGCGCGTTGGAGGCGTGGATCGCCGACGAGATCGGCGAAAGACGGGTCGGGGCCGCGTTCATCCGGAATACCCAGATCAAACAGATCGCGGGCGTAGTCGGCACGGCCGTGGGGGCGGGCATCGCGACGATCGCGCTCGGCCTGCCACTCCTGATCGGCGGCCTCGGGCTGCTGGCGCTGACGGCCGGGCTGGTGGTCGTGATGCCCGAGCACAACCACCGGCGCGCGCCCAGGGACGAGCGCGGCTCCTGGCACGTCGTGGTCGGGACGGCGCGCGCCGGGATCGGGGCGATCCGGGGCCAACCGGTGCTCATCACCTTCCTCGGGCTCTGGGGGGTCTTTGCGCTGTGCACCGAGGGGATGGACCGATTGTGGGAGGCACACCTGCTGGCGAGCTTCACGTTCCCGACGTTCGGCGGCCTCGACTCGGTCGTCTGGTTTGGCGCGATCAACGTGGCGTTCATGCTCGGGAGCGTCGTCGTCGCGGAGGTCGTCCGGCGGACGGTCGACACGACCAACGGCCCGACCGCCGCGCGGGTGCTGTTCGTCTTCAGCGCGGTCCGCGTAGTCGGCGTCGTCGTGTTCGGGCTGGCCGGCTCGTTCGAGGTGGCGGTTGGCGCCTACCTGGTCAGCATGGTGTTGCGGAGCGTTTCGCAGCCGATCTTCACCGGCTGGGTGAACCGGTCGCTCGACCCCCGGACGCGCGCGACGGTGCTCTCGATGGGCGGCCAGGTGGACGCGGCTGGCCAGCTCACCGGCGGACCGCTGATCGGCCTCATCGGTCAGCTCGTCTCGCTGCGCGCCGCGATGGTCGCCGCCGGCCTGGTCCTCGCGCCCGCGCTGCCGCTGATCGCCAGGGCGACGGCCCAAGAAGGCCGATCAACCCGGGCGCCGCGCCTCGACCAGCCGGCGGAAGTGATTTAGCGCCCAATCGAGCCGCTCGGCCTGCCTCGCGCGCTCCGCCTCGCCCAGCGGCCGGTGTCGGTCTACGACCGCGACGTCCGCCCCGTCCGGCGGGAACGGTGGCGCGCAGACGAACAGCACTTCGGCCGGCTCGGGGCCCGGGTTGGCGAACTCGAGCGTCGCGCCGGGCGGGTTCGTGACGGTGTCGCCGGCGCGGAGCCGCCGCCGCTCGCCGTTTGTCGTGAGGTCGATCACGCCCTTGACCACGAAGGTGAGCTGCTCGAGCGCGTAGTGGAAGTGAACGCCGTAGCTCTTCCCCGGCGCCAGGTACCCGATCGCCGCGCCCATGAACGCCTCAGCCGCGAGTGGCAGCGGGCGGACGGGCATCCCGTCAGCCGCGGTCACGATGCCCGGCAACGTCTACCTGGGCGAGCCGGGCGGCGCGTCGGAGCGGGCGGCTACCGGCGCGGGCGTCGGGTGCGCCGTCCGGGCGCGGTCGTGGACGACCGGATCGCTGGTCAGGCGGCGCCCTTCCGCGGTCGGGCCGTGCACGCCGCCGGAGCCGATCCACTCGGTATGGAAGACGCCAGGGCGGTCGACGCGCTCGTACGTGTGGGCGCCGAAGTAGTCGCGCTGCGCCTGGATGAGGTTCGCCGGCAGGCGGGCGGTGCGGTACGCGTCGTAGTACGCGAGTGAGGCCGCCGTCGACGGCACCGGGATGCCCAGCCCGACGGCGGTCGCGACGACGTGGCGCCAGGCGGTCTGGCGCTGGTCGATCGCCTCCCGAAACTGCTCGTCGAGCAGCAGGTTCGGCAGCGCCGGGTTCCGCTGGAACGCCGATTGGATCTCGTTCAGGAGCCGCGCCCGGATGATGCAGCCGCCCTTCCAGATCCGCGCGATCTCGGCGAGGTTCAGGCCGAAGCCGTGCTCGCGCGACGCGGTCGAGAGCATCGCCATGCCCTGCGCGTACGAGGCGATCTTCGAGGCGTAGAGCGCCTGGCGCACCGCCTCGACGAGCTTTTCGCGTTCTGGCCCCCGCAGCGGCTCGACCCTCGGACCCTCGAGCACCTTCGACGCCTCGACGCGCTCCTCCTTGAACGCCGAGATGTTCCGCGACCAGAGCGCGCCCTCGATCGTCGGGATCGGCACGCCGAGCTCGAGCGCGTCCATCGCCGTCCAGCGGCCGGTGCCCTTCTGGCCGGCCTTGTCGAGGATCACCTCCACCATCGGCTTCCCGGTGTCGGCGTCGACGACGCCGAGGACCTGGCTGGTGATCTCGATCAGGTAGGAGTCGAGCTCGGTCGAGTTCCACTCGGCGAAGAGCTGGCTCTGCTGCGCGGCCGACATGCCCGCGGCGCGCGTCAGGACGTCGTACGCCTCGGCGATGAGCTGCATGTCGCCGTACTCGATGCCGTTGTGGACCATCTTGACGTAGTGGCCGGCGCCCCCGGGGCCGATGTACGTGACGCACGGCCCGTCGGCAACCTGCGCCGCGATCTTGGTCAGGATTGGCTCGATGAGCGGGTAGGCCTCTTTGGGGCCGCCAGGCATAATCGATGGGCCGTTCAGCGCGCCCTCCTCGCCGCCGGAGACGCCGACGCCGAAGAAGTTGATGCCGGTTGGCTGGATCTCGTTGGAGCGACGCACCGTGTCGGCGAAGAGCGAATTTCCGCAGTCCATCACGACGTCGCCCTTGTCGAGGAGCGGCAGGAGCTGGCCGAGCACCGCGTCGACGGCGCGGCCGGCCTGGACCATGATGATGACGCGCCGCGGACGCTCTATCGCCGCGACGAAGTCCTTCAGGTCGTACGCCGCGGTGATCGGCTGCCCCTTGGCCGGCCCGGCCATGTACGCCTCGGTCACCGAGCCGGTGCGGTTGTAGACGGCGATCGGGAAGCCGTGGTGCGCGATGTTGAGGGCGAGGTTCTCGCCCATCACTGCGAGACCGATCAGGCCAACCTGGGCGTTCGGCATGGTGGACTCCTCCGCACGGCGGGCCCGGGCCCGCGACCTACCCCATCATACCTAGCCGCGCTCCAGCCACGGCGGGAGCGGCCGTGAGTCGCGGCGCTTGGGCGACGACGCGCGCCGCGCGGGGTGCCGCTCCGGCCGCTCGGCGCGCTTCGGGGAGGGTGAGGACCGTCGTCCGTTCGCCGACGCGGGACGCGCATCCTCCCGGCGGCGCGTGCGCTTCCGCTCCTCCTCGTCCGGTCCGCGCGGCGGGGCGGCGTCGATCCGGACCCGGCTCCCCTTGATCGTCGTCTTCGATAGGAGGCGGACGATCTCGTCACGCCGGTCGGCCGGCACCTCGACGAACGCGTGGTCGGGGTAGATGTCGATCGCGCCGATCGCCCTGCCCGGGAGGCCGGTCTCGTTCGCGATCGCGCCGACCAGGTCGGCTGGCCGGATGCCGTCGCGCCGGCCGGCCGCTACGACGATGCGCGCCATGCCCGCCTCGGGGCGGGTCGACTCCGCGGCGACGTCGGTCGCGCCGACCAGCGAGCGCGGCTGTGTCGCATCGGCCGCGATCTTGGCGAAGCCTGCGGCGATCTCGGCGGGATCGAACTCCTCCTGGAGATCCGCGACGAGCGCGAGGTAGCCGTCGAGCGCGCCGGCCTGGATGGACTCGCGCACCTGCGCCTTGAGCAGGTCGAGGCGGCGTGCCTGGATGTCGGCGGCTGTCGGCAGCCGCATCGGCTTGATGCGCTTGCCGACGATGCGCTCGATTACACCGAACAGGCGGCGCTCGCGCGGGGTCACGAACGAGATCGCGACGCCCTTGCGGCCGGCCCGACCGGTTCGGCCGATGCGGTGGACGTACTGGTCGGGGTCATCCGGTAAGTCGTAGTTGATGACGTGGGAGACGTTCTCGACGTCGAGACCGCGGGCGGCGACGTCGGTTGCGACGAGGATCTCGACGCTATTCTCGCGGAAGCGCTTCATGACGCGGTCGCGCTGCGCCTGGGTCATGTCGCCGTGGAGCGTCTCGGCTGGATACCCGCGCGCCATCAGGTGCTCTCCGAGCTCGTCGACGTCGCGCTTCGTGCGGGTGAAGATCATCGCCGACTCGGGCTCCTCGTGGTCGAGGATCCTGGTGAGTGCGTCGAGCTTGGTCCCGCGGCCCACCTCGACGTGGAACTGCTCGATCTGCGGGACGGTGATAGCACCCGGCGCCGATATCTGAACGAGCTCCGGGTCGCGCATGTACTTCTTGGCAAGCGCCCGGATTCGCGGCGGCATCGTCGCCGAGAAGAGCGCCGTCTGCCGCTCGTCTGGTACCTCTTCGAGGATCCACTCTACGTCCTCGATGAAGCCCATGTCGAGCATCTCGTCGGCCTCGTCGAGCACGAGGACGCGTACCGAGGTCAGGTCGAGCGTGCCGCGCCGCATGTGGTCCATCACCCGGCCAGGGGTACCGACGACGATCTGCACGCCGGAGCGCAGGACGCGGAGCTGCCGATCGATCGGCTGGCCGCCGTAGATCGGTACGACCGAGGCGTGCTTGTGGCGCCCGAGCTGGTGGACCGCCCCGGCAACCTGGACGGCGAGCTCTCGCGTTGGCGCCAGGACGAGGCCCTGCACCTTCGGCCGTCCGTGCTCGTCGGCGAGGTCGGGGTCGAGACGCTCGATCATCGGCAGCGCGTACGCCGCGGTCTTGCCGGTGCCGGTCTGCGCCTGGCCGATCACGTCGCGTCCCCGGAGCAAGATGCCGATGGTCGCGTCCTGGATAGGGGTCGGCGCCTCGTAGCCGAGCTCGTCGACCGCTCTCAGCAGCTCCGAGCTGAGCCCGAGCTCGGCGAACGTCTTGGTTGGGCCGTCGTCCATCCCACCATGCTAATTGCGTGGCACGAGGCGTGCGCCGATTAGGATGTACGCATGAACGAGGAACAGACCGAGGGCTCGTCCTTCTTCCGGCTGCCGAACGCCGGTGCGTGGAGCGACGTCGAGCCGGCGTTGCGGGCAGACGTGGCCAATTTCTGCGAGGCGCTAACGAAGGTCGGGGCTGACGGCGGGCCGACGCCGCTCGATGTCGCGCAGAAGATGAGCGAGCTCGCCAACCGGCTGTTCGAGCACCTGACCGGCGACGAGCGCGACATCCGGCAGGTCATCTCGACCTTGCGCACCGCCCACGCAGTGGCGTGGGATTTCTACGACGCGGTCCAGGCGACCCGGGTCAGCGTGGACGAGTACATGCGTGCGCTGCGGCGCAACATCGACTCGTTCGAGAACGACCTGCACGAGCTGCAGAAGCAGAAGGCCGCGTAACGCGTCTTCAGGTCGTGTGCTCCAGGTTCCAACGGATGGCGTCGCGGTCGATCTGCCAGCCCATGCCGGGCGTCTCGCCGAGGTCGACCATGCTGTTCTCGACGACGAGCGGAGCGACCATCGGGGGCCTGGAGGGCTTCCGTCCGGCGTACATGCCGACCTCGACGATCATCCCATTCGGAACGCCGCCGACACACTGGGCCCCGACGTGCGGCTGGCCGTGGGGTGCCATCGGTAGGTTATGCGCCGCGGCGTACGCCGCGATGCGGCGCCACTCGGTGAAGCCGCCGCAGTAGAGCGCGTCGGCCTGGACGATGTCGCAGCCGCGCGCGTCGATCATGTCACGCAAGGCCCAGCGACCGCCGACGTTCTCGCCGGTCGCGACCGGGACGTCGATCGCCCGCGCGACCTCGGCGCAGCCCTTGTAGTCCCACGGATCGACCGGCTCCTCCAGCCAGTACGGGTTGTACTCCTCGATCATCCGGGCGAACTGGATCGCCTGGTGCGGCAGCCAGGCGTGGTTCACGTCCACCATCAGGTCGACGTCCGGCCCGATCGCCTCGCGGACGGCACGCACGCGGGCGGCGTCTTCCTTCATCGGGACCTTCTCCCAGCCGACCTTCATTTTCACGGCACCGAAGCCGTGCTCCACGAAGTCGACCATCTCGGCGACCAGCTCGGGGATGCCTTTGCCGGCCTGGTACATCCCACCCGCGCCGTAAGCTCTGACGTATCGACGCGCACCGCCTAGCAGGCGCCAGACCGGCTGGCCGATCGCCTTACCGGCGAGGTCCCAGACGGCGATGTCGACCTTGCTGATCGCCATCAGGTCGTCCATCTTCGGGTGCCGCCAGCCCTGGAACAGCCTCGACCAGATGCGCTCGATCTCGAGCGGGTTCTCGCCGACCAGCATCGGCTTGAGGCTGCTCTCCACGAGCGCCGGCGGCGCCGGGGCCGGACAGAAGCCGGTCAGGCCCTCGTCGGTGAACACCTCGACGTACCCGTAGGGAGCGGTCGAGTTCGGCGGGACGATGAAACCGCCGTCGTGGAACGGTGTGGGACCGCGGTTGATCTCGACTGAGACGGCCTTGACGTCGGTGATCCGCATGTAGCGCCTTCACCCCCTGGCATCCTCCCCCTTCGGGAGAGGCGAAATGTCTGTTTGGGGTCGTACCCCCAAGCCCCCACGCGGGGTCCTGGCCGTGCACCCGCCGGACCGGCGGCCTGGACGGGTGCCGGACGCCACTATACTCGCGTCGCGATGACGCAGCGGCTGGGTGTCGACAGCTACTCGCTCCGCTCCCAGGGCTGGGACGCGTTCGACTTCCTCGCGTACGCGGCGAGGATCGGGCTCGACAACGTCCATTTCTCCGAGCGGCGCAACCTTGCGTCGCTCGACCGCAGCTACCTGGAGAGCCTGAAGCGCCGGGCAGACGAGCTCGGCCTCGCGCTCGAGATCGGCCTCGGCAGTTTCGACAAATACGCGGCTAGCTTCGCCGCCGACCTCGGATCCGGGGAGCAGCAGCTCGGTACCTACGTCGAAGCGGCAGCGGTCGTCGGCTCGCCGATCGTGCGCTGCTTCCTCGGCACGCAGGTGGACCGCAACGGCCCCGTGCCCTTCAAGCAGCACCTTGAAGAATGCGTGAGGGTGCTGCGCGCGGTGGCGCCGGCCTGCCGCAAGCACGGCGTCAAGATCGCGGTCGAGAACCACGGCGGCGTCGACCTCCTGGCGCGGGAGCTTCGCTGGCTGATCGAGGAGGTCGGGCCGGACACCGTCGGCGCCTGCCTCGACACCGGCAACCCGGCCTACGGCGGCGAGGACCCCGTGCTCTCGGCCGAGTTGCTCGCCGAGTACGCCGTCTCGACGCACGTGCGCGACACGGCGGTCTGGGAGACCGAGGACGGCGCGATGGCGCAATGGACGGTCCTCGGCCAGGGCAACGTCGATCTGAAGAGGATCCTGGCGATCCTCGCCGAGAAGGCGCCGCACTGCCCGGTGGACCTCGAGATCATCACCGGCGTCGCGCCCGCCGCGGTACCCTACCTGCGGCCCGATTCGGGTTTCTGGTCGCTGTACCCGGACATGCTGGCGCGAGACTTCGCCCGCTTCGTGGCGCTCGCGAAAGACGGCACGCGCCGCGGCCTCGGCCCTCGGCAGCAGGTCGTGATGCAGCGGGGCGCGGCGCAGCCGCCGGCCGGTTGGGTCGAGCAGCAGCTCAGGGACTTCGAGACGAGTGTCGCCTTCGCGAAGCAGGAGCTCGGCCTAGGCCAGCGCGGGCGGACCGGTTAGGTTCGCGTGCCGTTCGGAGCGAAGCGCTGCCCCGCGGCCGCTACCCGGGCGCCCGGCGCCCCGCGAAGCCGCCACGGTTGGGATTCGTCGGCGCGGCCCCGTCCGGAACTGACGGGGAGCATAGGCTCCCGCGGGGTGACGTAGCGTGGCGGCCTGCGACCGCGTCGTGCTCGTCGGCTGGGATGGGTTCCGACCCGACCTGCTGACGCCAGAGCTAACGCCGAGGCTGTGCGCGCTCGCCGGACGCGGCGTCCGGTTCGCCAGCGCTTCGGCGGTCTTCCCGAGCGAGACGCGGCCGAACAACGCCGCGATTGGCACTGGCTGCCAGCCCGGGCGCCACGGGATCACCGCCAACTACCTCCGGGCGCCGGACGTGATCCGCGATGGCCTCCTGAACACCGGCAACCACAACCACCTGATGGCGCTGGCGGCGGTGCCCGGCGGTCCGCGCCGCGTCGTGGCGCCGAGGACCCTCGGCGAGCAGCTCGTCGAGTCGGGCCGGCGCGTCGCGTTTCTATCGTCCGGCTCGCCCGGCCAGGCGATGCTCCAGAACCCAAGCCCGTTCGCCGGCTGGACGATCCACCGCGCTTTCCACGCGCCCAACGGGTTGATGCGGAGGGTCGAGGCCCGCTTCGGCCCGATGCCGGAGCGGACGAGCGGTGAAGACGCCGGCGCGGTCGACGACTACCTCGAGCGCGTGGCGTTCGAGCTCGTCGTTCCGGAGCTCGACCCACAGCTTCTCGTGCTGTGGTCGAGCGAGCCGGACAACACGTTCCACTACTGGGGCGTCGGCTCGCCCCAGGCCGAGGCGGCGATCAGGGCCAACGACGCGCGGCTCGGCCGCGTGCTCGAGCGGCTTGACCTGGACCGCACCGTCGTGTTCTTCATTTCTGACCACGGGCAGTCCACCGTGCGGGAGCGCATCGACCTGCCGACGGAGCTGCTGCGGGGCGGCATCCGTCGGCTGGCGCGGCCGAACGACGTGCAGGTGGTGGCCGACGGGGTGCAGCTCGCCGAGCCGGCCGCCGATTTACTCCCGCGCCTGTGCGCGTGGCTGCGCGAGCAGTCGTGGTGCGGGCCGGTGTTCGTACGCGATGACCGCTGGAGCGCCGCGCTCGCCGGCACGGCGCCGGCGTCGGTGCTGTGGGGCGGCGCCCGCGGCCGCTACGTGCCCGACGTGCAGTTTTCGCCGGCCTGGGACGACGAGCCGAACGAGCACGGCGTGCCGGGCCGCACCGCCCGCATCGGCACGCAGGCGCCACGACCCGTCAGCACCCACGGCTCTCTGAACCCGCGCGACATGCGCAACGTGATGTTGCTGGCCGGCGGTGGGGTCCGGTCCGGCGCGGTCGCCCACGCACCCGCCAGCACGGCGGACGTCGGGCCGACGGTGCTCCACTTGCTGGGCGTCGATCCACTGCCAGAGGCGCAGGGGCGGCCGCTCTCCGAGGCGGTGGATGGCGTGGAGCCGGAAGCCGCGAGCGAGGTCGTCCTCGAGGGCCGCTGGGGCCGCCTGGTCCAGCGGCGCTGTGCCGGCGCGAGCTACATCGCGGTGGAGTGACTCCTCGCCCAGCGGGAGAGGAAGCTACGTTTCGTCCTTGGTCACGTCCAGCGGCGCGCCCATGTCGTGCAGCTGTTGGAGTGAGAAGGTGGGAGCGATCGCCTGTGGACGCCAGCTACCGGCGTCTTTGCGGAGGAGGACGAGCTCGGAGCCGCGGCCAGGCTCGGCGACGCGCACGGAAACCCAGTCGCCGCGGCCGTTGACGATGATCGGGCGCAGGTCGGCGGCCGGCAGGCTGCGCTGGGCGGCGGTGTAGTCCCGCGCGGCGGCGAGGATCGCGCTCGCCTCGTCGGTACCGGCCTGGAGGTTGCGCCAGTCGTCAAGGATCATGACCGACCAGAGCAGCGCCGGGCCCGCGACGAGCGCGGCGAGCGCCGCCGCCGAGAAGCGGCCGGCCCGGAGCGACGCGACCGCGGTCGTGCCCAGCGCGAGTGCGAGGCCACCGCTCGCCAGCGCCTTGCCGACCACCTGGACCAGCCCGCAGCTCACCGTGCCGCAGGCGTCCGAGTGCAGGTCGAACACCGGTATGGCGATCGAGAGGCAAGCGCCGATGAGTGCCAGCACCCCGCCCAGTGCGAATATGCGGCGCGCGGCCGGCCCCATGATCGAGGTCGGCCGCGTCTCCACGACCGGTGGGGCGGTCATCACGGATAGAGCGGGATCCGCTCGAGACCGCAGGTCTCGTCCAGACCGAGCATCAGGTTCACGTTCTGCAGCGCGACGCCGGCCTGGCCCTTCAACAGGTTGTCGATCGAGGAGACGACCACGAGCCGCGCGTTCTCGGCGTCCACGAAGACCGAGACGTCGCAGAGATTGCTGCCGTGCACCGCCTTCGGGCCCGGCGCGACGCCCGTCGGAAGGACCCGGACGAACGGCTCGCCGCGGTAAGCCGCCTCGTACAGATCCTGGACCTCGGCCAGCGTGGCCGACCGCTGGAGCTGTGCGTAACAGGTGCACTCGATGCCGCGTGAAATCGGCACCAGGTGCGGCACGAACGTCAGGCCGACCTCGACGTCGGCGTAGCGGGAGAGGTGCAGCGCGGCCTCGACGCCGTGCTGGTGGTTGGCGACCCGGTACGGCGTCACGTTCTCGGTGCGGTCGGGAAAATGGTAAAGGGGACGCGCCTGTTTACCAGCGCCCGAGATCCCAGTCTTCCCGTCCACCACCAGCGAGCGCGGATCGACCAGCCCTGCCTTCAACGCGGGAGCTAGCGCCAACTCCATCGCGATCGAGAAGCAGCCTGGATTGCCGACGAGCTGGGCGCCCTTGATCTCGGAGCGGTAGAGCTCAGGAACGCCGTACGCGCTCCGATCGAGGAGCTCGGGGCACATGTGCGGCTGCCCTCGCACCGACGGCTGCCGCTGGGCGTACCTGGCGTACACGGCCGGGTCGCGGAAGCGGAAATCACCCGAGTAGTCGAGCACTTTGATGCCGCGCTCGACCAGCCGAGGGGCGTGCTGCATGGCGACGCGGTCGGGCGTCGAGAAGATCACCACGTCGGCGTCTTCGCCGACACGCTCGTCCACCGCCTCTTCGACCACGCGGTCGCAAAAGCCACGCAGGTGTGGGAAGAACTCGCTGAGCGGCTTGCCGACGTCGGTCTTGGCGAGGAGGGACGTGATTTCGATGGCCGGGTGGCGAACGAGCTGCTCTGTCATGCCGAGGCCGCCGTAGCCGGTGGCGCCGACGATCTGCGCTTTGAATCGTTTCGTGCTCAGCCGAACCCTCCGTGTGCGGACAGGGGAGGCGCTGCCACGGATCCCGGGCGGGGCCTCCCTGCACCCGTCGGGATTCTATCTTTGGCGCGTGCGACAGCGGCTCGTTTACCTGGCTGGGGCGTCGAGCAGCAGCGGCGACGGGCGCCGCCAGCTCGCCGGGCTGCTGCACTACCTGGCTGCGCAGGCCGGGCTGAGCGATCAGGTCGAAGCGAGCTACCGGGCGACCGCCGACGGCATCGCGCTTCCGTACGAGCGTGCCGACACGTCCCAGCCGCTCGCCGAGTCGCGCCGCGCGGTCGCGGCCATCCTCGGCCGCGAGCGCCGCGATCTCGGCGTGGGCGGCCGGCTGCACCTGCTTGGCTGGAGCCTGGGCGGCGCCGTGCTGTTCGAGGCGGCCGCCGAGCTGGCCCAGCGAGATGCGAGCTGGCACGACGCCTTCGCGTCGATCGTGACCCTGGCAAGCCCGCTGAACGGGTGCGACGTGGACGGCTTGACCGCCCTCGGCGGCGCGGCGGCCGGCGATGCCGGCCGCGAGCTGTGCGCCCGAGGCGGGGACCCGGTGCACCGCCGACGCGTCGCCGAGCAGGCCGCGCGACTGCGCGCTCTCGGCGTACGCGTGCTGACGCTCGGCTCGGCCGACGACGTCGTCGTGACGGCCGAGGACGCGGTCGTGCCGCCGATCGGCGAGCCGATCGACCGCTACGTGCTTCGGACCCGGCCGGCGCCTGGCGTGGATTGGCGTGCCCGAAACTTCGGCCACGGCGCGCTCCGGGACGACCCGGCCGCCTGGCAGCTCGTCCTCGATGCCATCCGAGG
>Ga0070741_10016420_pt1 | contig 12345 bp, 11 predicted proteins | sample Coa_R1_4_FD_66440 | JGI IMG/M metagenome (GOLD analysis project Ga0070741, IMG submission 66440) | Surface soil microbial communities from Centralia Pennsylvania, which are recovering from an underground coalmine fire - Coalmine... | ecosystem: Environmental > Terrestrial > Soil > Unclassified ...
TCGCGGATGGCGAAACGGAGGCCCTCCTCGGCGGCGATCGGCGTGATCAGCGTGACGTCGATGTTGATGTTGTCCCCCGGCATCACCATCTCGACGCCTTCGGGCAGCGTCACCACGCCCGTCACGTCCGTGGTGCGGAAGTAGAACTGCGGCCGATAGTTCGAGAAGAACGGCGTGTGCCTCCCGCCCTCCTCCTTCTTCAGAACGTAAACCTCCGCCTTGAACTTCTTGTGCGGCGTGATCGATCCCGGCTTGGCCAGCACCTGCCCGCGCTCCACTTCCTCGCGCTTCGTGCCTCGGAGCAGCGCCCCGATGTTGTCTCCCGCCTGCCCCTGGTCGAGCAGCTTGCGGAACATCTCCACGCCCGTGATCGTCGTCTTCGTCGTGTCGCGGAAGCCGATGATCTCCACTTCCTCACCGACCTTGATGATCCCGCGCTCGACGCGCCCGGTGACCACCGTTCCGCGTCCCGAGATCGTGAACACGTCCTCGACCGGCATCAGGAACGGCTTGTCCAGCGCGCGCACCGGCTCGGGAATGAACGAGTCGCACGCCGCCAAAAGCTTGTCGATCGACGGCGTCCCCAGCTCGCCCTTGTCTCCCTCGAGCGCCTTGAGCGCAGACCCACGAATGATCGGCGTGTCGTCGCCCGGGAACTTGTACTTGTTCAAGAGCTCGCGAACCTCGAGCTCGACGAGATCCAGCAGCTCTTTATCCGCCTCGCCGATCATGTCCACCTTGTTCAGGTAGACCACGATCGCCGGCACGCCGACCTGGCGCGCCAGCAGGATGTGCTCGCGCGTCTGCGGCATCGGCCCGTCGGGCGCGCTCACCACGATGATCGCGCCGTCCATCTGCGCGGCTCCCGTGATCATGTTCTTGATGTAGTCGGCGTGTCCCGGGCAGTCGACGTGCGCGTAGTGCCGCTTCTCCGACTCGTACTCCACGTGCGCCGTCGAGATCGTGATCCCGCGCTCGCGCTCTTCCGGCGCCTTGTCGATCTGGTCGTACGCCATGAACTGCGCCTTGCCCTTGGCCGCCTGCGTCTTCGTGATCGCAGCGGTGAGCGTGGTCTTGCCGTGGTCCACGTGACCGATGGTCCCGATGTTCACGTGCGGCTTGTTCCGAATGAACTTTTCCTTGGACATGGCGAGCCTCTCGGAATTTTTGTTTTCTTTAACCTGCTGAGCCCACGTCCGGGATTGAACCGGAGACCTCGTCCTTACCAAGGACGTGCTCTACCAACTGAGCTACGTGGGCGCTTTTCTGCGGAGCGGGCGACGGGGCTCGAACCCGCGACGTCTAGCTTGGAAGGCTAGAGCTCTACCAGCTGAGCTACACCCGCAAGCGTTGCAGAGTTCCCGTCTGTACCAGTGGAGGGGGAAGGATTCGAACCTTCGTAGGCAATGCCGGCAGATTTACAGTCTGCTCCCTTTGGCCGCTCGGGAACCCCTCCGTCGATTACAACTCGGCGGCACCTTCTAGTTCCAACATCTCAAAGAGCTGGCGATGGGAATCGAACCCATTACCTGCTGATTACAAGTCAGCTGCTCTGCCAAGTGAGCTACGCCAGCGAAATTCAAAAGCTTTCGTAGCACTCACATAGCTGTGCCTATGTCAAAAGGAGAGTGTCATATACTGGGCGGGCCACCGCGTCAAGGCTTTTTCACATTATGACGTGGGGCTGCACATCGTCGCGCGGCTTGGGAAGCGGCGGCGCCTCGGCGGGCGGCGGCGGCGTGGCGGCCGGCGCGGTCGGGCCCGGCACCAGCAGCTTGCGCAGCTCGTCCATCTGCTCGTTCGAGCGCCGCACCCAATCGTTCTTCACGCCCACGCGCTCGGCCATGAGCACGTTCTTCTCGTGCACCGCGATCGCCTTCTGCAACAGCGTGCGCACCTGCTTCTTCAGCTCGTCGAGGTACACCTCGCGCGCCTCGCCGGTGAGCTGCGGCGGCACCGGCGCGCCCACCAGGTCGTCGTAGAACTCGCGATACAGCGACGCGATCTCGAACCCCGCCGCCGTCGCCCACTCGGCGTTGTTGACCTTCATCGCGTCGACGTAGCGCGCCTGCGCCTGGAGCAGCATCCGCGCCTTGGCCTCGAGATCGCGCTCGAGCTGCTTCTCCGGCAGCCGGATCGGCAGCGCGCGATATTGCTCGTGCGCGATCTCGCCGACGTAGAACGCCGCCATGCCGACGAAGTAATCGGTGTCGAGCCGCTCCTCGGTCTCGTGCGCGCGCACGAACGCCAGCACCTCGCGCAGCGTCCGCTCCGCCGCGCCGAGATCCTTCAAGTTGAACTGCGCCACGCCCCGCCGCGCCGTCGCCTCGGCGCGATCCGAGTTGGTCAGCTCCTTGCGCTCGAGCACCTGCGCGTAGTTCTCCGCCGCCGCCGTCCAGTTCTTCTGCGCCTCGAACACGCCGCCGAGCCGAAAGAACGCGTCGAGCAGGTCGTTGTTCGCCCCGCCGCGCGCGATCATCTTGCGATACCGGTCCGCCGCGCCGGCGAGGTCGCTCTGGTTCTCGAGCGACAGCCCGGCGTTGTAGAGCGCCGGCGTCGCGTAGCGCGAGTCGGGAAACCGCTCGACCAGCTGATCGTAGAGCTTCACCGCGTCGGCGAACTGCTTCTCCTGAAACGCCGCGCCCGCGCGCTCGAACAGCCCCTCCGCGTCGACCAGCTCCACCTTCCCCGTCGACGGATGGGCCTCGAACACCATCGTCTCCATGGTCACGTGCTGCTCGCCCGTCTTCGCCGTGTGCGCGCAGCCGCCGGCGACCGAGAGCGCGGCGAAAAAAAGCACGAACGTTCGTTCTTTTTTTCTCACGACGCGCTCACCCGCGCGAGCAGCTTTCGCGCCCGCGGCCCGTCGAGCTCGACGAAATAGACCGCCTGCCACCTACCCAGCACCAGCCGCCCGTCCTCGACGAGCACCGGCTGCGTCGAGCCGATCAGCGACGCCTTGATGTGCGCGTCCGCGTTCCCCTCCGAGTGCTTGAAGCCCGGCTGCGGCACCAGCTTCGCCAGGTGGCGCAGGTAGTCGTCGCGCAGGTCGGGATCGGCGTTCTCCTGGATCGTCAGCGCCGCCGTCGTGTGCGGGCAGTGCAGCCACACCACGCCCTCGCGAACACCGCGCGCGAGCCGCGCCACCTCGTCGGTGACGTCGATCATCTCCTCGCGCCGAGTCGAGCGGACCGCGATCTCGACCATAGAGCCTCGCTTTGCTCGCTGCCCTGCGCTGCGCGCCGGGGCCCAGCCGTTTGGTTGTAGCATGCGCACCCGCTTTCCGCTTATCTAGTTCCACGCATGGCGCCCGTCGAGGATCTGATTCCGCACCGCCGCCCGTGGCAGCTCGTCGACCGCGTGGTCGAGCTCGGCCGCGATCGCGTGCGCGCCGAGAAGCGGCTGGCGGCGAACGATCCGCTGCTCGACGGCGGGCGCCTGCCCGAGCTGCTGGTGGTCGAGGCGCTGGCGCAGGCGGCGGCCTGCCTGCGCGGCGAGCGCGAGGGCGCGCGGCTCGGCTATCTGGTCGCGGCCAGCGGCTTCGAGTTCGCCGAGGCGGCGCGCGCCGGCGACACGCTGTCGCTCAGCGCCGTCGAGATCGCGCAGCTCGGCGCGCTCCACCGCTTCTCCGGCGAGGCCACCGTCGACGGGCGGCTGGTCGCGCGCGGCGAGCTGACTTTTTCCCTGCGCGCCGAGTCCAAGTGACATGAAGCTGCACGTCGTCATCCCGTGCTTCGAGGCCGAGGCGACGATCGGCGACGTGGTGCGTGGCGCGCGCGCGGGCGGCTGGCCGGTGGCGGTGGTCGACGACGGCTCGCGCGACGGCTCGGCCGCGGCCGCCGAAGCCGCCGGCGCGGTGGTGCTGCGCCACCCGGCGAATCACGGCAAGGGCGCCGCGCTACAGACCGGCTTCGCGTGGGCCGAGTCGCGCGGCGCCACCGCCATCGCCACGCTCGACGCCGACGGGCAGCACGATCCCGCCGACCTCGAGTCGCTGATCGCCGCGCACCGCGCCAACCCGCGCGCGCTGGTGATCGGCGTGCGCAGCTTCGCGCCCGACGCCATGCCGACGTGGAGCCGCATCGGCAACCGCATCTCGACCTACTGGATCTCGCGCTACGCCGGCCGCCCGCACCGCGACACGCAGTCGGGCTTCCGCGTCTACCCGCGCGTGCTCTACGCGTCGGCGCCGCTGCGCTCGCGCCGCTTCGAGACCGAGAGCGAGCTGGTGCTCTACGCGGCGAAGATGTCGCTGCCGCTCGTCGAGGTGCCCATCCGCACCATCTATCGAGTCGGGCGCGGCGGCGGAAACGGCGGGCGCGCCGGCAGCCACTTCCGCGGCTTTCAGGACACGCTGCGCATCATGCGGCTGGTGTTCCTCTCGCCGCTGTGGAGGCGCGTCGAGGCGCGCGAATGAAAAAAAGCACGATCGTGCTTTTTTTTCTGCTGACCGCCGCCTGCCGCCCGCCCGCGCGCGCGCTCCAGCCGCTGCCGCTCGACGACGGCTGGGAGACGTGGAAGACGCTCGAGGCCGAGCAGCGCGTGACCATCGACGCCCCGCGCGCCGGCGGGAAGCGCGAGCACCGCACGCTCCGCTGCGTGATCGCCGTCGAGCGGCCGGACAAGTTTCGCCTGCGGGCGATGGGCCCGGGCGGCATCACGCTGTTCGACCTCGTCGGCCGCGGCGGAAAGATCTCGGTGCTCGAGTCGCTGCGCGATCCTGCGAACCCGACCATGCACGCGATCCTCGAGTCGCTCGCCGGCGACGTGCAGGCCGTCTATGGACTTGGCGGCCTGGGCGAAAAAAGCACGAACGTTCGTGCTTTTTTGCGCGAAGGCGATCACCGCGTGGCGCGCGACGCCGAGCGCGAGGTGCGCATCTGGCCGGCGCACGTCGAGATCGACAACCGCGCGCGCGGCTACCGTGTGGCCATCGACTCGCAGTCGCAGCGGCTCGACGGGCCGCTCGATCCGGCGCTGTTCGATGCCGCCGAGCAGTGATAGCATCCGCCGCCATGCCGCAGGAAGCGCCGTTCGCCGACGCCCAATTCGCCAGCCTGCCCTACCGCCCCTGCGAGATCGCGCACCGCTACGGCGATCGCGTCCACATCCTCGCCGATCCGCTCTCGCTCACCATGCTGGCGCGCCTGTGCGCCAAGGGCACGGTGCAGCCGGAGGTCAACCGCCTCGTCGGTGAGCTGTACCGCATGCTGGTGCACGAGGTGGTGGCGGCGGAGTTTCCGCGCCAGGCGATCGCGCAGCCGACGCGCATGATCGACGTGACCCCGCGCGGCGTGTGGCGCGGCGACACCATCGCGACGTCGACGCCCGCGGTGGTGGTCGCGGTCGCGCGCGCCGGCCTGCTCCCATCGCAGAGCACGTTCGACTTCTTGAACCAGGTGCTGCAGCCCGAGGGCGTGCGGCAGGATCACCTGGCGCTCGCGCGCACCGTCGACGAGAAAGGCGGCGTCACCGGCGCCGGCCTGTACGCGTCCAAGATCGGCGGCCCTGTCGACGGCGCGGTGATGATGATCCCCGACCCGATGGGCGCCACCGGCTCGACGGTCTCCAAGGTCGTCGAGCAGTACCCCACCGACGTCTACGGCCGCCCGCAAAAAGTCATCGCCGTGCACCTGATCATCACGCCCGAGTACCTGCGCCACGTGCGCGCGCGCCACCCCGACGTGATCGTCTACGCGCTGCGCCTCGACCGCGGCCTCTCGCCCGCCGACGTGCTGGCGACGGTGCCGGGCGAGCGCTGGGCCGACGAGCGCGGGCTCACCGATCACCACTACATCGTGCCGGGGGGCGGCGGGCTCGGCGAGATCATCAACAACAGCTTCGTGTGAACGGGGGGAACGTGGAAAAGAAAATTCGTGAGCTGCTCTCCGCCGAGAAGATCGCCGCGCGCATCCGCGAGCTGGGCGTCGAGATCGCGCGCGACTACGGCGAGCGCGAGCTGGTGCTGGTGGGCGTGCTCAAGGGCAGCTTCTGCTTCCTCGCCGACCTGGCGCGCGCCATTCCCTCGACGGAGGTGCGCATCGAGTTCCTCGGCCTGGCGTCGTACGGCGACGAGACCCGCTCGTCGGGCGTCGTGCAGATCACCAGCGACCTCACCAAGCCCGTCGACGGCCAGCACGTGCTGGTGGTCGAGGACATCGTCGACACCGGCCTGACGATGGACTACCTGATGGACAACCTGCGCACGCGCCACCCGGCGTCGGTCAAGCTGTGCTCGCTGCTCCACAAGCCGAGCCGCCAGAAAAAAGAGATCGCCATCGACTACCTCGGCTTCACCATCCCCGATCTGTTCGTGGTCGGCTACGGCCTCGACTACGCGCAGCGCTACCGCAACCTGCCGTTCATCGGCGTGCTGGAGTAGCCGGAATTAATCAACCGGCTAATTAATTCTACTTGGCCGAGCGGACCAGCTTCTGCTTCAGCTCGGCGTAGCGCTTGAGCAGCTCGTAGTTCTGCTGGCGGAACGCCGCCAGGTAGCGCCGCTCGCGGCTCTTGGCGGTGAACGCCGCGCGCAGCTCGTCGAGCCGCTCCGAGAGCTGCTTGACGTTCGAGAACTCGGGCACCAGCACGATCGCGCGCGAGCCCTCGATCACCTCGGCGCGTCCCGGCTTCACGCCCGGCTTCGAGTACAGGATCGTGATCGTCTCGGGCGACTGCCCCTTGAGCGCGCTCACCACCATCGAGCCCGGCAGATCGGGCAGCGTGTCGCGCACCAGCGCGATCTGGAAGCGCCCGCCCGTCGCCACGTCGATGCCCTCGCCGCCCGAGCCGGCGAAGCGCAGGTCGTACGGTCCCTTCAAGACCTCGGCGAGCATCTGCCCGAGCCACGGATCGTCGATCGACTCGACCACCAGCACCGAGCAGATCCCGTCGTTATCCGCCGTCTGCGCGCCGCCGCCGAGCCGCTCCTCCATCTCCGCCGCGCGGCGCGACGTGTCCATCAGCCGCTTCAAGAAGTCCTCGTGCACCTGCAGGACCTCGTGGATCAGCCGATCGTCCGAGGCGCGGTTCTGTACGCCGATGCAGGCCTCGATCACGCGCCGCTTGAGGTACTCGACCTGATCGGGCGCCTTGATCACCACGTCGAGCGCGCCGGCGCGGAACGCCTCGACCGCCGCCTCGAACACCTTGCGCGACGCCATCACGAACAGCGCGGTGGTCGGCGCCTCCGCTTTCATGAAGCGCACCAGCTCGAGCCCGGCGCCCGGCTCGGGCGTGTCGAGATCGACCAGCGCGGCGGCGAAAAATTTTTCTTTGACCAGCGTGCGCGCGCGCTCGGGATCCGACAGCACCGTCGGGACGAGGTTGTTGGCGCCGAGGAGTTGACCGAGCCCCCGCTGCACCTTCTCGTCGCCGTCGACGACGAGCACCTCCTGTCCGTCGGCCTGGCTCATGCGCTGCGGTTAGCTCCCCGGCGAGAATACGAACGGATAGATTAGCTCATACTCGCCGCCGGAGGGGCGCGGAAACTTCCATTCCTTCACGCACGACTCCAGGCAGCGGGCGAGCATGTCGGAGTCGGTGGTGTTGGTCTCGGTGCGAACCTTCGCCGCGCGCCCGTCGGTCTTGATGGCGAACGCGATCTCGACCTTGCCGCCCGGCGACGCGGCCTTGAAGGCGCGCTCGTAGCACGCGTGCACCTGCGGCAGGTGCGACTTGACGACGAAGCGGACCTGGTCGGCGTCGATCGAGGCCTCGTCCTGGCCGGCCTGCTCCTCTTCGGTCATCGGCGTGGAGTCGCTCGGCAGATCTTCGGGCGGCGGCGCGGCGGGCTCGGTGGCTTTCGGCTTCGGCGCCTCGGCAGCGACGGGCGCGCTCGCCGCCGGCGCAGTTTTCGGCGGCGCGCTGGCGGCCGGCGCGCTCGCAGCGGGCGCGTTTTTCGGCGGCGCGATCGGCGTCGACTCGGCGGCGACTTTTTTGTGCGGCAGCGCGCCGGGCTTTTCTTTTTTCAGCCGCGGCGACGGAACGTCGACGGGCTCGATGCGATGCGGCGCCTTCTTCGCGTGCGCGACCTTCACCGGCTTGGCGGCAATCGGCGGCGCAACGGCGACGGGCGCGGGCGACGACGACGACGGCGGCGGCGCGAGCTTCGACGTCGCGCGCTTCACCAGCACGAACGCAGCCGCCGCCGCGCCCGCGCCGATCAGCGTCAGCGCGATCACCAGCGGCGCCCGCCGGTGACGCACCGCCCGCATCAGCGCGCTGTCGGTCTCGACCGGCCCCGACGCCGCCGGCGCTCTCCGCTCCGCCGTCGGCTTCTCCGCCGACTTTTCGCCCGACGCCTTCGCCTTGCGCTTCTCTTTCGCCACCGCCGCCGCGCGCAGCAGGCTCGGCGTCGGCTCCATCTGCCGCGTCCGCTCTTCGCCGCCCGGCAGCGCGTCCCCGTCGGGCGACTGCGATCCGTCGGGCAGCGTGCTCCACCCGGCGATGCGACGGCCGCACGTCGCGCAGAAGGTCGCTGCCTCGGGCAGAGGTGCCTGGCAGTGAGGGCAGCGCGCGCCGGCCATGTTGGAGGATCGTAGCATGTTAATGATACAGTTCGGCCATGAACCAAATCTTGGATCACGTCCTCGGCGCGGCCCGGCAGCTCGGCGCCTCCGACGTGCATCTCAAGGCGGGCCTGCCGCCGGTGTTCCGCATCAAAGGCGATCTACGCACGCTGCGCGACACGCCACCGCTCACCGCCGAAGTGATCGGCACCTTCGCGGTAAACCTGATGAACGATCGGCAGCGAAAAATTTTCGACGAGGTGCACGACGTCGACCTCGCCTACAACACGCCCGACGGCGTGCGCTACCGCGTGAACATTTTTCAGCAGCGCGGCCTCACCGGCATGGTGCTGCGCATCATCCCCCCCGACGTGCCGAGCTTCGACGCGCTCAACCTGCCGCCGGCGGTCAAGCGGCTCTCCGACGAGGAGCGCGGCCTGATCCTGGTCACCGGCATCACCGGCTCGGGCAAGTCGACCACGCTCGCGGCCATGATCGATCACATCAACCGCACGCGCGCGTGTCACGTGGTGACGATCGAAGATCCGATCGAGTTCGTGCACAAGGATCGCCGCTCGGTGATCAACCAGCGCGAGATCGGCTTCGACGCCAGCGGCTTTTCGAAAGCGCTGCGCGCGTCGCTGCGCCAGGATCCCGACGTCATCCTCGTCGGCGAAATGCGCGATGAAGAAACGATCGAGACCGCGCTGCACGCCGCCGAGACCGGCCACCTGGTGATGTCGACGCTGCACACGCTCGACGCGGTGGAGACGGTCAACCGCACCATCGGCATGTTCCCGCCGCACCAGCAGCAGCAGATCCGCCTCGGCCTCGCCGCCGTGCTGCGCGGCGTGATCTCGCAGCGCCTGGTGCCGCGCGCCGACGGCAAGGGCATGGTGCCCGCCGTCGAGATCCTGGTGATGACCGCGCGCATCCGCGAGCTGCTCGAGGATCCCAAGCGCACGCGCGAGATCCGCGACGCCATCGCCGGCGGGCGCAACCCGTACGGCATGATGACGTTCGATCAGTGCCTGACCGATCTGGTGCACCGCAAGCTCATCACCTACGAGCAGGCGCTCTCGTCGTCGACGACGCCGGACGACTTCGCGCTCTACTTCCGCGGCGTCGCGAAATCGTCCGAGCAGGTGCAGTCGGGCGGGCCGGCTCCGGCGGCGCCCGCGCGCACCGACGCGGCCGATGCGCCGCTCGAGATCGATCGGCCCGGGAGACGGTAACATCGCGCGCCTCGTGTCAGTGGCGCTGCTCGCCGCGTGGGCGGCGGCCGCGCGCGCCGAGAAGCCGCTCATCGCGGTGGTGCCGTTCACCGGGCCGCAGGCCAAGAGCGCCGAGGCGGCGGTGGTGCGCGCGCTGCGCAAGAAAGCGCGCCTCGTGCCGCCCGCGCGCTGGAAGGCGTCGGCGGCCAAGCTGTTCGCGCACACCCACTCGCCCGACGACGTGGCGTCGGTGGCGGCCGACGTCGGCGCCAAGGTGGTCATCACCGGCGTGGTCAAGCGCGACGGGCGCGCGTGGCAGCTCGCGGTCAGCGTGCGCGACGGCGAGAGCGGGCACAGCCGCGACAAGCTCAAGTATCCGCTCAAGGGGCCGCGCATCACGCCGAAGACTTTAGCGCTGCTCGCCGACGAGGTGAGTCTCGCGTTCGAGCACGCGCTCAGCGCGGCGCTGATCGGCGGCGGCGACGACGACAGCGAGCCGGCGCCGATCGCGAAAAAAAATCCGCCGCCGCCGCCGCCGCCCGTCGAGAAAAACCCGCCGCCTCCTCCGCCCGAGGCGAAAGGCAAGACCAAGAAAGGCACGCGCATCGCCAAGAGCGAAGACGAGGCGCCGCCGCTCGCGCCGACGTCGGAGAATCCGCCGCCGCCTCCGCCGCCGACGGAGAAAACGCCGATCGCCGTCGAGAAACCGGCGCCGCAAGGCCGCCCGCGCTGGGCGCCCTACCTCGACGTCTCGGCGGGCGTGAGCATCTCCGGCCGCGGCTTCGACTTCGCGCCCACGACGCTGCCGCACTTCAGCTCCGGCGTCGTCGGCGGCCTGCACCTCGATCTCACCATCTACCCGCTGGCCGGCTTCTGGCGCGTCGCCGGCGGCGCGCTCGCGGGGCTCGGCTTCGGCGCGGTGCTCGACAAGCCGTTCTGGCCGGCGTCGACGGCCAAGACCGATCCCAACCACGTGCCGTACTCGACGAGCGAGCTGCGCGTCGCCGGCGGATTGCGCTGGCGCTTCGTGCTCTACAAGCCGGTGCCGCGCCCCGAGCTGGTGCTGTCGGTGCTCGGCGGCCTGCACTCGTTCTCGATCGCCAAGATGACCGACGCCACCACCGGCATGGTCACCGACGTCGGCCCGCCCGACGTCGCGTACACCTACGTCGCGTTCGGCGGCACGGTGCGGCTGCACTTCGCCGAGTGGGCGCGCATCTTCGCCGGCTTTCAATATCAGCTCGTGATCGATCCGGGCGCGGTCACCACCACCGACGAGTACGGGCCCGGCTCGGTGTTCGGCATCCGCGTCGACGGCGGGCTCGACTTCTTCGTGTGGCGCGGCCTCAAGGTGAGCGGGCTCGGCTTCTACCAGCGGTTCGCGATCACGTTCACCGCGCAGGGCATGCGCGGCATCGCCAACAGCGCGGCCGATCAATATTTCGGCGGCATCCTCGCTGTCGGCTACGAGCTATAGCTGTGCTAGAACCTCCGCATGAAGAGTAGTAGCCAGGTTCGCTCGAGCTTCCTCGACTACTTTCGCAAGCACGGCCACGAGGCGGTGCGCTCGTCGCCGCTGGTGCCCGCCGACGATCCGACGCTCTTGTTCACCAACGCCGGCATGGTGCAGTTCAAGGACGTCTTCACCGGGCGCGAGTCGCGGCCGTACAGCCGCGCCACGTCGTCGCAGAAGTGCGTGCGCGCCGGCGGCAAGCACAACGACCTCGAGAACGTCGGCCGCACCGCGCGCCACCAGACGTTCTTCGAGATGCTCGGCAACTTTTCGTTCGGCGACTATTTCAAGGAGCAGGCGATCGCGTATGCGTGGGAGTGGCTCACGCGCGAGCTGGCGCTCGATCGCGATCGGCTGGTGATTACGGTGTTCGGCGGCGACGCCGCGCTCGGGCTCGGCCCCGACGACGAGGCGCGCGCGATCTGGAAGAAGGTGACCGGCTTCTCCGACGAGCGCATCCGCGGGCTCGGCATGAAGGACAACTTCTGGATGATGGGCGACACCGGGCCGCAGGGGCCGTGCTCGGAGATCTACTACTACTTCGGCGACGCGAAGCACGCCGACCCCGGCAAGCTCACCGACGAGCCCGGCCCCGACGGCGTCGGCTGGACCGAGATCTGGAACCTGGTCTTCATGCAGTTCGAGCGCAAGGCCAAGGACGCGCCGCTCACGCCGCTGCCGCGCCCGTCGATCGACACCGGCGCCGGCCTCGAGCGCGTCACCGCCGTCGTGCAGGGCGTGACCTCCAACTACGACACCGATCTCCTGCGCCCGATCGTCGAGCTGGCCGGCGCGATGGCGAAGAAGAAATACGGCGCGTCGATGAGCGACGACGACGTCTCGATGCGCGTGCTCGCCGATCACGCGCGCGCCTCCGCGTTCCTGATCGCCGACGGCGTCTCGCCCTCGAACGAAGGCCGCGGCTACGTGCTCCGCCGCATCATGCGCCGCGCGATCCGCCACGGCGTGCGCCTCGGCCTCGAGCAGGAGCGGTTCGCGCAGCTCTGCGTGCAGGTGATCGAGATGATGAGCGAGCCCTATCCCGAGCTGCGCACCGCCGCGCCGCTGATCTCGCGCACCGCCTCGACCGAAGACGAGAACTTCCGCC
>Ga0070741_10016421_pt1 | contig 12345 bp, 8 predicted proteins | sample Coa_R1_4_FD_66440 | JGI IMG/M metagenome (GOLD analysis project Ga0070741, IMG submission 66440) | Surface soil microbial communities from Centralia Pennsylvania, which are recovering from an underground coalmine fire - Coalmine... | ecosystem: Environmental > Terrestrial > Soil > Unclassified ...
TTTCGACAATCATTCTACCATCCTGTGTTTCAGGGTGTCTATAATACTGCCAGATAAAGAACAGGCCTCTCTGCTTTTAATGGCATACGGTCATGAAAGGACCCTCTTGCGTCTGATGCGCCTGCGCTCAGTCAGGCGGAGGGCTTTGGTTCTGCTGCCGCAGTCATTCATACTGCACCAATGGCGGCTTCGATTCTTGCTCTCGTCATAAAAGAGCCATGCGCAGGCCAGAGAGGCTCCTGGTGCTCCTGGACAGAGTTTGATGCGTGTGAGGTCTCCTATTGTGAGCAGTTCGAGAGCGGATTGCACTATGGGCCAGATTGGAGAAATCAGATGCGCTTTTCCTATAGTCCACTGCCAGATATAGTGTCCTTCAGCTTGGATGAGTCTGGCATGGGAGAGTGTGTCCAGGTAGGTCTGACGCAACCAGGTTAGCTCTTGTTCCTGCACCTGCTGGGAAGAGGCGATGCTCCAGAATATGGCATAGAGTCTCTCGCGCAGCGCGATGATCTGTTTGAGGGTTTCATCTGTCTGCGATTCCTCGCGCATGGCCTGCTTGTGCAGGTGATTTGCTTCCTCTTCCGTCACGATCCCAGCCAGAATGCCCCAGGCTAAGAAATCGCTATAGTTGGTGAGATATTCGCGCTGGGTGGCGCGTTCTTGCTCCGAGATGTAGGGGTCGCCTCGCGGCTCAATTGTATTGACAAAATCCAGGCAGAGCCGTTCGCCAATGAGCGGCGGCATACGCTGCATTGCTTCCTGGAAGTATTCTTGTCCGTTCATCATGGGTTCCTCGTTTAGCTACCAGCAATGTTACTTTTTATGGTAGCAATACGTGTTATCTTTGTGCTACCACCAATATAAATATAGCAGGTTGCACTGGTTATAGCAAGGAGGACCATTAGATGACAACAACAGATCGGCATATTACCCAGCAGGCAAGTGAGGGCTCTGGTCCCTTTATTAACTTGCACTCATGGGCGATCCTGATGCTCCTCTGTGTCGCGCAATTTGTCAATGTGTTCAATAATCAAAGTGTGCAACTGACCGTTCCCGTGCTTGCGCAGGCATTCCGCTTTTCTACCGAAGGGCTGCAATGGGTGGTTAACCTCAATATCCTGGCCTTTGGCGGTGGACTGCTGGTTGCGGGTCGTCTCGCCGACCGTTTTGGGCATCGGCGCATCTTCCTATGTGGACTCTTGCTCTGTATTCTCAGTTTACTCGTTGGAGGTCTTGCGCTTGCTCAATGGATGCTCCTGCTTGCTCGGACTCTACAAGGCATGAGCACTGCGCTGATGGTTCCTGCGGCGCTGGCTTTGCTGACCGATAGCTTCCCGGAAGGTACGTATCGCAATCGTGCTCTTGGTATATGGGGAACGGCTGGTCAGGTTGGCGGCATCACTGCAACTCTTCTCGGCACCCTGCTTGTTGACCACCTGGGCTGGCCCGCCGTCTTCTTCTTAAATGTTCCGCTAGTTCTTGTGGCGCTGCTTCTGACGCCGAGAATGCTCAGGCATTCTCCCCAGCCGGTCGAGCGTGGCCCGGTGGATCTGGTGGGAGCCGCGCTTGTTACGTGCAGTCTTGTTTTGCTAATGGTAGGTCTAACGCAACTCGTTCATCCAGCAGCTCATTTCCTGTTGCTGCTAGTTTCCTTTGCTGGCTCTCTGGCCTTGTTCTTGCTCTTTTGTTTGCTTGAAAGGCATCAGCGGCATCCTCTTGTGCCCATGCGCGTGCTGCGGCGTCCCCGTCTCGCCGCTTCCTGCCTGATCCAGCTGGTTTTTGCTACCAATGCGACCCTGTTTTTCTTTGCCCTTTACATGCAACAGGTGCGCGGTTTCTCCTCGTTTCTTACCGGACTGGCTTTCCTTCCTACCAATCTGACGTTGATTGGCGGGTCCTTGATCAGCGCCAGACTTATCAAACGGCTGGGGTATAAACACAGCCTGTTGATTAGTCTATCCCTGATGACGCTCTCAGCCGTGCTGTTGTCAGGGATGTCTCTGACGGGAGCCTATCTATGGACGCTTCTGCCTGGATTACTCGTAGTGGGTCTTGGTCACGGGATCACCGTAACAGCGATCACCGCAGCTGGAATGGAGCACATCCCTCTAGCCGAACGTGGCCTGGCCTCAAGCCTGCTCAATATGTCCTACCAGGTAGGATCGGCGATTGGCCTGGCCGTGCTGGTGACGCTTGTCAACATGCGTAGCCCTCTGCTGGCAGGTGGCGCTCATGGCTCGTCAGCTGATCTGATCGCAGGCTTTCATTGGGCTTTCTACGCTCAAGCCGCTTTTGAGGTGCTCGCGATCCTCCTCACGCTTTTGATCATGAAAAAAACCTCTGCTCGAACACACCCCTTGTCCTCGGGCTAGAAGTTGCTTTATACTGAGTCTATGACCACGTAGTGTACGCTTAAAAAGGTGCTCCCTACCTTATAGTCAGGATGGAAATATGCATGATGCTAATCCCAATCCTCAAAGTGCTTCGAGTACGGTGAGAGACGTTACGCTAGCCTTGCTCCGCTCGCTGGGGATGACGACCATCTTCGGGAACCCTGGTTCGACGGAATTGCCGTTCTTCAAGCATTGGCCTACAGATTTCTGCTATATTCTTGGTTTACAGGAAGCATCCGTCGTGGCTATGGCGGATGGATATGCGCAGGCTACGCACAACGCTGCATTTGTTAACCTGCATTCTGCAATAGGAGTTGGGCACGCGCTGGGCAGTATCTTTACGGCCTATCGCAACCAGACACCATTGGTGATTACGGCAGGTCAGCAAACACGGGCTATGTTTCCCACAGAACCCTTCCTCTTTGCCAGAAATGCCGCTGAGTTCCCCAGACCGTATGTAAAGTGGAGCTGTGAGCCTGCACGTGGGCAAGATGTACCGGCAGCAATTGCTCACGCGTACTACCTCGCTATGCAAAAGCCTTGGGGTCCGACGTTTGTCTCTATTCCTATCGATGATTGGGAGGTCGAGACCGAACCGCTGGCACCGCGCCAGGTGACTTTCGAGTTCGCACCTGATCCAGCAGCGCTCCAACACGTCGCCGATGCGCTGAACCACTGCAAACGTCCAGCGCTGATCATTGGTGCAGCTGTGGATCAGGATGGAGCCTGGGATGCTGTTGTTGATCTGGCCGAACGCACTCGCGCCTCGGTATGGGCCAGTCCCATGTCCAGTCGTGCCAGCTTTCCAGAAGATCACCCGCTCTTCGCTGGTTTCTTGCCTCCCGTGCGTCGGTTGTTATCGGAGAAGCTCGTTGGCTATGATGTTGTCGTAGTGCTCGGCGCGCCTATCTTCACTTACCATGTCCATACAGAAGGACGCTTCGTACCCGAAGGCATACAACTCTTTCAACTGACCGATGATCCCGAGGCCGCTGCCAGAGCTCCCGTGGGTAATAGTATCCTCTGCTCGCTGCGTCTAGGGCTGACTCGGCTGCTCGAAATGGTAGAGGTATCAACCCGATCAGCACCAACTCCACGGGTCCGAGCAGAGGTACAGGCGACAGATCCTATGTCGGCAGAGTTTGTGATGCAGACCGTTGCTCATGTCATGCCAGCCGACGCGGTCATCGTTGAGGAAGCTCCTTCTCACCGCAACGCTATGCACGACTATTTGCCGATCCGCAAGAGCGAGGGTTTCTATACATGTGCAAGCGGAGGACTGGGCTATAGTCTGCCTGCTGCTGTAGGTATCGCGCTGGCAGACCCCACACGCCGGATAATTTGTCTGCTCGGCGATGGATCAAGCATGTACTCGGTGCAAGGTTTGTGGACCGCTGCTCGGCACCGCCTGCCTATCACCTTCCTCATACTCAATAACCAGGAGTATGCGGCATTGAAGGCCTTCAGCCAGATGTTCGACACTGGTGATTTCTCAGGTTTTGATTTGCCCAGCATCAAGGTCGAGGAGATCGCCAGAGGTTATGGCTGCGTGTCACGGCGAGTGGAGAAGGCAAAGGACCTTGCCGAGGAGCTGACAAAATCATTTACAAGTGAGGGGCCGGTCGTTCTCAATGTACTGGTTGATCCTACTGTTCCTCGATTATATTGATCGTGGGTGCGCACCAGCGGGAAGCAAGCGGACGTATCCTTGAGATCGCCCGCTTGCTTGCAGGGGAAAATAGACTTCTGTATACTTGCGTTGTTGTGAGCAGTAAAGTCCCTATTTTCCAACTGTACTGCTTTAGATGGAAAGAGGTGAATGATGGACAAGGAAGCCCACTCTGAAAATATGTATGTGCTTGATCCAGAAAGCCCGGTTGAGATGGCTCGTTTGATAGATCTGGATCGTGTTGTGACAAAGGCGATGGGCGGTACGCTGGTTGGTGTCGCAAATCTGCCGGAAGAGGCGAAAGTACTTGATCTGGCGTGTGGCCCTGGTGGTTGGGCGCTTGACGTAGCTTTCGAGCATCCTGAGGTTGAAGTGGCTGGCGTTGATATCAGCAAAACGATGATTGACTATGCCTATGCACGAGCGCACACCCAGCATTTAACCAATGTTTCCTTTGGTGTGATGGACATTACCCAACCACTTGATTTCTCTGATGAGACCTTTGACCTGGTCAATGCACGCCTTCTTGCGGGTGTGCTGCGCCGAGAGTCCTGGCAATCCTTTCTTACCGAATGTACCCGTATACTTAAACCCGGCGGTATCCTGCGCCTCACTGAACCGGTTGATGTGATCGGTATTACCAGCAGTGCCGCCTATGAACGACTCGTGGATTTAACGCATCAAGCTCTATGGCGATTAGGGTACGGCTTCTCTGTCGATGGTCGCACTCTGGGTGCAACCACTACATTGCCCTGGCTGTTGCGCAAAATGGGATACCGTAACGTTCATAATCTGGCTCGTACACTAGAATTTTCCTCAGATTGTCAAGAAGCCTGGCAGGATATGTATCGCAACTTGCAAGCTGCGAGCTATCTGGCACCAAAGTTTTACCTCAAGGCAGGAGTGATCGCGCAGGAGGAAATTGAGCCTCTTTATCAACGAGCATTCATGGAAATGCTCGCTGAAGATTTCCGTGGCATGTGGCATTTTGTAACGGTGCTTGGTATAAAGCCATAAAGCGACCTCCGGGGCTTATCAATCGCGCCCCTCCCGATAAAATGTGCCTTTTATCGGGAGGGGCGCGATTGATAAGCCCCGGAGGTCGCCTTCCCAGCCTTCATCTCAGCATCAAATGCTCTTGAAAAGACCGCGATTTGCCAAAAATGGTATAAGTTATTTTTTTGAGAAAAAACATTATTTTTACATGAAAATAATACATATTTATTCATATATCTCAATATTTAGCTTGTATATACTAGTAATAGCAATCGCTATAGGTATTGTTATCAAGCGCTTTGAAGTATTGTAACCCATAGTCATCCCGCCTGTGGCGGGGGGGGCACGGGTAGATACTTTCATTCAAAAACTGCCGGAGGCAGTTTTTGAATGAAAGTATCTACCCGTGCCCCCCCCGCCACAGGCGGGGATTCAGAGGATTGAACAGATGCTCCAGAATTTCTGAATGACTCATGGTTACGAAATAGTATTGATAATGTCTCTCATCAGGTGGAAGTGAGGCTGTTATATGACTTTTTTCACCCGCTCAATGGTGAGCAAAAAACTTTCACTGGTTGCTCTTGTTCCGCTGATTATCGGGCTTACCGGAGTGTTATCGAGCTCGGTCACACACGCCGCCAGTCTGCCCAGGACGAATAGCAAACCAATACATATTGACTGTAGTAATGGACGATTTCTCTGCACCGAGGTTATGGATACAGAGCGTGTCTTTGGTCAAGGCCATTACGTGGGTCATGATGAACCTGCTACTCTTTTCTACTCTAATCAGTCTGGTTCTGGTAACCGTACAAGTTGGAATATTACGCTGCCCAGCGATCCTGCGCCTGCGCCCCTATCGTCTGGTAAAGCTTTTAATTTTCAACTGCACATTGCCTTCTGGCTGGGTATGGCGATGTGTGATACACAGTCATATCCTGAGCAGGTTAGCACTTGTACTCCAGACAGCGATCAGAATATTGTTGATCCCGCCGTTAGCCCCAAACATCCTGGCACGGCTTTCTCGGAGTTACAATTTTATCCTCCGGGGTGGGTACGCTGGCCAGCTGGTACGAGTTGTGATGCAACGCGCTGGTGTGCGGCTCTGAATATCGATAGCCTCTCATTGAATCCGGTTACGGGCCAGCCAAACAATGCGGCCTGTATCAACACGGTAGGTATCGAGCCGGTCAACTTCGCCTTCATCACAAAGAATGGTAGGGTGCAGGCTCCGGCCAATCCTGTTGATGCAACCACTGCCACCTACACACCTGATCCGCAAAGTGATCTCTTTATGAACTCGGGCGATCGTGTAACGGTGACTATGCAAGACACACCTCATGGCTTGCTTGCCACACTCGTGGACTGGACAAGTGGGCAGAGTGGCTTTATGCTTGCCAGTGCTGCGAACTCCTTTGGTCAGGTGAAGTTTGATCCGAGTGGTACCACGTGTCAGAGCATTCCCTACGATTTCCATCCAATGTACAGCACGTCGTCCGAGAAGACGCGTGTCCCCTGGGCCGCACATTCATACAACATTGCATTTGTTGACGAGATCGGTCACTTTGATTACTGCAATGGTCCTGTCCCTATTGCCCCCGGTGGCTCCTGCCCTGATGGCAATCTGGAAGGCGTCCAGGGCGACCAGGAGCCAGCTGATAGCGATGATACCTCCTGTTATCCCGCGTATACTTCTCTGCTCGTGCCAGTATCTGGTTGCTTGAATTCGAATACGGGCTTTGACGGTATTTCTTACCAGCCGCTCTGGCCCGATGGCAATACCAGCTTGCATCCAACGCCAGTGCGCTTCAGCAGTCCGCTTACAGGTGCATCCTTTAACGTGAATTACAATCGTGTAGCTTTTGAAGCAGATCTTCCGCGCATCGAAGGCACTTGTGATCGTGTCACCGGTACCGGCTGTACCCTGGTGCCAATCAACGACGATGGCGTACCGGCAGCCTTCTATCCCTTCTTCAGCATCCAGAACGTACAAAACCAGGGTTGCTCCTGGCGCTTCGGCAACCATATGCCCGACAGTATCAACGACTTTGGGCAGAACGGGCAATACAATATGCTTCTGCCACTAGCTTATACCGGACCAGAAGGGAAGCCGTTTACCGTGTTTAATGATTTTCGTCGTATTCTTTCGACCAATCCTTGTGAAGCCACTCCAGCCTGATACAAGAGAAAGAAAATAAAGTTACAACAATAAGCCAGCAATCCGCTTTGGGGGATTGCTGGCTTATTGTTGTAACTTATCAGGCTTGAAATGATATAGGATGTAGCACCATTAAAAGGGTGAATGGAGCATAGGGACTAGATTTATCGCGTCCGCCGATTTATCGCATATACAACACACTTCACCTTACGACGCGTGTAAACTATCATTGATTGCGTGAACACATATCTCTTTATTCCAATGATCTCCCCCTCATGGGTGAACTTGCTTGCCTGTCCACAATCGCACCCAAGAAATGCATAGATAACAACTTGTAGATAATTCCGTTTACATCGTTTATCATTAATGTAAAATAAGCACTGTCAAAAGCAAGTAAGAGGCATAGGTAGATGACGCCACGCTACACACAATCCGAAGATAGCAACGAACTGCTTGACCTGAGCAGCATCTTCATCGGTCGCCAGCAACAACTCGACCTCTTTCAAATCTACCTCACGCGCTGGCAGCAACGCATGTTCAACGCCGACGAAGATGAAGCGGTCGTGACCGACGCCCCTTCGCCCAACAACAAGCTTCAAGGGCTCGTCGTCATGCTCTACGGGCGCGGAGGCTTCGGCAAAAGCACCCTGCTCACCCACTACAAAAGCCTCGCCCGTCAATCCACACCCCCGCTCACCATCAGCAGAACCGTCGACTGGGAATTCGCCATCGAAGGCAAACGCAGCCTCTTCAATCCTGCCCCCGGTCAGGAGATCGATGCCGGTGAATACTTCAAACTCCTCTGTGCGCAATTTGCCCTCGTGCTCGATAAAAAAGTCAGCGACTTCAGGAACTATCGGGATGCCGTAACCGAGGTCGCGCACGCCCAGAAAGATGCGGAACGCCTGGTAGACAGCATTCAGAAAGACGACCGTTTCGCCTTCGTGCGCCAGGCCACAGGCGAAGGCTTGGTCAGGCTCTTGCGCCTGGTCCCGGTCGGCGGCACGCTCCTGAAGGATGACAAAATAGCCGAAAAAGCCTCCGAGGTTCTCGGGTCTGGGGCTGCAATGACGGCAGGGCAACTGATACGCCTTCACAACCACTTGAAGGACAGACTAGGTACGAAACTCGGCGATTATCTGAACCCAGCCTTAAAGCTTGGTCTGGGCCTGGGGAGTGATCTCAGCGATTTCGCCAGGAACCATCCTCTGCTGATATTTTTTGACACATATGAGGAAGTAGACGAAGGCGATGCCCTGCTCAGAATCGTCATGGCAGCAGCAGGTTTGCGTGTCGGCTGGGTACTGGCTGGCCGCGACAACCTGTGGGCCGGGCTGGAGCAGCGCGAGCGCAGCATTGATACTGAGTATGGTTACAAAGATATCGTGCCGCCTGATCGCGGCCTCTCCATCAACTTCAACTCCAGTGACGTTGGAGCCTTCACGCTCAGCGACATCACAGATTACTTCGCGCTGGTACGGAAAAAAGTACAACGTGTCTTACCCTTACCAGAACTTACAGAACAGGATGTGCAACGCATCTTAGACGTGACGCAAGGCGTGCCCTTGGCCGTAAAAATCGCCGCCGGGCTTTATTTGGAAACAGCAGACCTGGACAGCATCACCGAAAAAGTTGAGGGCAAACGCGAAATCATCGACCAGATGGTGCGCCGCTACCTTCTGCACGCCCGCGACAATCAGGAAGAGCGCGCTACCCTCTATGCTCTGGCCCTGTTGCGGCGCGCCGATCATCCTGCTGCTGTTGCCGCCGCTCTTGGCCTGATTCCCGAAGATGCAAAGACCAGCTACGCCGGCACCCTGAGCCGTTTGCATCGCCGCTATAGTTTCATCTTTACAGAGAAAGACGAGCCAGCGCTGCACCAGGAAGTGCGTCATTTCTTGCGTCTATGGCTGCGGGAGCATTGTAAACAACCGGAGATTATTGCTATCAACGAACGCCTGAAAGCAGCCCATGAGGCAGAACTGAAGCCGCTGGAAGAGCAAAGAATGTACGGAACTTTGAAGGATAGGTTACAAGATGAAGAATGGACTGGGGTTTATCTTGATTTGACAGAGCAACAATTCTGGCTCGATCCGGTTGAGGGCGTGCATTATGTTCTGCCGTTTATGATCTCAGCGGCTATTTATAATCGAAAAATGAATAAAGATGCGGCTGAGGTAGGAACATTCTTCGCAAGAAATATTGGTATGCCATACCGTAATTGGTTGAGATGGGCGGTACTAAGCTTGAGATTCTTGAACAATCGTAAATGTTCGGATGAAGTGTTGGTTGGGCTGGAAAAGCTGGCAGACCTGGTGGAGAGTCGGCGTTGCTCGTCATTCCCGTTATCTTTGCCAAATTGTAAGGACGAGCTAGAGGCGGCTCTATGGTGGCGATTGGGGGAAGCGTATCTGGATAGGGATGGGAGCAAAGCCTTAGGATGGTATGAAAAGTGCCTGGAAAGGTTGAATAATGAGGCCATATTGAAAGAGGATACAGCCAGAGCATATGGAGAAGTTGCTGAAAAGCTTTCTGATGAGAAGAAATATGCAGAGTGCATTACATTGTTGAATAGGGCAATTGAGCTGAAGCCTGATAATGCCCCGACCTATTCCAATCGCGGTTTCGCTCACGGCTTGCTCAAAGAATACAGGCATGCTCTTGACGACTTCACCCGTGCCCTTGAATTTGATCCCAACGATGCCCTTGCCTACTACAATCGTGGTACTGCTTACCTATATCTAAAGGATGTATCACAAGCTATCACCGACTATACACGCAGTCAAGAGCTAGATCCAACAGACATCGATGCCGCATGGATGGCTGAATGGGTTGGTATGGGTAAACAACGTATGAGTATAGATGTAGCAGAGCGTTTAGAGAAGATTGCTGTAATCTCTCCACAACATTATCGGGCTTATGTCTGCCGGGGAATCGCATTGGCACTACGAAGCAGACTAAAAGAGGGACTGGCAGAATTGGAGTTGGCATTTCCACTAGAACCGGAAGAGCCAGATGCCTACTTCTGGAAAGGCATGCTCTGTGCCTACTACTATAAGGGGCGTTATCAGCTGGCAATGGATGCGATTGGGAAGGCTCTTGAGGTTGAGTTGCCGCCAGTACTGTTGACGCTACTGTACTGGCTTGAAAAGGATCGCCCTGATTTCTTTGAGCAGTACGCCAGGCCGCTCTTAGATAAATACGGGGTATAACCACATGAAAATCGTGGTTTTCCTCCACGGCACAGCTATCATGCATTGTGGCGCTCTCGGCCATACCAGAGAGGAGCGCGTCCGGCAGGTGCAAACTGGCGAACCTTCCGTTTGTGACTTTGCTTCGTATGTCCCGGTAGGCAAAGCCGTCAGCAAGTTGCGCCGCTGGAGAGAGCAGGGAGCGGAAATCTGCTATCTGAGTTCGCACAAAAATCCTGTGTACGTCGAGCAGGACCGCGCCGTCCTGAACTCGTATCATTTTCCCACAGGACAAATTTTCTGTCGCCAGCCCGGCAAGCGCTATCAGCATGTGGCTGAACGCGTGTTGCCCGACGTTTTGATTGAGGACGATTGCGAAAGTATCGGCGGCATTGGCGAAATGACCTATCCACATCTCAAACCAGAGGTACAGGCCAAAATCGTTTCTATTGTGGTTCATGAGTTTGAGGGCCTTGGTCATCTGACAGATGATCTTTTTGCTCTTAAAGCATATCAATCTTCTTAGTTACTGAATGATAAGGGATATCATGGATCAAAACCTACAGCGTGAGATTACTCAGGCATGCATTGCTCTTGTACAGAAGAATGCAGCAAGCGGTCAGGGAACGAGGCAACGCAGCCCCCTTGGCGAGCCAAAAACAAAAAAGGAAGCCATTGAATGGCTATTGAAGGCTGCACACGATCCAGATATCACTATCGAAAAGGTGACAGACGCGCTCTGGGTAATCTATAAGAGGAGTAAACTGGCATCACAGGCGAGGCAGTGGGTGATGCAACTGTTGCTTGATCTGGTGCGGCGAGAAGATATTCTTGCCAGTGATGCTATAGAAGTTGCCAGCGCGCTCTATTCATTAAGCGAGCCGGGATCAGGTGAGCGGGAAGAGGCTATCGAGATACTGCTAAAGCTGGCGCAGCGCAGGGATATTCCTTTCCATGATACTGTAGAAGCTGCCCACGCGCTTTACCTGCAAAGCCCAAAGGGGTCAAAAGAGCATCAGCAGGCCACCGAGACGCTGTTGGAGCAGGCGCGCTGGCCGGATACCACTGTCGCGCAGGCCCAAGAGGCTGCACTGGCACTATGCTATGCCAGCGGTTACCGCTCGCAAGAAAGGAAGCAAGCGATCCAGGCGCTGCTAGAACTAACTCGGCGACCCAACCTCTCATTCGAGGATGCAGTGGTACTTGAGAATAATGGCATGTTCGTAGCAGGCTTCGGCGCGTTAGCAAAACAAGAACTGACAGCAAGAAGGCAGACGTGGGAGACCATTGCGCGACGCTCTGATTTGACGCCAGAGCAACGCGCCCAGGCCGCCGAGAAGCTTGAATACTATAAGAACATGGAACCCAAAAAATCTAATGCGCGAAGTACAAAAACTGTGATATACTGATATATAGCTCAGCAGAGCGCATTGAGATGGAAAAGTAGAAAGAAGTGGGAATTATGTCAACTAATCCACAATGCACACCTCCTCAGACTGGAGAGCGCATGAGTGTCAAAGAATATTTCATGCTTGAAGCTTTGTTCCCCAATAGCAGATATGAATACCATGATGGCATAGTTCGCTTGATGTCAGGAGGATCAGCAGCTCATGCCACTATTGCAGGCAATATCTATATGGAACTCAGGCTGCAATTTCGTTCAGGACCATGTACAGTATATAACTGCGATATGTACGTTCAGGTTGCAGAAAGTACCTATTATCCGCCCGATATCTCTGTGACCTGTGACGTTGCTGACCGGCGTAGAGATACTAAAATTGTGCGTTCCCCGAGGTTCGTTGCCGAAGTGCTCTCCCCTTCCACCCAGAGAATTGACCGCACTGAGAAGTTGATGAATTATCAGGCCTGCCCCACGATTGCCGAAATTGTGCTGGTCAATCAATTTGCTCCTGATGTGCAGGTCTGGCGGCGCGATATCGA
>Ga0070741_10016422_pt1 | contig 12344 bp, 7 predicted proteins | sample Coa_R1_4_FD_66440 | JGI IMG/M metagenome (GOLD analysis project Ga0070741, IMG submission 66440) | Surface soil microbial communities from Centralia Pennsylvania, which are recovering from an underground coalmine fire - Coalmine... | ecosystem: Environmental > Terrestrial > Soil > Unclassified ...
CCCCTGTCGAGGTCACACATTGCTCATCAGCACGAAACCCACAGTATGGCCGGGCAAGCCGTATCCGCTGGGAGCAAACTGGGATGGAGAAGGAGTCAATTTTTCCATCTTCTCTGAACATGCTGAGAAGGTAGAGCTGTGCCTGTTCGACGCGAAAGGCAGGCGCGAACTTCATCGCATTCAATTACCCGAGCAGACTGACCAGGTGTGGCACGGCTACTTGCCTGAGGCGCGGCCCGGTCTTCTGTACGGATATCGCGTCTATGGGCCGTACGAACCAGCACAGGGGCTGCGCTTCAATCACCACAAGCTGCTTCTCGACCCTTACGCGAAGCAGATCGAAGGCGCGTTGAACTGGAGCGACGCTCAGTTCGGCTACAGGGTAGGCCACCCTCGCGAAGATCTTTCTTTCGACCGTCGTGATAGCGCGCTGGGAATGCCGAAGTCCAAAGTTGTGGATCCGGCATTCACCTGGGGAGAGGACAAGTCGCCGCGAACACCCTGGCACGAGAGCATCATCTACGAAGTACATGTGCGGGGCTTCTCGATGCGGCACCCGGACGTCCCGCCAAATCTGCGGGGCACGTACGCTGCACTCGCCACCGCCCCGGTCATCGATTACCTCAAACGTTTAGGAGTGACCGCAATCGAGTTGATGCCGGTGCACTATTTCATCGATGACCGGCATTTGGTGCAAAGAGGGTTGCGCAATTATTGGGGTTACAACTCTATTGGTTTCTTTGCCCCGGAAGCTCGCTACGCCGTGTTAGACCCAATCTCTGAGTTCAAGACCATGGTAAAGACCCTGCACTCGGCGGGTCTGGAGGTGATCCTGGACGTGGTTTATAACCACACCGCGGAAGGCAACCAACTGGGTCCGACGCTCTCGTTCCGCGGCATTGATAACGCTGCCTATTACCGGCTGGTTCCCGAAAATCCGCGCTACTACATGGATTACACCGGTACCGGCAACAGCTTGAACATGCTTCATCCCCGCGTTCTGCAGTTGATCATGGACAGCCTGCGCTACTGGACGCAAGAGATGCACGTTGATGGATTCCGCTTCGATCTGGCAGCGACCCTGGCGCGAGAGTTGCACGAGGTGAACCGGCTGGGTGCGTTCCTCGACATCATTCATCAGGATCCTGTGCTTTCGCAGGTCAAGTTGATCGCCGAGCCGTGGGACTTGGGCGAAGGCGGTTACCAAGTGGGCAAGTTCCCCGTGGGCTGGGCAGAGTGGAATGACAAGTACCGCGACGCGGTGCGTTCTTATTGGAAGGGCGATGGCGGCCTGATCGGTGAACTTGCTTACCGGATCACGGGCTCGAGCGACCTGTACGAGAGGAGCGGAAGGCGCCCCTACGCCAGCGTGAACTTTGTAACTGCCCATGACGGATTTACGCTGCGCGACCTGGTTAGCTACAACCAGAAACATAACGAAGCGAACGGAGAAGACAACCGCGACGGAACGGATAACAACCGGAGTTGGAATTGTGGCGTCGAGGGTCCGACCGATGATCCTGCGGTGAATGGGCTTCGGATGCGGCAGTCGAAGAATCTCATGGTCACTCTTCTGCTTTCGCAAGGCGTGCCCATGCTGCTGGCGGGGGATGAAATCGGACATACGCAAGGCGGGAACAACAACGCCTATTGCCAGGACAACGAGATAAGCTGGCTTACCTGGGACCTCAAGCCGGAGGACCGAGAACTGCTGGCCTTCTTGCAACGGATGATCATGCTGCGGAAGCAACACCCTGTATTCCGGCGCAGGAGCTTCTTCCAGGGCAGGGCGATCAAAGGGGCTGATATTAAGGACATCCTATGGCTGGCGCCGGACGGCCGCGAGATGACTGACGACGAGTGGAAGCAATCTTCGGCCCGGTGCCTGGGCATGTTTCTGACCGGAGAAGGGGTGCTGGAGTACGGCAGTCGCGGAGAACCTATCACCGACGACAACTTTCTCGTAATCATGAATGCTCATCACGAGGACACACAGTTTGCTCTGCCAGCCCTGGAGTCGGGAGCGGATTGGCGCGCGATTGTAGACACAACTTGGGAAGACCAGACGCAGCGATCCATCCATCAAGCGGGCAGCACGTATCCGTTGCGCGCGCGTTCCATGGCCGTGTTGATCAAGCATAAACACAGCGACCGGAGAAATGGCTCGTGAGGCGAAGGCATGGGATGCAGTTCGGGGCAGAGTACCGCCCGGGGGAAGGAGTACGATTCCGCCTTTGGGGCCCGAAGGCTAAGACGGTTTCATTGTGCCTATCCGAGGGCGGGAAGGACCACTCGCTAGAGATGGAGCGCGCCGGCAATGGCTGGTTCGAACTGATTACCGACCGCGCAAATCCGGGCAGCCGCTACCGGTTTCAGATTGATGGCGGATTGTTTGTGCCCGATCCCGCTTCACGCTTCCAGCCAGATGACGTGCACGGACCGAGCGAGGTCATCGATCCAGCCAACTTCGAGTGGCAGGACGCGTCGTGGCGTGGGCGGCCTTGGTCCGAAGCGGTTATCTACGAACTTCATGTAGGTACATTCACGCCGGAAGGAAGCTTTGGCGGAGTTCAGAAGCGGCTGGACTACCTGGCGGAGCTTGGTGTCTCGGCCATTGAACTGATGCCGCTTTCCGACTTTCCCGGACGGCGCAACTGGGGCTACGACGGCGTTCTGCCTTTCGCGCCTGACAGTTCGTATGGCCGGCCTGACGATTTGAAGAGGTTGATCGACGCAGCGCATGCGCGCGGCCTCATGATCTTTCTCGATGTCGTGTACAACCACTTCGGTCCGGAAGGGAATTATCTGCGCGCTTACGCGCCGCAGTTTTTCACCGACCGGCACCACACTCCGTGGGGAGAAGCTATCAACTTTGATGGTCCTGAAAGCCGCACGGTGCGGGACTTCTTCATTCAGAACGCGCTCTACTGGCTCGTCGAGTACCACTTTGACGGGCTAAGACTCGATGCGGTGCACGCCATCCAGGATGATTCCAAGCCGGACATCCTCACTGAACTAGCGCAGACCGTACGAAAGACAATTCCGCCGGACCGGCAAGTTCATCTTGTGCTGGAAAACGATGACAACGCCGCGCATTATCTTCGGCCGGAAAAGAAGGCGTACAACGCGCAGTGGAACGACGACATTCATCATGCTATGCACGTCGTGCTCACCGGCGAAGGCGATGGTTATTATGCAGACTATGTAGATCACCCAGTGCGCCGCCTGGCGCGATGCTTGACGCAGGGATTCGACTATCAGGGCGAGGTCTCGAAATTTCGAGGGGGAGCGCCCCGGGGAGAACGAAGTAGCGATTTACCGCCTACATCTTTCGTCTCATTTCTTCAGAACCACGACCAGGTAGGCAACCGTGCCTTTGGCGACAGAATCTTGACACTGACGGATAAGTGCGCCCTGAAGGCTGCAATGACGATCCTGCTCCTTGCCCCGTCGCCTCCCTTGCTCTTCATGGGAGAGGAGTTTGCGGCCGACACACCATTTCTGTTTTTTTGCGATTTCGCGGGTGATCTGGCGAAAGCAGTAACCGAGGGACGGCGCAACGAATTTTCGTTCTTTGCACGCTTCAGCGATTCTGCCGTGCGCCAGCAGATTCCTGATCCGAACGCCGAAGAAACCTTCGAACGATCCAAACTGAATTGGGCCTCTCTGGAGAAAGATGAGCATCAGGGATGGGCCGAGTTCTACAAGAACCTGCTGCGAATTCGGCGGGAGCAAATTTCCAATCGCCTGAACGAGACCTCTGGTAGCGAGGCGCGCTTCACCATGCTCTCGGAGCGGGCGCTTTGTGCTTCCCGGAAACTGGGCGATGGAGCCGAGCTTACCCTGCTGGCGAATCTGTCGGATGATTCGGTTCAACATTCAACCCCGATTCGTGGTGACCTTTTGTGTTCGACGCATAACGACACACCCGATAAGCTGTCGCGGAGCTTGCCTCCATGGTCGGCAGCATGGTTCATGGCGCAATGAGCGAGCCCTTGAACATTCCGGTGGCGATGTACCGGTTCCAATTCAACCGGAACTTCACGTTCCGTGACGCCACCCAGCTCGTCCCATACCTGGCCTCGCTGGGCATCACTCACTGCTACGCTTCTCCTTATCTGCGCGCGCGGCCGGGGAGTATGCACGGCTACGACATCATCGATCACAATGCTCTCAATCCGGAGATTGGAAGTCCTGAAGATTACGAGCAGTTCGTGTCCGAGTTGCACCGGCATGGAATGGGGCAGGTCCTCGACATTGTGCCCAACCACATGGGGGTCATGGGCGCTGACAATGCCTGGTGGCTCGACGTGCTGGAGAACGGCGAAGCCTCGGCCCATGCGGACTTCTTCGATATCGACTGGTGCCCGATCAAGGATGAGCTCGAAGGCAAAGTCCTGGTGCCGATTTTGGGTGAGCAGTATGGCAATGTGCTGGAAAAGGGCGAACTCAAGCTGGTTTTCGATGCGGAGCGTGGGGAGTTCAGCATTTATTACTTCCAGCACCGGTTCCCCATCAATCCGCGAGAGTACCCGCGGATATTGCGCTATCGCCTGGCGGAACTGGAGGCATCGCTCGGCGCCACCCACGATGATGTGCTTGAATTGCAGAGCATAGCAACCGCATTCGATAACCTGCCGTCACGACAGGGAATCACACCCGAGAAGACCGCAGAGCGTAACCGGGAAAAAGAAATTCAAAAGCGCCGATTGGCCGTACTGTGTGCGCGGTCAAAACAGGTTTGCGACACGCTTTCGGCAGCTGTGGCCCGTCTCAACGGAACCCCGGGAGAAGCCCGGAGTTTTGATACGCTGCACGAGCTGATCAAGGCGCAGGCCTATCGCCTGGCGCAGTGGAGGGTGGCGGCTGACGACATCAATTACCGCCGCTTTTTCGACATCAATGATTTGGCAGCCCTCCGCATGGAAAATCAGCGCGTGTTCGCAGCGACCCACCGCTTTATCACCGACCTGGTGCGGCAGGGAAAAGTGAACGGCTTGCGAATTGACCATCCTGACGGGCTATACGATCCCGCTCAGTATTTTCGCCAGTTACAGCAGGAGACCAGTGTGTCTCCAGACGGCGAGGACTCCCGGCCGGTGTACGTGGTCGCGGAGAAGATTCTGATTGGCGACGAGAAGTTGCGGAAAGAGTGGCCCGTTTACGGAACAACAGGTTACGAATTCGGAACACTGGTAAATGGTTTGTTTGTGGACCACGCCACCGGGCCCCGCCTGGAGCGCATTTATCGATCGTTCACCGGACGCGACCATGAGTTGCGCGACGTCGTCTACGATTGCAAGAAGCTCATCCTGAAAGTCGCGCTGGCCAGCGAATTGAATGTGCTCGCCAATGCCCTCAGCCGCATCGCTCTTGCCAACCGCCACACCTGCGATTTCACCCTGAACAGCTTACGAAGCGCCTTGGCCGAGGTCATAGCGTGCTTCCCGGTCTATCGAACCTATGTCAGCGCGGAAGGCATCTCGGCGGAAGACCGACGGTACATCGAACAGGGAGTGGCAGAGGGAGCAAAGCGCAGCAACCTGCCCGATCCGACCGTATTCGATTTTATCCGGCGCGTCTTGCTGGTGGAGAGCAGCGGCGAGGAGCCGCAGTGGTACCGCAAGGCGTTCATCCGCTTTGCCATGAAATTCCAGCAGGTGACCAGCGCAGTGATGGCCAAAGGTCTCGAGGACACCGCGTTTTATCGTTACAACCGGCTGGTTTCGTTGAACGAGGTCGGCGGCGATCCAAACAGGTTCGGGATCAGCGTTGAAGCTTTTCATCGCGCGAATCAACAGCGAATGCGCAATTGGCCGCACTCGATGCTCTCCACGTCAACGCACGATTCGAAGCGATCGGAAGACCTGCGGGCGCGCATCAACGTGATATCTGAAATCCCGGCGCAATGGCGCGCCAGCCTGCGCAGATGGCGCGACTGGAACCGCAGCAAGAAGCGATATGTCGACAGCGTTCCCGCGCCGGACCGCAACGATGAATACCTCCTTTATCAGACATTGGTAGGGGCGTGGCCCGTCGAGAAGGATTTGACCGATGCGCAATGGCAAACGTTCGTCGATCGCATCCAGCAATACATGCTCAAGGCGTTTCGGGAAGGAAAGGAGCACTCCAGCTGGGCGAATCCGAATACCGACTATGAAGCTGCGGTGCGCCATTTCGTAGGGGCCATTCTCGATCGCGGCCGCAAGAATAAGTTCTTGCGGGAATTTGACGAGTTTGAGCGGCGGATTGCTCGGCTCGGAATGTTCAACAGCTTGTCACAGACCTTGCTGAAGCTCACCAGTCCAGGCGCCCCGGACATCTACCAGGGAAACGAGCTGTGGGATTTTTCGCTCGTCGACCCAGATAATCGACGGCCGGTGGACTACTCCAAGCGGCAGGAATTTCTGAAACAGTTGCAGGACTGGAGTGCCGAGAAGGAGTGTGAACCAGGCTGCCACGCCCGGTCTTTGCTCGACAATATGGAAGACGGGCGCATCAAGCTATACGTTACGTCGAAAACACTGTCGTGCCGCCGGGACGCCGCCCCACTGTTTCAACAGGGACGGTACATCCCCCTGACTGTCCACGGTCATTTCGCTAATCATGTGTGTGCCTTCGCGCGCGAGGACAGAGGCAGAGTAGCAGTCGTCGTGGTCCCCCGGCTTGTCGCATCTCTACTAGGCGACAAACGGCAGGCGCCCCTGGGCGAAGAGGTCTGGGCTGACACGAGGATCGAGCTCCCTTCCGACATTCAGGTTCCCACTTTTCAAAACGTATTCACAAACGAGGTAATTCGCCCCAGTAGCGAAGGACGAATGCTGCCGGTTGCGGCTATGCTGGGAAAGTTTCCCGTGGCATTGTTCGTGTCTGGCTCTGTCGAGTAGATCTGTCCTACAATGCGGTTCAGCCGCTGCATTTTTGGGTGGATGCGAGAGGATGGCTTGTGCCGGCCCGGTACAGCGGGATTCGGGGTGAATTACGCGATGCCCTGTATTGTTTCGAGCAGCGTTGGCCTTCTACTTTCAACTTGTGAATGCACGAGCTAAGTACAGACAAACTCGTGCGTAAATCGGGAAGCCGCATGGCCGGGTATTGGAAACTACTGCTGCACGTGGGGTGGGTTGCACTCGTACTGAGCAGCGCCAGCATTTCGTCTGTTGCCGCGGACGGCGGAGCCGTCCAGCTGCGACAACTTGTTCGCGATGTCGTGAACAACGAATTACGCGCCAACGAGGACGATCATTCCCACTGGATGTACCGGCAAAGGGATGTCGAGCCGGACAAGAATGTCGTCCAGGAATGCGTTGAGACGAAAGATGGACAGATTTGCCGAGTACTGGAGCGTGATGGGCACGTGCTTTCGGAACAAGAACAGCAGCAGGAAAGCGCACACATCCAGCAGCTGATCGGCGACCCCTCACAATTGAAGAAAAAACAACGGCAGCATCAGGACGATGATCACAAGGCCGCGGAAATGATCCGGATGCTGCCCGATGGGTTTCTCTACGAATACGACGGGGAAGAGGGACCGAATATCCGCCTGCGGTTCCAGCCGAACCCGAATTTTGACCCGCCCAGCCGTGAAGCCATGGTGTTTCACTGCATGGCGGGAACTATGCTGATCGACCGGCAAGCGAAACGGCTGGCAGAGATGAACGGCAAGCTCGTCCGCAATGTGGACTTCGGCTGGGGCCTGCTTGGACGCCTGGCAAAGGGAGGCACTTTCCAGGTCAGGCGGCGCGATGTGGGAGAAGGGCACTGGCAGAACACATTGGTCGATGTTCACATTCGCGGCAAAGCGCTGTTCTTCAAGACCATCAATGCGGACCAGCATGAGGTCGATGACAACTTCCAGCGCGTCCCGAACAACCTGACGCTGTCTCAGGGCGCGTCCATGCTCCAACTGCCAAACTTGCAGGCCGCTAAGGCAGGGCAATAGCCCCTTACTCCTGACTACTTCTTGCTTTCTGGTTCTGCGACCGTCTCTGCGGGTTGGGCGACGGAACTCCGTTCAGGCCGCAACAGCGGGAACAGAATGACGTCTCGAATCGTTTGCGAATCGGTCAGCAGCATGGCCACGCGATCGACGCCTACGCCGCACCCTCCGGTTGGCGGCAGGCCAAACGACAGAGCGCGTATGTAATCTTCATCCATCTGGTGAGCTTCCTCATCGCCGCGCTCGCGCTCTTTCAGTTGTTGCTCGAAGCGCCGCCTCTGCTCCTCGGGATCGTTCAGCTCGCTGAACCCGTTTGAGATTTCCATCTGTCCCGCGAAGATCTCGAAGCGCTCGACCCAATCCGGCTCGTCGGGCTTGTTCTTGGAGAGCGGTGAGACGGCGGCAGGAAACTCGTAAATGATCGTGGGTTGAATCAGATGCTCTTCGGCGACCGCCTCAAACAGGTTAGCGATCGTTTTGCCCGGCGGCTCGTTGGGATCGTAAGCGATGTGCGCATGGGCTTTGTTGAAGCGCTCGACCAGGCTGCGGACGCTCTCACGGGTTGCGAAATCCGACATTTCAGGCTTTGGTCCCGCCGCTTCAGGCCAATAGCGGATTATCGCCTTCCGCATCGTCATGACCGTCCAGTTGGACATTGCCCAGTCAATTTCATGTTGGCCGAATTTCACTTTCGTCCCGCCAGTGACGTCCACCGCGGCTTGCGCCAGCAGCTTTTGCGTCAATTCCATGATCTGGCGAAAGTCGGCGTATGCCTGGTAGAACTCGAGCATGGTGAACTCGGGATTCCAGCGCCAACCAATGCCCTCGTTGCGGAAGTTGCGGTTGATCTCGTAAACCCGGTCGAGCCCGCCGACGGTAAGCCGTTTCAGGTACAACTCAGGCGCGATGCGCAGGTACAGGTCCATATCGAGCGTGTTGTGGTGGGTAATGAATGGCCGCGCGACGGCGCCCCCGGCGATCGGCTGCATCATCGGGGTCTCGACTTCCACGAATCCTTGGGAATCCAGAAAACGCCGGAAGGACTGCACCAGGCGACTGCGCTTCAGGAACACCTCGCGCACCTCCGGATTCATGATGAGGTCGACGTAGCGCTGGCGATACCGGAGTTCGACATCCGTCAAGCCGTGCCATTTCTCGGGAAGCGGAAGAAGATCTTTGGCAAGAAAGGTGATCTCGTCCACGTGGACGGTCAATTCACCGGTTTTCGTGCGGAACAGATAGCCGGCAACGCCAATGTGATCGCCAAGATCAAGCAGCTTGTAGAGATCGAATCCTTTTTCGCCGACGGCATCTTTCTTCACGTATATCTGCAACCGCTGGCCGGACTGCTGCAAGTGGGCAAAACCGGCCTTTCCCATCAGTCGTATGGCCATAATACGGCCGGCGATGCGGACGTTGACGCGGGAACGTTCCAGCTCCTCGGCCGACTTCTGTCCGTACTCGGCCAGAATTTGCGGGATGGCATGTGTGCAGTCGAAGCGGCGCGGATACGCCTCCTGCCCGAGCGCCTCGATCTGTTTTAGCTTGTCGCGGCGCAGCTCGTAGATCTTGTCGTCGAGTGCCAAGGATTCCTTACTGATGGGTCTGGGATAAAACGCTCATTATAAATGTTGCTGGTGTTTGTTCGGTGTCCGCATAGTCTCCGACCCGGCGCAACGGGCTCGTTCCCCCCCAATCTGAGAGGTACCTCGAAGGGAATTGGCCGAGGCACCTCGTGTGATCTGTAATCCTTGATGCCACAGGGATTAGGGATTACTATAAGCAGTTTCATACGTAATCATAAAAAGCCAGCCGGGGACTGATGCCGCAAAACTACGTTCCTATTTTTATCTTCATCGCCATCATTGCGACACTGCTTCCCCTGACATTGCTGGCAGCCAAGCTGGTCAGGCCGGCGAACCCTCACAAAACTAAGCTGATGCCATATGAGTGCGGCATCGATCCGGTCGGCAGCGCGCGTGGGCGGTATACGGTTCGGTTTTATATTGTGGCCATCCTGTTCGTGGTCTTTGACGTAGAAACCATCTTTCTGTTTCCCTGGGCGGTCCAGTTCAAGGCGCTGGGGCTATTCGGGCTGATGGAAATGCTCATATTCCTCGGCATCCTGGTGATCGGGTACGTGTGGATATGGAAGAAGGGCGCCTTGGAATGGGTATAACACGCAATCTGACACCAGGCTCGCGGCTGCGGGGACGCTCTACTGAATGACAGACGAGACGAAACCCGGTACACCAGCGTCGGGCAGCGAGCCGGCTAACACGACTCCGGCGAAGCCCGCCGCTGCGGCTCCGCCCGCTGCTCCACCTAAACCAGCAGGGCCTGTGCCGCTGCCGTGGACCTCACCCATGGTGGAGAAATTAAAACGGCAATACGGGTCGGGCATGGAGCCGCTTTCCTACCTTGGCCAGAACTATATGGTGGTGGATAGGTCGCTGCTGCCTGAATTGCTGGTGGTCCTGCGGGACGAGGAGCAGTTCGATTACTGCGTGGACATCACGGCCGTTCACTATCCCAACCGGGAAAAGCAGTTCGATGTTGTATGGATTCTGTATTCCTTCGCGCGTAACGAGCGCATTCGCGTGAAGACGATGGTCGGCGAGGGTGAGTCGCTGCCCAGTTCCGTGGAGATCTGGCCCACGACGAACTGGCTGGAGCGGGAAGTGTTCGACATGTTCGGGATCAAATTCGAGGGCCACCCCGACATGAAGCGCATCCTGCTGCCGGACGGCTGGAAAGGGCACCCGCTGCGGAAGGATTACGGAATTATCCAGCAAGATAAAGAGTGGGTGCAGATCAACCTGGGGATCGAAAGCGGGCAATGAGCGAAGTCACGAAATACGTGTCGCACCTGGAACTCGGACAGCGCGACGAGACCTTTCTCGATTCCAATGAACTCATTATCAATATGGGTCCGCAGCATCCTGCCACCCACGGGGTATTGCGGGTAATCCTGAAGCTGGACGGGGAAAAAGTTCTCGGTACCGAGTGTGTGATCGGCTATCTCCACCGCGGGGTGGAGAAGATCGCCGAGAACCGCACGTATACGATGTTCAATCCTTACGTCGACCGGATGGACTACGTGGCCGCGGTGTCGAACGGTTTGGGATACTGCGAGGCAGTCGAAAAGCTGCTGAATATCCAGGCGCCGCCACGGGCCAATTACATTCGGGTAATTCTGACGGAGCTGAATCGAATTGCCAGCCACCAGCTTTGGCTGGGTACCCATGCTTTGGACATCGGCGCCATCACTCCGCTGTTCTACACATTCCGGGACAGGGAAGAGATTCTTAAGATTTTCGAGAGGTATTGCGGCGCCCGCCTGACGACCCACGCGTTTCGGATCGGCGGCTGTCTGTATGAAACTTACGATGGTTTTGAACGCGACGTGAAGAAGTTCTGTGACTTCGTGCAGCCGAAGATCGATGAATACGAAGAGCTGCTGACCACGAATCGAATCTGGGTCGAACGTACCAAAGGTGTTGGCGTGATCTCTGCCGCGGAGTGCAAAGCCCTCGGCGTGACCGGCCCGGTGCTGCGCGCCAGCGGCGTGAAGTGGGATATCCGAAAGGCTCTGCCGTATGCCGCGTACTCGGAATTCGAATTTGATATTCCGACGCGCGCAACCGGCGATACCTACGACCGGTACATGGTGCGCATGGCCGAGATGCGGCAGTCGCTTCGCATAATCAGGCAGGCCGTGGAGCGGATTCCAGAAGGCCCCATCATGGCTAAGGTCCCAAAAGTGATTAAGCCGCCGGCTGGGGAGATTTATCACTCCATCGAGGCGCCGAAAGGGGAGCTGGGATATTTCATCGTCAGTGATGGTTCCACGCAGCCCTATCGCTTGCGCGTGCGGCCGCCGTCATTCATTAATCTGCAGGCCCTCGATCTGATGGTTCGGGGACAGCTGGTTGCCGACGTCATTGCGGTGATCGGCACGCTGGATATCGTTCTGGGCGAGGTGGACCGCTGATGCTGGAGTACATCACCTCCTACCTGAACAGTACTGAGACGCCGGGCGCCGCAGGCAACATGTTCTGGGCCTTTGTCTATATCCTGCTGATCTTCGCCGGTCTGTCGGTAGCAGTGATCGCCATGAACTGGCTGGAGCGTAAGATCCTCGCCCACATGCAAGTCCGGCTGGGGCCGATGCGCGTGGGTCCACACGGCTTGCTGCAGCCAATTGCCGACGCCCTGAAGCTGCTGATCAAGGAAGACATCATGCCGGCCGAGGCTGATCAGCTTGTCTTCTGGACCGCGCCGCTGATGGTCTGTATCGCCGCCTTCACGACCTTTATCGTCGTCCCATTCGGGCCTACCCATGCCGTCACAGACATGAACATTGGGATTCTGTTCATGCTGGGAGTTTCGTCGCTCGGAGTGC
>Ga0070741_10016423_pt1 | contig 12344 bp, 12 predicted proteins | sample Coa_R1_4_FD_66440 | JGI IMG/M metagenome (GOLD analysis project Ga0070741, IMG submission 66440) | Surface soil microbial communities from Centralia Pennsylvania, which are recovering from an underground coalmine fire - Coalmine... | ecosystem: Environmental > Terrestrial > Soil > Unclassified ...
CACGGCGACGATGAAGAAGCAGAGCAGCCCGAAGCTCAGCGTGAAGCCGAGGACGTCCGACAGCGCGACGGACACGGCGAACGCGAGCCACACGAGCAGCGCGCGCCCGATGCGGGCCCACGGGAACGGCGCGGCCGCGGCGCGCGCGACGCGCGCCCGCACGCCGGCGACGACCAGCGCGGCGGAGAGGACCACCATCGCAATGCCGTACCACAAGGGGAAGAACCCGGGGCCCGGGCCGTCGGGCCCCAGGTACTCCCATTGCGCGGCCTGGACGACGATGTAGACGCCGAGCGCCGCGAGCGCGAGCCCGGCCCACAGGTCGGAGGATTTCTCCGACGTCTCTTCCATGCTCCTCCTCCTCGGCGCCGCCTTTTTACTTCTTCTTCGCGCCCTTGCGCGCTTTCGCCTTGGGCTTCGCCTTCGCCTTGGGACCCGCCTTCTTGACCTTCTTGTAGCGCAGCTTGGGCACGATCTCGCACACGGTTCCGCCGGGCGCCCGGAACTTCACGGGGATCACGCCCGGGTCGCTGATGATCTCGCACCCGAAGGCGCGGATCTGCCGCTCGGCGGCCGCCATGTCGTTCACCTCGACCGCGAAATGATGGATGCACGGTCCCTCGCCCGCCGCCTTCGATTCTGCCGACTGCGTGCCCGCGTCGTACTGCATGATCGACAGGTCGATCGCGCCGTCGGAGAGGTGGCACGACGTGTGGTCGCGCACCTTCTCGGTCTTGTTCTCCCTGAAGCCGAAGATGTTCTCGTAGAACTGGCGGCTGCGCTCGAGGTCGTCGACCTTGAGCGCGATGTGGACGATGCGGTTCATGCGGCGGTCTCCTGTCGATGAGCAAGGAGCGGCCTGAGGAGACGAACGTCCCGGAGCCGCTCGATATTCCAAACCGTATCACAGAGTCGCGCGGCGCGCGCGCTTCCCGTGACCGGCGCGATGAGGTCGAGCGCCTTGGCCTGGACCTCGGCGCGGGTCATGGGATTCCCGGGCGTGCCGCGCACTTCGGTCGCGTGGTGGCGGAGCATCCGCCCGTCGCGCAGGCGCAGCTCGACGATGCCCTGCCGGCTCGGCATCGCGCGCGACAGGGCGTCGTCCCCGTGCAGCTCGACGCGCCCGCGCAGCGCGAGGACCTTCGCGTCGCGCATGCGCTTCTCGTCGTGCGAGGAGCGGAAGCTGACGTTGCCGTCGATCAGCATGAGCGCGCACAGATGCTGCAGGCAGATGTCGGGCATCGCGCGGTCGTTCACCGTGTTGGCGCCCTGGTGCGCGACGCGCACGACCACGCGCTCGACGTCGGCGGCGCGCACGCCGTGTCCGGCGATCAGCAGCGCGAGCGCGTCGAGCGGCGCCTGGATCGGCGAGCCGACCGACCAGCGCTTGATCGAGGCGTTCATGATCTCCCAGTTCTCGCCCAGGCCGGCGGCGAGGCGCGCCGGGTCGGGCTTGCGGCCGTACGCGACGAAGAAGCTGCGCTCGCCGGAGAACACGTCGTCGACGCCGGTGAAGCCGTGCGCCACCATCGCCGCCGCCGCCACGCCGTTGCGCGCCGGCATGCCGCCGAAGTCGAACGCCTTCTCGACGTGACGCTCGTCGCGCATCCAGCACGAGACGCCCGAGGCCTGCTGCGCGGCGTACGAGAGCAGGTGGCGCACCTGAGGCTCGCGCAGGCCCGCGAGCGCGCCCGCGGCGGCGGCCGCGCCGAACGTCGGCCCGAAGCTGTGCGTCGAATGCCCGTCCTCGCGGAACTGGTAAGGATCGAGCGACAGCGTGAGCCGCGCGCAGACATCGTAGCCGAGCGCCACCGCGCGCAGCAGCGCCGTGCCGCTCGCGCGCTCGCGCTCGGCCATCGCCAGCGCGCCCGGCACCACCCCGCACCCGGGATGCGTGAGCGAGGCGGCGTGCGAGTCGTCGGTCTCGTCGGCGTGCGCGAGCATCCCGTTCGCGAGCGCCGCGTTCACCGCGCTGGTGACGATGCGGCTGCCCGCGATGCAGGCTTCCTTCGCGCCGCCCTGCGTCCTCGCGAAGGCGATCGCCTGCCTCCCGGGCAGCAGGCGCGAGCCCGAGATCATGGCCGCGAGCGTGTCGAGCAGATGGTGCTTGGTCTTCTCGGCGACTTGCGCGGGGAGCGCGCGGCGCGGCGAGCGCGCGATGTACGCGGCGAGCGTGCGCATCACTTCGGAGACTTGCGGGGGGGCTCTACCGGCCATCGTCGCAGGGCATTCTACCCGCGGAGCGAGGCCGGGGCGCCTCGCGCGCGCTCAAGGCATGTACGCGCCGCCGTTGACGTGGATCGCCTGGCCCGTGATGTAGCGCGAGTCCGGGCCGCACAGCAGCCGCACGACCGCGGCGATCTCCTCGGGCTCGCCGCGCCGGCCGACGGGCGGAAGGCCGCGCCGGTGCTCGGGGCGCTCGGGCGCGCCGGGCAGGCCGCGCACGGTCTCGATCAGTCCCGGCACCACGCAGTTCACGGTGATCCCGTGCGGGGCGAGGTCGAGCGCGAGCGCGCGCGTCATGCCGGCGAGCCCGGACTTGGCGGCGATCACGTGCGCGCGGCCTTCGGCGCCCTTGTGCGCGGTCATGCCTCCGATGTTGACGACGGTGCCTCCGCCCGCGCGCGCGATATGCGGCAGGCACGCCTGCGTGCACAGGAACGCCCCGTCGAGCACTGTCGCGATCACGCGGCGCCACTCCACGAGCGTCATGTCGGCGAACGGCGTCTCGGCGCGCACGGCGGCGTTGTTCACGAGCAGGTCGATGCGACCGAACTTCTTCACCGTGGCGTCGATCATCGCCTTCACGGCCTTCTCGTCGGTCACGTCGGCGATGTGCACGGCGGCGCGGCCGCCTTCGCTCTCGATCGTCGCGACCGTCTGCTCGGCGTCGGCGCGCGACGTGTTGGCGTTCACCATGACCGCCGCGCCCGCCTCGGCAAGCGCGCGGCCGATCGCGCGACCGATGTTGCGCGCGCCGCCGGTCACCAGCGCCACCTTGCCGTCGAGCTCCTTGTTCGTCGACATTGCTTTCCCCGCCAATGGGCACCATGCCAATATTACCAAGGGCGAATATGCGCCGCCGGGCGATGCCGCCGTGCAGGTCCCGGCGGTCTGCTTTAGCATAGCCGGCAGTTCGTCCCAGTCCACCGCGGAGAGCCCATGATCGTCGCCGGAGAACGCGTCCGCGTCTTTTGGCAGCCCGGATGCACGAGCTGCCTGCGCACCAAGGAATTCCTGACCAAGAACGGCGTGGACTACGAGTCGATCAACGTCCACGGCAATCCGGCCGGCATGGAGGAGCTGCGCAAGCTCGGGGCCCGCAGCGTCCCGGTGGTCGCGCGCGGCGACAAGTTCGTGTTCGCCCAGACCCTGACCGACGTCATCAAGTTCCTCGGCCTGAAGATCAGGCTGCAGGAGCGGCTCTCGCCCGACGAATTGATCGCGAAGCTCAACGTCGTGCTGCCGGCGGCGGCGCGCTACGTGCGCCAGATTCCGGCCGACTGGCTGGAAAAGTCCTTCCGCAACCGCAAGCGGCCGATCCGGGTGCTCGCGCACCACGTGTTCCGCATTCCGGACGGCTTCCTCGAATCGATGCGCGACGGCCGCGAGCTGACGTACGAGCGCATCATGGAGGAGCCCGGCCCGGCGATCCGCACCGCGGAGGACATCGCGCGCTACGGCGAGTCGGTGCTCGCGCGCTTCAACGCATGGTGGAAGTCGTTCCCCGACAAGGCGTGCGAGCAGCCGATGCGCACCTACTTCGGCGAGCATCCGCTGCACGTGGTGCTCGAGCGCACCGTGTGGCATCCGGCGCAGCACACCCGCCAGCTGATGCTGATCCTCGACACCATCGGCATCGAGCCCGACCGCGGGCTCACCGCCAGGGACCTCGCGGGGCTGCCGCTCCCGGACAAGGCCTGGGACGACGAGAAGGAGGCATCGTGAGGATCCGGGTCGCGGTCCTCGCGGCCGTCGCCTTCGGTGCGCACGCGCTTGGGCAGGGACTGAAGACCTCCAGCCTGTAGCGCTTACCAGCGTTGGCGGTGGCGATACCAGGGCTGGACCGGGATCTTCCTCTTCGGGGTCTTGTCGTCCGCGGTCGCGGCGGTTCCGTCCGCCTCGGTCGTGGCGACCTCGGGCGCTTTCGCGGCCGGAGTCGCGGAACGCGCCGGTTGCGCGGGCTTCTTCTGCTCGGGCTTCTTCTTCGGCGCGCGCGGCGGCGTCTCGGGCTCGCCGTGCAGCAGGGCGCCGCGCAGCTTGTCGATGCCGCGCGACCAGAAGCCGGGCTTGGAACGGGCCATGGTTCTTGTGATGATCCCGCAGTGACTCCCCGGGGCATTCTATTACAATCCTCGCGTCCATGAAGCTGCAGCTCAGCATCGGCATGGCATCCAACCCGAGGACCTGGCCGATCTTCGACGGGCGCGTGCAGGCCGACGGCATCGACCTCGTCTCGAGCGTGGTGCATCCCTCCGAGCTCTTCTGGCGGCAGTTGAAGTTCGCCGACTTCGACGTGTCCGAGATGTCGTTCTCGACGCTCATCATGGCGAAGGCCCAGGGCGACGAGCGCTGGGTCGGGCTGCCGATCTTCACGACCCGCAAGCTGTTCCACACGGAGATCCTGGTGCGCCGCGCGGCGCGCATCGAGCGTCCCGAGGACCTGCGCGGCAAGCGCGTCGCCGTCCCGGAGTACCAGCAGACGGCCGCGCTCTGGACCCGCGGAGCGCTGCAGCACGAGTTCGGCGTGGAGCCGAAGGACATGGAGTTCTGGATGGAGCGCGTGCCGACGCACAGCCATCGCGGCGCGGTGGGCTTCACCGCCCCGCCGGGCGTCACCATCCGCCAGATACCGCCCGAGAAAAGCATCGGCGGCATGATGCTATCGGGCGAGATCGACGCGGTGATCCATTACATCGTCAACGCCAATCTCGTCGACCGCAGCACCGCGGACCTGTGGAACCACCCGGACGTCAAGCCGCTCTTTGCCGATCCGCTCGCCGAGGGCGTGCGCTATTACCGCAAGACCGGCCTCCTGCCGATCAACCACGGGATGGTGATACGGCGCGATCTCGCCGAGCGCCATCCCTGGGCCGTGCTCAATCTGCTGAAGGCGTTCGAGCGCGCGAACGATATCGCCGAGCGCGAGCGCCTCGAGCACGCCGCCTACCACATCGCGACTGGCGTCGTGCCGCACGAAGCCGCGCAGGGCCTGCGCGCTCGCCTGGTCCGGCACGGCGTCGCGGCGAACCGCAAGGTGCTGGAGACCGCCGCGCAGTACTCGCTCGAGCAGGGGCTGACTGCGCGCCGGGTCGGACTCGAAGAGGTCTTCGCGCCGAGCACGCTCGGGCAGTGACGCGTGCCCGGGCGGGGTTGCTTGCCGCTACACTGTCCCAATTCCGTCCAGTCCGATACGAGGTTTCCGCATGACGAGCTTCCGCAGTTTTCCGTCCGGCGCCGCGCTCCTCGCGGCGCTCGTCGCCCTCTCGCCCGCCGCGGCGCACGCGCAGGCCGGTGCCTATCCGGGCAAGCCGATCCGGCTCATCCTGCCGTTCCCGCCGGGGGGCGGCACCGACATCCTGGGGCGGCTGATGGCCGAGCGGCTCGCGCCGCGGCTCGGGCAGCCGGTGGTGGTCGAGAACCGCGGCGGCGCCGGCGGTAACGTCGGCGCTGAGGCCGCGGCCCGGTCGGCGCCCGACGGATACACGATCGTCCTGGTCGCGCCTTCGCTGGCGATCAGCCCCAGCCTTTACAAGAAGCTCGCCTACGACCCGGTCAAGGACTTCGCGCCGGTGAGCCTCGTCGCCACCGTGCCGAACGTGATGGTGACGAACCCGTCGATCCCCGCAAAGACGCTCTCCGAGTTCATCGCCCTCGCGAAGAGCAAACCCGGGGCGATGAACTTCGGCTCGGGCGGTAACGGCACGTCGAACCACCTCGCGGGCGAGCTGTTCAACATCGTCGCGGGCGTGCGCCTGGTGCACGTGCCGTACAAGGGCGTGAACCTCGCGATGAACGACGTCATGTCGGGCGACGTGCAGCTCGTGATCATCGGGATCCCGGCGGCTGCCCCGCACATCAAGGCGGGCAAGCTGCGCGCGCTGGCGGTGATCGACGCGAAGCGGGCGGCGGCGCTGCCCGACGTTCCGACGGCGGCCGAAGCGGGGCTGAAGGACTTCGAGGTGACGACCTGGTACGGCGTGCTCGCGCCGGCGGGGACGCCGCACCCGATCGTGACGCGCCTGAACGCCGAGATCGTCGCCGTCATGCACTCGAACGAGATGAAAGAGCGGCTCGCGACGATGGCGACCGAGCCCGTGACCAGCACGCCCGAGGAGTTCGGCGACCTGATCCGGCGCGAGATGGCGAAGTGGGCCAAGGTGGTGCGCGCCGCGGGCCTCAAGGCCGATTGACCGTGTACCTGCCGGCGCATTTCGAAGAGCGGAGCGTCGAGATCCTGCACGCGCTGATCCGGGAGCATCCGCTCGGCGCGCTGGTGACGCTCGGACCCGACGGCCTCGCCGCCAATCACGTGCCGTTCGAGGTCGATCCCGAGCCCGCGCCGTTCGGGACGCTGCGCGCCCACGTCGCGCGCGCGAACCCGGTGTGGCGCGAGCATCCGCGGGACGCGGACGCGCTGGTCGTGTTCCAGGCCGAATCGGGCTATGTGTCGCCGTCCTGGTATCCGACCAAGCACGACACGGCAAAGGTCGTCCCCACCTATAACTACGTCGTCGTACACGCCCGGGGGCCGCTTCGAGCGATCGACGATGCCGGATGGCTGCGCGCTCTGGTGAGCCGGCTGACCGACCGTCACGAGGCAGGCAGCGAGCATCCCTGGAAGCTGACGGACGCGCCCGAGGCATTCATCGAGAGCCAGCTGCGCGCCATCGTCGGCATCGAGATCCAGCCGCGCAGCCTGATCGGCAAATGGAAGGTCAGCCAGAACCGGCCGGCGGTCGACCGCGAAGGCGTCGTGCGAGCCCTCGAGAACGCGGGCGACGCTCGCTCGCTCGACATGGCGCGGCGCGTGAAGGATGCGCTGCGCCCGAAACCGGGACGGTCTTAGAAGGCGCCCCGCGCGGGTCGCCGGACGTACACGATCCCCGGCGCCACGACCCGCTCGCCGACCGCGCGCCGCAACGACTGGGGCGGGCAGATGCGGTCGAACTCGTAATCGATGCCGTCGAAGCGAGCGCTGCGATGGATGGGCACGCCCATGTACCAGCCGATGGTCTCGGAGCTCGCGTCGGGCGAGTCGAACAGGAACGGCGGCGGCGCGACCGGCTCGTCGACCGTCGGTTCGGGTTCGGGCTCGGGTGCCGGCTCGCGTCGCGCCGTGCTCAGGGCAGCGGTCGCAAGCACCGACAAGCCGATCCAGAGGACGGGCAGCAACCACCAGGAATTCAGCACCGAGTCGGTCGCGCTCATATTCGTTTCAGCCGCCCTCCCGCGGGCCCGGAGACCGTCGCGAGCCGGCTGTCAAGCGCTATTCGGTCGCGCGCGGTTTTTGAAACTATTTTTAAAATCAGGTTCTTATAGAACTGCTTGACAGCCTGAGGGGGGGTTGCCTCATGCTGTTGGGGCAATCTCTCTTCTGTACCGAATGTCTGCGGATCAACCCGAGCCTGTAACCCCGGGCTGTCCGCAGCATTCGTACCCGCTAGGGCCTTGAGTTGGTCTGGAAAGATCCAGGCTGCATGTTTCACCGCAGCCTGGGTGCTTCCCCGACACCGCTCTCGGCCCTTCTTTTTAGGCTTCTTCGTCGCCGCCTCGACTGGCGGACTTGTTCTTGGCTCTTTCGCGGGATTGCTTGCTTCCTTACTTCTTCTTCTTAGCGGATTTCTTTTTCGCTTTCTTCTTTGCCATGGCAATCTCCTTCATGAGTTAAACACACAAGCAACCCGACCCGTCCGTGTCGGCACGGGCCATTCAACCGCGCGGGCCGAAGCCCGTGCGAGTGAATCCCTCGTCCGCCCGCCGAAGCGGCGAGCGAGATCGATGCGGTGATTTTTTTTCTTGGAGGAAGGATGCGGACCGCTGACTTTGTCAGCAGAGAGTCCGTGTCCAAGACGAGCGTCGCTCGGCGCGCCGGCGACGCGACTGTGAGCGCTAGGCAAAAAGTTGGGCAACAAGAACTAACATGGCGCAATTAATACTACATTGATGTGCACAAAGCAAGAGCTTCGACGCAAATTTGCGCCGATCATCATGCATTTGAGGTCCGAAAAGCCATCCGAAGCGCGCGATCACGCGTCGAACACGTCTTCCGAGACGCTGCGATTGCTCCGAGCGATCGATTCGACTACCGCAACGCGTCCGATCCGAGCAATGCTTCCCGGAATCTCTGCTTGAGATATCCGCCGTCGCGCGGCGGCAAGGCCGGCGCCGATGCGCCGGCGCCGACTTTCACCTGGAAGAAGAGCGGCCCGCTCGCTTCCAGCACCGCGCCGCGCATCGGTGCGATCTCGACGGGCGCGGAAACGCGGCGAGCGACCGGGAAGCCGCACGCCTGCGCCACCGCCGCCAAGTCGACGCCGTGCGCCGTGTGCGTCTCCTGCATCCCGGTTTCGCCGTAGCGCTCGTTGTCGAGCACGACCAGCGCGAGGTTGCGCGGCCGCTGCGCGCCGATCGTGGCGAGAGAGCCCAGTCCCATCAGCATCTCGCCGTCTCCCGTGATCACCAGCACGCGCCGCTCGGGCTGCGCGAGCGCGAGACCCATGCCGATCATGGAGGCGGAGCCCATCGCGCCCCACAGCGGGAACGTGAGCGGATGGTCGCCCGCGGCCGCACAGTCCCAGGCCGGCGAACCGAGTCCGGCCACGACGAGCAGCGTCTCGCGTCGCTCGAGCAGCGCCGCGACTACGGCGCGGCGATCGAGCGGCGCGCTCACCGCGCACCCGCGAACGACTTGGCGCCGAGCATCTTCTGGGAGACGAGGACGGCCGCCATGGCGTACCCGTCGAAGGCGAGCCCGGCCGCGGCGTCCACGGTCGCGGCGGCGTCCTCGGGGCGCTCGAGACGAAAGCTGCGCACGCCGCTCGCATGCAGGACCGGCTCCACCGCCTGTCCCATGGGGATCTGCCAGGGATTGAACTCGCCCCACTCGCCGCGCATCGTGACGACCAGCAGCAGCGGGAACCCGCAGTTCGAGCCGAGCGTGAAGGCGTTCACGCAGTTTCCGACGCCGCTCGACTGCGTGAGCAGCACGGCTCGCTGGCCGCCCAGCCAGGCCCCCGCGGCCAGGCCGATGCCCTGCTCCTCGCTCGTCAGTGGAACCGTAACGAGCGATCGGTCGGCGTGGCACAGCTCGATGAGCCGGCGATGGCCGGCGTCCGGGACATAGGCCACTTGCCGCACGCCGCGAGACTTCAATACGTCATGAATGGCGGCCGGCCAGGCGGGCTCGGCGGACGTGCGGCGGTTCCGATCGGACAAGGGACCCCGTGGCAGTGTTGTAAGGAAGCGCGCGCATTGTACCGTCCGGCTCTCACTACCCGCACGAGACACCATGCGAATCCTGATCTGTCTGCTCGCCGCCGCCGCGGCGCTCATCGGCGCGCAGGCGCGCGCCGACAACATCTACAAATGGGTCGACCGGAACGGCCGCATCCATTACTCCGACGCGGTGCCCGGCAAGGATTCGAGAGCGATCGCCATCCAGGACCGCCTCTCGGTTTATTCCCCCGAGCCCGCCGTCGCCCAGGCGCTCCAGAGCACTCCGCGGAGCAGCCAGACCGCGGCCCTGGCCGATCGGGTCGCGACGCTGGAGCGTCAGCTGCAGGCGGAGCGCGTTGCGCGGCAACCGGCCGCGCCCGACGCGCGCGCCGCGTACGAGCGCTGCCTCGCGGAGCGGCGCACGGATTGCGAACAGCTGCTGAGCGGCGCCGCGGGGCCCGGGATCAACGCGCCGACCGCTTTCCGCCCGGGGCCGGCGGTGCTGCGCCCGGCGAGCGCGTCCTAGCCGCACCCCGCTGCGCGCGCGGCCGCCGCTCTCCGCGCGCGGCGTGAGCGCGGCGCTTCGACGCGTTCAGTCGGCGCTTTTCCCGCAGCATCCGGGCGCATTCCTCCGCGGACACGGCGCGCGAGAACAGGAACCCCTGCATCTCGTCGCAGCCGTGCGTCTCGAGGAAATCGAGCTGGTCGCGCGTCTCGACGCCTTCGGCGATGACCTTGAGCTTCAGGCTGTGCGCGAGGCCGATGATGGCGAAGGTGATCGCGGCGTCGTCGGGGTCGACCGTGACGTCGCGGATGAAGGCGCGATCGATCTTGAGGGCGTCGATCGGAAAGCGTTTCAGGTACGAGAGGCTGGAATAGCCGGTGCCGAAGTCGTCGACCGAGAGGGTCACGCCGATCTCCTTCAGGCCGCGCAGCGTCCGCGCCGCGACCTCCGGCTCCTTCATCAATAGGGATTCGGTCAGCTCGAACTGCAGGAGCTTCGGGTCGATGCCGCTCGCCCGCAGCGCGCCGGCGACGGTCTCCTCCAGCCCCTTCTGCTGGAACTGGCGCGCCGATAGGTTCACCGCGACCGGCGGCACGCGGAAGCCGTCGCGGCTCCAGCGGGCGATCTGCTCGCACACCTCCGTGATCACCCATTCGCCGACCGCTACGATGAGGCCCGTGTCCTCGAGGACCGGGATGAATTGCAGAGGCGGAACCAGCCCGCTCTCGGGGTGCTGCCAACGCAGCAGCGCCTCGAATCCGCAAACCTCGCCGGTGGTGATGCTCACCTTGGGCTGATAGTGCAGGAGGAACTCGCGTCGCTCGATCGCCCGGCGCAGCGCCGACTCCATGGTCACCCGCTGCATCGCGCGTTCGTTCATCTCCCGCGTGAAGTACTGATAGGTGTTGCGGCCCTGCTCCTTCGCACGGTACATGGCCGCGTCGGCGTTCATGATCAGCGTGCCGGCCTCCTCGCCGTCGGCCGGGAACAGCGTGATGCCGACGCTCGCCGTCACGTAGCTCTCGTGGCCGTCGAGTTGGAACGGGCGCGCCAGCGCGTCGATGATCTTCTGCGCCACCAGGCTGGCGTCGGCGGGCTTCGCGAGGTCGGTGATGATGGCGCCGAACTCGTCGCCACCGAACCGGCCGACGGTGTCGCTCGAGCGCACGCAGGACCGCAACCGGCCGGTCGCTTCCTTCAGCAGCCGGTCGCCGGCGCCGTGTCCCAGCGTGTCGTTGATCAGCTTGAAGCGGTCGAGATCGATGAAAAGGACCGCCATCGCCTTGCCGCTGCGCCTGGCGCGCGCCATCGCCTGCATCAGGCGGTCGCGGAACAGATGGCGGTTCGGAAGACCGGTCAGAGAGTCGAACTGCGCCAGGTAGGCGAGCTTCTCCTCGGCCTCCTTGCGCATGGTGATGTCGGTCATGGCGCCGATCATGCGGACGGCCCTGCCCGCGGAATCGCGGACCGCGTGACCGCGGTCGAGCACGCGCGCGTAGGTGCCGTCGGAGCGCAGGAAGCGGTATTCGTCGCTCCAGTTCTCGCCGCCGGACTCGAGCAGCTCGCCGATTCCCTTCACGATGCGGTCGTGGTCCTCCGGGTGGATGTGACGCTCCCAGAACTCGCCGGTACGGCTCGCCTCCGGCGCGTAGCCGAACACGCGCTTCAGGTTCTCGTTCCACCAGAGCTCGTCCGTCGTGAGGTCCCAATCCCAGATCACGTCGTTGGTCGCGCGCACCGCGAGATTGAAGCGCTCGTTGCTCCGGCGCAGGGCTTCTTCCGCGGCGAGCCGCTCGCGGATGTCCCGCGAGACGGCGGCGATGATGTACTTGTCGCCCGAGCGCAGCACCCGGCGGGTCGACTCGAAGGGCAGAGCGGTGCCGTCCCTGCAGCGGTACACGGAGTTCATGCCGCTCGGGCGCGACGGATCGGCGATCAGCTCGTCGTAAGACCGCTCGAGCTCCTCGCGCCCGACGGGCAGCACGTCGTGCGGGCCCATCTGCAAGAGCTCTTCGCGGCTGTAGCCGAGCAGCCGGCACGCGGTCCTGTTCACGTCGATGAAGCGCATCGTGGCGCGGTCGATCAGCACGATCATGTCGGCCGAGTTGTCCATCGCGAGCCGGAAGCGCTGCAGCTCCTGCTCGCGCTCCAGGCGCTCGGTGACGTCGCGCGCGGCCGCGATGATGACGTAGCCGTCTCCCGAAGGCACCACTCGGCGCATCGATTCCATGGGCACGAGCGCGCCGTCCTTGCGCCGGTAGGACCCGGAAATCACCATCTCCTTACCGTCGCCGGCGATGAGCCGCCGGTAGGTCTCGCTGAGCTCGGCGCGCGGGACCGACAGGATGTCGTGCGGCCCGAGCGCGAGCAGCTCCGCCCGGGTGTAGCCGAGCGTCCGGCA
>Ga0070741_10016424_pt1 | contig 12344 bp, 13 predicted proteins | sample Coa_R1_4_FD_66440 | JGI IMG/M metagenome (GOLD analysis project Ga0070741, IMG submission 66440) | Surface soil microbial communities from Centralia Pennsylvania, which are recovering from an underground coalmine fire - Coalmine... | ecosystem: Environmental > Terrestrial > Soil > Unclassified ...
CAAGCTAACCGGTGACCCGGTTCTGGGCTTCGGCTTTTTCGGCGCGGGGGGCCAGGAGCGTCACAGATCCATGGCCCAGAACTGCTCGCGCGCCCCCGTCCCCATCGTGTCGCCATCGGTCTCCTCGATGAACTGGAAGCCCGCCTTCGCGTAGAGACGCATCGCGCCGCGCTGCAGCTCGGTGGTGAAGAGCACCATGCGCCGGTAACCGGCCTGCCGCGCGAACCGCACGCACTCCTCGACGAGCCGGGCACCGATGCCGAGGCCGCGCGCGCTCGGCTCCAACAACAGCAGACGCAACTGCGCGGTCTCCTCGTCCCGCCGGACGCAGAAGATCGAGCCGACCGGTGCGCCGCCCAGCTCCGCGATCCACGCGTTCTCGCGCTGCGGGTCGTGCTTCTCCATGTAGTCGGCCACAACGTGCGCGCAGTACGCCTCGAACGACGGTCCCCAGCCGTGTTCGTCGGCGTAGAGGGCGCCGTGCCTGCTGATCACCCAGCCGTAGTCGCCGGGACGGGCCGGCCGCAGCAGGTAGGCGTCCCGGCGCGGCGAGGTGCCGAGCAGTTCGCGGACGGTGTCCATGGCCGCGGTGAGCCGCTGCACCTCCTCGGCGGTCAGCGGCTTGAGGAGGGCTTGCACCTGCTCGTTCGAACGCTGGTCCAGCAGGGCGAACGCCTGCTCGCCGGCCGCGGTCAAGGTGACGGTCTGCCGCCGCGCGTCGGTCTGCGAGGGGCGGCGGGTCACCAGGCCGTCCGACTCGAACCTGGCCAGGATCCGGCTGAGGTATCCCGCGTCGAGGTCGAGCGACCGGCGCAGGTCGGCGCTGTCCGTGCGGCCGCGGTGGTGCAGCTCGAAGATGATCCTCGCCTCGGCCATCGAGTACGGGGTGTCGAGCAGGCCCTCGCGCAACACGCTGAGCTGGGCGGTATAGAACCGGGTGAAGGCGCGCACAGCGGTCACCGGGTCGGCGCTCGTCGTCATCGTTGACTCCCGCAAGATTTTCCTTTGACTGAGTCAAAGATTGCACGGCGGGAGCCGGCTGTCCACCGCGTTCTCGGGTCGCCCGGCAGCCGGTTACAGCTGGAACCAGCCGTGCCCCACATGCCAGTGTTCACCGGCGCGCAGATGATCAACGATGGCGCGCTCCAGGCTGTTGCGGCGCGGCAGCGCGTCCAGCGGCCGGTCCGGATCGCCGAACACGAACCCGATCGTCCCCTGGTCGAACTCCTCCGGCGAGACGTACGCGGTGCGGAAACGGCGCTGGAAGCGCAGGATGTTCGATTCCGGCGGCAGGCGCCCCTGCAGCTGCGGATCGAGCAGCCAGGAGTGGCAGGTGGCGATCGCGTAGCGCTCCTCGGGGTAGCAGTGCGCGAAGAACTCGCGGGCGCGCTCTAGCGAGCGGTCGCAGGCCGCCGGACTGAGCGGACCGTAGTGGTCCGGGATGTGCAGGCCGAGCGTCGGGCTGCCGGGACCATAGGGCAGCCCGGCCTGCGCGACCGAGTTCCCGGTGCGGTTGCCGAGCGTCGCGCGCTGAAACTGCAAGCGCCCGAGCTGGTAGAGCTCACCGCGCAGGTGCAGCGCGGGCCACCAGGGATGGAGCATGCCGCCGATGCCGTACCGCGTGCGGTATCTGGACATGTTCCGGCCGATGTCCGCGAGCGTGCGGCTGGAGATCTCGGGCGGAACGCCGAGGCCGCGATGGTAGTCGAGCGTGTGCGGCAGCGTCGCCACGTACACGAACACGTAGAAGTACCGGCCGAGCGCGCCCCAGGACTTGGGCAGATCGGGGGCCTGCGTCTGGTACCCGATCGTGCCGATGCGGCAGGCCAGCGAGCGCGTGACCAGCTCCAGGAGCCGCTGGACCTCGGCGTCCTGGGTCACCCGGGCGCGCAGCGCGACGAGTTCGTTGATGTCCTCGTGCGGGACGGCCAGATCGAGCAGGACGTCGGGCAGGTCGTCGGCCTCGGGGAGCGTGACGTCGAGCTGCGGCGGGTCCTCGGTCTCGAGGCCGCGCAGCCAGCGGTCGAGTGTCCGGTCGGCGCGCAGTGATTCGAGTACCGCTCCACGATTCGACACGCTCCCATTGAACACGGCTCCGATTGAACACAGCGAAGGCGCGCAGGTGTACCGAAGCCGCCGGGTTGGGATGATCTGGAGAACGCGGGTCCGTTTCAGCGGAAGGAGAGCCCATGCCACGGGCCGAGGCCAACGGCATCGAACTCGAATACGACACCTTCGGCGCGCCGCAGGATCAGCCCCTGCTGCTGATCATGGGTCTCGGCACCCAGATGACAGCCTGGGACCCGAGGTTCTGCGCGATGCTCGCCGAGCGGGGCTACTACGTCATCCGGTTCGACAACCGGGACATAGGCCTGTCCACGCAGTTCGACCAGATGCCGGAGCCCGACCTGTTCGCCATCCTCGGCGGGGATACGAGCACGGCGCCGTATTTCCTCGCAGACATGGCCGACGACGCGGCCGGACTGCTTGACGCCCTCGGCATCGAACGGGCGCACGTGGTCGGCGCCTCCATGGGCGGGATGATCGCGCAGGAGCTGGCGATCAGGCACAGTGAGCGCGTCCTTTCGCTGTGCTCCATCATGTCGACGACCGGGAATCGCGCGGTCGGACAGCCTTCCGGCGAGGCCTTGGCCGCCGTGATGTCGCCGCGCGGTGCGGATCGGGCGCAGGCGATTGAGCGCACGGTCATCGTGCAACGCATCATCGGCTCGAAGACTCCGGAATACGCGGTAACCGACGAGGTGCGGTACCGGCGTGCCGTCGACGCGTACGAGCGTTCGTACCGGCCGGAAGGTGCCACGCGTCAGGTGGCCGCCATCGCCGCTTCGCCCGATCGAACCGAAGCGCTCGGCACGCTGAAGCTGCCTGTACTGGTCATGCACGGCGACCAGGATCCGCTGGTCGACATCAGCGGCGGGCGCGCGACCGCGGCGGCCGTCCACGGAGCGGAGCTGGTCGTGTTCCCCGGCCTGGCGCACGATCTGCCCGAACCGCTGTGGCCCGCGATCGTGGAGGCCATCACCGGCAACGCCGCGAAGGCGACCGGCTGACCGCAGTCCGCGCGTCCGGTCACACGCCTGCGAGCGCGGCCCCGGGAAGTGCGCGGTGGCTGGTGCGATCGATCGGGTGGGTCCGCCGTCTGGCACACTCGATCTCCGTGACTTCCTACAGCCCGCTCGAATCGGCCCGGTGGTTCGCGAGTCTGCCCAAGTTGGCGCTGTCCGCCAACGCGGTGCTGCGCGACGAGCAGGGGAGGGTGGCGCTGGTTCGCAACACCTACCGGGAGGGCTGGTCGCTGCCGGGCGGCGTGGTGGACGACAACGAGCCGCCGGCCCAGGCCTGCGTGCGTGAGCTGGCCGAGGAGCTGGGTTACGTCGTCGAACGGGTCGGTTCGCTGCTTGCGGTGCAGTGGGCGCAGCGGTTCAACGGCAGCCCGTTGCAATTCCTGAGCCTTACCTTCGACGCGGGCGTGTGCCGCGAGCCGGAGCTGCTGCGTGCGCAACCGGAGGAGATCGCCGAGATCGGATTCTTCGACCTCGGCGACCTGCCGCAGGGAACGCGTCCGTTCATCGTGCACCGGCTCGCCGCGATCCGCGAAGCGCGTGGAGCGGTGGTCTATCTCGAGGAGACCTGGCCAGCGAACGGCGCCGACCCGATCTGATCTGACCGGCCCGATCCGGCCGGCACGCTCGCAGGCCGCGGCCCAGGGCCGTCAGCTCACCGGTTGTTGTTGACCGAGGGGTCGAGCAGCCCGCGCTCGGCGAGGTAGTCGCGCAGCGGGAAGTGATCCTCGCCGAGCCCCCAGTACGAGAGGGCGTCCCGGCCGCCGCCGAGCAGCTGCTGCTGAATCGGCGTCAGCTCGTCCCACCACGGGTGCTCCGGGGTGATGACCCGGTCCTCGTGCGGCGCGATCCACCGGTACGTCCATCCGACGAACAGCACCCTTCGGGTGATCTGCGAGTAGTTGTCGGACCGGCCGTGGTAGATCCGCCGGTCGAAGATGACCACGTCGCCCCGGTTCGGGCACACCTCGATCGCGCCCTGCGGGTCCTCGAAACCCAGCTCCGGGTGCTCCGGGCGCGACAGCCGGCTGGTCTTGTGCGTGCCGGGAATGCACATGAAGTTGCCGCGGCCCGGCTGCGAGGCGTCGGAGAGCCAGAACGAGGCGCGGATCGACAGCAGGGGTCGCACCGGCTCGGTCTCGATCTCAAGGTTCTGCCGGCCGCCGTCCTGGTGCCAGCGCCACACCTTCGGCCGCTGCTGCGGAATCGGTGGGTGCACGTCCAGGTGGTGATGGTAGGCGTGGATGTTCCAGCCGAGGATTCCCCAGACCAACGGGAAGACCGTCGGCAGCTCCAGCAGCTCAAGGAACGTCTTGTCGCGGTGCAGGAAGCCCATCAGGTGCAGGCTCTGGTCGTCCTGGCGCACGCCTCCAGCGGCCTTCTCCTGCGCGTAGACCCGCTCCATCGCCTCGTCGAGCCGGACCAGCAGTTCCTCCGGGATCGCGTCGCGGACGATGAAGTAGCCGTCCCGGTCGAACTGCGTCCGCTGCTGCTCGGAGAGGCGTATGCCGTGGTAGGGCAGGCTGGGAGTGGATCCCGCGCCGCCGGTGAAGGCGCCGGAACCCATGGCGCCCTCCGCCATGACGTCGTTATCCATCGCCGCGCCGTTGATGACGGTAGTGCTCATGGTCCCTCCCGCGTGTGACAACCCCGATGACTGACCTACTGACTCCTTGAGCCACCGGTTTGGGTGCGCGGGCCTGGTCCGGATCCGCTCTGCGCGAACATCGTTGCCGCCGATCCCCGCGCGCCAGAGGATGGCGGGGTGCGCATCCTCATCCTCGGCGGCAGCCGATTCCTCGGCCGGGCCTTCGCGGCCGAAGCCCTCGACGCCGGTCACGACGTCACGGTGTTCAATCGCGGCCGCTCCGGCCCGGACCTGCCCGGCGTGACGGCCGTGCGCGGCGACCGGGAGAACCCCGCGGACCTCGAACGGCTGGTCGCCGAGGGAACGGCGGCCGGGCCGTGGGACGCGGTCGTGGACACCTCGGGCTACGTCCCCAAGATCGTCGGATACGGGGCGCGCGCCCTCGCCGAGGCGGCCGGCGCCTATCTGTTCATCTCCAGCGCCTCCGCCTTCGCCGACTTTCCCAGCCGGCCGCTCAACGCCGACTCACCCCTGTTCGACTGCCCGCCGGACGCGACGGAGGGGGAGTACGGTCCGCTGAAGGCCGGCTGCGAGCGCGCGATCCGCGAGAACTTCCCCGGCAGGGTGCTGGTTCACTACCCCGGGATCATCCTCGGCCCGCACGAGACCTCAGGCCGGCTCACCTGGTGGCTTTCCCGCATCGCGCGCGGCGGCGAGGTGCTGGCGCCGGGCGACCCTAGGCGCCAGATGCAGTTGATCGACGCCCGCGACATCGCCCGCTTCGGCCTGCACTGCATCGAGGCGGGAAACACCGAGCGGTACCTGCTCGCCGGTCCGAAGGGCCACACGACCTTCGGCGACTGGCTCGCCGCGTGCGCGGAGACGACCGGCTCCGACGCGCACTTCACCTGGGCGCCGGACGAGGTGCTGCTGGAGCACGAGGTCACGATCTGGTCCGGCCTGCCGCTGTGGAGTCCGGAAGAGGGTGAGGCGGCCGGGGTGTGGGACAAGGACAGCGCGCCGGCCTTGGCGGCCGGCCTGGTCTGCCGCCCGATCGAGGAGACCGTCCGGGACACCTGGGCCTGGCTCAAGGACGCGCCCTCGCTCGCCGACGAGGACGGCCGGATCAACGGCCACGGCCTGGCCCCGGCCGAGGAGCAGCGCATCCTGGCCGCGCTGAAGCACTGAAGCGCCGAGCGGACCGACCTCAGCCGCCTTCGACCTCCGCCTGCGAGCGCTCGTGGATGAACTCGTCCGCCTCCTCGCTCGTGCGCGGTGCGGGCACGTGCGCGCCGGCCGGGACCTGGCGGGCCATCAGATCGGCCAGGACCTCCTGCAGGTGGCTGATCTTCCCCGCGGACGGGGTGACGCCGCCGGAGACCGGCACGACGACGCCGGCGAGGGCGTCGTCGGTGCGCGGCGTGGTCAGGCTGATCGCCGCTCCGACATGCTCGGCGACCGCGTCGCGGGCGGTGAGCGGCTTGAGGTTCCAGCGCGCCTCGATCGTCTTGAGGATCGAGGTGTGGTCCAGCGGCGTCGCGCCCTCGGGGACCCGGAAGACCGTGCCCGCCGGGATGAGCGGCGAGATCAGGACCGTCGGCACGCGCGGGCCGAAGCGGGTGAAGTCGAACCCGAACTCACCGGTCGAGTTGTCCGGCGGGGTCGCGCCCCACGGCGGCGGCACGTGGTCGTAGCAACCCCCGTGCTCGTCGTAGGTCACGATCAGCAGGGTGCTGTTCCACTGCGGGCCGGTGCGCAGCGCCTCGTAGACGTCGTGGATGAGCTGCTCGCCGAGCGCCACGTCGTAGTTCGGGTGCTGGCTGTTGCCGGTGGCGCTCCAGGACGGCTCGAGGAACACGAACTGGGCCAGCGAGCCCGCGGCAGCCGCCGCCGTGAAGTCCTTGAACAGGCCGAAGTGCGAGGCCGGGGCGCCGGTGATGTCCGGGAAGTTGTGCTTGGTCAGCGGCTGGGCGTTGTAGCCGTAGACGCTCCAGCTGACGTTCGCCGCGGTCAGCGAGCCGAAGATCGACGGGCAGGTGAACGTGCGGGTCTTGTCGTCCATGTGGCCCTGGCTCGTCCCGGCCAGCGCGAAGGCCCGGTTCGGCAGGGTCTCGGTCGGGGCCGAGCCGAACCAGTGGTCGCACACGGCGTAGCCGCGGGCCAGCGTGGAGAGCACCGGCAGCGCCTCGGGGGTGAAGCAGCCCATGATGTCCTGCGGCTGCGTCCCGCCGACGATGGACCAGCCCTCGCGCCCCTCCCAGCCGAGCGTGTAGGCGTAGTTCGTCACGAAGCCCTGCATCGACGGGAGCGTCGGCGCGCTCGGCGTCGCGTTCGAGCCGAACAGCTGGCTGTTGGTCGCCATGTAGCCTTCGCCCGGGTCCGCGCCGGGCATGAAGTAGGCGTTCGGGGTGCTCGGGCTGATCGGGAAGACCGGGACCGGCTTGCCGTCGGTGCCGGGGTTGGACTCCGTGCCGGTCAGGCCCTCGAAGGGCTGGCCGCTCGGGCTCACGTTGCCGGTGTCGTGGTAGAGGTAGCCGAGCAGGTGGTCGAAGGACCGGTTCTCCAGCATCAGCACCACGATGTGGTCGATGGACTGCAGTCCGCCGCCCCCGGCAGCCTCGTCTGTCTCGTTCGCCTTCGCGTTCGTGCTGTCCACAGCCCCGCCCCTTTCGCCGTAGCGCTCGCTGAGCAGTCTGGCAGAACTCAGGACCCTGCACAGGCGTTTGGGCGGCCGTCACCTGGACGGGCGTGCGCTACTGCGACGGCAGCACCGGGCGCCAGGCCAGCGGGGAGGAGAGCACCATCGTCGAGGACGGCTGACCGTGGTCCGCGAGCCGGTCGATCAGCGCCTCGAAGTCGGGCATCGACCCGACCGCGACGCGCAGCAGGCAGCAGGCGTCGCCGGTGAGCCGGTGCACCTCCAGGATCTCGGGGCTCTGCTCGATGACGTCCGGGTGCCGCAGCAGGCAGCGCGGTCCGTAGCAGGCCATCCGGACCAGCGCCTCGACCGTGCGCCCGGCCCGCGACGGGTCCACGTGCGCGTGATAGCCGGTGATCACACCGCTCTGCTCCAGCCTGCGCACCCGCTCGGCGACGGCCGGCGCGGACAGGTTGATCCGGCGGGCCAGCTCGTTGAAGGAGAGCCGGCCGTCCCGCTGCAACTCCGCGAGCAGCAGCCAGTCGGTGGCGTCTGGAAAGTCGCTGCGCACTATCACCTTTCGATCGTAAGCCAGTAGCGGTCAATGCGGTCTCATCGGCCATTCCGGGTCGCCGCGGACGGTAGTTTCATATTTAGGTGCCTGCGAAACTCACCGCGCCCGAGCGGACGGATCTCAACGAGTACGAGGACTACGCGCAGCTGCGCGCCCTGCTGACGCTGCAACGCCCGCGCACCGACGCGCCGGCCGAGCTGTCGTTCATCGTCGTCACGCAGGTCATGGAGCTGTACTTCACGCTGCTGCGCCACGAATGGGAAAGCGCCCGCGACGAACTGGCCCGCCCGAACGCCGATGTGCGCGGCGTGGTGCGCACGCTGCGGCGCGGACACGGGGTGCAGGACGCGCTGATCGCGGCGTGGGAGGCCCTGCGAACGCTGACTCCCACCGAGTTCGACGCCTTCCGCGAGTCCTTCGGGGTCGCCTCTGGAATCCAGTCCTACCAGTACCGGCACATCGAGTTCCTGCTCGGCGCCCGGCACCCGCGCGCGCTGACCGTGCACGAGCAGACGCCGGGCATTCACGCCGACCTCGCCGCACAGGCAGCCTCCCCCTCGCTGTACGACGCGACGCTCACGCTGCTGCGTCGCCGCGGGTATGCCGTACCGCAGGCGCTGGCTGACCGTGATCCGCGGACCGAGTACCAGGGTGACGATCGCGTGGTCGCCGTGTGGCGTGCGGTATACGGCGGCGGCGACGCACCGCACGCGGACCTGATGGACCTCGGCGACGCGCTGTTCGACACGGCCGAGCGGCACTTGCGCTGGAAGCAACGGCACCTGCTGTCGGTCTGGCGCTCGATGGGCGATAAGCCGGGCTCGGCAGGCACCTCGGGCGCCCAATGGCTGGAGCGTGGCGTACACCGCAAGTACTTCCCCGATCTGTGGACTCTGCGCGACCAGGGATGGGCATGACCGTGACCGTGACGCCATCGAACACAGCGACGCCATCGAGCACAGCGACGCCATCGAACGCTGACACTGAGGCGACGCTTGCGGAACTCGCTGAGGTGGCCGCGAAGCTCGACGCGGCCAACGCGCTGGCGTACACCCGTGAGCGATTCCTGATCCCGCCGAACCTGGTCTACCTCGACGGCAACTCGCTCGGCGTGCTGCCTGCGGCCGTGCCCGCGGCCGTCGAGGACGCGGTACATCGCCATTGGGGCAACGGCCTGATCTCCTCCTGGTTCGAGGAGGGCTGGTGGGATGCGCCGCTGCGGATCGGCGAACGGATCGCCCCACTGCTCGGCGCGGCCGCGGGCCAGGTGGTCGTGGGCGACTCGACCTCCGTCCAGTTGTTCAATACACTGATGGCCGCTGCTCGGCTTCGTCCCGGTCGCAGGGTGCTGCTGACCGACCCGGCGCACTTCCCGACCGATGCCTATCTGACCGATTCGGTGGCCGGGCTGCTCGGCCTCGAAGTGCGGCGCGTGCCGGCGTCTGAAGCTCCGGCTGTGCTGGCCGAGATCGGCGGCGACGTATGCGTGGTCTCATACCCGATCGTCGACTACCGCACCGGCGAACTCTGGGACCTGCCGGGCGTCACCCGGGCCGCGCACGGCGCCGGCGCGGTGGTGCTCTGGGATCTGTGCCACGGCGTCGGCGCGATGCCCATCGGGCTGGACGAAGCAGAGGTCGACTTCGCCGTCGGCTGCACCTACAAGTACCTCTCCGGCGGCCCCGGTTCGCCGGCCTTCTCATATGCCGCGGCGCGGCACCAGGATACGATGCAGTACCCGCTGACCGGCTGGAACGGCCACGCCGATCCGTTCGCGATGCAGGACGCGTACAAGCCGGCCGATGGCATCGCGCGTGCTCGGATCGGCACTCCGCCGATGCTCTCCCTGCTCAGCCTGGAGGCCGCGCTGTCCGCTTTCGACGGCGTGGACCTGAACGAGCTGCGAGCCGCGAGCCTGAGCCTGACCGGCTTCTTCATCGAATGCTGCGACGCGGCGCTGGCAGAGCTCGGATTCGAGGTGGCCACGCCGCGGGTCGCTGGACGCCGAGGCAGCCAAGTCGCGTTGCGACACCGCGATGCCGTGCGGCTGGTGCCCGAGCTGGCGCGGCGTTCCGTGCTCTGCGACAAGCGGGAGCCGGACGTGCTGCGGTGCGGATTCAACGCGCTCTACAACACCCACCGCGACGCGCTGACGGCTGTCAGGGCACTGCGGGACCTCGTCGGCTGACTGAATCGGGCGGCGTTCGCAGTCGCAGTTACCGCATAGTCACGGCGTGAGGGCGTGCACGGAAAGCATGATGAACAGCGGAAGGGCGGCGAGTATCACCAAGGCCGCCCCCGTGATCTGTTCGATCGTGCCGTACACGATGTTCGGCTCCTCATTCGTGCGCACGTGCGGGGAGCGCCCGCAGCCGGCCATGACCTCCAGCTCGTCGCCGATCCGGTAGCTGTCCTGCGAGGTGCGGGCGAGCAGGATCGTCTCGCGGTGCCTGGTCCCCCCGATCTCGTACTCGACCACGATGCGCGCGGCGTCCGAGGGGAAGGACTGCCCGGCGGCATGCTGCGGAATCGCCTCGACCACCCGGGCGGTCACATGTGACCCGCGCTGGAGCAGCCTGCGCGACCTGGTGAACTGCGAACCGCACAGCAGCGCCCCGGCGACCGCGGTGACGATGCTCACCCCGGCGGCGATCCCGAACGCCACGACATGGCCGGCCGCCATGATCCGCCTCCTGGCGCTGAAACCTTGGTGACCTGTTGTCACGTTAGCGCGTCGCGGACCCGGTCGCACATGATCGGAAGCTAAGAAAAAGCCCAGTTCGCATAGCGAAACCGCCGACTGTGAGACAACCGACTGCGAAACGGCCGGCGGCGGACCGTCACGCGAGGCGCCAGTCGACCGGCTCGGCGCCCTGGCGCGCCAGCAGATCGTTCGCCCGGCTGAACGGACGCGAACCGAAGAAGCCGCGATCGGCGGACATCGGGCTCGGGTGCGCGGACTCGATGCACGGCACCCCGCTTCCGAGCAGCGGCTTGACCTCCCGCGCGTCGCGGCCCCACAGGATCGCGACCAGCGGAGTGCCGCGCTGTGCCAGGGCGCTGATCGCCTGCGCGGTCACCGCCTCCCAGCCCTTGCCGCGGTGCGCTCCCGGCTTGCTCGGCGCCGTCGTCAGCGCCCTGTTGAGCAGTAGCACGCCGCGCTCGGTCCACGGCGAGAGGTCGCCGTTGGAGGGCGGAGGAAAACCCAGGTCCTGGCTGTATTCGCGGAAGATGTTCACGAGGCTGCCCGGCAGCGGCCGCACGTTCGGCGCGACTGAGAAGCTCAGGCCGACCGCGTGCCCTGGAGTTGGATAAGGGTCCTGACCCATGATCAGGACCCGTACGGCGTCGAACGGCTGCTGGAAGGCGCGCAGCACGTTCGTCCCAGCCGGCAGATAAGTGCGGCCGGCCGCCACCTCCGCCCGCAGGAAGTCGCCCATCGCGGCGATCTGTCCGGCCACCGGTTCGAGCGCCTTCGCCCAGCCGGCTTCCACGACTTCGTTGAGGGGGCGTGCCATGGCGCATCACTGTACCCGGTGCGACCCGGTACGCGGACGGCCGAAGCCCGGGTCCGGCGGTATGGCCGGAACCGGGCCTCGTTGGCTCGAAAGGCGTGCGGATTAGGTCATCAAGCCCACTCGCGCTCAGTCTGTGCTGTTACTCGCTGTGCTGCTACTCGCCGGGCTGCGCGTCACTCGGCTCGTCGTCGGCGGCGAGGATCTTGTACAGCGACTGGCGCGCCTTGATCAGGATCGCCCGCGCCTCCTCGCGCTGCGCCGTGCTGCCGACCTGGGCGACCTGCTTGTAGGCCATCGCCAGCTGGCCCAGCAGCTCGCGGTCGCGCACGAACTCCTCGAACCGCGCGCCGGGGCCGCCGACGGCCTCCTGCCAGATGCGGGAGAGCTGCTCGCCGTTCTGCTCTGCGTACTGCCGGCCGGCCTCGGTGAGGGTGAACAGCTTGCGCCCGCCCTCGCCGACCGGTTCGGTCAGGCCCTCGTCCTCGAGCTGCGCGAGCGCCGGGTACACCGAGCCGGAACTGGCCCGCCACACCCCGTCGGTGCGCTGCTCGATCTCCTGGATGATCTGGTAGCCGTTGCGCGGCTCCTCGGCCAGCAGGGCCAGGATCGCCGCGCGCACGTCGCCGCGCCCGGCCCGGCCGCGTCCGCGCCGGTGTCCGCGCGGCCCGAAGCCGGGGCCCTCCCAGAACTCCGGTCCACCGGGGCCGAACGGCCCGGGCGGTATCGGCGGAAGCGGAGGCATGCCGAAACCGCCATGCCTGCCGCGCCCGCGGCCGCGGTGTTCGTGCGGGCCCTCGTGCTGCTCAGGGTGCTCGCCGCGCTCCCAGCGGGCCCGGCGCTGCTCGCGGCCGCCCTCGTCGATCCGATCGCGCTTGCCGCGTCCGCGACGCTCGCGGAACGGTCCGTCCATGGGGAAAGAATGGATACTCATCGTTATCTCCTT
>Ga0070741_10016425_pt1 | contig 12343 bp, 12 predicted proteins | sample Coa_R1_4_FD_66440 | JGI IMG/M metagenome (GOLD analysis project Ga0070741, IMG submission 66440) | Surface soil microbial communities from Centralia Pennsylvania, which are recovering from an underground coalmine fire - Coalmine... | ecosystem: Environmental > Terrestrial > Soil > Unclassified ...
GCCGTGTTCTTGACGGCAATGGTGAACGCACCGGTGCCGGAGTTGAACTGGAGGTTCGCGGTCAGTGTCGCCGGCGTGGACGGATTGGTACTCGTCACGCTGACGATGCATTTCTCGACAACGGGGCCGCCGCAGTTGGGTCCTGTCTGGCCGGACGCGCGCGCGGCCACCAGCAGCACCAACGCCGCCGTGAGCCACCGACACGGGTACCTACGCGTGGTCATGAGGTCATCTCCTCGGGTTCGTGGGTCTTTCAGCTGCTCATGTGCAAGACGCGGCCGAAATGCCTCAAACGGGCCATGACTCTGCTAGGATGCGCAGCCGACGGCGGTTCAACGTGCGGTGATTCGATGGGTTCGAGTCCGGACATCACGGCCCTGCTCGTGCGATGGAAGGACGGCGACGAGTCGGCGCTCGACTCGCTCGTGCCGCTGGTGTACGCCGAACTGCGCGGTCTGGCACGCAGCTACCTGCGCCGAGAGCGTCGCGGCCACACCCTGCAGGCGACGGCGCTCGTCAACGAACTCTTCATCCGGCTCGCGAAGGATCAGCCGCAACACTGGACCGACCGCGCGCATTTCTTCGGCATCGCGGCGCGGGCGATGCGGCAAATCCTGGTCGCGCACGCCCGCCACCATCACGCCCTCAAACGAGGAGGCGGCGCCGAACAAGTTCCCCTCGACGAACAAACGTTGCCAGCCGCCGAGGGTCCCGATCTGACGGCGCTCGATGCCGCCCTCACCGCCCTCGCCGCGTGCGATCCGCAGCAGGCGCAGATCGTCGAATTGCGATTCTTTGGCGGTTACACGATCAAAGAGACCGCGGTTCTGGTGCGTCGATCGCCGGCGACCGTCAGTCGCGAGTGGGAGACCGCGCGCATGTGGCTCTTTCGCGAGCTGTCGCGGAGCACCGCGTGACGCCGGAGCGCTGGCAGCGCATCAAAGACATCCTCCTCCACGCGCTCGAGCACGATGGCGACGCCCGCGCTGCCGCGATCACGGCGGCATGCGGCGGCGACCTGTCGCTGCGACGCGACGTGGAGGAACTGCTGATGTGTCGCGATGCGATGGGCAGTTTTCTGGAGCGTTCTACCGCAGGCGATGAACCAGGCGAATCAGACACCGACATTCCGATCGCTCTCACCACGTGGGACCGGTATCACGTCCTCGGGCGGCTCGGCGCCGGCGGCATGGCCACGGTGTACCAAGCCTGGGATCCACGTCTTCGGCGTACGACCGCGATCAAACTGATCTCGTCGCACGACGAGGCGATCGTCGGTCGATTCCTGCGCGAGGCCGAGGCGCAGGCGCGCGTCGAGCACGATCACATTTTGAAGATCTTCGAGACCGGTTCGGTCGGCGATCATCATTTCATCGCGATGCAATACGTGGACGGACCGACGCTGCTCGGTGTCCGCGCCGAGACGACGCTCGACCAGAAGGTCGAGTTGATCGCAACGATTGCGGATGGACTGCAGGCCGCGCATCGCATCGGCCTCGTGCACCGCGATATCAAGCCGGCGAACATCCTGGTCGAGCGCCGGCCGGAAGGCCTGAAGCCGTACTTACTCGACTTCGGCCTCGCCGCCGAAGTCGACGCGCCGGCGCTGACCCAAACCGGCGTCATCGTCGGAACGCCGCGCTATATGGCGCCCGAGCGGATTCGCGGCGGTGCCGCCGCGCTCGATCGGCGCAGCGATGTCTACAGTCTTGGCGCCACGTTTTACGAATTTGTATGCGGGATGGCGCCGTTCGAGGACAGCAGCGGATTCCAACTGCTCATCGACGTGGTCGATCGCGAGGTCCGATCGCCGCGTGCGGTGCTGCCAACGTTGCCCGCGGATCTCGACGCGATCATCTCGAAGTGCATCGAGAAAGATCCCAACGATCGGTATCAGTCGGCGCGCGCGCTTGCCGCGGATCTCCGTCGGTATTTGAACGGCGATGCCGTATCGGCCCGGCGATCCGGACGCGTGCATCGATGGGCGAACAAGGCGCGCCGGCACCCGCGGCTGACGACGGCCTTCGCGCTTCTCGGAGTCGTGATTGTCGGCGTCGCCGGCTGGGGCGGGTACCAGTCCTGGCGCAGCGCCAAGCAAGCCGACGTGGCGCGCCAACTCGGCCAGGAGGTCGAGGGGATCGACTGGATGTTCCGCGCGGCGCAGATGTCGCCGCTGCACGCCATCGACGCCGAGCGACGTCAGGTTCGCGAGCGGATGACGCGAATCGAGGCGATGACACGGTCCGCCGGATCGATCGCGTTCGGTCCGAGCGAATACGCGCTCGGCCGTGGCTATCTGACGCTTGGTGACGAGACGCGTGCGATCGATCATCTCGAGCGTGCGTGGCGCAGCGGCTACCGGACGGCCGACGCGGCCATGGCGCTCGGGCTCGCGTACGGCGAACAGTACCGCAGCGAACTGTCGAAAGCGCAGCGTGTGGAGATCGACCGCGTCCGCAACGAACGGATCGCCGATTTGCAGTCGACGGTGCGCGCGAAGTCGCTGGCGTACTTGCAAGACGGCCGGGAGAGCCGGATCGTGACGCCGGCGTACGTCGAAGCGCTCATCGCCACACACCTCGACGATCTCGACACCGCGATCGTGCGCGCGGAAGCGGCGACGCACGAGACACCGTGGCTCTTCGAAGCGCATGTGCTTGCGGGTCAAGCCGCAAGCAACGACGCGTTCCGATTGTTCGTCCGACATGCACTCGACCTGGCGACGAAGCGCACTGATGAAGCGATCGCGCAGTTTGCCGCGGCAGAACGCATCGCGCCCAGTTCGCTCGACGCCCACGTGGGACGCTGTGCCGCGACCGGCCTTTTGTTCCATCTGATCGGACACGGCATCGAACGGGATCTCGCGCCGGTGCTCGCCGAGGCCAAAGACGCGTGCGGTCGCGCCGTCGCGGTCGATTCCGCGTCGACCGAGGCACACCGCTACTACGCAGAAGCCCTCTCCGAATGGAGCACTGCCGTCGTCGTCCGTTCGGCCGATCCCGGCGACGGCTTCGATCGCGCGGCCGACGAAGCATCGACGGCGCTGCAGCTCGAACCACACGATATTCAGGCGCGCGCGACGCTGGCGGACGTGTTCATGAACCGCGCGTGGTGGGAGAGCCGTACGAATCGGGATCCCTCCTCGTCGATCGAGCGCGCCATCGCGGAGCACTCGGCCGTGCTCGCGGTCGATCCACGAAATCTCGGCGCGGCCGACAACCTCGCGCAGGCGCTGATCCTGCGCTACCGCAACGACATTCGGCGAGGCGTCGACGCATCGGCGTCGTTCGAACGGGCGATCGCCGCCTTCGAACACACGCTGCGCCTCGAACCCTCGTACGCCGGCGGCTTCATCTCCATCGAAAAAGTGGCGGTCGAACGCGCCGACGATCAGCGCCGGCACGGGGCCGATCCGGCGCCTGGGCTCCGTTCGATCATCGCGTTCATCGACGCGCTGCCCTCCGACCATCCTCCGCAAGAGCGGGTTGACGCGCTCCAGACGCTCCGCGCGCGTCTCCGTTAGTCCGCCGCCGTCCTCGTTGTGGCACATCGCTTGCTGGCGATGGTTTCGCCTGCGCCCGAGGATCCTCGCTATGACGTGTCGTATTGCGATCGGCGTGTTTGCGTGCGTGTCAATTCTGCTGACTGCGTCTGCTGTGCATGCACAGGGATACGTCGCACCCGCGGTCGGCGTCACGTTCGGTAACCCATCGGCTGAAGGCCGCGCCGACTTCGTCCTGGATGTCGGCGGCGTGCCGAGAAACGCGCCGGTCGGCGCCGAACTCGACGTCACCTATGCGCCGGATTTCTTCGGCAGCGGCGGTCCGTTCGGCGAGAACAGCGTCACCACGGCGATGATCAACGTCGTCTTCGCCGGTGGCGCTCAGCGATACGGGTTCTTCGGTCGCGGGCGATCGAACGTGCGCCCGTACGCGTCGCTCGGCGCCGGTGTCATGCACGAGGTCGTCACGACGACGGCAACGCCGGTGCAGCAGATACAGAACAACGATTTCGGATTGGATGCCGGCGTCGGCGTGATGGCGTTCAGCCGCCGTTCGGTCGGCGTGCGCGCGGACCTGCGCTACTTTCGCGACCTCGTCGACAATCAGCGCGGCAACGGCACGAACGTCGACTTCGGATCGTTCCACTTCTGGCGCGCAAGCGTCGGCCTGATTCTCGCGTTTTAAAACGGGTCTGGCTGCTTCGGCTTCTGCTCGCCTTGATGGCACGTGTAGCAGGTCACGCGCTTCGTGCCGGGAAAGAACTGCTCGTTGATCTTCCCCGTCATCTCGAGCATCTTGCGAGCCGTCATCTTGTGCGGATTCTCATCGCTCGCGAAGTTGCCGCGGACGTGGCAGAACCCACAAGAGACGCCAAGCGCAACGTTGATCTGTTGCATCTCGGCTTCGAACTCCGGCGCGGTGAGGCCCTTCAGGACTTTGACGGTCGGTGTGTCGACGATCTGCGGGACCGGCACATTGGTCTGTGCCGATCCCGCGACGAGGAGGACGAGCAGCGCGAGCCAGCGCATTAGTGCTGGGTCGACGCGCCTTTGCGATCAGCCAGCATCTTCTTGATCTGGTTGACGCCGTTCATGACGGTAATCTCGGCGAGGTCCTTGCCGATCGAGGCCGTCGACGGACGCGGATCGCCGGTCACGCCGTTGTTCAATCGCGGCGGCGCGTTGGGATCCTGGCCGCGACGGCCACCGCCGCCGCGCTGCGGCGTTTCGCCGCGCATGCGCGCGTCGCGCGCCGCTTTCCACTGCTCCGGCGTCTGCCCGGTCGGATCGCCCGCCGTCGTCTTGTAGGTCGGACGGACGTACATCCCTTCCACCGGCTGCATCCACAACATTTCCGACGTTTCCATCATCGCGCCGTGACCGGCGATCGGCAGCTTGTGCTCGTAGAGATACATGTCCACGTCGTCGTGTGTCTTGTTGTAGAAGTCGCCGACGTAGTAGACGTGCGTCCCTTTCGGTGCCCACTTCTTGTCCATCTCTTCGGCTGCCTGCTTCATCTCTTCCTGTCCGCCACCGTGATCGCCGAACACGAAGATGTCTTTGAAGCCGCTCATCGCCAGGCTGTTGATCTCGGCGAGTTGCACCTGCTTGAACACGTCGGCGGGCATCTGGATTGCGCCGGGCTGCGCCGCCTTCTCGGTGGCGTTGCCGAGCCCAGTCGCGTTGACGGCGATTGGCAGCGGCGGCGCCACGAGCGTTTTGCCGAGACGTTTCGCCATGTCGATCGCGTGGTGCTTGACCATGATCGTGTGGCCGCCGAGCACGTCTTGCGGACCGCGCTCCTCGGTGCCGCCGGTCGGCACGAGAATCGACGTCCATCCGTTGTTCAAGCGCTCGGTGAGTTCGGTGTGTGTGAGCAATTCGAGTTCGACGGTGTCGTTCGGATTGAACGTCCGCGGCGTCTGCGCGAAGGCAACGGCAGTCGCGAGCACGGACGCAGCGCTGATCGTCAGAATGGACTTCATGGTGACTCCTGTTCGGCGAACGATTCTATTACACTTGCGCGATGCAGACGTTCATTCGAATCACGCTCGCGCTGTTGATCGTCGGCGCGCAAACGCGATCGCAAGCGCCGGCGGATCTGGTGCTCCGCGGCGGCAAGATCGTGACAGTTGATGACAACACGCCCGAGGTGCAGGCGCTCGCGGCATCGGGCGACACGATCGTCGCGCTTGGTTCGAATGCAGACATCCAGCGATACATCGGTCCGAATACAAAGGTCATCGACCTGCGCGGCGCGCTCGCAACGCCAGGCCTCATCGATGCGCACGTGCACTTTACGCGCGTCGGCGAAGCGGCGCGCAATCTGAAGCTCGCCACCGCCCGCGACTGGGACGACATCGTCCGCATGGTCGGCGACGCGGCGAAGACGGCGAAACCGGGCGAGTGGATTCTCGGGAACGGATGGCATCAGGAGAAGTGGTCGCACCCGCCGTCGCCGAACGTCGAGGGCTTCCCTCTTCACGATGCGCTGAGCCGCGTGTCGCCGAACAATCCCGTGTGGCTGACGCACGCCAGCGGTCACGCGGGGTTCGCGAACGCAAAAGCGATGCAGCTCGCGGGCGTGACGAAGGCGACCGCGGATCCAAATGGCGGCAAGATTCTCAAGGACGCGAACGGCAACCCAAGCGGTCTCTTCAACGAGCGCGCGCAGACACTGATCGCGGAGGCGCTCGCGCGCGACCTCGCTCGCCGCACGCCAGCACAGGTGGAAGCCGATCTCCGAACGGTCATCGATCTCGCGGCGCGGGAATCGCTGTCGAAGGGATTGACGACGGTGACCGATGCGGGCTCGCCGCCAGCGACGATCGAGGTGATGAAACGGGTCGTCGACGAGAAGCAGCTGCCGTTGCGCGTCTGGATGATGCTGCGCGAAACGCCGGACAAACTCGCCGTGGACATGCCGAAATACCGCGTCGTCAACTACGGCGACAAACGGTTCACCGTTCGGGCGATCAAGCGCGCGATCGACGGCGCGCTCGGGTCACGCGGCGCGTGGATGCTCGAACCGTACGAGGATCTGAAGACGACGAGCGGGATGAACACTGACACGCTCGAGGACGTCTCGAAGTCGGCGGAGCTCGCGTTCATCAACAACTACCAGGTGTGCGTGCACGCCATCGGCGATCGGGGCAATCACGAGACGCTCGACATCTACGAGGAGACGTTCAAGCGGCACCCGAACGTGGACAGCAAGTCGTTGCGCTGGCGGATCGAGCACGCGCAGCATCTGAGCGCCGCCGACATCCCGCGCTTCGGCAGACTCGGGATCATCCCGTCGATGCAAGGCATCCACGCGACGTCCGACGCGCCGTACGTCCTGGCGCGGCTCGGGGCGAAGCGCGCGGAGGAAGGCGCGTACGTGTGGCAGAAGCTGATGAAGTCGGGCGCGACGATCGCGAACGGCACCGACGCGCCCGTCGAGGACGTTGATCCGATCCCGAACTTCTATGCGTCGGTGTCGCGCAAGTTGAAGGACGGCTCGGTGTTCTATCCCGACCAGCGCATGAGCCGCATGGAAGCGCTGCGGTCGTACACGATCAACGCCGCCTACGCCGATTTCGACGAAAGCATCAAAGGATCGCTCGCCGTCGGCAAGCTCGCCGACGTCACCGTCTTCTCGAAGGACATCCTCACGATTCCCGAGGACGACATTCCTTCGACACAGATCGCCTACACGATCGTCGGCGGCACGGTGCAGTTCGCGCGGTAGCTGAACCCGTCAGGCTCGGCTACCAGCGGCTTCGGTTGCGCGGGTCCGCGTAGATCGTCTCGAACGCGGCGTCGATCGCTTTGTAGTAGTCGTCGCCGGCGCGCTCGATCGGCTGCAGGCACGTTTCGTCCTCGCCTTCGACCGAACAGCCGCCTTCCATGCACGGGTCGTTGTTGCACGTGCATCCGACGGTGAATTCGCGCTCGATGTCGTTGCACCGCGAGAAGAACGCTTTGCGGGCTTCCGGCGACAGACGTTCCGCCAGTTCCTGCTTCGTCCTGAGTGTGGCAGCCATGGACAACCCTCCGGCTGCCTGCAGGGCAAGCGCTATGCCTGACTTTTTGCCGGATTTCCGGCAATCGCCGTTTTGACGCGCTCGGGCGTGAACGGGACCTGACGGATTCGCGCGCCCGTGGCGTCGAAGATGGCGTTGCCGACAGCGGCGGCGACGAGGGTGATCGCCGTTTCGCCGGCGCCCGTCGCCTCGACACCCGCGCGGTTGATCAGGACGCTCTCGATCACCGGCACGTCGAAACCGAGCGGCAGCGAGTGATACGTCCGCCAGTCGATCGACGTCACCTTGTGATCGTCCCAGGTGACCTCTTCGCCCAACGCGCGGCTCAGGCCCTGCAGCGCACCGCCTTCGATCTGATTCTTCATCCCGTCGGGATTGCTAATCGGTCCGCAATCCTGCGCAACGACGATGCGTTTGACGTGCACGCGACCGGTCGCGGCGTCGACCGACACTTCAGCGATCATCGCGACGTAGCCGTTGTCGCCTTCGTACGCAACCGTCGCGATCCCCCGACCGGCGTTTCCGCGATTCGGAAATGCGCGCGGTTGCCAGTTCGCGGCCTTCGCGACGGCTTTCACGACGTCAACCAGTCGCGGCTCGCTCAGATGCTTCAACCGGTACTCGACCGGATCCGCTTTCACATGAGCGGCGATTTCGTCCATGAAGCATTCGTGCGCGAACGTGTTCTGCAGGCGCGCCGGCGAACGCAGCGGGCCGGTGTAGAACGGCGACCTGATCGTGTGGGTCAACACGCGCTCGCTTTTCACCGCGCCCGCGCCGCCGCACTTCCCGGAGATGCAGCCGACGACGTACGACGGCACGGCGTTGCTGCCGTTGCGTAGTTCGCCGGTCGGTTCAGCGGCGCCGCGCGGCGTGATCGTCGCCGGCTCGAAGCCGACCAGCTCTCCGGTCACGACGTTGCCCGGCTGGTTGTAGCCGGGACGGCCGCCCTTCGACACCGACCATGACTCGCAGTCCCACGCGGCGATCGCGCCGCTCGCATCGACGCCGGCACGCTGATCGATCACCGTCGCGAAGCCGTAGTTCTCCCACGCCATCTCGTCTTGCCGCGACAGCTGCACTTTGACCGGTTTCCCGACCGCGTGCGACAGCAGCGCCGCATCGTAGGAGACGGTGTCCGCGCCGTTGATGCCGTAGCAGCCCGACCCGCGCGTGAAGATGACATGCACGTTTTCGGCAGGAATGCCGAGCACCATCGCGACGCCGCTGCGCGTCGGATACGCCGACTGCGTCGACGACCACACGATCGCCGTGTTGCCTTGCACGTCGGCGACCGCGCACGACGTCCCCATCGATCCGTGCATCTGATACGGATACAGATAGGTCGCCTTGAGCGTCGACTGGGATGCGGTCAGTTTCGCCTCGACGTCACGCGAGTTGATCACCACCGCATCGCGCGACGGTTGCTTCCGCAGATAGTCGTAGAACGTTGCGTGCGGCGGGATCGTCTCGCCCCCCGACCAATTGACCTTCAGCGCGCGCGCCGCCTGGATCGCCTGCCACGGTTTCTCGGCAACGACGCCGACGAAATTCTTGCACGTCACCACCTTGACCACGCCCGGCATCGCGCGCACCGACGCCTCGTCGACGCTGACGACCGTCGCGCCATGTGACGGCGGCCGTACGACGCGGCCGTGCAGCATCCCCGGCACGCGCACGTTCTGCACGTACTCGAGCGTGCCGGTCGCCATCGCGACCATGTCGGCGCGCATCGCGGGTTTACCGAGGATGGCCCACTGATCCGGTGTCCGCCGTTTCGCGGCGGCATTGACGGTCAGGTTGAATTTCCGTCCGCCGACGAGTTCGCCGTACGACACGTGCTTCGCCGCATCACCGCGGACGCTGACGACGCCGCCGGCCACGGTCAGGCGATCGGACGGCGCGCCGAGACGCTGGGAGGCGAGCTGCATGAGCGCTTCGCGCGCCGTCGCCGCCGCCTGCGCCAGATTCCGCTCGTTGAAGTTCGTCGGTGTCGACTGACTGCCCGACGTCGTCCCTTGATCGGGACAGACCGCCGTGTCGCACTGAACCAATTTGACGCGAGACAGCGGGACGCCGAGTTCTTCGGCGACGAGCTGCATCTGCGCCGTCATGATCCCTTGACCGAGCTCGCACTTGCCCGTGTACGCGGTCACCGTGCCGTCGGCGTTGACCGCGATCCAGTTATCGAGCTGTTTCGGATCGACGCCGGAGTTGCGCGTATCGAACGGGCCTTGCGCGAAGGCCGCCCTCAAAGGCTGCGCTACATCTACAGCCGCGAAGCTGACGATGAGCGCGCCTGACGTTTTCAGGAAGTCGCGGCGCTTCATGACCGCTTCTCCTGGTACTTTTTGATCGCGCGCAGCATCCGCGTGTTCGTAAAGCAGCGACACAGCACCGTCGACAGCGCCTGCTGCACGTCCGCGTCCGACGCCTTCGGATTTTGATCGAGGTACGCCTTGGCCGTCAGGATCACACCGTTCAGGCAGTAGCCGCACTGGGCCGCTTGTTCGTCGATGAACGCTTGTTGAATTGGGTGCGGCTTCTCGGGTGTCCCGAGGCCTTCGAGCGTGGTGATCTGGGCGTTGGCGACCGTGCTGACCGGCGTGACGCACGATCGCACCGCACGGCCGTTGACAATCGCAGCGCACGCGCCGCATTGACCGAGGCCGCAACCGAACTTGGGCCCGCGCAAGCCCAGCTCGTCGCTCAACACGTACAAGAGCGGCGTCGCGGGATCGACGTCGACGGTCTGCGCGCGACCGTTGACGGTCAATGTGATGTTCAATGCGTCAACCCGTAGTACAGATAGTTCACGCCGAGTTTGTACGCCTCGTTCGTCTGATCGATCGGCCGCAGTCCGGTCCCCGACCACTCCCAGAACTGCGAGATGTCGGTGTTGTAGTTGACGATCATCTGCAGGCGCCTGGCCGGATCGTTCTCTTCGTACACGCCGCGAAATACGGGACGTCCGTAGTTATAGGCCTGCGGAATGACGTTCAGATCGTTCAGTTCGAAGAACGAATGGAAGATCGGATGCGAGGCGTCCATCTCGAAGAAGTGCACGTCGGGCAGCACCTTCTTCATGTTCGCTTCGAACGGGGCCCAGCCGGGGCTGCCAAAGTCGCCGTACTGCTTGAAGTCGTCGACGATCACGAAGCCGCCCTTGTCGAGATACGCGCGCAGGTTGGCGGCTTCCTTGTCGGTCAACGTCCACCAGCTGACTTCGATGATATAGAGGACCGGATAGTGGAAGATTTCGGGATCGTCGAGGGTGAGCGTGTTGATCGTTTCGTCGTTGCCGTTCAGAAACCCGAGCTCGTTCATGATCTTCATCAGGTTTCGCTCGGCGAGCGGATATCCATGCGACCACGACGGCAACCCGCGCCACCAGTTGTGTCCCGGCGCGCCCTCGTAGCGGACGCGGACGAAGGTAAAGCGACCGTCGTACGGCGCGTTCGGTTCGACGCGAAAGCGCACGTAGCGTCCGAAGAAACCGTCACCGTAGCCGCGCTGCGCGAAGGCGACGGCGCCGAGCGCGAGCACAGCGACCGCGGCGAGGCACACGATCCGCCGGTTCACGACTGTGACTCGTCGAGCAGTTGCGCGAGATGCTGAACGCGCAGCGTGGAGCCACGGCGATGCAATCCACCGCCGATGTGCAGCAGGCATCCTAGGTCACAGCTTACGACGCGATCGGCCCCGGATGCCTCGAGCGCCGTCATTTTTTTTCCGAGCATCGCGGATGAGATTTCGGAGTTCTTTACGGAAAACAGTCCGCCGAACCCGCAACACTCTTCTTGTTCGTGCACGGTCACCTGCTCGGCGCCGGCGACGCTCGCGATCAGCTGCTTCGGCTGGTCGCGGACGCCGAGCCCACGCAACAGGTGACAGGACGGGTGATACGCCACCTTCGTCGCCATCGTTCCCGTCGGCATCGCGACGCCGCATTCCGCGACGAACTGGCTGAACTCACGGCAGCGCGCCGCCACACGTGTCGCTTTCGCGTGCATCGCCGGCTCGCGCTCGAAGAGATGCGGATAGTGATGCACCAGCATGTCGGCGCACGAACCGGACGGGACGACGATCGGATCCGTTGTGCGATCGAGGACGTCCAGCGTATGGCGCGCCACCGCACGCGCATCATCCTGGAATCCCGCGTTGAACGCCGGTTGCCCGCAGCACGTCTGATCGAGTGGCACGTCGATCGCGAAGCCGAGGCGCTCGAGCACGCGGACGACCGCGAGGCCGACGTCAGGGTCGATTTCGTTGACGAGGCAGGTGTGGAAGAGAACGACGCGTGTCACTCACGCGATTGTAATCGTCAGGTTCGGCGCCGCATAGCTCGTCGCGAACGATCGCAGCGGTGAACCGGCCGGGCCGCGGACGACGGCGCCGCTCGTCGAAAATTGCGATCCATGGCAGGAGCATTCGTATGTCCCGCCTTGAAATTCGTCGACGGTGCACCCTTCGTGCGTGCAGATCGCCGTCAGCGCCGTAAAGGTGGACTGCGCGGTCCGCGCGACGAGAACCGAGCCCGCCGACGTTTGGACGCGCGCGGCGCTGCCGACGGCGGCCAGCGAGGAGCTGCCGTCGACGGTCAGCTGAATCTGATTGCCGCTGGCGCTCCCGTTGATCGTCGCGATGGACGGCAACGAACTGGGGGCGGTCGAGCTCCCGCCGCCGCACGCCTCGATCGCGGTCGCGATGGAGATCAAAATCAGTCCCTGGCAAAACTCTCGTCGATTGTGCATGCGGTCGAGCTAGCAATGCGTGTACCCGGGGTCTGACCCCAGTCTGACCCCAGTCTGAC
>Ga0070741_10016426_pt1 | contig 12342 bp, 11 predicted proteins | sample Coa_R1_4_FD_66440 | JGI IMG/M metagenome (GOLD analysis project Ga0070741, IMG submission 66440) | Surface soil microbial communities from Centralia Pennsylvania, which are recovering from an underground coalmine fire - Coalmine... | ecosystem: Environmental > Terrestrial > Soil > Unclassified ...
ATGTCGAGGGCGTCAATGCTATATCGGGCGAGCGCTGTAGCCCCCACCCTCATGTCTACACCGACCGCGCCTTACGCCCCGGCGATCCTGCCTATTTCGATATTTTGCACAGTTACAACGGCTATCGCACCTGTTATTACCGCACATTTGCCATCGGCAGCGCCTCACAGGCAATGGTGGATGCATATAAATATTGTCGCGAGATCCTGGATATTGCCATCGCCACGATCAAGCCAGGGGTAACGACTGCGGACGTGGTTAAGCTCTGGCCGAAAGCACAGGATTTTGGTTTCCCGAACGAGGAAGCAGCCTTCGCGCTCCAGTATGGTCACGGCGTTGGCCTCTCGATCTGGGAGAAGCCTGTTTTCAGCCGCCTGGTCTCGCTCGACCATCCAGAGGTGATCGAAGAGGGCATGGTTTTCGCACTCGAAACGTTCTGGCCTGCCTCCGATGGCTGGTCTGCAGCACGCATCGAGGAACAATTGGTCGTCACAAAGGACGGCTGTGAGATCATCACGCGCTTCCCTGCTGAAGAACTGATGGTGGCAGGCGTGCGCTACTACACAGCCAGCGGCCCCCTACCGACAACACGTGAGACACAATCGAACCTTAACCGGACCTCCAGTAACGGTAATCAGCCTGCTACCACAATTGCAGGTACGCAACATATATAGAAGACCAACTTTTTTTAAGGAGATGAGGGTGATGGCAACGAATGTCATCCTGCCAGCGCTGGGTATGGCCCAGGAAACGGGAAAGATTGTACGTTGGCTCAAGACCGAAGGCGAGCAGGTGATGCGGGGAGAGCCACTGGCGGAAATAGAGACCGACAAAGCGACCGTGGAGATCGAAGCTCAAACGGACGGCATACTTACTCACATATCGGCAACCGCTGGCGACGACGTTCCAGTAGGGCAGATCATTGCTGTCATCCTTTCTCCTGAAGAAGCATCAACAGTCCAGCAAGATACACAACGTCACGTTCAGAACGCCTCTGAAGCACCTGCCAGCGCGCCAGAGTTGGACCTCTCTCCCGCCGCAGCACAATCGCTGCAGAAGAGATTCGCAGTTCCATCTCTGGTTGAAGGCACCAGTCAGTCTCCCATCGTTGCCAGTCCGCTGGCAGCGCGTATGGCTGCCGAACACAACCTGGACTTGAGCCAGGTGAAACCAGCAGGCAGGCGCATCCAAAAGGCTGATGTGCTAACGTATCTTCAGGAGCAAGCTGCATCCACTCCTGCTGCCACAAAAACGACCGCTCGCCTGATAATGGCATCCCCCAAGGCTCGACGATTGGCAAGCGAGCAGGGAAAAGATATTGCGACGATCAAGGGCAGTGGACCAGGCGGTGCTGTACTGGCAGCAGACGTTTTGCACGCGCCAGATCAAACGCCTCTGGCTCCTGTAGATGTTACCCAGACCATGCCAGCAGAAAAAGCTGCGGCGATGACCAATGGATCTCACGATCTGACCGTGAGCACGATCTGGCGCATTATGGCCGAGCGTACTACACAAAGTTGGACGAGTGTGCCGCATTTCTATCTTATGCGCGAGGTCAACGCGAGTCGCTTGATCGCCTGGCGTGAGCACATTCTGAAGCGATCAAGCGAAAAAGTCACCTATACCGATTTGCTGGTAAAAGTCGTAGCGGCTGCGTTACATATGCATCCTCGTATTAACGCTTCGTGGAGCGAGGGCAAAATAACGCTGAAGCAAGCAATACATGTCGGGCTGGCAGTAGCCGTTGAGGATGGACTGGTGGTTCCAGTGATCCACCATGCAGATACACTCGGTCTGGCAGCGATTGCTCAGCAGCGTCGGGAACTGCTGACAAAGGCACAGAACGGAAAACTTCGGCTGCAGGACATCAGCGATGGCACTTTCACCATCAGCAACCTGGGCATGTACAACGTTGACGCGTTCAATGCCATCATCAATCAACCACAGGCTGCTATTCTGGCTGTAGGCCGCATCACGGAACGCGTTGTGCCCATCAACAGTCAGCCAGCGGTGCAGCCCATGATGATACTCACTCTCACATGCGATCATCGCGTCATAGACGGTGCACATGGTGCGCGGTTTCTAGCGACACTGGCGGATTTCATAGAAGAGCCTTTGATCCTTTTGCATTGATATTTCATGAGGAACAATTGTAACCCTTTCGGTCCAATCGCCCACAAGGGGCGGCGCTACGCGGTCCGCGCTAGCGCGGACCGCGTAGCGCCGCCCCTTGTGGGCGATTGGACCGAAAAGGTGATTGGCAGAGTCATTCTCTATTTATTTTAACGCAATTACAAGGAGGGTAATCGTGAGAGGACAACACGCCTTATGGCAAGGAACAATTCTGAAGACCATTGGTACATTGATCATGGTGCTTTTTGTGTGCAGCGCATGCGGACAGAACGCAGCACCAACAACTGGTAGTACTTCCAGCCAACCTCAAACGCCTATCAAAATCGGTGTTTCAGTTTCGCTCTCGGGGGACTTTTCCGCTGACGGCAAGGCTACCCAGCAGGGGTATCAACTCTGGGCAGATACTGTCAACAAAAATGGTGGCCTTCTCGGTCGTCAGATCCAGTTAAGCTTTGTCTCGGACGCCAGCAGCACGACGCAGGTTGTCACAAACTACCAGAAATTCATCAGCGTTGACCACGTCGATCTTGTATTGGGACCCTACTCGACCTTGCTGACAAAGCCGGCCTCCGTCGTCGCAAACCGTTATGGCTACGCGATGCTTGAGGGCTCCGGTGGTGGCCCCTCCGTCTTTACGCAAGGGCTGCACAACATTTTCGATGTTTCTCCACCAATCGTCAGCCAGTTGAACGGTTTTACACAGTATATCCTGTCGTTGCCAACTGACCAGCGACCACAAACGGCCGCTTATGCTACCGAAGATGACCCCTTCACGCAGCCGATGATTGACCAGGCTCGTTCACTCTTGGAGAAAGGCGGCATCAAAACGGCTTCCTACCAGGTCTACCCGGCGGAAACCACCGACTATACACCGATTGCACAAAAAATCATTGGTTCCGGTGCGCAGCTTGTCGTTTTAGGCAGTATGTTGCCCGATATGATCGCTTACGTCCAGGCGTTTAAACAACAACACTTCAATCCCAAAGCCATCGTTGCCTCAGCCGGACCAGACCAGGGTTCGCAGTTTACCAAGCCTATTGGGGGCGCTCAGGTGGCAGAAGGAATCTTCTTCCCTAATGCCTGGGACCCGACGCTCAACACCTACCAGAATACTCAAATGGTCAAAGATTACCTGGCAAAATATGGTGGCACAGCCGACCAGATGAGTGCCGATACGGCAGAAGCCTATTCAGTAGGGCAGGTCCTATACCAGGCAGCAAACAAAATTCACAGCATTAACAATGCTGCGTTGATCAAAGAGTTGCATTCAGGCGATACATTCCAATCCGTTCAGGGCGATGTGAAATTCGACGACGTTGGCGAAAACAACGCAGCACTCGTCTTCGTTTTCCAATGGCAGAAAGGTGCAGTGTCACGCGTATATCCCGCCGCTCAGGCTACGTCCAGTCCTGAATATCCCAAGCCAACCTGGCCCTAAGACATTGATATATACATCAACATCTTTTTCGTGCGGGGCACGAAAAAGATGTTGATGTATATATCAATGTCTTGCGAGCACCGTAGGTACTACCTTGCAGCCAGATGGGCGAAGCCAGACGCGAGAGCGGCGTTTGTGGCTGCATAACAAGGTACGAGCTTACGAGGCAAAGGCAGGCGTGCAAAAAATTGACGAAGAGAGGCCGTATTGTGAGAATTATTGTTGAAGCAATCGTAACTGGATTATTGACTGGAGGAGTCTATGCCTTGATGGCATCCGGGCTAACGCTGGTTTTTGGGGTGATGGACATCATCAATATTGGGCAAGGTGCTCTGATCATCCTGGGTGCCTATCTCAGCTACATCCTGGAGCAGAATCTTCATATCGATCTTTTCCTGGGCTTGCTCATTACTATGCCCATAATGTTTGTCCTGGGACTGCTGATCGAGGTGCTGTTTATTCGCCCAATCAAGCGTGATCGCACAATGTTATCTATCCTGGTGACATTCGGTGTCTCGCTGATCATTGAGGGCATCCTGAATATCATTTTCTCGGCGAACTATGTACAGCTCCACGCCTGGTATACCACTGCTTCTTTTCCCATTGGTGGCTTCTATCTCTCCTATATTTACGTGTTCGATTTCCTGCTAGCAGTGGTGCTGCTGGGAGGGCTCTATCTGTTACTCTATCGCACCAAGTTTGGCTATGGCCTGCGTGCCTCTATGGCAAATCGTACCGCTGCTCAACTGATCGGGATTGATGTAGAGCGTATTTCGGCAATTACCTTTGGCCTCGGGGTCGCGCTTGCGGCTGCGGGAGGCGTGGCGTATGGAGCAACCAATGCCTTCGATGCCAATAGTGCCTATGATTTGATCTCACGTCTGCTGGCGATCATTATTTTTGGCGGTATGGGCAGTTTATCAGGTGCGCTGATTGCTTCTCTGAGTATGCTGATAATCGAAGATGTCGCTTCAGTCGTCTGGTCTCCCGTCTGGGCCAGCACCGTCTTTTTCGTCCTGCTAGTGATCATTCTAGTACTTCGTCCCCAGGGATTATTTGGATTGGCGGAGGGACGAAAGCAATGAGGATAGTCAAAATGGCCGGGTTGCTGCTCCTGCTGGTGATTGCGCTTAGCTTCCCGCTACTTTTTCCCAATCCAGCAGTGACTGGTATAGCCGTCTTTACCTTGTTGTTCGCCGCTGCTGCCACAGGTTGGAATATCTTTTCAGGCTATACCGGCTATATCGCACTGGGGCATGCAGGCTACTTTGGCCTGGGAGCTTATGCCCTCGCGCTCATGTGCATGGGCTGGAACATTCCCGGAGGCTACATACCGTTCTTGCTTGTCCCGCTAGCTGGCCTGATAGCGGCGCTCTTCGCTATCCCGCTCGGCTGGATCGCCCTGCGTGTACGGCGACATACGTTCGTAGTCATCACGATTGCCATGTTCTTTATCCTGCAACTGCTGGCCTACAATCTGACCGGACTGACCAAAGGCTCGACCGGCCTGGGACTACCCATCCCGACCGACTGGAGCGGCGACTTCTTCAATACCCCGTTCTACTATGTGGCTCTGGCACTGCTGATCATTGCCATCGCTATCTCATGGTGGGTACGTCACTCTAAATATGGCCTGGGGTTGCTGGCGATCCGCGATGACGAGCAACGGGCGCGGGGTCTGGGCGTGCAGACAGGACCATTCAAACTGGTAGCGTTTGTGATCTCTGCGTTGATTGTTGGTATGGCAGGAGCGATCTGGGCCTACTTCGTCGAGTCGATTTATCCCCCTGTCGCCTTCGATCCTCTCTTCGACGTTGCCATAGCCTTGATGGCCTTCCTGGGTGGCCTGGGCTCGATTTCCGGTCCCATCCTGGGCGCTCTCATCCTGGAACCAACGCAGCAATATTTCACTCTGTTGTTCAGCCAGAACAGTTATTATCTGGTGATCTACGGTGCCCTCTTCCTGGTTGTCATCCTCCTGATGCCACGCGGCATCGTCCCCACACTACAGGCATACTGGCATAAATATCAGGCGACCAGGAAGAGGGACAGGCAAAGAGTAAACGGTGTTGTTGTTACCGCGCTTCCTCGCAAGAACGGAGGAAACTCTGACGACGTTGAAAAGAAGGAAGGGATCAACTTATGAGCATGACAGCACGAGACGAGCGTGTGCAGAGTGCCATCGATAATTGGGCTCCCAGGTTTGTTGCCAATGGGGTCGATATCAACGATTTTCAGCGTGTCACCACTAGTATAGAGCGCTGGGAGGACTGGTGCCAGAAGTGGTCTGAATGTGGGGCCATGCATGAACAGATGGGAGAGCAAGCCGAGGCAGAAAGGCATTACGTATCGGCGGCCTACCACTATTTCCACGCGGCAATCTCCTATCATTTTGGGAAGTATCTGTTCGTACAGCAGCCAAATGAATTACGTGCAGCGCATGAGCACGTCGTTCGCGACTACCAGAGAGCCTTACCTTTCTTCGATTTTCCAGGCGAACACGTGGCTATTCCTTATGAGGGTGGTGCCACCATGTATGGCATTCTGAGGAAGCCCTGGCACACACCTAAGCCGCCAGTGGTGATCCTGGTGCCTGGCCTGGACTCGGTCAAGGAAGAGTTGCATGTGTATGGTGACGACTTTCTCAAGCGAGGGATGGCGGTACTGGCTATCGATGGTCCCGGCCAAGGCGAAATGGAGTTTACCCATCCTCAACGTTATGATTATGAGGTTCCCATTAAATATGCCGTCGATTACCTTGAGCAGAGACCAGATGTGGACGCGAGCCGCGTAGGTATGATGGGAGTCAGCCTGGGAGGCCAGTTGGTCGTACGCGCAGCAGCGTTTGAACCTCGCATCAAAGCGACCATCGAAAACTGTGGGGCATATGACCAGTCCGAGAACTTCCAAAAACGCCCAAAAATCAGCCGCGATACGATGGTTTATCGCCTCAAAGCTGCGAACGAGGAGAACGCGCTCAATAAGTTGAAGCAATTCACGCTGCAAGGTGTCGCAGAGAAGGTTCAATGCCCGCTGCTTGTCATCCAGGGAGGGCGCGACAGACTTGTGCCAGCAGAACAGGGCAAGCGCATAGCAGCAGAGGCAGGCACCAAGGCCGTACTATGGTTTTTTGAGGATGGCAACCATGTCTGCAATAACATCCCCTACAAGCACCGCCCTCAACAGGCCGATTGGATGAGGCAGCAACTAGTCAGACTCTAAGTCGCTCGCGCTTTCGCTTCAATAGAGCGAATGAAGTCAGTCTTCGCCTGGTTATAAGCTGCTCGGTTGTTATGGAACTGGGCAGCAAGACCACGTTTGAGTGCCTCATACTCCCTTGCCGCCTCAGGATGGGTTCGCAAATAATCGCGGAAAAGGAGTGGGAGTATATGTCCCTCCCCCCCATGCTCGACGATATGGACATGATGGGTATGAGGATTCCCTCTGCCAAAGGTGTACCGCTCTGGACTACCCAGCACGGGAAAGAACATATAACCCAGCCTCCCGAGCCTCTCAATATAAGGATCGGCAGGATCTAAGTGTCTCACGGTGACCAGGATGTCAATGATTTGCTTGGCAGATAGGCCCGGTACAGACGTGCTTCCGATATGCTCGATACTCTCGGCCAGATCTCCAAGCTGTTCCGCGATCCGCGCCCGCTCTTCTGCGTACAGAATGGGCCAGCGCGGATCATACTCAACAATCTCAATACGCACAGCCGGTTCGCTCATCTGACGTGTTTCCTCTCTATCATCTCAAGACGAAACCAGCGTTCCCCTCACCAGCCACGTTGGTTGCTTGGCATAATAGCCTGAAACAGCAGCGATAAACGTTTGAAAGTAAGATCCTTCGCCGTGAGCATTGAAGGCCGCCTTATCCTTGTAAGCTTCGATGAAATAGAAACGGTTGGGATCATCCTCGTCCTGAACCAGTTCAAATCTTTGTGTTCCCGGTTCATTGAGAGTAGAGTCACGACCATCTTGCAGGGCCGCTTCGATAAAGTCCTGACGATGTTCGGGTTTGACCTCAACGCCGACAACTATAACGTACATGGTATTTTCCTCCTTTGAAATAAAAACAATCCCAAGCTGGCTCTCAATTCCAATCGTCCTTTCCCTGGTTGCTGTCGTCGTATATGAAAATATCATAGAATGATACATCAAATGCACAGGTTTTGCCGCCAACGGCTAATGACTGACGGGACAAGTAACGATTTCTGCACTTACCTCTTTACTAGTAAGGAGTATTGAAATTGGTAAAAGTGAAAGTAGGACTTGTCGGATTAGGAGAAGTAGCCCAGATTATACACTTGCCCATTCTACAGGCGCAGGCAGACAACTTCGAGATCGCTGCCATCTGTGATATTTCGCAAGAACTGCTCACCGCTATGGGAGAGCGCTACAACGTTCCGGTCGAACGACGCTATCTCGATTATAAGCAGTTGGCCGCGCAACCAGATCTCGATGCAATTCTGATAGCAACCAGCGACGAATACCATACCGATTCTGCCCTCGCCGCCATTCAACATGGGAAGCATGTGCTGATAGAGAAACCGATGTGCCTGACACACCAGGAGGCTGAAGCGATCATCAAAGCACGCGACGATACTGGTGTTAAAGTCATGGTTGGCTATATGCGCCGCTTCGCACCCGCCTTTATCGGGGCCGTTGAGCAGGTACGCAGCCTTGGGAAAATCCATTATGCCAGGGTGCGCGATATCATTGGACAAAACGCTCAATTCATCAGCCAGTCGAGCGTTGTGCTACGTCCCCATGATATCCCGCAGGAAGCCATGCGAGACCGCGCTGAGCGTGGTGCTCAGATGGTCAAATCCGCTATCGGCGGTGCTGCGACAGAGTTGGGACGTATCTATCGCCTGCTTTGTGGGCTCAGTAGCCACGATCTTTCAGCCATGCGCGAAATGTTGGGAATGCCAGAGCGTGTTATCGCAGCACGACTTCACGGCGTCTTCCTGACTGTGCTCTTTGAGTACAACGGCTTCACCGTCACTTATGAGATGGGTGTTGATCACAATCGCCGCTTCGATGCTCATATCACCGTCTACGGAGACACCAAAGAGATACGCGTCCAATACGATACTCCTTACATTCGCCACCTGCCCACACAGCTCTATATCAGTGAAACACAGGGCGAAGCATTTGAGGAGCGCGTACTTCGGCCAACCTTCACCGACCCATATACGATGGAATTGCTGCATTTCCATGAGGTCATCACCAACAACACGCAGCCAAAGACGACGCCCGAGGATTTCTTGCATGACCTTGACCTCTTTGCTATGATTATCAAAGCCCTGCAAGCATGATCCCTCTTAATAACAACTATCCGTGATATGCAAACAAAAAAGGGCGCAAGATGTACACGAAAATTGTTGATACGCTTCTCAAATCCGATGAGCCTGCTATTCGTTACAAAACACGCGTGCATATCTTGAAAGAGAATCCCCATTCACCCGCCATCGTCTCCTTGCAAGAAGAGGTTAGGAACTCGGAGCGCGCTCAGATCTTACTGTCAGGCCGAACGGCTGATGGACAGCTTGAGCCGGTGAATCACACCTATCACAAATGGTTCGGCGCTCACTGGGTGCTGGTGCATCTGGCTGAAATGGGCTATCCAGCAGGTGACCGTGCTCTACTGCCGCTGCGGGAACAGGTATATGCGTCCTGGCTTTCAGAAAAAATGCGGCGTTTAGTCGCATGTCAAAATGCATCGCAGGTGTACCGCGTTGATGGAGTGCCGGTTTTACAGGGAAGAGCACGACGTTGTGCCTCACAGCAGGCCAACGCCCTATTTTCGACGCTCAAGCTTGGTATCGCCGACGAGCGTGCTGAGACGCTGGTGTCGCTGCTGCTCCAATGGCAATGGCCCGATGGGGGATGGAATTGCGATAAAAATCCAGATGCGCATACCTCGTCATTCACCGAAACCCATATTCCCTTACGCGCCCTTGCGTTGTATAAACAACAGGCGAAGCCGGATGCTGCACTTACGCAGGTCACTGAGAGAGCCGCCGAGGTCTTTCTCCGTCGCCACCTGCTCAAGAGGCTCAGCGATGGTCAGGTGATGGACGCTGAGTTCAGCAAGCTGCATTATCCGTGTTACTGGCATTATGATCTGCTCTTTGGCCTAAAAATCATGGCAGAGGCTGGTTTTGTGCATGACAACAGATGTACAGATGCATTGGATATGTTGGAGCAAAAATCATTGCCCAGTGGTGGATGGACTACTGGCGGACGCGCCTATTATCGTGTGAGTCAAGATAGGGAACACCCTCAACTTCACGATGACAAAGTTTCATGGGGAAAGCAGAAAGGCCATCCATTCAATGAATGGGTGACTGTAGATGCTCTCTACGTGCTATCAGAGGCTCAAAGGGTAAAGCTCTAAAACGTTCGAGCCCGCCCTACTTCTTTTGCCTGGATATCCTGCATACAAAAAGCTGTGATGCCCTCGTATTAAATTGTAACAAGTGAGGTCAGACTTGAAGATCGTGAAGGGCTCTTCAAGTCTGACCTCACTTGTTACAGTACACCTCACGCAAATGCTAACTCTTTTTTGGTTTTTTCAGCCTTCGCGGGACGTTCAATGCGCAAACGCGGGTCAGCAATTTCATCGATCCCGAAGTTAATCAGCGCCAGGCCAGCTCCTAGTGCGGCAATGCAGAAGCCCGGCGGAATAAACCACCACCAGAGTCCACCCCCTAACGCTCCGGCCTGCTGCGCCCAGTAGAGAATGCCGCCCCAACTGGGGATCGTCCCATCTCCCAAACCTAGAAATTCCAGCGCCGCCCAGGTGAGGACAACATATATGGTGGTGCTAACGAAACCCGCGACCACCAGCCCGATTTCATTGGGCAGGATTTCAACGAAGATGATTCGCCAGGTAGGCTCTCCACTTGCACGCGCAGCCTCGACGAACTCACGACTGCGCATCGAGAGCGTTTGCGAGCGCAGCACGCGGGCTTGCCAGGCCCAGTTGGTAAACACAATCACCAGGGAGATCGTCAATGGGCCACGCGGAAAGTAGGCAGCAAGCACAATCGCCAGGGGCAGTGCGGGCAGCACCAGCGAGACGTTGGTGAGCAATGTCAATATATCATCTATCCAGCCGCCAAAGTAGCCACCAACCAGACCAATCACAACCGAGAGCAGCGTCACCAGCAACCCGGTGCCCAGCCCCCAGAAGACGGTCGTGCGCGTACCGTAGATCAACTGGCTGAAGATATCCTCTCCAACAACGGTTGTGCCGAGCAAATGTGCAGCTGAAGGCGGCGCGAGGAACAGCGGTGATGTTGCATTAGGATTGATGGTCATAAAAACCGGTCCAACGAGACCAACCACGATAAAGAAGCCAACGATTGCACTTCCGATGGTTACCTTGCGGCTGATTGTCACTGTTCGCCAGATAGCTACCAGCCCGCTCAGGAAGGACGTATAGAACGGGTCCTGGTACTGTAATGCAACCGCAGCACCGCTTGTGGAATCAGGTAATTTTTGCGCATTCATGACTACACGCTCCTTTCCTGCCGCACGCGAGGATCGAGTAAGGCATAGACCATATCGACGAGAAAGTTCGCTCCCAGTACAGCTAGAGTAATTATCAGGAAAATGCTTTGTATCATCGCATAATCTTGCTGATTCACTGCCTGGAGCAGCGCATAGCCGATACCAGGATAAGAGAACACCATTTCGGTGAGCAGTTGACCGCCAACAATCGCTCCCAGCGCAATAGCAAAACCGGTAATATTGGGTAAAACGGCATTACGAGCTGCATATCCGAATATCACCCTTCTCGCAGGTAACCCCTTCGCCCTCGCCATCAACACATAATCTTCTGAGAGGGTCGTAATCATCGAGTTGCGCATAGTCAGCATCCAACCAGCAATAGAAGAAGCCACCAGCGTCAAAGCGGGCAGGAAGGCATATTGTATGACGCTGCCAATAAATGCAAACGACCAGCCAGGTTCGATATTCGCTGAATCATAACCTCCTGAGAGGGGAAACCAGTTGAGCAAGTAAGAGAACAGATAGAGCGTAATCAATGCCAGCCAGAAGTAAGGGATAGCAGAGAGAAAGTTCATGATGGGCGAGAGCAGCGTATCAAAGAGCGAACCACGCTTCCATGCTACGATTATTCCTATCAAACAACCAAGCGCAAAGCTGATGAGAACGGAGACGCCACCAAGCATGATCGACCATCCAATATCTTGCCCTATGATCTTTGCGACGGGAGTAGGAAAATACTGGATGGAATTTCCTAAGTTGCCGTGCAGCAGATTGTTCAGATACTTCAAGTATTGCAACCATAAGGGGTCATGCGTGTTCAGCCCAAACATAGCTGAGAGCGTTTGTTGCATCTGCGGGGTGACATACCCCTTTGTTGACATCTTCCCCACGAGCGCTGCGACCGGGTCCCCAGGGGCCAGGCGAGGAATGAAGAAATCGAGCGTAATCGCTACCCACACAGCACACACATAAAACAAAACGCGGCGAATAACATGACGCACCTGATTGCTCCTTTTTCTATTCACAACTGAAGAGATAAATTTTTCAACAAACGCGCAATGCGCGTTTGTTGAAAAATTTATCTCTTCAGTTTTCGCAAAAATGCACGAAGTACATTTTTGCGAAATTTCCTAAGAGACGGGTTGCAGATGTAGGATGACTATCTCGTAATCAGGGGCAGTATTGGGACTGCCGCTAGAATACGGATTATTTTGATCGGGCCAACCGGTAAAGTTCTTGGTCGAGTAC
>Ga0070741_10016427_pt1 | contig 12342 bp, 12 predicted proteins | sample Coa_R1_4_FD_66440 | JGI IMG/M metagenome (GOLD analysis project Ga0070741, IMG submission 66440) | Surface soil microbial communities from Centralia Pennsylvania, which are recovering from an underground coalmine fire - Coalmine... | ecosystem: Environmental > Terrestrial > Soil > Unclassified ...
ACCAGCTCGAACTTCGAGATCGCCTTGGCCTTCGGGTAGAGGCGCTGCGAGGCGAGCGCCGCGAGGCTCGGCAGGTAGGCGAAGCGGTGCTCGCGCCCGAGGTAGGGCAGCATCGCGTATTCCGCGAGGAACGGGCGCGCGGCGCTGCCGTCGCTCGCCTCCTGCACGCCCTCGAACTTCGCGCGCTCGGCGTCGGTGTAGCTCGTGACGAAGAGCTCGAACGGGATCGTCTGCAGCGGGCCGTCCGCCACCACGAGGATCTTCTGGCGCGCAGCGACGACCGGCGCGACCGGGGCGAAGACGTCGCGGTAGAGCGAGTTGAGCGTCGCCGGATCCATCTCGCGCAGGAAGAGCACCGACTCGCCCACCGCGACCTTGTCGATCGCGCGGCGCATGCGGTGCACGCGCTCCGCGATGTCGGCGCGCCGCGCCGGCGTCACCGCCATGCGGAACTGGTCGCGGGTGATGGCGAAGATCACCGTCTCCTGCGGCAGGAGCACGTAGGACACCATCGCCTCGTCGGGGCGCAGCAGCCGCTGCTGCAGGTCCTCGACCGTCACCGGGCGCGGGTTGGCGAGCTCCATGAAGCGCGGGTATTCCTTCCACAGCCGGTCGTCCGCGGCGGCGAGCTCCTGCGTCGCCTGCGCGATCTGCGCGTCGAACTCGGCGACGCGCTGCGCCGCGTTCGCGAGCGTGACCGGCACCGTGGCGCGCCCCTGGCGCAGCTGCGCGAGGCGCTCCTGCAGCCGCTCGCGCCCCTCGCGCAGCTTGACGAACGCCGGGTCGCCCGAGAAGCGGCCGACGTCGGCCTGCCGCATCATCTCGGTGAAGACGCGGCTCTGGTTGCGCGAGGCGATCGCGAGCGCCTCGCGGTCGTAGCCGCCGGTGGGCGACTGCTTGTGGAGCTGCAGCAGCACGCGGATCGTCTCGCGGTAGATGGCGGAGAACTGCTGCAGGAACGTGGCGCGCGTCTCCTCCGAGTAGCCGCGCGTCTGCGAGTAGAGGAAGTCGACCGTCTCCACCGCCTCCTTGTAGTAGGGCAGCGCCTCGCGGTAGCGGCCGCGCTTGGCGAGGAAGAAGCCGAGGTTGGAGGCGTTGATGAGGAGGTTGCGCGGGTTGCCCGCCTTGCGCGAGATCTCGATGGCGCGCTTGTAGGACGCCTCGGCCTCGATCAGCTTGCCTTCGCGGTCGAGCACCGTCGAGAGCGAGGTGAGGACCGCGGCGGTATCGGGATGCTGCTCGCCGAACACCTTCTCCATCGTGGCGAGCGCGGCGCGGTGCATCTGCTCGGCCTGGGCGTAGTCCCCGCGCAGCGCCAGCATGCCGCCCAGGTTGTTCAGCGTCAGCGCCGTGGCCGGATGGTCGCGCCCGAGGGTGCGGTCCTGGATGGCGAGCGCGCGGCGGTACATCTCCTCCACTTCGGTGAGCGCGCCGCCGAGCGCGCCGGAACGGGCGCGGGCGCGCGCCTCCGACACGGTGATCTGCTCGTCCTTGCCGAGGTCCTGCAGCACCTTCGCCAGGTTGTTCAGGTTCGTGGCGACGTCCGGATGGTCGGGCCCGAGCACCTTCTCGCGCACCGCGAGCGCGCGCCGGTAGAGCTTCTCCGCGTCCGCGTATTTGCCCTGCAGGTCGTAGACGCGCGCGAGGTTCGACATGGAGGTGGCGGTGGTGGCGTTGAACTCGCCCAGCGTCTTCAGGTGGATCGCGAGCACCTGGTCCTGCAGCGTCTCGGCCTGGCCGTAGTCGCCGCGCGCCATGGCCTGCTCGGCGCGCGCCGAGAGCTGCGTCGCGTCGCCGCCGCCGGCCGCCTGGGCGCCGGCGAACTTGCCCTGGCTGTCGAGCACGCGGCCGAGGTTGGAGATCACGGTCGCGGTGTCCGGATGGTCGTGGCCGCGCTTTTTCTCCATGATCGCCACCGCCCGGCGCAGCAGCGTCTCGGCGCCGGGATAGTCGCCGAGCTTCTCGAGGACCAGCGCCAGGCTGTTCAGCGCCGCGGCCGTCTCCTCGCTGTCGGGCCCGCTGCGCCGCTCGTTGATGGTCAGCATGCGGCGGAAGTTGCCTTCGGCCTCGTTGTACTTGCCCTGGCGGAACTCCGCCGCGCCGAGCAGGTTGAGCGCGGTGGCGACGTTCGGGTGGTCGGGCCCGAAGACGCGGATGTTCTCCCGCAGGAGCGAGAGGCTCGCCGCCTCGGCGGCCGGGAAGTCGCCCTTCTGCAGCGCCGCCTGCGCCTGGTCGAGGAGCTCGCGCGAGTGGCGGTCGTCCGCGCGGGGGCGCGCCGCGGCTGCGGGGGGCTGCTTCGGCGCCGGCGCCTGCGCGAGCGCCGGGACCGGTGCGCAAGCAAGCACGGCCAGGAGGGCCGCGAAGCGCGTTCCGGTCCCGGGCATCAAGGCTTCGACAGCGCGATCAGGATGCTGCAGGGCGCGTAGTCGAGGAGCGAGGCGCCGACCGAGCCCTTCCACCAGCGCGCGGCGAAGGAGGTGTTCTGGTTGTGGCCGAGCACCACGAGGTCGACGCCCAGGCCCTTCGCGAGCCGGCAGATCTCCTCGACCGGCTCGCCCACCGCGAGGTGCCCGTTGGCGTTGAAGCCGCGCTCGCGCAGCGTGCGGATGCCCTCGTCGAGCACCGCCTGCGTGCGCTTCTTCTCCTCCTCGAGCAGCTCCTCGGGGACGAACCCCTCGGTGAGGAACAGGCTCGGCGGCATGCTCGCGACCGCGAGCAGGTGCGTCTCGGCGTTGAGGAAGCTCGCGAGGTCGGCGCACTCGAGCAGCGCGCGCTTGCCTTCCTGGGACCCGTTGTAGGCGAGCAGGATCTTGCGGTATTTCATATCGCCTCCTCCTTTATTGCCGGGCGAGCAGCCCGGCGCGCTCGATCGTCGAGCGCTCCGCGGCGAGGGTTTTCACCGCCCACTGGCGGTACTCCTCGCTCGATTTGTACCAGTAGTTCTGGTCGAGCTGCTGCAGCGTCTTCAGGTTCTCGGGGTCGTCCATCGCCTGCTTGAAGCCGTCGTGCAGCGCCTTGACCGCCTGCGGCGGCAGCCCCTTCGGGCCGACGAAGCCGTAGGGCGAGTCGGAGACCGTGTCGATGCCGAGCTCCTTCACGGTGGGCGCATTCCAGCGCGTGCGCCGCTCGCCGAGCGTGGCGAGCAGGCGCATCTGGCCGCCGTCCACGAAGCGCGCCCAGCCGGTGGAATCCACGTGCGCCATGACGTGGCCGCCGAGGAGCGCCTGGGCGCCCTCGGAGTAGCCCTTGAACGGCACGTGCAGGAACGTGACGCCCGTCCGCGCCGCGATCTCCTCCATCGCGAGATGCAGCGACGTCCCGGTGCCGGGCGTGGCATAGGAGAGCTGGCCCGGATGCGCGCGCGCGTAGTCGATGAGGTCCTGGAAGCTCTTGAGGGGCGAGTCGCTCTTCACCACGATGCCGAACGTATAGCCGGCGACGCCGATCACGTAGGTGAAGTCCTCGATCGGGTTCCAGTCCACCTTCTGCATGTGCGGCACGCGGTACGCGGTGATGGGCAGCTGCGAGATGGTGTAGCCGTCCGCCCGCGCGGTCTTCGCCATCGTTGTCGGGCCGACGAGGCCGCTGCCGCCCGGCTTGTTCTCGATGATGACCGGCTGGCCGAGGTACTTCGAGCCGAGCTCGGCCATCTTGCGCAGGTGGATGTCGGTGGTGCCGCCCGCAGGCCAGGGGCAGATGAGCGTCACGGGCTTGATGGGGAACGCCTGGGCGAGCGCATTGGCCGCCAGCACCATCGACGCCGCTGCGAGCGCCGCAAGACCGCGTTTCATTCTGCCTCCTCTCTCGAACGATTATAGCCGCGGCGCAGCACTAAAATAGCGCTCCCTCCATGCTCGACGTTTCCCGCAGCGACCTCGTCGCCGGCGTCGCCGGCAGCGGCACCATGGGCCGCGGCATCGTGCAGGTGCTCGCGCAATGCGGCGCGCGCACGCTCGTCTTCGACGCCGCCCCGGGCGCCGCCGAGAAGGCGCGGTCCTCGATCGCGCAATCGCTCGGCAAGCTCGCGGAAAAGGGCCGCCTCACCGCCTCCGAGGTCCAGGCGGCGCTCGGCCGTATAGAAATTACCTCTTCGCTCGAGGACCTCGCGCCCTGCCAGGTCGTGGTCGAGGCGATCGTCGAGGACCTCGAGGCGAAGCGCAAGCTCTTCGGCGCGCTCGAGGCTGTCGTCGGCGAAAGCTGCATCCTCGCCTCGAACACCTCCTCGCTCTCGGTCACGGCGATGGCGGCCGCGTGCCGGCGCCCGGACCGCGTCGCCGGCTACCACTTCTTCAACCCGGTCCCGGTCCTGAAGGTCGTCGAGGTCGTGGACGGCGTGCGCACCGAGCCCTGGGTGGGCGATGCGCTCGCGGCGCTCGCGAAGCGCTTCGGCCATACGCCGGTGCGCTGCAAGGACACCCCCGGGTTCATCGTCAACCATGCCGGACGCGCCTTCGTGCCCGAGGCGCTGCGCGTGCTGACCGAGTGCATCGCCGACTTCGCCACGATCGACCGCATCCTGGTGGATGCGGCGGGCTTCCGCCTCGGGCCGTTCGCGCTGCTCGACCTGATCGGGCTCGACATCTCGCACGCGGTGATGAAGTCCATGTACCACCAGTACTACGAGGAGCCGAAGTACCGGCCCGCCTTCCTCGCCGAGGCGCGCGTCGCCGCCGGGCTCCTCGGCCGCAAGAGCGGCCGCGGCTGGTATGCGTACAAGGACGGGAACCTGGAGGCGCTGCCGGAGGACAAGCCGCCCGCGCGCGGCCGCGCTTCCGTGTGGTGCGTCCCCGAGCTGAGGGATCTGCTCGCGAAGCTCGAGGCCGACCTCGTCAACACGCCCTCGGACGCGGCGGTCTGCCTCGTCGCGCCGCTCGGCCACGATACGACCACGACCGCGCTGCAGCTCGGGCTCGACCCGGCCCGCACGCTGGGCGTGGACCCGCTCTTCGGCTTCGCCAAGCGGCGCACGCTGATGGCGAATCCCGCGACGAAGAAGCAGGCGCGCGACGCGGCGCACGCGCTGCTCGCCTCGGACGGCGTGCCGGTGTCCGTGATCCGCGATTCGCCCGGCTTCGTCGCGCAGCGCGTCGTCGCCCAGATCGTGAACGTCGGCTGCGACATCGCGCAGATGCGCATCGCCACGCCCGAGGACCTCGACCGCGCCGTGACGCTCGGCCTGGGCTACCCGCGCGGGCCGCTCGCCATGGGCGACGCCATCGGGCCGGCCAGGATCCTGGCCATCCTCGAGGCGCTGCACGACTTCTACAAGGAGCCGCGCTACCGCCCGAGCCCCTGGCTCGCGCGCCGCGCGAAGCTCGGAACCTCTTTGCTAACCCCGGAGTAGAAAGGAAACTGAGCATGCTCGACGCCTACCTCTACGATGGCCTGCGCAGCCCGATCGGCCGGCATGCCGGCAAGCTCGCGCCACTGCGGCCCGACGACCTGGCCGGCGAGGTGATCAAGGAAGTCGTCGCGCGCAACAAGATCGACCCGAAGGAGATCAGCGACGTGGTGCTCGGCTGCGTCAACCAGGCGGGCGAGGACAACCGCAACGTCGCGCGCTTCGCCTCGCTCCTCGCCGGGCTGCCGCCGACCACGCCCGGCTGCACGGTGAACCGGCTGTGCGCGAGCGGGCTGCAGGCGGTGGTCGACGCCTCGCGCGCCGTGAGCTGCGGCGAAGGCGAGCTCTACATCGCCGGCGGCGTGGAAAGCATGAGCCGCGCGCCCTACGTGATGGCCAAGAGCGACACGCCCTACAGCCGCGACGTGAAGATGTACGACACCACGATCGGCACGCGCTTCCCGAACTCGAGGTTCATCAAGCAGTACGGCAACCATTCCATGCCCGAGACCGGCGACAACGTCGCCAAGGACTTCGGCATCACGCGCGAGCAGGCCGACGAGTTCGCGCTCGCCTCGCAGCAGAAATACGCGACCGCCGAGAAAGAGGGCTTCTACAAGGGCGAGATCATGCCCGTCGCCCTGCCCTCGAAGAAGAAGGACGCGCCGCCGAACGTCGTGGAGGCGGATGAGCACCCGCGGCGCGATTCGACGATGGAAGCGCTGGCAAAGCTGAAGCCCTTGTTCGAAGGCGGCGTGGTCACCGCCGGCAACGCCTCCGGCGTGAACGACGGCGCCGCGGCGCTCGTCATCGGCAGCCGCAAATGGGGCGAGAAGCATGGCAAGAAGCCCATCGCGAAGATCCTGTCGGCGGCAAGCGCCGGCGTCGAGCCGCGGATCATGGGCGTCGGGCCTGCCTACGCGATCCCGCTCGCGCTGCAGCGCGCTAAGCTCGAGCTGAAGGACATGGACATCATCGAGATCAACGAGGCCTTCGCGAGCCAGGTGCTCGGCTGCCTGAAGCTGATGAACGTGGACTTCAAGGACCCGCGCGTGAACCCGAACGGCGGCGCGATCGCCATCGGCCATCCGCTGGGCGCCTCGGGCGCGCGCCTTGCGCTCACCACGGCGCGCGAGCTGCAGCAGTCCGGGGCGAAGTACGCGGCGGTGTCGCTGTGCATCGGCGTCGGCCAGGGCCTCGCCGTCATCCTGGAGCGCGTGCAATGAAGCGCGAACACGTGAAGGCGAAATTCTCCTGGGAAGACCCGCTCTTCCTCGACCAGCAGCTCGCGCAGGAAGAGCGCATGGTGCGCGACGCGGCGCACGCGTATTGCCAGAAAAAGCTCGCGCCGCGCGTACTGCTTGCCTTCAGGGAGGAGAAGACGGATCCCGCGATCTTCCGGGAGATGGGCGAGCTCGGCCTGCTCGGGCCGACCATTCCGTCCGAGTACGGCGGCCCGGGCCTGAACTACGTGAGCTACGGCCTGATCGCGCGCGAAGTGGAACGCGTGGATTCGGGCTACCGCTCCATGATGAGCGTGCAGTCCTCGCTCGTGATGCTGCCGATATTCGAGTTCGGCAACCCGGAAACCCGGAAGAAGTACCTGCCGAAGCTCGCGAGCGGCGAATGGATCGGCTGCTTCGGGCTCACCGAGCCGAACCACGGCTCCGATCCGGGCTCGATGCAGACGCGCGCGAAGAAGGTCGCCGGCGGCTACAGCCTCACGGGCAGCAAGATGTGGATCTCGAACTCGCCCATCGCCGACGTGTTCGTCGTCTGGGCGAAGGACGACGAAGGCGCGATCCGCGGATTCGTCCTCGAGAAGGGAACCAAGGGGCTGTCGGCGCCCGCGATCCACGGCAAGGTGGGCCTGCGCGCCTCGATCACCGGCGAGGTGGTCCTGGACGGCGCCTTCTGCCCCGAGGAAAACGCGTTCCCCGAGGTGCGCGGGCTGAAGGGCCCGTTCACCTGCCTCAACTCCGCGCGCTACGGCATCGCGTGGGGGGCGCTCGGCGCGGCCGAGGATTGCTTCTCCCGCGCAAGGACGTACGTCATGGACCGCACGCAGTTCGGCCGGCCGCTCGCCGCGAACCAGCTGGTGCAGAAAAAGCTCGCCGACATGCAGACCGAGATCGCGATCGGCCTGCAGGGCGTCTTGCGCCTGGGGCGGATGAAGGACGAGGGCAGCGCGTCGCCGGAGGTCACCTCGATCATGAAGAGGAACTCCTGCGGCAAGGCGCTCGACATCGCGCGCGCGGCGCGCGACATGATGGGCGGCAACGGCATCTCCGACGAGTTCGGCGTGGCGCGCCACCTGGTGAACCTCGAGGTCGTCAACACCTACGAGGGCACGCACGACATCCACGCCCTCATCCTCGGGCGCGCCATCACCGGGATTCAGGCCTTCAACTAGACGAACCCGATGCGCCTGGGCGGACGCGGCGCGACGTTCAGTTCCGATGCGAGATGGTTGAGAAACGCCGTGACCTCGGCCGCGCCCATTCCCATCGGGTGGCGCTTGCCGGAGAAATAGATAAACCGCTTGATCCAATGGACATAGGTTTCTTCAGTCCGCCTGCTGTAATGCAGCCTCTTAACAGCCTCACGCACGCGATTCGTGTCAACTAAAAAGTCAACCAATTCACGTTAGAGCGCAAGGGTCGATGCCACTGCCTCAGGAGATAGACGGTCATCGGATCCACTTGAGGGCTCCAGTGCCTTCGGACGCTGACGTGATTTTCGAGGCCTATGCTAAGGACCCATTGGTTACCCGGTACTTGATATGGCAGCCGCACAAGTCGGTAGCAACAACCAGAGAGTTCATTAGCTCGTGCATTGAGGCGTGGCTGACTGAGGCGCGACGGCCATATGTCATCGTCGAACGCCACACCTCAACCCCAATCGGCATGATTGAGGCACGCATTCAGCCATGCACCGTTGATTTGGGGTATGTCTTGGCACGAGCGCGTTGGGGAAACGGCATCATGGCCGAGGCAGTATCCGTATTGGCTCGGGCAGCTCTGGCCTTGCCGCGCTTTTTCCGCGTCCAGGCCTTCTGTGACACAGAGAACACACAATCCCAAAGGACATTGGAAAAGGCCGGCCTAACGCGGGAAGGAAAGCTCCACCGATGGGTCATTCATCCAAATGTCTCTCCGCAACCGCGCGATTGCTTCATGTATGCCTTGGTGAAATGACGTTGCGCTCTAAACAGCTCGTTGTTGACCGACGCTTTCAGCTTACTACGCTGCGCATTCAGCGCGGCAAAACGCGGACGTTAGGCGGCGCGCCCGAGGCAGCAACGAAGTCCGGTCACCTTGGCATCATCGCAGGGCGCGATGGCGGGTATCTTCGCCCAGCAATCGATGCTGGTTTGAGAGCACCAATACCAATATGAGCGCGCTTGAACTGAAGGTTCCTCCCCCCATAGTGGCGCTTGCCCTGGCCCTTCTTATGTGGCTGACGCCAGCCGTTGCGGGCCTTGTGCAGATTTCCTATCCGGCCCGTGTGCTCTGTGCCGTCCTTCTGGTGTGCGCCGGCCTAGGCATCAGCATCGCCGGAATGGTTGCGTTTCGGCGCGCCAAGACCACCGTGAGCCCGGTTAAGGTGAGCTCGGCGTCCTCGTTGGTCATCCAGGGCGTGTACCGCTATACGCGCAACCCCATGTATGTCGGGTTCTTGCTTATCCTGTCGGCGTGGGCAGTGTTTCTGGCGAATCCGCTTGCTGTCCTGTGGGTTGTCGTGTACGTGCTTTACATTACTCGGTTCCAAATCATCCCGGAAGAACGTGTATTGGCGTCTCTATTTGGGGCAGAGTACGAGGCTTACAAAGGCAGGGTACGCAGATGGGCATGAGGCCTACCTGCGTCCATCGTTGTGCACCGGCAGCGGGAAAGAGCAGTTGCCGTTGATAGGTAAACTGTGAGTGTGGAATTTCTCTCTGGTAGCGCCTTCTAACATGGCGGTGTTGCCGGACGCGGCGACAATCGCATCGCTTCATTCGCGGCCCGCCTCACTGCGCCGCACACCTCTGCGTTAGACGCCGCCTCGCCCGTTCGAAATATGAAGCAGTATTCTCTCGTCACGGACTGGCATCTCGCAGCGCCGATCGAGCCCGTGTGGGAGGCGCTTGCGCGCCCGGCGGAATGGCCGCGCTGGTGGCGCTACGTGGAGAAGGTGACGGAGATCGAGCCGGGCGACGAGCGCGGCGTAGGCGCGCGGCGCCGCTTCACCTGGTCGAGCCGCCTGCCCTACCGCCTGAGCTTCGAGATGCGCACCACCCGCATGCAGCGGCCGCGGATCATCGAGGGGGTGGCGAGCGGCGAGCTGAACGGCACCGGGTTCTGGGAGCTCGAGCCGGGCGCCGGCGTCACCGCGGCGCGCTACACGTGGACCGTGATGACCGACAAGGCGTGGATGAACGCGCTCGCGCCGCTCCTCGCGCCGGTGTTCTCCTGGAACCACGGCCAGGTGATGCGCGAGGGGGAGCGCGGCCTCGCCCGCGAGCTCGCCCTCAGATCCTGAGCCGCAGCCACCAGGCGGCAACCGAAACGGCGAGCCAGAGCGCCGTGGCGAGCGCGATCACCTCCCAGGAGGCGATGAGCCCGAAGAGCCAGGCGCCGAGCGCCGCAAAGGCGACGAGCCCGATGCTGCCGAGGACCGCGCCGCCCGAGGCGACGCCGGACACGAGGCGCGCGCGCCGCTCGCCGTGCAGGCCTTTCTTGCGCTTCTTCTCGCGCTCGTGGCGCTCGACGAGCGTAATGCCGGCGGGAAAGATGCCGGGGAAGGCGAGGAAGAGCCCGCCCACCACGGCGCCGTACTCCTTCGCGATCACGCCTGCGAGCACCGTCACGACGCCGCCGAAGACGAAGCGCACCAGGTACTCCCACCCCTTGGTCTGCTTCAGCCGCGAGAGCTGCGCCTTGACGATCACTTGAGGAGCGCCCACCAGAGCGCGAAGGCGACCGCGAACCAGGCCGGAAGCGAGGCCACCGAGGCGACCAGGCTCGAGCACTTGTCGCGCATCAGGAGCCAGCTCGTGAGCTGCGAGTAGACGAGAAGCGCGAGGGCGCCCGCGATCATGGAGCGCGACTCGATGCCGGCATAGAGCGCGTCCTCCTTCGCCACGGCGAGCGCGAGCGTGGCGAGCGCCACGGACGGCGCGGCATCGAACAGGCCGGCGAAGCTCTTGGGGCGGAAGAGGTCGCCGAGCACCGAGAAGAGGGAGACGACGAGGCCGCCGATGACGAAGCGGAGGATGAATTCGGTCAGCATCGCCTGGCTTCCTGCATACTGGAGTCTATGGCGCTGCTCCGGTTCCTATCGCGAACCTTGCTTCTCGCGGCCGCCCTCCTTCCGGCGCATGCCGAGCCGCTCGCGAGCCTCATCCTGGTCGCAAAGCCCGGCCTCGCCGACCCGAACTTCCGCGAGACGGTGGTGCTCGTCACGCGCACGCCGGAGGCGCAGACCGTGGGCGTCATCCTCAACCGGCCGACCGAGGTCAAGCTCGCGGATCTCTGGCGCACGCCCGCGGCGTCCGGCTACACGGGGGCGCTGTTCTTCGGCGGGCCGGTGATGCGCGGCACGATCATCGCGCTCTGGCGCTCCGACAAGGCGCCCGAGGCGCCCGCCTTCGAGGTGCTCGAGCACGTCTATCTCAGCATGCACCCGAAGAGCATCGAGGCGCTCTTCGGCGGCGCGGCGCCGGAGTACCGCCTGTTCGCCGGCTTCTCCGGATGGGGGCCGCGCCAGCTCGAGGGCGAGATCGAGCGCGAGGGCTGGTACGTGCTGCCGGCGCGCGAGGAGCTGCTCTTCCGCAAGGATACCGAAGGGTTGTGGCGCGAGCTCGTCGAGCGCGCGACCGGGGCTCGCGCCGGGCGAGGTCCGCGGCGCGACGCAGTCGCTATACTTGCGCAATGAAGCGGGCCCTCGCCGCTGCCCTCCTTTTCTTCGCCTGCGCCCTCGCCCGGGCGCAGGACGAAGGCGCGGTGCTCCTCGTCGCGCATCCGGCATTCCGCGACCTCGAGTACCGGCACACGGTGCTGATCGCCGCGCCGGCGCCGAACGGCGGCCACGTCGGCGTGATCCTCAACCGCCCGACCCGGCGCTCGCTCGGCAGCCTGTTTCCCGAGCACGAGCCCTCGAAGAAGGTGATCGATCCGGTGTACTACGGCGGCCCGTTCTCGCGCGGCGCGCTGGTCGCGCTCGTGCGCACCGGCCACTCGCCCGGGGCGGGCACGGTGGCGCTCATGAAGAACGTGTTCCTCGCCTTCCGCGCCAACACCATCGACCACGTCATCGAGACCACGCCGAACGACGCCCGCTACTACGTGGGCTACGTGGGGTGGCTGCCCGGCGAGCTGCGCTCCGAGATCGACCGCGGGCTGTGGTCGGTGCTGGATGCCGACATCGACGTCGTGTTCCGCAAGGACACCGACTCGATGTGGGAGGACCTGCTCCAGCAGACCCGCCGAATCCGGGCCGCATTACCCGGGAAGCTGGCCGTCGCCCACTGACGACGCGCCGGCCGGCGCAGCGCGCCGCGTCGGCGAATTCTCCGCCGCGCGCGTAGGCTGCGCGCGATGAATGCCGAATCCGGAAGCCGCGCCCTCGCCGCGGCGAACGACCTGCTCGAGCTGCTGCGCCTCGCGCAGAGCGCGACCGAGCGCCTCGAACAGGAGGTCTACGGCCCCGCGTTCGAGCACGCCGAGCTCCTTGCGCGCGACATCCAGCGCCTGCGCCGCTCGGCCGAGAAGCTGCAGGGCGATCTCGAACGCTTCGTGAGCAGGGAAGAGGCGAACACGCTCGCCGGTCGCCATCCGCTGCGCCGCGCGACCGACCGGCTGCGCTCTTAAGCCTCGCGGCACGCCGCTCGCGGCGCGCGCCGACGAGTTGCGCTAAGCCGCGGCGCGGCTCGGGCGGTTTTCGAACACCATCCGCCCGCCGCGCCAGTCGGCGAAGATCTTCTGCTTGGGCGCGAAGCGCCCCTCGAGGATCGCCTT
>Ga0070741_10016429_pt1 | contig 12340 bp, 16 predicted proteins | sample Coa_R1_4_FD_66440 | JGI IMG/M metagenome (GOLD analysis project Ga0070741, IMG submission 66440) | Surface soil microbial communities from Centralia Pennsylvania, which are recovering from an underground coalmine fire - Coalmine... | ecosystem: Environmental > Terrestrial > Soil > Unclassified ...
CCGGGTGCGCGCAGCGGTATATTCCATCAACATCGAAGGGCCGGTCACGCCGCGCGCTGAAATCGATCAGGTGGTTTGGGTCAATCCGAGCGCGCCGCCGGACTTGCCCTTGGCTCCCCTGACGCGCGACCATGTATTGCCATTGGCCGGCATCGGTTTGTCATGAAAAGCGGCATGCAAACCTTGGAGGGCGGCTGCCACTGCGGCCGCGTGCGATTCCGTGTGAGGGCGGATCTCGACCGCGTCACCTATTGCAACTGCTCGATGTGCACGAAAAAAGGGTTTCTGCACCTGATCGTGCCGCCAGAGCAGTTCGAGCTCATAAGTGGTCGGGACGATCTGGCCACCTACACATTCAATACCGGCGTCGCCAGGCATACGTTCTGCCGGCACTGCGGCATCCACGCCTTCTACGTGCCGCGCTCCGACCCGGACAAGATTGACGTCAATGTGCGCTGCATCGATGGCATCGATCTCTCTGCGCTGGCGATCAGGACTTTCGATGGCCGGAACTGGGAGGACGCGATGCAGAAGGATGTGCCGTGGCGATAGGCAACGCCCTTGATGGCGAAATCCGCGACGGCCGGCATCACCAGGCCGTGCGTGTCTACTACGAGGATACGGATTTTTCCGGCATCGTGTATCACGCCAGCTATCTGCGCTTCATGGAGCGCGGCCGCACGAACTATCTGCGGCTGATCGGCGCCGACCACCGCGGGCTGTTCGAGCAGGCGGAAAAAGAGGCGCCGGGGTTTGCCTTTGTCGTCCGCCACATGAGCATCGACTTCAGGAAGCCCGCTCACATGGACGACGTCCTCGATGTCGTCACCATACCGGAAGAGGTGAAGGGCGCGTCGGTGACGCTCAACCAGAAGGTCATGCGCGGCGAGGACCTGCTGGTGGAGGCGCATGTGCAGGTCGCATTCGTGTCGGGCGGGCGTGCCCGGCCCATTCCGAAGCCGCTGCGCATCGCAATGAAGGCCGATCAGGAATCGGGCGGCGCCGGCTGACGTCTGGTGCTATGGTCACCGGAATGTCCGATCAAGGATTTGCACTGTTCGATACGGCCATCGGCACCTGCGGCATCGCCTGGAGCGCGAGGGGTGTTGTCGGCGTGCAGCTGCCGGAGGCGGATGCGTCGGCAACGCGCGCGCGGCTGTGCCGGCGCCACCCGTCCGCCCGCGAGGTGTCGCCGCCACCCGAGGTGCAGCGTGCGATCGACGGCATTGTCGCGCTGCTTGACGGTCAGAGGCGCGACCTTGCCGACATCGTGATCGACGACAGTGCAATTCCGGACTTCAACAAACGGGTCTACGCTGTCGTACGCACGATCCCGGCGGGCGCTACGATGACATACGGCGAAATTGCCGCGCGCCTGGGTGACAGGACCTTGTCGCGCGAGGTCGGCCGGGCCATGGGCGAAAATCCGACACCGATCGTCATGCCATGTCATCGGGTGCTCGCTGCCGGCGGCAGGCCCGGTGGCTTCTCCGCAGCAGGCGGGGTCGTCACCAAGATGCGGTTGCTGACAATTGAAGGCGCCCAGCCCGGCGGCCCGACCCTGTTCGGTGATCTTCCCCTGGCGATTGGCCGGCGTGGCTCCAGGTAGCGGGAACCCGTACTAACTGATTTTTAACCATAATCAGCGCTGTCTAGGGCGATAGAAGCCCGCTCGCGCGCCCAAGTTTGGCCAAGTTTCGCGGGGATTTCGTAGGTTACCGGTGGACGGGACCTACGACTTTCGCGAGACATTCGGTTTCAGGCTTTGCGCGCAGGCGGCATCGTCGCGCGCGCCCACTGATTGCGGAATTTGCGCCGCGCCGGTTCGACCGAGAGGGCCGAATTTGGCGGAAAGGATGTGCCCATGAATCCTGCCGACGTGGCACAGTCGGTGCTGCCGCTGACTTCATCAGATCTTTCGCTGCTCACGCTGTTTTGGAACGCGCACTGGGTGGTCAAGACCGTGATGGTCGGCCTCCTGGCCTGCTCGATCTGGGTCTGGGCGATCGCGATCGACAAGACGGTGCTCTATACCCGTACGCGCCGGGCGATGGATCGCTTCGAGCAGGCGTTCTGGTCCGGCCAGTCCCTTGATGAGCTTTACCGGACGCTCTCGAACCGTCCGGCGCATTCGATGGCGGCCCTGTTCGTGGCCGCCATGCGTGAATGGAAGCGCAGTTTTGAGGGTAACTCGCGTTCGATCGGCGGGCTGCAGATGCGCATCGAGAAGGTCATGGAGGTGACGATTGCCCGGGAGGTAGAGCGGCTGGAAAAACGGCTGCTGGTCCTTGCAACCGTCGGGTCGGCCGGGCCTTTCGTTGGCCTCTTCGGCACGGTCTGGGGTATTATGACGAGCTTCCAGTCTATTGCTGCGTCCAAAAACACGTCGTTGGCGGTGGTTGCGCCGGGTATTGCCGAGGCGCTTTTTGCGACCGCACTGGGCCTTGTGGCTGCCATACCGGCGACCATTTTTTATAACAAGTTCGCGGCCGAGGTGAACAGGCAGGCGCAGCGGCTGGAGGGTTTTGCCGACGAATTTGCCGCGATCCTGTCGCGGCAGATCGACGAACGCGGGTAGGGGATCATTTCCATGGCTGCCAATGCCGGCACGCCGGTGATCGGAAAGCGCAAGCATCATCGCCAGCGGGTGATGAGCGAAATCAACGTCACGCCGATGGTCGACGTGATGCTTGTGCTTCTCATCATTTTCATGGTGTCGGCACCGTTGCTCACGGTCGGCGTGCCTATCGACCTGCCGCAGAGCCAGGCCAAGAGCCTTGAGCAGGACAAAGAGCCGTTGACCGTCTCGGTCAACGATAAGGGCCAGATATTCCTGCAGAATAGCGAAATTGCCGTAGACGAGCTCATCCCCAAGATGCAGGCCGTGGCCGAGGCGCGCGGCGGTACCGAAGCCCGGGTCTACGTGCGCGGGGACAAGAAAGTCGACTACGGCACCATGATGAAAGTGATGGGACGGCTGTCGTCTGCCGGCTTTCATCGTGTAGCTTTGGTCACCGAGTTCGAGCAGGGCGCGAAAGCGCAGTGATGAGAAAGGCGACCGCGATCTCAGCTGGCCTGCATGCGGCAGTGCTGCTGTGGGCGACGCTGTCGTTTTCCGGCAAGAACTTCGACGTTACGCCGGCCGAGTCGCTGCCCGTCGACTTCATCAGTGAAAAAGATTTTTCGGCGATGACCAAGGGCGTCAAGGACGCGCCCAAGGCAGAAGCTCCGAAGCCGCTTGTCGAAAAGAAAGCTGAAGAGCCGCCAAAGCCGATCGAGGAGATAAAGCCTAAGGTTACGGATAAGAAGGAACTGCAGGCCGCCAAGGAAGCCGCTCCGCCGCCGGAGCCGCAGCCGCCAAAGCCTGATCCTATTGCCGAGAAACTCAGGCAGCAGGATGAGCCCAAGCAGGCCAAGGTCGAGCAGCCCCTGCCGCCGAAGAAGCCGCCACAGAAACCGCAGCCGAAATTCGAGCCCGACAAGATCGCGGCCCTCCTCGACAAGCGGGAACCGCAACGCAACGCTGCGACCGGGGTTGAGCTGAACTCAACGCCGTCGCTGGGTACCGCGGCGGGCACGGCCGCCAAGCTCTCGCAGTCGGAGATCGATGCCCTGCGCGCCAGGTTGATGGCGCTGTGGAACCCCCCGGTCGGTATGAAGGATGCGGAACAGACGCAGGTGACGATCCGCATCAGATTCAGGAAGGACGGCACACTCGCGATAGGCCCGCAGGTCCTCACCAGTGGGAGCGGAGCGCAATTCAACGCCATGCGGGACAGTGCGGTCCGCGCAGTGTTTGCCGGACAGCCTTATACGATGCTACGGCCCGAGCACTACGACCTTTGGAAGGAGATCGACTTCACTTTCGACACCCGGCAGATGTTTCACGATCTTCCAGCAAGGTAATGCACTCTCGTGACTGACAATCCCTCTTTCAGACTGAATCGTCGCCGCCTGCTGATCGGAGCAGGTGCTCTCGCAGCCGTCGGTGCGCACCCTGCAAGGGCCGTGCTCAATATCGATATCAACCAGGGCAACGTGCAGCCGATGCCGATTGCGCTGCCGGATTTCCTGTCGGGCCAGGGCGAAGGCGACACCGGCCGGAACGTGACCGCCGTCATCAGCAACAACCTGCAGCGCAGCGGGTTGTTCGCACCGATCAATCCGGCGGCCTTTGTTGAGAAAATCACCAACAGCGACACTGTCCCGCGCTTCCCCGACTGGCGCGTTATCAATGCGCAGGCCTTGGTCACCGGGCGCATCACCCGGCAGTCGGATGGACGGTTGATGGCGGCGTTCCGGCTCTGGGATGTGTTTGCCGGTCAGCAGCTCGACGGCAAGCAGTATTTCACGACGCCGGATAACTGGCGCCGCATCGCGCACATCATTTCGGACGCGATCTACGAGCGACTGACCGGTGAGAAGGGCTATTTCGACAGCCGCATCGTCTTCGTCGACGAAACCGGCGCGAAGGACCGCCGCGTGAAGCGGCTCGCAATCATGGATCAGGATGGAGCCGGGGTGCGTTATCTCACGCGCGGCGACGAACTGGTTCTTACACCGCGTTTCAATCCGTCGACGCAGGAAATTACGTATATGTCCTATGGACAGGGCGATCCGCGTGTCTACCTGCTCAATATCGAGACCGGTCAGCGAGAGATCGTCGGCAATTTTCCCGGCATGACCTTTGCGCCGCGGTTCTCGCCCGATGGACAGCGTGTAATCATGAGTTTGCAGCAGGGCGGCAACGCCAACCTGTTTGTGATGGACCTGCGTTCGAAACAGACCACGCGTCTGACCGATACGCCGGCGATCGATACCGCACCGTGTTACTCGCCCGACGGCTCGCGCATCTGCTTCGAAAGTGACCGCGGCGGCACGCAGCAGATATACGTGATGCCGGCGACCGGCGGAGCCGCGCAACGCATCAGCTTCGGCGAAGGGCATCACTCCACGCCGGTCTGGTCGCCGCGCGGCGACTACATCGCCTTCACCGGGCAGGCGCGGGGCAGCTTCTCGATCGGGATCCTCAAGCCTGACGGCTCGGGTGAACGCGTGCTGACCCAGGGTTTCCACAACGAGGGGCCGACCTTCGCGCCGAACGGGCGCGTGCTGATGTTCTTCCGGGACGTCGGGCAGGGGCCGTCGCTCTACACCATCGACATTACCGGGCGGAACGAGCTGAAGGTTCCGACGCCAAGCTACGCCTCGGACCCCGCCTGGTCCCCGTTATTGTCGTGACTGTCGCAAACCGGCCTTATTTTCACCCTGTCTTAACCATCAGCAACGGTTTAAGAGAGTCGGACGATTTTAATGGGTCTGTGCAAGGTTCCGTCAAGGTTGATGGAACGTTCGCTTAACGAACGGCCTGCTAGACCCACACGCATGCTCCGGTCAGTACGCGTGAAATGGAGGCACCGGATATGATCGATATGAGGAAGACGCTGCATGTTGTCCGTCTCGCGGCCGTCCTCGCTGCGGCCCTCGCAATCTCGGCCTGTGCCAAAAATGCCGAGGACGCACAGGCAAGCGCAGCGGGCCAGGCGACGCCCGGCAGCCAGCAGGACTTTGTGGTCAATGTCGGAGACCGGGTATTCTTCGAAACCGACTCGTCCGAGCTGACACCGCAGTCGCGTGCGACGCTCGACAAGCAGGCGCAGTGGCTCAATACCTACAGCCAATACAGCCAGTTCACCATCGAAGGACACGCCGACGAACGTGGAACGCGCGAGTACAACATCGCGCTTGGCGCGCGGCGTGCCCAGGCGGTGCGCGACTACCTGATTTCCCGCGGCATCCAGGCGCAGCGCATGCGCACGATCTCGTACGGGAAGGAGCGGCCGGTCGCCGTCTGCAACGATATCTCGTGCTGGTCGCAGAACCGTCGCGCCGTGACGGTGCTCGGCGTCAGTTCGTAAGATCGCGGACAAGCCTGTTTCGTTAAGAAAACGGCGGCCTCGGGGCCGCCGTTTTACTATTGCCAGCCGGGCACGTTACGCATATCCGGCAATTGGTGCGCAATGCCCTTGTGGCAATCGATGCATGTCTTCTGGCCCGTGAACAGGAATCGTTGATGCGCCTCCACGGCGCGCGGGCTTTGACGCGTGATTTCCATTGACTGCGAGCTGTGGCAGTTGCGGCATTCGAGCGAGTCATTTGCCTTCATTCGTGCCCATTCATGTATCGCAAGCTCAAGGCGATGATCGAGAAACTTTTCGCGCGTATTGATCCTGCCGAAAAGCTTCCCCCAGACTTCCTTTGATGCTTGCATCTTGCGGGCAATCTTGTCGGTCCAGTCGTGTGGCACGTGGCAATCGGGACAATGGGCGCGTACGCCCGATCGATTGTTGTAATGCACGGTCGTCTTGAGTTCCTCGAATACGTTTGTCCGCATTTCGTGGCAGGAGATGCAGAAAGCCTCTGTGTTCGTCAGCTCGAGCGCGGTATTGAAGGCGCCCCAGAAAATAATGCCTGCGACAAAGCCGGCCAGCACAAGGAATCCCAGGCTGAATACCGAGCTCGGTCGCCGCAGTACGTTCCAAATTCTGAGGGCGAAGTCCAATGCGCGGCGCCAGAAAGAATTTGTGGAGACGTCGGTCGTCGTCATCGCGGCCCCACGGGACCGTTGCGCTTGAGGACCGTATCGATATCGACAAAATCATTCTGAACGGGGAGCCTCACGTTGTGCTGAGGAACATGGCATTGCGTGCAGAAATATCGGCGTGGCGAAACGGAGGCCAGGAATTGGCCATCGCGATCGGCAAAATGCGTGATGCTGACCATTGGGGCCTGCGACTCGCCGACGCGACTTCGCGCGTGGCACGAGAGGCATTTGTTGGCGTTCGCGCTGATTTCATACCCTTCTGTCGAATGTGGAATGACGGGGGGCTGCTCCGGATAATTTCGTGGCTCCCGGATTGAGGAGTTCTGTTCCGGGGTCATCGCCGGAGGCGGTCCCTCTTGATTTAAGGGGGTGGTACCGCGAAGCGCCGAGAAAGTCTGCGCCATGACCACTGTTGACAATGCCGCGACAATCATTGCCGCTGCAAGCAGTCGAAGGTTATGCCCCATGGCGGCGCCCCTATGCGTGCGTGATGCGCACCGCGCATTTCTTGAAATCGGTCTGCAACGATATCGGGTCGGTCGCGTCGAGCGTCACTTTGTTGATGAGCTGGCTCTCATCGAACCACGGCACAAAGACCACACCCCGTGGCATCTTGTTGCGTCCGCGCGTTTCAAGTCGTGTACGGATGAGGCCTCGCCTGGATTCGACCTTCACTTCGTCGCCGCGGCGCAGATTGAGCTTGGTTGCATCATCGGGATGCATGAAGCAGACCGCGTCCGGAAACGAACGGTACAGCTCGGGCACGCGCCGCGTCATCGAACCCGAATGCCAATGCTCGAGCACGCGGCCGGTGACGAGCCAATACGGATAGGTGGCGTCGGGAGATTCTGCCGGCGGTTCGTAAGGCAGTGCGAAAATGCGCGCCTTACCATCCGAGAAACCGTAGAACTCAACGCCCTTACCAGGCTTCACGTAAGGATCGAGACCTTCCCGGTAGCGCCATCGCGTCTCCTTGCCATCAACAACGGGCCAGCGTAGTCCGCGCACTTCGTGATATCGATCGAAGGGTGCGAGGTCGTGCCCGTGTCCGCGGCCGAATGCGGCGTATTCCTCGAAAAGTCCTTTCTGGACGTAGAAGCCGAACGCCTTCGATTCCTGATTTTCAAAGTTGGCGCCAATATCGGACAATGGAAATTTATCGACCTCGCCGTTCCTGAACAGGACGTCGAATAATGTTTTGTCCTTGTATTCCGCTTTCTTGGCGATCAGATCAGCCGGCCAGACTTCCTCAATTTTAAAGCGTTTGGAAAATTCCATCAGTTGCCAAAGATCGGAGCGGGCCTCCCCGGGGGCATTCACCAGCTGATGCCAGAAGTGAGTGCGGCGTTCGGCGTTGCCGTAGGCTCCCTCTTTCTCGACCCACATTGCGGTTGGCAGGACAAGATCTGCTGCCTGGGCGGTTACGGTCGGATAGGCGTCGGATACGACAATGAAGTTTTCCGGATTCCGGTACCCAGGATATCCCTCTTCCTCGAAGTTTGCGGCAGCCTGCAGGTTGTTGTTGACCTGCACCCAATAGGCGTTGAGCTTGCCGTCGCGCAGCATGCGGTTCTGCAATACCGCGTGGTAACCCGGCTGCGGCGCGATCGTGCCGTCGGGCAGCTTCCAGATTCTCTCGGCAATGTCGCGATGAGTCTTGTTCGCGACCAACATGTCGGCCGGCAGCCGGTGCGAGAACGTGCCGACCTCGCGCGCGGTGCCGCATGCAGATGGCTGCCCGGTGAGCGAGAACGGACTGTTGCCCGGTTCGGAGATTTTTCCTGTGAGCAGGTGAATGTTGTAGACAAGGTTGTTGCACCAGACACCGCGCGTGTGCTGGTTGAAGCCCATGGTCCAGAAGCTTACGACTTTTGTCTTGGGATCGGCGTAAAGTTCAGCCAGATCGCGAAGGCGATTGACGGGTACGCCGGATAAACGCGACGCCTTTTCCAAAGTGTATTCTGATACAAATTTTGCATAGTCTTCAAACGTGATGTCGGTGGCGTCGCCCGCCTTGGAACGGCCGGTTGCCTTTTTCTCGAGTGGATTGTCCGGGCGCAGGCCATAGCCGATATCAGTCTGGCCGCGCTTGAAAATGGTGTGCTTGTCGACGAAATCCTTGTTCACCCTGTTTGTCGTGATGATGTAATTGGCAATGGCATTGAGAATTGCGAGATCGGTTTGTGGCGTAAACACGATTTCAATGTCGGCAAGTTCAAACGAGCGATGCTCGAAGGTCGACAATACAGCGACGCGGACATGCGGCGCGCTCAGCCGCCGGTCGGTCACACGGCTCCAGAGGACCGGGTGCATTTCCGCCATGTTGGAGCCCCACAGCACGAATGCATCGGCGGCTTCAAAGTCGTCGTAGCAGCCCATAGGTTCGTCCATGCCGAACGTACGCATAAAGCCCATGACCGCTGACGCCATGCAGTGACGCGCGTTTGGATCGATGTTGTTCGAACGGAAACCGGCCTTGAACAACTTGTTGGCCGCGTAACCTTCCCAAATTGTCCATTGACCCGACCCGAACATGCCCACCGTGGTCGGTCCGCCTTTGGCCAACGCGGCCTTGAACTGCTGTGCCATCACATCAAAGGCTTCGTCCCACGATACCCGGGTGAAGTCGCCAGTCTTGTCGTATTTGCCGTTCTTCTTGCGCAACAGGGGATACGTAAGCCGATCATGGCCGTACATGATCTTCGATAGAAAATAGCCCTTGACGCAGTTGAGGCCGCGATTGACCTCGGCCGACGCGTCACCGTGCGTTGCGACTACGCGGCCGTCTTTCGTGGCGACCATGACGCCGCAGCCGGTGCCGCAGAAACGGCAGGGGGCCTTGTTCCATTTCAACTCCGTGATGGAGCGATCGGTGATGAGATTTTGCGCCGCGAGCGGAGCGGGAAGTCCTCCGGCCGCCGCGGCCATCGCGGCCGCTTCCCATTTCAAAAATTCGCGGCGGTCCAGTCGTTTCTTGTCCATCGCCGGTCTCCTGTCGATCGTATTCAGGCTGTATCGCTGCCTTGAAAGACGAGTGAGGCGGTGAGCACATGCGGCAGCGAAGAAATTGCGTTGAGCGTTGCGCCGACACTGCCGGTGTCAGCAGCCTCGATAACCACGATCAGTTTTCCCCTGGGATCGCACGTGTAGATCTGCGCGCCAGGCAGAGCTTCGATCGCATCGGCGACGTCGGTAAGGCGCTCGGGACGCACCTGCACGAGAACACTGGCGATTTCGACAGCGTCGTCGTCCTTGCGGACATCAATTACCCAGCGGCCGTTGATGAATTTGCGGCGGTCAACATTTCGTCTGTCCCGCGACTGGCTCACGGTACATCTCACTTCGGCGGCGGACCTGGAGGTCCATTGATCGCCTGATAGGTCCAGACGGTGAGGCCCCATGCGCCCACCGTTGCGACCGCAAGGGCCGGCATCAGGAGGGCGGTGACGATAAGAAAGGCGTAAATTTCCATGCGCCGCCGGTATGCGACGCCGTCGAGCGTGTTTTCCGTATTGATCGGCATGCTGCAGTCCCGGCCGGAAGCATCCACCGTGCGACCGTAATTGAGAGGCTCAAACAACGTCTATTGGCCTCAGGTCCAATTGTTCGTCCGCCGATTTCCCCTTCAATGACCCGGAATCGAACAAGTGAAGCTGATTGCCGTTCTAGTGCTCTAGGCCAGTCCACGAACTCATCGGTCCAGGAGTGGTTGGCCCTGCCAAATGGAGGAAACGATGCCGACTGGAAGCAAAATCGTGACGGTGGTGGGAATCACAGTCATCGCGACGTTGCTTGTCTTTGGTAACCACGCATCGGCTGCCATGAAAAAGAAAAAAGTGACGTACGACCAGGCGTGGCAGCTCTGCAAAGACAAGCTCGATAAGGATAAAGTACCGGGAACATCAACTCAGGCGAACGAGCGGCACACTCGTGGCGCGGCCTGCATGAAAAGCTATGGCTATAAATTATAGGTGCTGATTTGAAACTCTGTGATCGAACGATCGGTCACGGGATTTCACGCCGTCAGCGGGCCATAGCCCGGCGTAGCACTTCGAAGATGACCGCGGTTGACCAACCAAACAGCAGTACGCCGTTCATGGCCGTCATTGGGCCAAGGAGCCGCCAACGCTCGACCGGAACCACATCGCCATAGCCGAGCGTTGTGTAGTTTACGAAGGCAAAATAGATCCGGTCGGCGCCGGCGGGCGAGGCGTCGACGATCATGTATGCCAACGCCCAGACGACAATTTCCACCGTGTGCGTGATCATCAGCACCAGCACGGTCGGGATCATGACTTTGATCAGATGGGCGGAAGACTGTGGTACAGCTTTCGCGCCTGCGTTTCTAGCAACCTGCACCACGATAGTCATGACGAAGGCATGGATGGCGATATTGATCACGCTCACGGCACCGCCGAACAGAAATTGCCGTAACATCCTGCCCCCCGGTTCAATTTGTCCGGACCGCCGCGCGAACGCCGACCTAAACACTACGACGCAACCTGCGGCGGCAGCAGATACAGCGTCAAGGCAAATATGAAGTACACGACGGTAACGAGGGCCCCCACAAACCAGGCGGATCGTCCCGTGTTCGTCACGAGGGAGGCTGTCATACTTGCGATCAGGATCATCGCTACTGCTCCCGGCCAGAGCTGCAGATTCATCGGGGTAGGGCCGAGCACGTAGCTGAGCAGGACCAGAATTGGCGCCACGAAGAGCGCAATTTGCGACGCGCTTCCTAGTGCAATGCCAACGCTAAGGTCCAATCTATTTTTGCGCGCGGCCGAAAATGCGGCAACCATTTCCGCCGCGCCACCCACGAGCGCCACGATAATGAAACCGACAAACGCAGGTGAAAGGCCGAGCGCCGTTGCCGCCTGCTGCACCGACTCCACGAAAATCTCACTGACCAACGCGACCAGAACGGTTACGCCCACCAGTGTTCCCAAGGCGAGGCTCATCGGCCACTCCGCTTCGTGAGAGTCCGCAGGACCTGCGCTGGTGAAGAATTCGCGATGTGTATGCAGCGAGAACAGCAGCCCCAGCCCATAGGTGGTAATCAGGAGTACCGACAGCCAAGCGCTGAGGTCCTGCGTAAAAGCCGCCGAGCTCACGCTCGCATCCACGTCCACGGCAACCGACGGAATAAGTATCGCGATCGTCGCCAGGAACAGCAGCCCCGCCTGCAGCCGTGCACTATTGCGATTGAAATCCTGAACGTGATGTCTCAATCCGCCAAGCAAGAATGAAGCGCCGAGCATGAATAAAGAATTGGTAACGATTGCGCCCGCGATCGACGCTTTTACCAGGACATATTGTCCGGCCCGAAGTGCTGCGAGCGCAATCAGAAGCTCGGTCAGGTTGCCAAGCGTCGCATTGAGCAGACCGCCGATCATGTCGCCGGTCCGTGAGGCCACTGCTTCCGTTGCGCGGCTCAACAGAGCGGCTAAAGGCACGATAGCCAGCACCGAGAGACTGAATAAAAAAGTGTGGGCTTCAGGCTTGATTGCTTCCGCAACAAGCGCAACCGGGACCAAGACGAGCAGCCACAGCAACGGCGTGCTGCGGATCTCCCTCAACAACGTCGCCACTGGAGCCCCCGCATTTTCGGTATGCACGATACGGCAATACTAACAGCACACCTTCAGGCGCGGAGTTGGCCCTTCGTCCAACCTTCTCAGCTTTTGCGTTCTAATATAGCATTGCCTTTCGATACTGAATTTTCGGCATCAATAG
>Ga0070741_10016430_pt1 | contig 12340 bp, 15 predicted proteins | sample Coa_R1_4_FD_66440 | JGI IMG/M metagenome (GOLD analysis project Ga0070741, IMG submission 66440) | Surface soil microbial communities from Centralia Pennsylvania, which are recovering from an underground coalmine fire - Coalmine... | ecosystem: Environmental > Terrestrial > Soil > Unclassified ...
CGGCGTTCTCCGAGACGTACGCCGTCGTCGTCGCCTCGAACGAGAGAATCTCGAGCTCGTCCTTCGGGCGCTCCGTGAGCTCCTTCCCGTCGAGAAACGCACCGCCGCCTCGTGTCGCCGTCCACTCCTCGCCGGTGCCGAAGTCGTACACGTAGCCGAAGAAGACGTCGTCCATCGTGTCGCCCTCGGCGACGGCGATCGAGAGCGAGAAGAAAGGAATGCCGCGCTTCGCGTTCAGCGAGCCGTCGATCGGATCGACGACCACCGTGAACCGCCCGTCGCCCACGACGCCGACCTCCTCGCTGACGATGCGGTGGCCGGCAAAGTGGGCGAGCACGGCCTGCTCGGCGGCGGCGTCGATCGCGGTCGTCTCGTCACCGCCCTCGCCGTCGCCGACGACCGGCTCGCGCTCCGCACGGCCCGGCAGGTCGGCGAGGACGCGCGCGACGTCGTCGCGCGCGGCGCGGCAGAGCCCTAGCCAATATTCCGCTCCGGCGCCGTCGAGACCGGCGCCTCCGCTCAGTGGCTCCGTCAAGCCTACGCCACCGGATGAAGCAGCAGCCCGGATGTCAGCTTGGGGTAGAAGAAGGTCGACTTCTGCGGCATCGTCTCGCCCGCGTGCGCGAAGCGCGCGACCTGCTCGACGGTGACCGGCTCGAGCAGGAACGCGGCCGCCGCGTCGCCGCGGTCGACGGCCGCGACCGCCTCCGCGGCGTCCGCGGTGTAGGAGACGCCGCTGGGTGCGAGCGCCTCGACGACACGCGGCCCGAAGTCGTCGCCGGTCGCGACGCGGAGATAGCGGCCGCCGCGGTAGAGCGTGACGCCGCCGTCCGGCGCGGCCACCTGCTCGCCGGGCACCTCGCCGAGCTCCTGGACGAGCCGGTGCGTGGGGAAGATCTCGAGCCCGGGCGCGCGGGCCGAGACGAGCACGGCGAGCATGTGCGCCGCCTCCGGGTTCTCCTCGCGATAGGCGACGGCCGTCTCGTAGCGGTGGTGCCCGTCGGCGACGAGGAGCGGCGTCTCGATCTCGAGCGGCCCGCCCTCGACCGGCCAGAGGCGGGTGCGGACACCGCCCTCCTCGACCTCGGCCGCCGGCTCGCCCGCCGGACGCTCCAGCACGGGCTCGGAGTCGTAGAGCAGGAAGATCGGCTCGAGCTGCGTCCGGGTCGCGCGGAGCAGCCGCAGGCGCCCCTCCTTCGGGCCGGCGTGCGTCCGCTCGTGCGGGAGTACCTGCCCCTCCTCGTACGGCGTGACGGGGATCGACGCGGCGACACCCTCACGGGTGCGGGCGACGCCGTCGGGGCCCACGTAGTCCTGCGCGAGGTACCAGTAGCGCTCGCCGTCCTCCGCCAGGACGCCGTGCTCGCGCCAGGAGGCGAGGTCGCGCGCGGCCTCGGTCTCCGAGTCCGGCAGCGTCAGGTGCACGACGTTGTAGGGGCTCCGTGCCAGGTACTCGAGCCGCTGCTCGGGCGAGATGACGTCGTACGGCGGCGCGACGAGCGCCTCGAGCGGCCCGGCGACGGCGGTGTCGTAGCGGAGCGCGCGGAACGGGCGGATCGTCGGCACGAGGTGCAGACTAGACACGTGGTTCGCACGCTCGCGGAGGCTGCCGCGTTCATCGACGAGGTCGGCCTCGCGCTCCTCTTCCCGAAGGCCGACGTCGTCCTGCCGTCGCTCTGGGAGCAGGTCAACGGGAGCCCCGACGAGAACTGGGCGATCCGCGACGCGGACGGGACGTTCGTGCGCTGGAGCGACGAGATGTCGTTTCTCTGGGGCGCGAAGGACGAGCTGCCCGCGCAGGGGCTCGCCTGCGTCGGCAAGCACCTCGCGCGCGTGGCGACGTGCGTCGCGCCGCGGCTCGTGCCCGTGCTCGTCGACGCGAATCGGGCCGAGCCGGAGGAGGACGAGGTCGCCGTGGCGGAGGCGGTGCGGTCGGCGGGGCCTCTGACGGGACCCGCGCTGCGCGAGGCGACCGGGCTCCCGAAGAAGGCGGTCGACAAGGCCGTGGCGTCGCTGCACCGCAAGCTCGTGCTGACGAACTCGCACCTCGTCGAGCAGGACGGCCCGTGGGGCGCTCTCGCGCACGAGCTCGTCGAGCGGAAGTGGCCGGGGCGCGGGCCGGGGCGCGACGAGGCGCGCCGGCGGCTCGCGCTGCACGTGCTGGCGCTCGCGGGCGAGGTGACCGCCGCCGACCTCGCGGGGCCGCTCGGGTGGCGTCGAGCCGAGGCGACGGCGCTCCTCGAGCAGGTCGCCGAGGGGCGGGACGCCGGCGGCTACACCATCTACGCTCCTGCGCAGTGACGATCGCCGAGCTCACCGAGGACCGCGTGGTCGAGGGCGTCTACGCCGTCCGGCTGAAGCGGAGGCTGCGGACGAAGTCGGGGACGCCGTACCTCGCGCTCGAGCTCGTCGACCCGACGGGGCGGATCGAGGCGCGCGTGTGGAAGGACGTCGAGCTGCTCGACGGGCGGTTCGCCGAGGGGGACGCGGTGCGCGTGCTCGGCCGGGTGGAGCGGTTCCGCGACCGGCTCCAGCTCGACGTGCGCTCGCTGGAGACGGCGGACGTCGACCCGGCGTCGCTCACCCCGGCGCTGCGCCGGGACGGCGAGGAGCTCGCCGGGTTCCTCGAGTTCCTCGTCGCGGAGGTCTCGCACCCGGGACTCGCGGCCACCGTGCGGGCCGTGCTGGCCGACCGCGACCTCGCCTCGTTCCCGGCGACGCAGGACGACCACCACTCGTACGCGGGCGGGCTGCTCGAGCACACGGTGGGCGTCGCGACGCTCTGCCGCGAGACGGCGCAGCTGCACCCGCGGCTGCGCACCGACCTCGTGCTCGCGGCGGCGCTCGTGCACGACGTCGGGCGGACGCTCGAGCTCGGCCGCGGGCCGGCGTTCACGCCGACCGACGAGGGGCGGCTGCTCGGGCACGTGCACCTCGGGCTGCGCCTGATCGAGGAGCGCGCGGAAGGCCTCGCGTCCGCGCAACTCGCAGAGCTCCTCCACTGCGTCGCCGTCCACCACGACGCCCGCGGCGCCCGCACGGCCGAGGCGGCGGTGCTCTACCACGCGAACCAGCTCGACGCGATCGCCGCCACACGACGGGTCGATTGACCCCGCTCCTCCTCGCGCTCGGCGCGAGCCTCGCGTGGGGCGTCGCGGACTTCGTGGGGCCGCTCCTGTCGCGGACGCTCGGCACGCTGCCGGTGCTCTTCTGGGCGCAGGTCGGCGGCGTCGCCGGGATCCTCCTCGTCGTCTCGGTGCGCGGCGAGGGGCCGCGCGGGTGGGCGGTGCTCTACGCGGCGGCGGCGTCGCTCGGCGGGATGCTCGGGCTCTTCGCCTACTACCGCGGCATGGTCACCGGGACGATGAGCGTCGTCGCGCCGATCGCCGGCGTCTCGGCGGTCATCCCGGTCGTCTTCGGGATCGCGACCGGGGACAGCCCCTCGGCGGCGCAGCTCGCCGGGATCGGCTGCGCGCTCGCCGGCGTCGCGCTCGCGTCGGTCGAGCACGCCGAGGGGCGGCGGCGCGTCGCGACGGGGGTCGGGCTCGCGCTCCTCGCGGCGTGCGGGTTCGGCTTCTACTTCCCGTGGATGCACGCCGCCGGCAAGGTCGACTTCTGGTGGGCCTCGGTCGTCTTCCGGTCGACGGCGCTGCTTCTGATGACGTTGGTGGTGGCGCAGGCGCGGCCGCCGCTTCGCCTGCGGCGGCGAGACCTGTGGATCGTGTTCGCGGTCGGGATCGGCGACACGCTCGGGAACGCGCTCTTCGCGGCGTCATCGGGGAAGGGGCTCGTGTCGCTGACCGCGGTGCTCGCGTCGCTCTATCCGGTGGTGACGGTGCTGCTCGCGGCGAGCCTCCTCCACGAGCGTGTCGCGCCGCTCCAGAGGGCCGGCTTCGTGCTCACGCTCGCCGGCGTCGTGTTGATCAGCGTCTAACCCGGAACCTGGTTGCCGCCGAAGGCGGAACCAGGAAGGCGGAACCTGGTTGCCGCCGAAGGCGGAACCAGGTTCCTGCTGTAACACTTGCGAGCCGATCCGCTCACAACCCTGGCGCGCGCGGCGGTGCGGACGCACGATGACGGGATGCGGCCGAGGCACCCCGGGATGTTCCACCTCTCGACGCGGTCGATCGCCGAGGAGCACATCTTCCGGGACGCGGCCGACTACGCCGCCGGGCTGACGATCGTCGCCGGCGTCGTCGCGCAAGGGCTCATGGTCTGCCACCTCCTGTGTTTGATGCCGACGCACTACCACGTCCTCGCCACGTTCCCGGGCGGCGCGCTCACGGATGCCGCACACAAGCTCAACCGTCGCTACGCCGTCCGCTTCAACCGCCGCTGGAACCGGCACGGGCGCGTCTTCGACGGTCCGTTCAGCGCGAAGGAGGTGGCGACGGAGGCGCACTTCCTCGAGGCGGTGCGCTACATCGCGAACAACCCGCCGGAGCCCGAGACGTGGCCGTACAGCAGCTACCCGGCCCTGCTCGGCCTGCGCCCGCCGTGGTCGTTCGTCGACCCGGCGCCGATCCTCGAAGCGTTCCCCGACCCGGCCGCGCTGCGGGCGTTCGTGAACGAGCGGCGGGCTGCGTAGCGTGTCGCAGGAAACCTGGTTCCGCTTCGCGGCAACCACGTTCCGCTGAACCTGGGGCGCCACGCCGGCAACCAGGTTGCCCGCCGCTTGACCCCGGGGGGAACCTGGTTACCGGCGCAGCCGGAACCAGGTTGCCCGCCGGACGGTCACACGTTGAAGCGGATGTTGAGGACGTCGCCGTCGCGGACGACGTACGTCTTCCCTTCGAGCCGCTGCTTGCCCTGCTTCGCCACCTCCGCGTGCGAGCCGAGCTCGACGAGGTCGCGCCAATCGACGACCTCGCAGCGGATGAAGCCACGCGCGATGTCGGAGTGGATCGCCTCCGCCGCGTCGAGGGCTGTCTCGCCGTTCCGGAGCGTCCACGCACGCGTCTCCTTCTCGCCGGCGGTGAAGAACGTGATCAGGTCGAGCGCCTCCGCAAGCCGCGCGGCGACCGAGTCGAGCGCCGACGCGCTGCCGCCGCGGAACTCGGCCGCCTCCTCGTCCGGAAGCTCGGCGAGCTCGGCCTCGAGCAGCAGGTCGATCCCGCCGGGGCCGTTCTCGATCGCGATCAGCGGCTTCGTCGTCAGCGGCTCGAGCTGCGGCGGCAGCTCGCCCGGATAGTCCGCGAGCACGCGGCCCGCGTCGACGTGCGCGAGGATCCGCTTCAGCTCGTCGACCTCCGCGCGCAGCTTCGGATCACCCGACTTCGCCTGCTTCTCGACCCGGTCGAGGCGCCGCTCGACGTGGTCGCGGTCGGCGACGAGCAGCTCGAGCCTGAAGTCCTCGAGGTCGTGCGCCTCCCGCACGACCACGAGCAGCGCGTCGACCTGGCGGAGCTCGCCGAACGCGGCGGAGCCGGGGATGTCCTGCACCCGGATCGTGGCCGGCGTCACCTTGCGCGCGTGCACGACCTCCGCGAGCCGGCCGAGGCGCTCGTCGGCGATCGGCGCCACGCCGACGTGCGTCTTCCCGTACTCGCCGCCCTCCGCCTTCGTCAGGGCGATGAAGAGCGACGTCTTCCCGCTGCCTGGCGGGCCGACGATGCCGACCTCGAGTGCCATCGGCCGTGAGGGTAGCTACGCCTCGGCGTCGCGCTTCTCGAGCTGCTTCTGCAGCGAGACGAGCGCGCGATGCTGCAGCGACTTGATCGCCCCTTCGGTCTTCCCGAGGATCGTCGCCGCCTCGGCGTTCGCGAAGTTGAAGACGAACTTCAGCGTCAGCACCTGCTGCTGCTCGGGCGAGAGCTCCTCGATCAGCTCGAGCATCGACTTGCGGCCGATCGACTCGAGCGCGCCCGCCTCCGCGGACGTCGACTCGTCGGGCTCCGGCTCCGGCACCTCCTCCTCCGGCTGCCAGCGCTTCGTCGCGCGGAAGTGGTCCATGGCGAGGTTGTGCGCGATCCGGAAGAGCCAGGCGGAGAACGGGGCCGACTGCCAGCGGAAGCGGCCGATCGACTCGAGCATCTTCACGAACGTCTGCGTCGTCAGGTCCTCGGCGTCGTGGCGGTTGCCGACGCTGACGTGGAGGTAGCTGTAGATCCGGTCGAAGTGGATCAGGTAGAGCTCCTCGAGCGCGTCGCGGTCGCCCTGCTGGGCCCGCTCGACGAGCACCCGCACGCGCTTCGCCTCGCTCTCCTTCCGCTGCGTCGCCGCCTCCGCCACCGGACCCTCCTCGTGCCCTTGCAGGAGGGCCGACTAACCCGCCTCAGGCTGCCGCGCCGAAGCCGACGCGGCTCTCGCGGGCGAACCGCTTGACGTAGACGATCTTGCGGACGGCGACGGTGTAGCGGCCGTCGTCGGCCTCGAAGCTCAGGCTGTCGTGGGCGCCGGCGAGGGCGCGCTCGATGTCCTCGACCGTCGACGCGGGCACGTAGACGTTCAGAACCTGGGTGCCCTCGAAGGCGATCTCGATCCGGGTGCGTTCAATCTCTGCCATCGGAGACGAACTCTGCCAGAACGCCGCCGGTCGCCTCCGGGTGGACGAACGCCACCTGGAGGCCGAACATCCCCTGCCGCGGCCGCTCGTCGATCAGCTGTACGCCCTCCGCCTTCAGCCGCTCGAGCTCGGCGGCGACGTCGGCGACCGCGAAGGCGACGTGGTGCATGCCGGGACCGCGCTTCGCGAGGAACTTTCCGACGGGCGTGTCGGGTCCGAGCGCCGAGAGCAGCTCGACCCGCGAGCCGCCCACGCGGAGCGACGCGGCCTCGACTCCCTGGTCCTCGACCCGCTCACGGTGCTCGAGCGTGGCGCCGAAGACCGCGGCCCACGTCGCGACCGCCTCGTCGAGCGACTCCACCGCGATGCCGATGTGGTGTACGCCTAGCGCCGCCACTCGCGCTCCAGGATCGCGTAGACGAGCTCGCTCTGCCACTCGCCCTTCACCCACTCGTTCTCGAGGAAGTGCGCCTCGCGGCGCATGCCGAGCTTCTCGAGCACACGCGCCGACGGCGTGTTGCGCGGCTCGGTGCGTCCGATCACCCGGTGGAAGCCGGCCGCGAACGCCCAGTCGAGCACGGCCGCCGCCGCCTCGGTCGCGTAGCCCTTGCCGCGGTGGCCGGCCGAGAAGACGAAGCCGATCTCGCCGGTCCGGTGCTCGGCGCTGACCCAGTGGAACGAGACGTCGCCGACGAGCGCGCCCGAGGCGCGGTCGGCGGCCGCGCAGCTCAGCCAGTCGTCCTCCGCGGCGAGCGCCGAGCCGGCCCGCTTGCGGTCGAAGTGGGCCCGCGCCTCCGCGCCGACCCGCGGCTCGTTGTAGAGCCAGCGCGCCGTCTCGGGATCGGCCTGGATCGCCGCGAACGCCTCCCAGTCGCGCTCTTCGAGCGGACGCAGGGTCAGACGCTCGGTCTCGAGCGGCCAGTCGGGGGACATGAAGGAGACGCTAGCCGCTCGGCTGCACGCCGAGCGCACGCACTACGCCGACCGCCTCCGAGGAGCGCGACTCGGGCTCCACGCCCGCGAACATCTCCTCGAGCTCCTCGCGGGTCAGCGTCTCCTTCTCGAGCAGCGCCGCCGCGACGCGGTCGAGGGCCGTGCGGTGCTTGGCGAGCAGGCGCTGCGCCTCGACGTAGGCCGAGTCGGTGATCCGCGCCTGCTCCTCGTCGCGCACGCGCTTCGTCTGCTCGGACAGGGCGTAGTTGTCGGCGCGAACGGTGCGCGAGGTGACGGACTCGCCCATCCCCCACTCGAAGATCATGGCGCGCGCGATCTGCGTCACCTTCTCGAGGTCGTTCGCCGCGCCGTTCGTGACGCGGCCGAACACGAGCTCCTCCGCCGCCCGCCCCGCGAGCGCGACGACCATCCAGTCGAGGAGCTCCTCCTTCGTCTGGAGGTAGCGCTCCTCCTCGGGCAGGTGCAGGACGTACCCGAGCGCGCTGCCGCGGGCGACGATCGTCGCCTTCTCCGGCTGGTTGCCGACGAGGTGCGAGACGAGCGCGTGCCCGCCCTCGTGGTAGGCGAGGATCCGCTTCTCCTTGTCCGTGACGACGCGCCGCTGCTGCAGGCCCGCGATCACCCGCTCGAGCGCGTAGTCGAAGTCGGCCATCATGATCGAGCGCCGCGCCTCGCGGCCCGCGGCGATCGCCGCCTCGTTGCAGATGTTCGCGAGGTCCGCGCCGGTGAGCCCGGAGGTCTGCCGCGCGACCGAGTCGAGGTCGACGTCGCCCGCGAGCGGCTTCCCGCGCGTGTGCACGCCGAGGATCGCACGGCGTCCCTTCAGGTCGGGCGGCTGGATCAGGATCTGACGGTCGAAGCGGCCGGGACGCAGGAGCGCGGGGTCGAGGTCCTGGAGGCGGTTCGAGGCGCCCATCACGACGACCTGGTCGCGCGGGCCGAACCCGTCCAGCTCGACGAGCAGCTGGTTCAGCGTCTGGTCCTGCTCGCGGTTGAACGAGTGGCCGCTGCGCGCCTGTCCGACCGCGTCGAGCTCGTCGATGAAGACGATCGCGGGCGCGTTCTTGCGCGCCTCGTCGAAGAGCTTCCGGATGCGTGCCGCGCCGAGCCCGGCGAACATCTCGACGAAGGCCGACGCGCTCGACGCGTAGAACCGCGCCCCCGACTCGTGGGCGACGGCCTTCGCCGCAAGCGTCTTGCCGGTCCCGGGCGGGCCGTGGAAGAGGATGCCCTTCGGCACGCGCGCGCCGAGCTGCTCGAAGCGCCGCGGGTCGCGGAGGAACTCGGCGATCTCCCGCAGCTCCTCCTTCGCCTCGTCGAGCCCGGCGACGTCGTCCCAGGTCACGGAGGAGGCCGAGCCGGGGGTGATCTCCGTCGGCTTGACCTTCGGCATGAGCTTGACCGTCTTCCAGAGCAGGTAGACGACCACGCACATGAGCAGGAAGAACATGACCGGGAGCCATGTCAACGCGAAATCGGACACGCCCTTTGCGACCCCCGCGGCGATCATCCCGTCTCCCATCGGCAGGTCCGGCCCGCGACTAAAGCGCCGCGACGACCTCGTCGACCGACGCGAACCGAACGCCTTCCTGCCGCCACGCGGACATGCACCGCATTGTGCGCTCGGTTTCCAGGCCGCGCGAGGCCTCCTCGACAAAGACCACCCGCCGGCCGCGGGCGAGGAGGCCGCGGATCGCGGCGTCGTCGCAGACGTCGGTGGCGACGCCGAAGACGATCACCTCCTCCGGGTCGAGCAGCTCGAGCAGGCGGCCGGCATTCGGGTTCGTGAAGACGTCGAAGCTCTTCTTCAGGAGCAGGAACTCCCGGCCGCGGAGGAACCGCTCGGGGACGTCCCCGAGCCCGAGCGGCACGGGATCCGCCTGCGCCGTCGCCGCGACCTTCGCGGCGCCGCGCGTGCCCCGCAGGCAGTGCGGCGGATACGTCGTCTCGAAGTCGGGGGTCTCGGAGATCTCGTCGTCGGTCAGCTCGTGGTCGTCGGCCGACGCGACGTGCGGGATCCCGGCGGCGCGCGCCGCGTCGACGAGCCGCGCCATCGCCGGCACCGCCGCCTCCGCATCGGGCACGGGCAGCCTGCCGTCCGCGTGGACGAAGTCGACCTGCGTGTCGACGTCCCAGAGGATGCGCTTCACGTGACGAGCTCGAGGCGCGGGTTCGGGCGGTAGCGGCGTCCGACCTTCGCCGACGGCTTGCCCTCGGTGAGGACGATGTCGGCCGTGTAGTCGTTCGAGCCGCGGATCAGCGACGAGCCGACGCCGTACGCGTCGACGGGGACGCCGGACGACTCGAACTCGCGGATCTTCTCGACGGTGAACCCGCCCGAGACGACGATCCGCACCTCCTCGTAGCCGGCGGCGTCGAGCGCCTCCCGCACCTTCCAGACGAGCCGCGGGTTCACGCCGGTCGGGCGGAAGTCGCCCATCTCCTCCCACAGCGAGCGGTCGACGAGCGACTCGGACGTGTCGAGGCGCACGCCCCAGAGGCGCGGCCCGAGCGCGGCGGCGACGTCGAGCGCGGTCTTCACCGAGTCGTTCTCGAAGTCCACGAGCACGGTCACGTTCATGTCCGCGGGCGCCCAGTCGGCGAAGTGCTTCGCCGCCGTGACCGTGTCGCCGCCGTACGACGCGATCAGCGCATGCGGCACGGTGCCGATGCCGATGCCGCCCCACCAGGAAGCCTGCTCGTCCGTCGTGACGCCGACCTCCGCGCCGACGATCTGCCCCGCCACCCACGCGGCGTAGCCGTCGCCCGTCTGCACGCGGTGGTGGTCGTGCCGTGCGGGCATGAAGATCACGGGCTTGCCGTTCGCCGCGCGCAGCACGTTGACGACGTTCGTCGTGATCAGGGTCCGGCGGGCGAGCGTGCCGAGATAGACGGTCTCGAGGTGGGCGAACGTCGTGTAGTCGCCCTCGATCGTCAGCACGGTCTCGTACGGCGAGATCGGGTCGCCGTCGTAGAGCGCGTGCACGGTCAGGTCGTCGTAGCCGTCGGCGCAGAGCTTGAGGATCGCGATCGCCTCGTCGATTCCGCCGAGGTACGCGTGCCGCTTCTGGAAGACCTGCATGAGCACGTGCGGCCGGCGGCCGTCCTGCAGCAGCACGCCGCGCGTGTGGTTGAAGTACGCGTCCGTGTACCAGCCGGTGCGCATCTTCTCGACCGGCAGGTCGAAGATGGAGGGGTCGAGCCGGCTACGCGTCGTCGCCACGTTCGAGCTCCAGGCACGCGGCGAGGGCCGCCTCGGCCACCTCGAGCTGCTCGGGCGTCGGTTCGCGCGTGCCGAGCCGGTGCTGGAGCTCGTGGCCCGGCCGTGCGAGCGCCCGCGAGAGCGGATGCGACGGGTGCCGCGTCATCCAGCCGAAGATCTCGGTCGACGCGACGAGCGCGCCGAACGCCGCGGCGGCCTTCGCGGCGGGCCGGAACCGGCGCGGTACGCGGTCGGCGGCGAGGTTCCCGGCGGCGGTCGTGAGGAGCATCGGGCCGACGAGGTGCGACCCACAGCGCTCGTGCTCCTTCGGGCGCGCCTTTCCGTGCTCGTACGTGCCGATGGAGACGTGCTCGGCGCCGTGGTACTCCGCGAGCTCGCCGCCGCGCAGGGCGAGCGCCGCCGGCGCGAGCGACAGGAGGGCGGTCGCGAGCTCGCGCGCCGCAGGGCGCAGGCTCGTGCGCCGGAGGCCGTTCAGGACGACCGCGCTGCCGAGCATCGAGACGAGCACGCGGGGCCGCTCGAGCGGCAGCCGCGCCTCGGGCAGCGCGCGCTTGACCTGCGGGAGCAGGGCGAGCGCCTCCGTGATCCGGGCCGGGCCGCGCAGCAACGGATTGCGCACGTCGGCGGCCCGCAACCGCTTCCGGCGGGCGACGACCTTCAGCTCGCCGTCGGCCGTGCGCACGGCGCACGCCCACGCGCGCGGCCCGTGCACGAGCACGCCGTTCGCGAGCGCCATCCCACCGAGCCGGACCGGGTCTCTCACCGGCGGGAATGTAGCCGGATCGCGGCCTGCAGCCGCGCCGCGGCCGGGCCGGGGCGCCCGTCGCCGACCGTACGGCCGTCGATCGCGACGACGGGCATCACCTCCCGGATCGACGACGTCGTGAACGCCTCGTCCGCCTCCTGCAGGTCGGCGAGGTCGAATGCCCCCTCGGTCGCCTGCTCGAGGCCGAGCACGAACGCGCGCGTGACGCCCGGCAACACGCCGGCGCCCGTCGTCGGCGTGAAGAGCTCGCCGTCGCGGCACCACCAGACGTTCGCGGTCGCCGTCTCGAGGACCACGCCGTCCGCCACGAGCAGGGCGTCGTCGGCGCCGCGCTCCTCGGCCAGCCGCCGCGCGGCGAACGCGGCGGCGTAGCTCGTCGACTTCACCCCTGCGAGCAGGGCCGGCGCGCCCAGGTCGACCGACCGGAGCGTGATCCCCTGCGCGCGCTGCTCCTCCAGCCCCTCGGGCAGGTCGGCGAGCGTGGCGATCGTGTCGTGGCTCGTCCGGTAGAGGCGGAGCACGCCGTCCGGCGGGCCGGCGCCGAGCACGAGCTCGACGAGCGGCGCGAGCTCGGCCGGCGGCGCGAGCGCGAGCGCGCCGACCGAGAAGCGGAAGCGGCTCGCATGCTCGTCGAGGAGAAAGGGCGTGCCGTCGTAGACGCGGATCGTCTCGAACGCGGCGGCACCGCGGAGGAGGGCCTCGTCGTCGGCGCGGAAGACGGGCCCGCCGGGATCGACGAGGCCCCGTCCCGCGACGGCCACGGCCCTGAGGGTCATACGGGGACGAGACCGCCGACGGCGGCGAGCAGCGGGCGGGCCTTGACCCACGACTCCTCGACCTCTGCCTCCGGGTCGGAGTCCCAGACGATGCCGCCGCCGACCCACAGGTGGAT
>Ga0070741_10016431_pt1 | contig 12340 bp, 12 predicted proteins | sample Coa_R1_4_FD_66440 | JGI IMG/M metagenome (GOLD analysis project Ga0070741, IMG submission 66440) | Surface soil microbial communities from Centralia Pennsylvania, which are recovering from an underground coalmine fire - Coalmine... | ecosystem: Environmental > Terrestrial > Soil > Unclassified ...
TCCACGTCCTTGCGGTCGAGAATCTCCTTGTAATTTCGCGTGGCCGGCACGTTGGGATTGTTGACCGCTTCCTGGGCTGCAGTGTGCCTGGAAGCGTAAAGGTCGCAGACCGCCACGCACTGCACGCCCGGAACGCGCAATGACGCTTGCAGCAGCTCGCATCCACGAACGCCGGTGCCGATTGAGGCGAAGCGAACGGTATCGCTTGGAGCGACCGGTCTTGGTGAAGCCCACAAGGGTTTCGGCTGTAGCAGGGTGACCCGGGTGGCCGCTCCCGCCGCAGCCACGCTGGTTCCCACGCGAATGAAGTCCCGACGTGTCCACGCGTTTCGATTCATGAGGTTCTCCTGGAAGAGCATTTGGCAGTTAGCGCTTGGCACTTGGCAACGATGCCAGTGCTCAGTGCTAAATGCCAACCTGTTTCCCGGCTCCGCGAGGTCGCAATTCCTTTGCGGCGGAGATTATCGCACACGACTGGGTTCTTCACCTGTGAATTTAAACGTTTATACTGGCCCGCTGAGCCTTAATGGTGAGCAGATATGAAATCCCGCCTTTGCCTGGCCTTGTCCTTCTCGATCGCAACCGCTCTTAGCATGGCGCAAACTGAAAAGCCAGCCGCGAATACCAAATTCCTCGAACTTGCGGACCAGTTCGTCAAGGAGTCGCTGGCGCTGTCGCCGGTGAATGCCTCCCAGGCGGGCTATCACAAGCATCTGGATGCAAGGACCGGCAAGACCGTCCTGCTTGATTCCCTACTTGACGATGTAAGCACCACCGCCATTGCTGCGCAGCTCAAGTTCTATCGCAACTGGAGAAACCGTTTTCGCACGGAGACTCCGCTCGCGTCGCTCAACCCGCAGGATGCCGCTGACTATCGTCTGATTGACGACCAGATCGCGCTCGGCCTGCTTGAACTCGAGCACATCCGGAACTACCGGCACAATCCCACAGTCTATGTCGAACTGCTGGGCAACGGGCTGTTTCTGCCGCTGACACAGGAGTACGCGCCGAAGGACCAGCGCGTGAGCGACGTGATCTCGCGGATCGCCCAGGTTCCCCGTTTTCTGGATCAGGCCAGGAGCCAGCTCCTGGATGCCGACCCGGTCTTCATTTCAACCGCCATCGGAGAGAACGAGGGGAACATTAACCTCGTGGACTCAACTGCCAACGAGATCCCGTCCGGCTCGCCGCTGAAAGCGAAATACGACCAGGTCGCCCCCGCCGCGAAAAAGGCGCTCACGGATTTCAACGACTGGATGAAGAACGAACTTGCCAAACGTCCTGCGAACGGCCGTACCTGGCGCCTCGGCAAGGAGTGGTACGCGCAGAAGTTCCGCTATGTGATGGAAGCCTCGATTGATCCCGCGCAGCTCCTGCGCGACGCCGAAGCGGAACTGGCGCACACTCGCGCCGAGATGCTGCAGCTGGCCCTTCCGCTCTATAAGCAGATGTTTCCTGGCCAGGACGACTACAGCAGCCTGCCCGCGCATGAGCGCGAGAACAAGGTCATAGTCGCAGTTCTGAACAAAATCAGCGACGAGCACCCCCAGCGCGATCAACTCATTGACGCGGTCAGGTCCGACCTCGCCGGAATCCTGCAGTTCATCCGCGACAAGAAGATCGTCGCGCTCAGCAGCCGCGAGAACCTGAAAGTCATTCCCACACCCGAGTTCATGCGCGGAATTTACTCCGTAGCCGGGTTTCATTCCGCGCCACCGCTGGAACCCGCGGCCGAAGCGGAATACTGGGTGACGCCGATTGATCCCAAGACGCCCGAGGCAAAAGCGGAGAGTAAACTTCGCGAATACAACAACTACACCCTCAAGTGGCTGACCATCCACGAAGCGCTGCCCGGACATTACGTGCAGGCTGAACACGCCAACGACGTCGAGCCGCCGGCCCGACGTCTGGTGCGGAACCTGTTTGCCAATGGCCCTTACGTGGAAGGCTGGGCCGAGTACATTGCCGACGTCATGACGCAGGAAGGTTATCTCGATTCCAGCCCCAAGTTCCGTCTGATGCGGCTCAAGGTCTGGCTGCGTGCCGTGTCAAACACCATTCTCGACATCCGCATGCAGACCATGAACATGAGCGATCACGAAGCGCTCGACCTGATGCTGAATGGGACCTTCCAGACCCAGGCTGAAGCCGACGGAAAACTTCTGCGGGCCAAACTGAGCTCCACGCAGTTGCCCACGTATTTCGTTGGCAGCCGCCAGTGGTGGGAGTTGCGCAGGAAGTATCAGACTGCAAAGGGCAGCGGCTTCACCCTTGAGGAGTTTCACAACCGCTCCCTCGATCAGGGGCCGTTGCCGATCGAGTACCTGGAGAAGATCATCCTGCGATAGACCATTTAACCCGAAGTCTCCGCCCGGGCGCGCTCGCGTTCCGGTTCTTCGCGAACGCTCAGCGGCACGCTGGCCCGAACCGTCGTCCCCTGCTGGTCGGAGGCTACCTCGAAGGTCCCGCCCAATTCGTGAATGCGCTCGCGCATGCCTGCCAGCCCAACCCCCAGCTTAGTTCCCTCGCCCTGAATTTGCCGGAGAATATGCTCGGGCATGCCTCTGCCGAAGTCGCGCACCTCGATGCTGATCTGCTCGGCGTCGGTTTCCACCTTGATCTCGGCGGCCGGAGCCCGCGAGTGCCGGTGAACATTGGTCAGGCTCTCCTGCAGCACGCGGAACAGCGCAATCTCCACTGCTTCAGAGAGGCGCGGCAAGTCTTCCGGCAATTCCAGCGATACCGGAATCCCGCTGCGCTGCGAGAACCCGCTGACGAACCAACTGGCCGCTGAGGCGAACCCCGCCTCGTCGAGCAAAGGCGGATGCAGCAGGTGCGACAGCGTCCGGGTCTCGGTGATGGCCTTTTCCAGGATCTCGCTGCACTCCGCCAGCAAAGCCGTGCTCCGTTCCGTGGCGGGAGCGTTGCTGAGCAACTCGATCGCGATCTTCAGACCGGCAAGGTACTGGCCCAGGCTGTCGTGCAGTTCGCGCGCAATGCGGCGCCGCTCCTGGTCCTGGATGCCCAACAGTCGGCCGCTCAGCTTGCGCAGAGCTTCTTCGGCATTCCGGCGCGCGGTGACATCCACTGCGATCACACCCACCTGAGTGAACTGGCCGCCGTCGCCCGGGATCGGGAAGTAGTTCACCAGCCAGTGGCGGACTTGTCCCGGCGTGGTGGGCAGTTCGGCGGAAATCTCCCGGTCGAGCAGCGGCACTCCTGTCCGCATTACCTCGCGCAGCACGACCTCGGTGCGCGCTCCGCGCGGGCCAAAGACTTCCGGCACCGACTTGCCCAGCAGGTCCTCGGGACGCAGCCCAGCCATGCGCGGCAGGACGTCGTTCACCCGGCTATAGCGAAGCTGGGAATCGAGTACGCCAAAGCCCACCGTCGAAGACGAAAAAAATGCGTTGACGATCTCCCGGCTCTGCCGCGCGATGTTCTCCGTTCGCTGGTATTGAGTGAAGGAGTAATTCAACAGAAACATCTGCGCCACCAGCAGTACCAGCGCCACCATAAACGACACCGCAATCCATTTCAGCGTACCGCCGTAGTTGGCGCGGGAGGCTTCCTGTCGCTCCAACAGCAAGGCGTCCTCCCCTTCCCGGAGTTGCTGCAAGCGCCTCTCGACCTGCTCCTGGATGTCCGCCGTTCGCCGCGCCATCTGCGCATCGGCCTCAATGTTGGCAGTGCCCTTCTGATGCGCCTGGATGAAGCCGGAAATCAGGTCCAGTTCATTCTGAATATCGGTCTGCAGGGCCTTCAGTTGCCCGCTGCGCTCCGGGTTGTCGGCAGTAAGACTCCGCAAACGCTCCAGGTCGGCGGATATACGCGCGCTATTGGAGCGGTAAACGTTCAGCGAAGTGCTGTCCCCGGTAAGCACAAACGCCTGGGCCGCATTCGCCGCCTGGAACACCTCGGCACCCAGGCTCTCCAGGACGGTCTCCACTTCACGGGTATGGACCACCAGGGCGTCGCTGGAAGACAACCTTTGCGTGGCCCGGAACAGCAGGACACTGCAGCCGATCAGCAGGATGACGGCAACGGCGAATGCCGTCCAGGCGATACCACGCAGGGAAAGAGTCATTGCAGAAGTACGTTTGCGGCCGCGGTCCTTGCCCTCACTATAATATCCTGCGCCGGAACCCGGCGCGGCAGCCCCGGGCTGTAAAATGGATTCAGGTGGGCAGTGCATCCCAACTCGTGCAGATTGAAATCGGGCCGCCGGTCCGCCAGCCGAAGCCCTTGTGGCTGCGGGCAAAGGCGCCGGTTGGCGAGAACTTCCACCAGCTCAAGAAGCTGGCCCGCGGGCTCGGCCTGCACACGGTTTGCGAGTCAGCGCAGTGTCCCAACATCGGCGAGTGCTGGAACCATGGCACCGCAACTTTCATGCTTCTGGGTGATATATGCACCCGCCGTTGCGGCTTCTGCGCAGTGCCCAAGGGCCGCCCCCAGCCTCTCGACCGGGATGAGCCGCGTCGCGTCGCAGAAGCCGTGGCCGCGCTCGGACTGAAGCACGCTGTTATTACCAGCGTAAACCGCGACGATGACAACCTCGGTGGCGCGCGCATCTTTGCTGAGACGATCCGCGAAATCCGGCGTCTGGCCCCCGGTTGCCGGGTAGAAGTTCTGATCCCCGACTTCCAGGGCCTGGACGAAGCCTTGCGCATCGTTCTCGATGCCCACCCCGACGTGCTGAACCACAATACCGAGTCCGTCCCGCGCCTGTATCGCGTCGTGAGGTCGGGCGCCCGCTATGAGCGGACCTTGCGTCTGCTCGAGCATGCCAAGAAGTTTTCTCCCGGAATGGTCACCAAATCCGGCCTGATGGTGGGCCTGGGCGAAACCATGACCGAACTGGTAGACGTCTTCCGCGACCTGGCCGAGCGGAGGGTAGATATTCTGACCGTGGGACAATACCTGCGCCCCTCGCGCGATCACCTGCCCATCGCGCGCTTCTACACGCCTGAAGAGTTCCAGTATTTGAAAGAAGAGGCCCTGCGTCTGGGATTCCGCCACGTGGAGTCCGGCCCCCTGGTGCGCTCCAGCTACCATGCGCACGAACAGGCGGACGGGGTCGAGGCCTGGCACGGTAGGTGGTCGCTCCCGGGCTTCCCGCAAACACCGGGTTCGTGATGTCAATATGTCATTTTGACATCACACGCGGATTTCAGCTTTGTCCTTACAGAAAGTCCCCATCCTGCGCATAACCCTTCCCTTCGCCAGCGCCGAATCGGTTTGTGGTAAAACTTTCTGTGGTTCTCACTTCTGCTCGCCCGATGAAGAACTCTGCCTCGGTGGAACTCCCGTGCTGAGGGCGGCCTTCATCTCCCTTTCCGAGAGCAGGATGCTGCGCCGGACGGCCGAGCAATCCGCCCTCGGCCTGCGCGTTTCCAGTCGCTTCGTGGCCGGCACCCAGGTGGAAGACGCGCTCCGCGTGGCGAAGCGTCTGAATTCGGCCGGCATGAGCGTCTCGATTGACAATCTCGGCGAGAACGTAACCACTGCTGAGGAGGCGGAACGCAGCGCCGGAATCTACCGGCAACTCCTCGCGGAGATTTCTTTGCGGACCCTAAACGCCAACATCAGTGTGAAGCTTACCCACATGGGTCTGGATGTCGATTCGCAGCTGGCGTTCAAGAACGTGAGCACGCTGGTGGCGCAGGCGGCTTCCTCGCGGCCCAGGAATTTCGTTCGCGTTGACATGGAAGGTTCTGCCTACACCGGCCGCACGCTCGAACTCGTGCATCGCTTGCACCAGAACCCGGAATTCAAGGGGTGTGTTGGGGCGGTCATACAAAGCTATCTGCACCGCTCGGAGGCGGACGTGAGAAAGCTGCTTGCGGCTGGAATCCGCATCCGCCTCTGCAAAGGGGCCTACAAGGAGCCCCCCGAAATCGCCTATCAGTCTAAGCGCGAGGTGGACGCAAACTACATCAAGCTGATGAAGATCCTGCTGAAGAGCGGGACCTATCACGGCCTGGCCACGCACGATGAGAGCCTGATCCGCGAGGCCCAGGCGTTCAGCATCCGTGAGAACATTCCGCGCGACGCTTTTGAATTTCAGATGCTGTACGGTATCCGCCGCGATCTGCAGGAGCGCCTGGTACGCGAGGGGTGGCGCATGCGCGTCTATGTCCCGTTCGGCACAGCGTGGTACCCGTATCTCATGCGGCGGCTCGCCGAGCGGCCGGCGAATGTGTGGTTCGTGGTGAAAAACCTATTGCGCGGATAAGCTCGGCGGCCCGCAGGAAGTCCGGGCACCCCCAACAACGAACCATCAGTGCGGAGGCCTCGGCACGTAGCGCCCGGGGCCGGTCTTGGGAGCTTCGGACTCAGTCGAGCCGGGCTCAGCTGGCGCAAGCGGCAGCCGGGAGGCGTCGTTCAGCAGCTGGCGTTCCTGCGGCGAAAACTGGCTGAAGCGGCCCGACTCGATCTCGCGCCGGCGCGCCTCCGGGGGCATCGCCCTCAAAGTCTGAATGGCATTGCGTACCGCCTGCCGCCGCTCAGGCGGAAGGCTGTTGAACTGCTGGCCGATCCCGCGAAATTCCTGCTTCTGCTGGGGCGTCAGGTGCTCCCACTTCTCCATGCGCTCAAGGACGACCTGCTGCCGGTCCGGCGGAAGACTGTTGAAGCGCTGCAGCCTCTGCTCTAGCCGCTGCTGGCGCTCAGGCGGAAGCCGGCGAAACGTAGGATCGTTTTCCAGGGCCTTCCTCTGCTGATCGAGTGGCATCTCCCGGTGCTGATTCAGCCACTGGCCGGAGTGGTGCCCCTGCGCGGGAGGCTGATACGGCCTGTACTCGCGAGCAGGTGGCTGAGGCACGTTCTGCGCCGGAGCCGCCGGTTGAGGACGGACCGCCTGAGGACGGGCTGGCTGAGGACGGACCGGCTGCGGCGGCGCCTCTCGATTCGGGCGAGGCGCGGGATGCTGCTCGTTGCGCCGGTTCTGGGCAAACACCGGTCCCGAGACCAGCATGAGCATCAGACCGCTGGCGATCCAGGCTCCGGCTTTTACTCTCGCCTTCACTTTGTCCCCGGAAAACCTCTGCTGCAACTCAGGAGACGCAATTGGGCGCGCCTCACTCGTTATTACTTACGGATTCGCGTTGACATCCTGCTGGACCTGCAAATCATCCAGCAGGCTTGACGCCGAATCCGGATCGGAATCGGACAGAAAATCGTGGTTCTTATCGAGGAGCTGCAAGTCGCTCACAGCGGTGCCCGGATCGGCATTGGCAACGATCGGCGGGGGCGTGGCGCTGTACCGCTTCTGCTCGAACGCGAAAATCGTGATACCAACTACCAGGACCACAGCCATCGAGATTGCCAGGGCAGGCTGCCGCAACCAGGCGTACCAGCTCTTGGGCGGTGTCGCGGCCGCCTCGCGCAATCGCGCCTGCAGCCGGACGTCAAAGTACGGGGAAGGCTCCGGCGCCTGCCATTCATCGAGCAAGGCCATCGTCTTGCGAAACTCGCCGAGCGTCGCAGCGCAAACAGCGCAGGAGCGCAGATGGTCATTGACCTCGGGCGCCGCGGGTGCCAGTCCGGCGGCCAGGTCCGGAAGCAGTTCGCGAATCTCATTGCACTTCATGTTCGTGTTCCTTCGCCAAAACTTGGGTGGGCCGGACATTGTTGCCCGGCGCCGGTTATACAAACTCTCTCAGCTCTGTCCGCAACGTCTCATACGCGCGAAACAGAAGCGACTTGGTGGCGGACTCACTCAGCTTCAGGACTTCCGCGATCTGGCGGTAGTCCATCTGCTGATACTTGTGCATCAGCACCGCCATCTTCTGCCGCTCGGGCAGCGCCTCAACCTTCTGCCGGATGGCTGCCAGCCGCTCGCGCCGCAGAATTTCTTCTTCCACCGTCGGCGCCTTGTCGGCCAGGTCCGGAGTCTGTCCGGTTTCCGCATCCGGCTCGTCCAGGTTAGTCAGGTTCTCTGGACGCTCGTGCCGCGTATCTCGCGCATAGTTTACGCCCAGATTGGTCGCGATCCGGTACAGCCAGGTGCTGAACTTTGCGCTCGGCTCATAGCTCGCCCGGGCGCGATACACGCGCAGGAAAACCTCCTGCGCCAGGTCTTCTGCAGCGGCGGCGTTGTGCGCCATCCGGTACATGAAGCTGATGATCGGACGGCGGTATTTCTGCACCAGGTAGTTGAAAGCGGAATCGTCGCCCGCCTTCACCCGGAGCATCATTTCCGCATCGGAGTTGGCTTCGGCCACAGCCCCCGATGGATGCACGCCCACTGCGAGCAATCCGTGATTTAAGGCCACGCTGCTCACATTAGTGTCAACCCGATTGCTGTCAGGAAGTTGCGCGGGATTGACCGCCGGGGCGGACTCGAATCCCTTTTGTTTTGAGGGACTTATGCCCTGAGTTTCCGGCTTGGATTTCTTCCACATCTAAGGCGCGAGAAGCGAGGCCTGCCCGGTTACGGGAAAAGATCTTCCTGGACTAAGGCGATTCTCCGAGCAGCCCGAACTAGGCTACCACGCGTAGAAAGAAGTTGGGAGTTTCTGGCCTCAGAGGTTTGCTGGGTGCGTCGTTGCTGGTTCTCAAGTTCTGGTTGCGGGCATAGGTTCAAACTTCCGCATTCCGAACAAAATGAAATTTCGGGATGATCGGGGTCAAACGAGCTTACAAACCTGTTTCCAGACAAGACGGCTTACGTTTCCCGGTCGGACCGGCTCTGGCCCCGCAGCTTGACCGAAGAGAAGCTTCAGACGGTTCAAGTGTGTGCAGATGATAAAATCAAGAGCAACTGGGGCGCTTAACTCAGCGGTAGAGTGCCATCTTCACACGGTGGAAGTCAGAGGTTCGAATCCTCTAGCGCCCACCACCTATTCCGAAATTTTCGGCGGCTTCAGCCCCAACTCCTTCATCACCATCTGCAGGTCCTTCCAGGCTTCCTTCTTCTGGCGCGGGTCGCGCAACAGAAATGCGGGATGATAGGTGACCGCCAGCCTGGTTCCGCGAAAATCGTACCAGCGGCCGCGCAGCTCAGACATCGGGGCGTTCACGGCCAGCAGGGTCTTGGCTGCCACCGAACCCAGGGCGACGATGGCCTTTGGCCGAACGACCTCGATTTGCCGGAACAGAAAGGGCGAGCAGGTTTCGCACTCGTCGCGCTCCGGCGTGCGATTGCCGGGCGGACGGCATTTGATGATGTTCGCAATGTAGACGTCTTCGCGGCGCAGGCCCATGGCCTTGATCATGTTGTTCAGGAGCTGTCCGGCCCGCCCAACGAAGGGCTCGCCCTGCTCGTCTTCATCCGCGCCCGGGGCTTCGCCGATGAACATCAGATCGGCCCGCGGATTCCCTACTCCGAATACGATCTGCTTGCGTCCCTGTTTATGCAGACGGCAGCGCGTGCAGTCGCCCAGGTCCTCACGGATCAGGCGCAGCGCAGTGACGGGATCCGGCGGGGCTGCTTCCATCAATGAAGCTGCGGCGCGGGCGCCCTCGCCCGCGAACTCCAGGCCAGCGGAGCCGCCTTGGCTCGGCCGGCGGTAGAAGTCGTAGATTCCCAGGTCGTTGTAGTAGCGGATGTGGCCGGCCAACGCGCGCCGGACGGCAGGGTCGTTGAGATTCGCCATGTGCTGGCGACGATCTTACTACTCGACGGCCGGAGGAAAACCGGCGTCACTCCGCAATTCGAAATCCGCCTCGCTTCCCAATCACAAGGCAACCGGGCGGCTGGCAGCCGGCAGTTTCTTCTTCAGTTGCACCGCGCAGTCCAGCACCCGTTGCGCCACTTCCCATTTAGTGGATTCGGGCACCTGGATGGTCTCTGCAGCGGTAAGGATGGTGACCGCGTTACGCTCCGAATCGAAACCGATTCCTTCGCGTGAGACGTCATTGAGCACAATCGCGTCAAGCGACTTCGAGGAGAGTTTCTGGCGTGCGTTCTCGACCGCGTTCTGGGTTTCGGCAGCAAACCCAATAACGGTCTGCGATGTCCTGCGCCGCGCCACTTCCGCCACGATGTCGGTGGTAGGCTCCAGATCGAGTGTCATGCGACCGGTGCGCTTGATCTTTTGATCGGCGGGATTGTGGACGGTGTAGTCAGCTACCGCTGCGGCTTTGATCACGATGGAGCTTTCCGGCAGGAGCCGCAGCACGGCATCCCGCATCTGGGCGGCTGATTCTACCCACGTGACTTCGGCTGCTGACGGGGGTTTCAGAGCAGTCGGGCCGCTGACCAGCAGCACGCGCGCTCCCCGCCGCAATGCCGCTTCCGCCAGGGCGTATCCCATGCGACCGCTGGAGCGGTTGCTCAGATAGCGCACGGGATCAATCTTCTCGCGGGTAGGCCCGCCGGTAATCAGCACGGTCTCGCCCGCGAGGTCCTGAGACGCGCCCAGTGCCTCGAGAGCCGCGGCGACGATTGCCTCGTTTTCCGCCAGTCTCCCCGGACCGGTCATCCCGCAGGCCAGATAGCCGCTCCCAGGATCAACGATCTTCACTCCCCGCTTGCGCAGGACTTCAACATTTTGCTGGGTCGCAGGATGCTCCCACATGTTTACGTTCATCGCGGGAGCGACAACCACCGGCGCGGTTGTTGCCAGATACAGGGTAGTCAGAAAGTCGTTGGCGATTCCCCGGGCGAACTTCGCCAGAACGCCGGCCGTGGCGGGCGCGACCACCAGCACATCAATGGACTGCGCGACTGCGATGTGTTCAATGGCGGAATCAATGTTTGGTTCTGCCCCCGCCTCCCCCGCAAACATGCTGGTGATGACCTTCTCTCCGGAAAGCGCCGCGAAGGTAAGAGGGCGAATGAACTCCTGGGCGGAGGCAGTCATGATGACCTGCACGCGGATGCCGCGGTCTTGCAGCAGCCGGACAATCTCCGCAGCTTTATAGGCGGCGATGCCGCCGCAGACTCCGAGGGCTGCTTTCATAGGAGAGCGATGAGCAATGAGCTGTGAACAGCGAGCAGACTCAGCGCGCACAGCTCACGGCTCAAAACTTAATTTTCCCCAATCGCCTTATCCAGCAATTCGCCTGCGACCTCGACAGCAGACGGCGCGGCTTCGGGGATCACCCACTTCACCTTCCCCGCCTTGATCTCATCCTGGGCGATGCGGCAGGGCTTGCGCGAATGCGTCTCGATCACCGGCGGCGCGCCGCTCTGCAGCTGGCGGGCGCGTCGCGCTGCCACGAGAATGTACCGGTAATTGCTGTCAAACCCGTCGATCAACTTCATTGGATTCTCCCCTGCTCACTTTCCGCCGCCAGCCGCACGTTCGCGGAACGACTGCAGGATCTGCTGCACCCGGTCGCGCATGTGATGGAGGCGGTAGCTCTCCGCTTTCGCGATCAAATTGGCGTCTGGTTGTCCGGCGCGCTTCTGCCGCTCTGCCAGCAGGATTGACTGGAGAGCTTCCACGGAATCAACCAGGCGGTCGTTCACCAGAATATAGTCGTATTTCCGGTAATTCTCAATCTCGCGCCCGGCCCCGTCCAGCCGTTTCCCAATGACCGGGCTGGCGTCCTGGCCGCGCAGGCGCAGGCGCCGTTCCAGTTCGCTGCGGTTGGGAGGCAAAATGAAAATGCTCACCGCTTCCGGCAGTTTCTCTTTGATCTGCGCTGCTCCCTGCACATCAATATCCAGCAGCAGATCGCTGCCCTCTGCCTGCGCTTTGCGCAGAAACCGCCGCGCCGTTCCGTAGTAGTTCCCAAAAACGTTGGCATGCTCAAGGAACTCGTCCTTCCGGATCATCTCCTCGAATTCTTCGCGCGTGATGAAGTAGTATTCGCGCCCATTCTGCTCGGCGCCGCGCGGCTTGCGCGTGGTGTAGGAGATCGAGAACTCCAGGCGCGGAATGGTCTCGCGCACTTTGTTCACCAGCGTGGATTTCCCGGACCCGGAAGGCGCGGAGATGATGAACACATTGGTCATTATTCGATATTCTGCACCTGTTCGCGTGCCTTCTCGATCTCCGATTTCATTGCCAGTCCCGCTTCGGTAATGCGCACCGCGTCTCCGCTCAGGCCGGAAGTCTTCGAGAGCAGCGTATTGGCCTCGCGATTCATCTCCTGCAGCAGGAAGTCCAGCTTCTTCCCTATCTCGCCGTTCGCGGCCAGCAGCCCCAGAAAGTGTTGCACGTGGTTTTCCAGACGCACGATCTCTTCCTGAATGTCGCTGCGGTCGGCAAGAAGCGCGGCTTCCGAAACAATGCGGTCCTGGTCCACGGAAGCGCCCAGCCACTCCTCCATGCGGGTCTTCAGCCGCTCTGCATAGTTCTTCAGCACCTCATCACGGTATTGGCGCACCTGGCCGCAGGCGGAGAGCAGGCGTTGCATCCGCAGGCGCAATTCGCGCTCCATGGCC
>Ga0070741_10016433_pt1 | contig 12340 bp, 10 predicted proteins | sample Coa_R1_4_FD_66440 | JGI IMG/M metagenome (GOLD analysis project Ga0070741, IMG submission 66440) | Surface soil microbial communities from Centralia Pennsylvania, which are recovering from an underground coalmine fire - Coalmine... | ecosystem: Environmental > Terrestrial > Soil > Unclassified ...
AACCCGTGCAAGATGGGCTGAGCGCTTTAGTGCGCCGCGCCTTGCCGGTGCGCCGTGCGTCTTCGCGACGCTGGCCGCCATGTGCCTGACACGCGCTGACGATGTCCAGTTGTCCCAGCCCGCTGCTGCTGCAGCTGTTCTCTGATTTCAGCCTGTTGCCGCTGCTGATCGAGCAGATCGTCAACGGTCTGCTGGTCGGCGCTTTCTACATCGTGCTTTCGCTCGGACTGTCGCTCATCTTCAGTCTGGGCGGCGTGGTCAACCTCGCGCACGGTGCGTTCTACGCCATCGGTGCCTATCTCGCCTACGAAGTGGAACGCCGCGTCGGCTTCTTCGGCGCGATGGTGGTCTCGCCGGTCGCCGTCGCGCTGATCGGCATCTTCCTCGAGCGCTTATTCCTGAGCCGTCTGTACGGCAAGGATCCCGCGCTCGGGCTGCTGTTCACCTTCGGCTTGGCGATGACGGCCGAGCAGACGCTGCGCATGATCTGGGGCACGACGGGATTGCCTTTCTCGATTCCCCAAGCGTTGCGCGGCCAGTGGATGGTGGGCGATTTCATCTACAGCTATTACCGCCTCACCATTCTGGCCGTGAGTGCAGCGAGCGTGCTTGGCTGCTGGCTGTTGCTCAACCGCACGCCGTTCGGGTTGGTGGTACGCGCCGGTGTGCGCGATCCGGAAATGGTGCGCGCACTTGGCATCAGCCTCACGCCGGCGCTCGCCGCCATCTTCGCGCTCGGTGTGGGGCTCGCTGCGCTCGCCGGTGTCATGTCCGCGCCGCTGGCCGGCGTGCAACCCGCCATGGGCAGCGAGATCCTCACCGCGACGTTCGTCGTCGTCGTGATCGGCGGGCTCGGCTCCTTCTGGGGCGTAGTACTCGCCGGCCTGCTGGTCGGCGTGGTACGCGGTATCACCGTGTTCGCATGTCCGCCCGGCGCCGAGGCGTCGATGTACCTGCTGATGGTGCTCGTCCTGCTGTTCCGCCCGCGCGGGCTGCTCGGCGAGCGCTTCGAAAAGTTCGAGTAGCGATGATTCCAGGCGCGCCGCGTCATCCGCTCGTGCTGCTCGCGCTCGGGCTGATCGTGCTGCCCTGGCTGGTGCTCGCGTTTGGCTATACGTTTGGCATCGCCACCGAGATCGCCATCTTCGCGCTGGTCGGTGTCGGCTACAACCTGCTGCTCGGCTACACCGGCTTGCTTTCCTTCGGCCACGGCTTGTTCTTCGGGCTGGCCGCCTATTGCGTCGTCCTCACCCAGCTGCATTGGTTTCCCGACAGCGTGCTGCTGCCGCTGTTCTCGGGCCTCGTATTCGCAGTCGCGCTCGGCCTGATCATCGGTTTTCTCGTGCTGCGCCGGCGCGGCGTTTACTTCTCGCTGCTCACGCTCGCCTTCACCGCGCTTACCTTCACGATCGTGTTCCGTTGGACTTCGTTCACCGGTGGCGAGAACGGTCTGTCCGGCATTCGCCGCTATCGCGTCGCCGGGTTGAATCTCGATGATCCGCGCGTGCTCTACTACGTCGTTGCCATCGTCGTGTTCATCGTCGCGTGGTTGATCTGGCGCGTGGTGCGCTCACCGCTTGGCTCGGTGCTCGTTGCCATCCGGGAGAACGAGCAGCGTGCGCGCTTCGCCGGTTATCCGGTACGGCAGTACAAGCTTGCCGCCTTCGTCATCTCGGCCGCCGTGGTCGGCCTCGGCGGCTGCTTAGCCGCGTACTTGAAGCTGTTCGTCTCGGCCGACACCGTACACCCCAACTTCTCCGGCGAGATCCTCGCCATGACGATCTTCGGTGGGATGGGCAGCTTCCTCGGTCCGGCGCTCGGTGCGCTGCTTTACCTGATGTTCCGCGAAGTCGTATCGGCTCACACCGCCGCCTGGCAGTTTTGGTTCGGTCTGATGTTCATGGCCTTCATTCTGTTCTCGCCGCTCGGCATCGTGGGACTGGGCGAGCGGCTGCTCGCGCCGTTGCGCAGAACTCGGGAGCAGGCCGCGGCGATGGCCGCGCGCGTGACACCGCCGGCCAACCAGGAAGTGCCGGCCTGTTTGCGTCGCCACGAGCCTGTACCCGGCGCCCTGCTCGAATGCCGCAACGTCACCAAGCGCTTCGGTGCGTTCACCGCCGTCGACGACGTCGACCTGACCATTCAAGACCGGCGCCTGCACGCGCTGATCGGGCCGAACGGGGCCGGCAAGACGAGCCTGTTCAATCTCATCTCCGGCATGTTCGCACCCGATGCCGGCGATATCCGCTTGGGCGGGCGATCGATCGCGGCGCTTGCGCCGGAAGACGTCATGGTGCGGGGCATATCGCGCTCGTTCCAGGTCACCAATTTGTTTCCGTCGCTCACTGTCTGGGAACATCTTCGACTGGGTGTGCAGGCCAGAGCCAAGCAGCGTATGCATCCGTTGCGTGCGGCGGCCAGCTTGCAGGCAGTCAACGTCGAAACGCGCGAGCTGGTGCGCTTCCTCGGTTTGGAAGGTGTCGAGCAGGTGGCCGTATCGGATCTCTCCTATGGCGGTCAGCGCCTGGTCGAGATCGGCGTTGCGCTCACCGCCCAGCCGCGCGTGCTGCTGCTCGACGAGCCGTTGGTCGGACTCGCCGCCGCCGAGCGCGAGCGCATCACGCAGCTCATTCGCGATCTCAGCCGGCATATGGCCGTGCTGCTGGTCGAGCACGACATCGATCGGGTATTCGCCATTGCCGACACCATTACCGTGATGAACGAAGGCAAGGTGCTGGTGGAGGGTGATGCGCAGACCGTGCGGGCGCATCCGGAGGTGCAGCGGGTCTATATCGGCAGCGGCGCGGTGCACGCCGCGGCGCGTGAGACGACGATCGCGCCTTCTGCAGCGCCGATCTTGACGGTATCCGGCATCGACACCTTCTACGGCAAGAGCCATATCTTGCATCAAGTATCGTTCGAGGTCGGCCGCGACGAAGTCGTCGCGCTGCTCGGGCGTAACGGCGCCGGCAAGTCATCAACGTTCAAGAGCATCATGGGCATCGCCGCCCCGCGCAACGGCAAGGTGGTGCTCGATGGCGAGGAAATTACGGGACTGTCCCCTGAGCAGGCGGCGCGCCGCGGTATCGGGCTGGTACCGCAAGGGCGTCGGTTGTTCTCCGGCCTCACTGTCGCAGAGAATCTGCGCCTGGGCGGCCTCTCGCGCAAGCGCGGCAGCGGCGTGCGCTGGGATGCGCAGCGCATCTACGGCCACTTCCCGCAGATTCGCACGAAGCTCGCCACACGCGCCGATCAGCTCTCGGGCGGCGAGCAGCAGATGGTCGCGATCGCCCGCGCCCTGGTGGGAAACGTGAAGCTGCTGCTGCTCGACGAGCCGTTCGAAGGCCTGAGCCCGGCGATGGTCGAAGAGGTGTACCGTTCAATCGAGCAGCTGCGCAGCGAGGTGTCGATTCTGATCATCGAGCATCATCTCGACATCGTGCTGTCGCTCGCCGATCGTGCGGTCGTGCTCGATCGCGGTCGCGTATCGCATATCGGCCCAGCCGGGCCGCTGCTCACGGATCTGGATTTCAGGCGCCGCGTCTTGTGGTTGTAGCTTGCGAGAACAGCGAATGAATGACCACCCAGGCACGAAGATGCACTCGCGCGGCTTTCGGCGTACCTAGCTAACTTAGGAGAAGCGCAATGGAATTGTCGATGAAGAGTAAGCGTGTGCTGATCACCGCCGGCGCCGGCGGCATCGGGCGGGTCATGGCACAGACCTTCGTGCAAGCGGGGGCGACAGTGCACATCTGCGACGTCGTGCCGGCAGCGATCGAGGACACCGTCAAGGCATTGGGCGTGACCGCCACGCAATGCGACGTATCGAACTTGAAGCAAGTCGATCAGTTGTTCGCCGACGCACGGAACAAGCTCGGCGGCCTCGACGTGCTGGTCAACAACGCCGGCATCGCCGGCCCGACCGGCCGCGTCGAAGAAATCGCGATCGAGGATTGGGAGCGCTGCATCGCCATCGACCTGAACGGCATGTTCTATTGCACGCGACTGGGCGTACCGATGATCAAGGCCGCGGGCGGCGGCAGCATCATCAACATGTCGTCCGCCGCCGGCCGGCTCGGCTTCCCGTATCGCACGCCTTATGCGGCAGCGAAATGGGGCGTGATCGGCTTCACCAAGAGCTTGTCGATGGAAGTGGGCACCGACAACATCCGCGTAAACGCCATCCAGCCCGGTGTAGTCGAAGGCGAGCGCATCGATCGGGTCATCGCGGCGAAGGCGCAGGCGACGGGCATCAGCTTCGAAGAGCAGAAGCGCATCGCGCTCGAGCGCGTGTCAATGCGGACGATGGTCAGCCCGCAAGACATCGCCAACATGGCGTTGTTCCTCGCAAGCGATGCCGGCCAACACATCACCGGCCAGGCGATCTCGGTCTGTGCGGGGGTGGAGATGCTGAGTTGACCGCGCGTTTCGTAAGACGCCGCACTAAGCCGTCAGTCTTCCTATCTCGTCCTAACCGACATTTATATAAGCAAGCGCAACCATGGAAAGAATCGGAATCGTAGGGTGCGGACTCATCGGCCGCGCATGGGCAACGGTGTTTGCGCGCGCCGGCCATGAGGTGGTCATGTACGACGCGGATCGCAGCGCATTGCCGAAAGCTGTCGGCCTGATCGAGCAAGGCCTCGAAGAGTTGAGCTCCTTCGGTCTGATCTCGGAGCCGGCGAAGCGCGTTACCGAACGGGTGCGCACCGTCGGCAGTCTCGCCGAGTGCGTGTGCGAGGTCGATTACGTGCAGGAGAACACCTCGGAACGCCTCGAGATCAAGCGCGAGGTCTACGCGCAGATGGATCGGGCGGCAAAGCCACATTGCATCCTCGCCAGCTCGACGTCGACGATCGAAACCTCGCGCTTTGCCGAGGGCTTAGCGGGCAAGCATCGTTGCCTCGTTGCGCATCCGGTCAATCCGCCGCATATCGTGCCCATCGTCGAGATTTCTCCGGCGCCGTTCACCGCGCCGGACGTCATTGCGCGCACGCGCACCCTGCAAGAAAAGGTTGGACAAGTGCCCATCCTCGTCAAGCGCGAAGTCGAAGGCTTCGTTCTCAATCGCCTGCAAGCCGCGCTGCTCAACGAAGCGTGGCGTCTGGTGAAAGAGGACTACGTTAGCGTCGAAGATCTCGACAAGACCATCCGCGACGGCTTAGGCCTGCGCTGGGCCTTGATGGGGCCGTTCGAGACGATCGATCTCAACGCACCCGGCGGCGTGTCGGACTACGCCGCGCGTTACGGCCCGAAGATGCAAGGCATGATGCAGGACGTTCGCTACGACCCCTGGGATGCGTCGCTCATTGCCAGGATCGAGGCGGAAAGGCGCAAAATGATGCCTCAGGAGAGACACGCCGAGCGCGAGGCGTGGCGCGATCGCCGGTTGATGGCGTTGGTCGCGCACAAGCGCAAGATGTCCGAGGACGAGTAGGCTCCGAAACAATATTCACCACAAAGACGCGAAGGCACGAAGAATAGAGCGATATGAGTACACAGATCACATTCAGTGGTCAGTGTTCTCTGTATGGGCCGCGGCCAGTGCCGCCGGTCTTCTTCGTGTCTTCCTGCCTTCGAGGTTAGTTGCCATTTCTTCGTGCCTTCGTGGTTAAACAGGCCTTAGCCGTATCGAGGAGAAGCAAAGATGTCAGCCAAGCAAAACAAAGTCATCATCACCTGCGCGGTGACGGGCGCGATCCACACGCCGACGATGTCGCCGTACTTGCCGATCACGCCCGACGAGATTGCCGAAGGCGCGATCGGTGCGGCGAAGGCCGGCGCCGCGATCGTGCACCTGCATGCGCGCATGCCGAAGGACGGGCGGCCCACGCAAGATCCCGAGGTGTTCAAGCAGTTCCTGCCCAAGATCAAATCCGCCTGCAACGTGGTCATCAACTTGACTACGGGCGGTGCGCCCACCATGTCTGTGGAAGAGCGCCTGCAGCCCGCGCTCAAGCTCAAGCCCGAAGTCGCTTCGCTCAACATGGGCTCGATGAACTTCGGTCTCTACGAGATGATTCCGCGCTACAAGGAGTGGAAGCACGACTGGGAGCTGCTCTATCTGGAAGGCTCGCACGATCGCATCTTCAAGAACACCTTCAAAGACATCGCCTACATCCTCGAATCCTGCAGCGAGAACAACACGCGCTTCGAGATCGAGTGCTATGACATTGGACATCTCTACACCGCCGCGCACTTCCTCGATCGCGGCCTGGTCAAGGCACCGCTGTTCATCCAGTCGGTATTCGGCATTCGCGGCGGTATCGGCCCGCATCCCGAAGATGTGCTGCACATGAAGCGCACGGCCGATCGCCTGTTCGGCGATCAGTACCTCTGGTCGGTGCTGGGCGCGGGCCGCAACCAAATGTACATCGCGACCATGTCGGCGGTGATGGGCGGCAACGTGCGCGTGGGTCTGGAGGACAGCTTGTGGCTGGGCAAAGGCCAGCTGGCGAAGACCAACGCCGATCAGGTCGCGAAGATTCGCCGTATCCTGGAAGAGCTTGGGCTCGAAATCGCGACACCGGACGATGCCCGAGAGCTGTTGAAGCTGAAGGGCGGCAGCAACGTGAACTTCTAACAGCTTTTACCCCAACGCCTTCCCATCATGCGTAGCTACAGGATAGCCGCCATCGGCGGCGACGGCATCGGCCCGGAAGTCATCGAGGCCGGTCTCGAAGTGCTCGATGCGCTCGCCGCGCGCGATGGCGACTTCGCGCTGCAAGTCGAGCGCTTCCCGTGGGGCAGCGATTACTACAAGCGCACCGGCCGCATGATGCCCGAGGACGGCCTCGATCTGTTGAAGCCGTTCGATGCCATCTATTTCGGCGCGGTGGGGGCGCAAGACGTTCCCGATCACGTCACGCTGTGGGGCTTGCGGTTGGCGATCTGCCAGGGCTTCGACCAGTACGCCAATGTGCGCCCCACGCGCGTGCTGCCCGGCATCGAGCCGCCGCTCAAACTCAAGAGCGACCGCGACATCGATTGGATCATCGTTCGCGAGAATAGCGAGGGCGAGTATTCGGGCCAGGGCGGTCGCACGCATCGCGGGTTGCCGGAGGAGATCGCAACCGAGGTGTCCGTCTTCACGCGCACCGGCGTCACCCGCATCATGCGCTTCGCCTTCGAGCTCGCGCGCAGCCAGCCGCGCAAACTGCTCACGCTCGTGACGAAGTCGAACGCGCAGCGTCACGGCATGGTGCTATGGGACGAGATCTTCTACGAAGTGGCGAAGGCGTATCCGGATGTCGCGACCGACAAGATGCTGGTCGATGCAGCGACGATGCGGATGGTGTTGATGCCGCAATCGCTCGGCGTCATGGTCGCGACCAACCTGCACGCCGACATTCTCTCCGATCTCGCCGCGGCGCTGTCGGGAAGCCTCGGCGTCGCACCCACCGCCAATCTCAATCCCGAGCGCAAGTTTCCGTCGATGTTCGAGCCCATCCACGGCTCGGCATTCGATATCACGGGCAAAGGTATAGCCAACCCCATCGGGACGTTTTGGAGCGCCGTGATGATGTTGGAGCATCTCGGCGAGCACGGCGCGGCCGCGAAGCTGATGGGAGCGATCGAGCAAGTCACGCACGATCGCATCTTTACCCCCGATCTGGGCGGCAACGCCCGCACGCAAGATGTCACGCGGGCGGTGATCGAGACGATCGGTCGGGCGACGCATCGTTAGCCTGGCGGGCTAACCCTCACACCGTTTCGCTCTTGCCGACCTTTACTTCCGCTGAAGGCGGCTTGACCTCCACGGTGGTGTCGACGTAGAGCTTCTGCACCAGCACCATCACCACCACCATCAGCGGCGTGGCGAACAGAATGCCCAGCACGCCGAAAAGCAGACCGAAAATCACCACACCGAGCAATCCCAGAGCCGGCGGCAAGGCGACCGCCCACTTCTGCACGATCGGCATCAGCACGTTGCCTTCGATCTGCTGAACGACAAGATAGAACAGCACGACGTAGAGCGGGGTCCAGCCGCCCTGCGTGAAGCCGACCAGCACGGCCGGCACGGCACTCAGAATCGGACCGATGAACGGTATGAATTCGAGCAAGCCGGCGATCAGGCCCAGCGAGAGTGCGAGCGGAATACCGAGCAGCGATAGGCCCACTCCGGTGATCACGCCGATCGTCAGCATGGCGATCAGCTGTCCGAGCAGCCACTTCTTCAGCGCATGCCCGCTCGCAGCCATCGCGAGAGCCGTGCGTTCGCGCGCGGCCACCGGCACGAGGTGTAGGATGCCGCGCCGGTAGAGATCCGGTTCGACGGCCAGGTACAGGCCAAGAAACAAAATCAGGACCGTGTTCGCCAGCGCACCGAATGTCGCGCTGGCAAAACGAGCAATACCGGACACCGCGCCGCGCATGCCCTCCGCGCCCTGCCTGGCAAGATTGACGATGCCCGCGCCAATGGGCGAGCGTTCCAACCACTGCCGCGCATTGTCCAGCGCATCGGGCAGAACTTGCGTCAGCTGCTGGAGCTGCGTGGCAATCTGACCGCCGACGGTCCATCCAGCAATGACCAACGCGGCCGCGACAAGCACGACGACGACGGTCAGCGCGAGCCTGCTCGACAGCCCAGTGCGTTGCGCAAGCGGATCGGACAGCGCGCGCAGTGCGCTCGCGAGCAATACGCCGCCGAACAGGAGAATCAGGACGTCGGCCAACGCCCACGCGAGGACCGCCAGCGCCACGATCGCCACGGCGATCAGCACGCGATAGGTGTAGGACGCCAAAGCATCCCGCGTCGAGTCCAATTCCCGGCGCACACGACCCCCAAATGCGATCTAACGGTTGCAGACCCTACACGCGCCAGCGCAAGTCGTTCCCGACTCGATGAACTTCCACCGGGAAGGGCCGAGCGGGACTTTCGAGGGGAGCAGGTTTCGGAGCGTGTAGGAGATGCGGTTCACAACGTCCCGAACCGGCCGCTGTTGAAGTCCGCGATCGCTTCGGCGATCTGCGCCTGGCTGTTCATGACGAAGGGACCGTAGCCGACCACCGGTTCGTCGATCGGCTCACCGGCGAGCACGAGTACGACGCTGTCGTTATTGGCTTCGATCGTGGCATCGCGTCCCGCGCGGTCCAGCACCACCATTTGCCCCTCGCGCACGATGGCATCGCCGTTCACCATCAACGTGCCATGCAAGACGACCAGGATTGCGTTCCATCCCTCGTGCAAGGGCAACTGCATCGAACGGCCAGCGGTCAACCGCAGATCCCAGACGTCCATCGGCGTGAACGTTCGAGCAGGGCCGTGATGACCGTCGAACGCGCCGGCGATCACCCGCAGTCTCCCCGCCCCGTCTGCAATCGGCACCGCGGGAATATCGCGATCGAGAATGGCTTGATAGCCGGGAGGCGTCATCTTGTCTTTCGCCGGCAAGTTGACCCACAACTGCACCATCTCCAATGTGCCGCCGGCGCGCGTGAACGACTCGGAGTGGAACTCTTCGTGGAGAATTCCGGCAGCTGCCGTCATCCACTGCACATCGCCCGGTCCGATCAGGCCGCCCCGCCCCGTGGAGTCGCGATGCGCAACCTCGCCCTGGTAGACGATGGTGACGGTCTCGAATCCGCGATGCGGGTGCTGCCCCACGCCGCGCGAGCGCTGCGCGGGACCGAATTCGGCAGGGCCCGCGTAGTCGAGAAGCAAGAACGGGCTGAAGCGCCGTGCATCATCGTTGTAGGAGAACAGTGAGCGCACGGGAAAGCCATCGCCGACCCAATGCGGCCGCGGGGCATCGTGTACAGCGAGTATGTCTTTCATTACGCGCAGCGCCTCATCGCTTATCGACACTATATGCGCCGGGGCCGAACGCCAACACCATCAGCATGCCGCCCATGATGGCGACGTTCTTCATGAACTGAATCTGTTGCATCTGCACTTGCGCCGCATCGATGCCCCAGAACTGATGGAAGACCAACGTCACCGGGATGAGCCACAGAAAGAACACGAGCGCCACCCACCGCGTCTTGTAGCCGACGATCAGCAGCAGACCGCCGCCCAGCTCGATCACGATGGTGAGCACGAGCAGTACCGGGACGATCGGCAAACCTTTCGACGCCATGTAAGCGGCGGTGCCCGAAAACCCGCCGATCTTGCCGAAACCGGAGACGACGAAGATCACAGCGAGCAGGATGCGCCCGATCAGGGCAGCGGTGTTGGTGAGTTGTGGAGACATGAGCGTTTCCTTCTGATCAGCATCGGCCATGGACTACCAGAGCGTCTAGTCTCGCCTGCCGGCTACGTTCCGTTGTCACCTCAAACCGGCGGCGCAAGTTCAGCGAGCACGGTAGGAATGAGCTCGCTCACGGTCGGATGAATTCGCACCGTGTGCTGAACCGCGTCGATCGGAGTGCGGGCATAGATCGCATCGACCAGCGAATGCACGACTTCATCGCCGCCTGGGCCCAGAATCGCGGCACCGAGCACCCGCCGGCTGTCTAACTCGACGACGATTTTCATGAAGCCCTGCGTCTCGCCTTTCTCGACGGCACGCGCTACGCGTGTCATCGGCCGCTTCGCGGTGAGCACCTTAAGGCCGCCGCGCTCCGCCTCGCTTTGCGTCATCCCGACGCGCCCCAGCGGCGGATCGATGAACAACGCATAGATCGGAACGCGGTCGCTCACCTTACGGTGGGTGCCGCGCAAGAGGTTGTCGGCGACGATCTCGTAATCGTTGTACGCGGTGTGCGTGAACGCGCCGCGGCCGTTGCAGTCGCCCAAGGCGTAAACGCCTTCGGCAGTGGTGCGAAGCGTATCGTCCACCCGGATGTAGCCCCGCTCGTCGACGGCAATGCCGGCCTGCTCGAGGCCCAGATCGTCGGTGTTGGGAACGCGCCCAACGGCGAGCAACAGATGAGTACCGATGACGCGGGGCGTACCGTGCGCGCAATCCAGCTTGACCGCGATGCCGGCTCCATTGTCTCGCGCGACTTCCACGCACTTGGCGTTGAGCCGGATATCGATGCCCTCTGCCTCCAGAATCCCTTGCACGGCGTCGCACACGTCGGGGTCTTCGCGTCCGATCAACCGTGGCTGCATCTCGACGATCGTGACGCGACTGCCGAAGCGGCGAAACATCTGGCCGAACTCCAACCCGATATAGCTGCCGCCGATCACGATCAGATGCTCGGGAAGCTCGTCGACTGCCATCATGTCGATGTTGGTCAGAAACGGAACTTCGTTCAAGCCTGGCATTTCGGGGACCAAGGGCCGCCCGCCGACATCGATGAAGACACGCTCGGCGGTCAGCCTATCGGCGCCGACCTCAACGGTGCGCGCTGCAGTGAATCGCGCTTGCCCCTGGTAGACGGTGGCGCGTTCGAGCGCGCGCATCCAATGCTCCACGCCCTGCCGTGAGCGCGTCACGATGGCGTCCTTGCGTGCCTTGACCTGGCGCATGTCGACGCGTACCGGTCCGGCGTCCACGCCGTAGTCGGCCGCGCGCCGCGCGAGGTGCGCGGCGTATGCGCTGGCGACCATCGCCTTGGTCGGCGTGCAGCCGTTGTTGACACAGGTCCCACCGAAGGCACCCCGCTCGATTATCGCCACGCGCCGTCCTGCTGCGCTCAGGCGCGCCGCGAGCGGCGGCCCGGCCTGGCCGGTGCCAATGATGAGGTCCTCATAAGCAACAGCGCACATGCTCGGTCCTCCTTCGTCGTCGCACACCCCCGCAGGCCGCTTCGATAGTTGGGCCGAGTTCGAGTGTACGACTTCGCACTCTGTCGCGCTCGACGCGGCTCCTGCCGGTGCAGCCCTCTCGAGAAGCCCCGGACGCTTGAAGCGGCAGGGGCCGGGCCGCATCTTTACGACACGCCTTTGGAGATCTCATGCCTGTCCCCGCTCGACCCCGCTTTCAATTGATCGAATCCCCGCGCAGTTCGGATCCGCAAGAGGCGCCTCGACAAAGCGCGCCCGCCGATGATCTCGAGCTGCTGGATGCTTACTCGCGCGCGGTGGTGAGCGTCGCCGACCGCGTGGGCCCGGCGGTCGTCAAGATCGACGTCAAGCGGCGTGTCAACGTGCGCGGCACCCAGCGAGAGATCGCGGGCAGCGGCTCCGGGTTCTTGTTTACCCCCGACGGGCTCATCCTCACCAACAGCCACGTCGCTGGCGGCGCGAGCAAGATCAGCGTCTATCTTCCCGATGGCCAGGCCTTCGATGCCGACCTCGTCGGCGATGATCCGCACACGGATCTGGCGGTCGTGCGCATCTCCGGCTCTCGCCTGCCGACCGCCACCCTCGGGCGCTCGCGCGATATCCGCGTGGGCCAGCTCGCGATCGCAATCGGCAATCCGTTCGGCTTCGAATGCACGGTCACGGCCG
>Ga0070741_10016434_pt1 | contig 12339 bp, 12 predicted proteins | sample Coa_R1_4_FD_66440 | JGI IMG/M metagenome (GOLD analysis project Ga0070741, IMG submission 66440) | Surface soil microbial communities from Centralia Pennsylvania, which are recovering from an underground coalmine fire - Coalmine... | ecosystem: Environmental > Terrestrial > Soil > Unclassified ...
AAAAATCCCGAACGGCTTGCGCATACCTGGAACGACAAAAGATTCAGCCATGATTCCTCGCTTGTTGGGCGCAATAGATCATCATGACGCCTAATCGCCCAGTAATTTGATCGAATCAATTCCTGGCACCGGACCAATGCCGGTTTCCGGCAATCCGATGAGCTCCATCACCGATTTGAACCGTTCGTTACACTGTGGATCGTACGGTTCGCGCAAAATCCGGATGCGCTCGCTGTACGTTTTCTTGATCGTGGCATCCACCGTACTGCGTGCATCCCAGAAGACCTGATCCTCGAGGACCTGGGGCAACTCGGAAGCATCCAGCCATGCCGATTTGTAAACAACGATACCGGCACGGTTGACCAAGAACACCGGATTGTTGAAGCGTGGATCCACGTAGCACTGCTGGATCCTTCCGTCGAGCGTGTCGAGTACGAGTGGAAAGGTGATGCGTTCGAGGGCGTTTAGCTTTCTCGCGTTCGCCCGTTTGTCATCCATCGATGTGTGCGGGCCGATGTTCTTTCCTGGATGCGACTCGCGCGTGTATACGTACGCAAACTCGACAGCGTCGTGGTACCGCGCGTAGAGCGAAAGCAGATTCGGTGTCGCAGTGCCGATGTTAGTGACGCAGGGCGGACAGGTCAGGCTTCCGAACACGATCAACACGGATTTCCGATCGCGATGCATGGATAGCCGGAATTCACCGCCATCCACCAGTTCCGCCGTAAAATCCGGCGCAACCGACCCCAATGGAACCTTGGTTTGCAGGCTCTTAATCAGTGCAGGCCATCGTTCGCTTAAGGCACCAGCGGGAGGATCGGTCTGCCATGCTTCCTTCCACGACTCTGGCGTCGCGGTGTTATAAGCCTCAATCTCCTGCCGGCGTGATGTTTCGCTCACAGTCGTCTCTCGTGATGAAGTAAGTGCAACTGATTTACATGTTCAATGCGGCAGACCACGTGCCCTCCGCCGCGATGTTCGGAATGGGACGCCGCTTGCGCGGGGCGAGCTCGCGCTCTCGAAGGCGGTCGGTGGGCAAGGTGAGGTGATCCGTGCGATGCCCTACCGCGACGGCGGTTAATGGAACGAAGCCCTCGGGTATGCCCAGGGTCTCGACTGCCTTGCCAGCATCGAAGCCCGCCATCTGATGGAGCCACAAGCCGAGCGCGGTCCCCTGCAAGACGAGAAAAGCGACGGACTGGCCAGTGTCGTATTCGGCGTGCGGATTGAGACGGCCATCATCAAACGTCAATCTGGCAGCTACGATCGCGAGAACCCCTGCATTCTCCGCCCAGATTACATTTGATTCTTTCAACGTCGCACGTATGCGGTCGAAACCCGCGCTGCCACGGCGGCCGTACACGTAACGCCATGGCTGCGCGTTGTTGGATGAAGGTGCCCAACGCGCTGCTTCGAGCATGATGTGGACATCGCTGTCGAGCACGGGTGTGTTGGCATCAAACGCGCGCGGACTCCAGCGGTTCTGGATGAGGTCCAGAATCGGATGGTCTGCCGCGGCGGCTTTGTGCGCATTTTCTGGTGACATTTGCTCCCCTACTCGTTGTTGCGCGGAACGACCGCAAAGCGTGCGCCGGGCTCTCGAATGACCTGCTCGCGCAGCCCGGTTTCCCAATCGATGTACTCCTGCATCTCGGGTTTGCCACGGCCGAAAATCGACGACGGGGTATGCCAGACGTCAATCGGCTCGTCGCGCGCACGCTCGAATCCGCCGACGGTCGAATAACCTGCAGCAAGCCAAGCGGCAGTACCACCATCAAGGGTGCGGACGCGTCCGGCGAACGAGGTCACCAAATCAAGGGCAGCGATGGTCGCGAGAACGCCATCGGGCGAAGTAAGGACAATCTCGCGGCTCTGCGCATTTGCAACATGGGACGCCAGATGGCGGCGCAAGACGAACCAAGCGCCGGGAATGTGCGCCTCGGCAAACTCGTTGCTGTTAGCAAGATCTAAAAGCTCGACGTCGCCTCGTGCGAGTGCGTTGCGAAGGGCTTCCGCGCACATCGTCCTGACGCGGATATCCTTCAGATCGATCAGGCACGGTACGACCTCGCCGCCGGTCTCGGTCAGGTCTTGGCCGGAGGTGCCCTCGAGCAGGTACACCTCGAGTGTTGCAAGCTGCGCGAGCCACGATGCAGTCATGGGCGCCCTCACGCCATCGGAGTCGTAAACAACGCATCGTGCCCGCAAAGTGCCAGCGTATGAGTCGGTAGCCTGAACGAGCTGACCACCGGGCGCAAATCGCGCACCCGGAAGATGGCCTTGCTGGTATTCCTCTATAGTGCGCACGTCAAAAAGATACGTCGTACGGCTAGGATCAGCCCGCATCGCGTTCAGATCACGCATACCGATCGTCTTGACATTGGCGCATTGCGCGACGTGCCGCGCCCGCTCCTGCGCGCGGTGGCGCGCGGCCTCGTCTGGCACGCCGACAATATTGCCGGCGCCGCGGGCAACGTCATAACCAGCGAGCTGCCAACCCATCGTACCGTTGCGCAGCGCGTATACCGGGTTTTCAATACCAGCGGTAATCAATGATTGCGCGCCGAGGATGCTTCGCGTGCGACCGGCGCAGTTGACGACTATCGTCGTGGACAGTGACTTCACCGCCGCCTCGATGCGATACACAAGCTCGCCACCCGGACAATTCGCAGCGCCCGGGATGCTCATACGCTGGAATTCGTTAAAGGGGCGGCTATCTAGAATCACCACGTCCCCATTCCGCGCGATCAACCTTTCGAGCTCTTCGGGACCGATACTGGGAGTGTGACAGGCATGTTCCACGAGCTCACCGAACGCCTTGCTCGGGACGTAGATGCCCTTAAACGTTCGATGTCCTATCTGCGACCAACTCGTCGAACCGCCTGCGAGCACATGCACGTTGTCGTAACCGTGGTCCAGCAAAATGTGCGCTGCGTCCCGCGCGAGTCGCGTATCCTGATCGCACACAACGATGCGCGTTGTGCGCCGCGGTACGAGCTGCGGCACGCGCAATTCCAGGCGCGATAGGGGTGCACACGCGGCAAATAAAAGATGACCGCGCGCGAAATCCCATTCCTCGCGAACGTCAATGACCGCAAGCTCGGCCTCGTCCTCGAGCATTCGCTCGAGATCGGCCGGAGATATTGTCTGAGCTGCTGTCATCGGCCTGCTCCGGCGGCGGTGGTTCTACGATTGGCGCCGCCACATCGGCGACGCCTCTTCATCGGTCGGCATGCCACCGCCGGGGCGATGCGTCTACCGCACGTTTGTGCGAAAATCGCACCATGGCAAATACCAGCGCCGCGAATCCGACTACCACAGCGGAAGATCAACGACCGTTCGTGCGAGCGCTGGCCCGAGGTCTCGACGTCATCGTTGCGCTCGGGAATGTCAACGAGGGCATGACGCTGAGCGAAGTTGCGGCTGCAGTAGCTCTGGACCGCGCGACTGCGCGACGCCTTCTGTTTACATTGTGCGAGCTCCGTTACGTCAGAGTTCGCGACAAGCGTTTCTCGCTCTCGCCCCGTGTGCTGCGATTGGGATACGGCTATCTCTCCTCGCAGCCCGCTTACGAGCTTGCTCAGCCGCTCCTTCAGGATCTGGCTGATCGCACCGGAGAGAGCTGCTCCATCGGCGTCCTCGACGAAGATGAAGTCGTCTACGTTGCACGTGCGCAAAGCCCGCAACGCGTGTTCACGATTCACGTCAATGTCGGCAGTCGCTTCCCGGCGTACTGCACGTCCATGGGTCGCGTGCTTCTCGCCGGCCTGGAGATCTCCGCAGTCGATCAGTACCTGGCGCACGCCGAGCTGCGCAAGCGCACACGCACGACGGTCACCGACCCTCGAAAGCTGCGCCGGATCATCGAGGACGTTCGCACGCAGAAGTACTCGGTGAGCGATCAAGAGATGGAAGAAGGCATTCGCTCGGTTGCCGTTCCGCTCGTTGATCGCAACAATGCGACGATCGCCGCAATGAATGTCAGCGTGCAAGCGGGCCGCTTTGAAATCAGCGAAATCACTAAAAGATTGCTGCCGCTCCTGCGCGCTGCGGCAACGGACATTCAAACTGCGCTGCGCTCGCGTTAGAGGATTCATTGCAGCACCAGCGCAGTCAGGACGAAAGCGGCGAGAAATGCGGTTCCGCAACCATTAGAACGACGAGTTGCCAGCCGGGCGTCGACAGATCTTCGAATGAGGTCTTGACGCCCAACGCGCCAATCGCAATGACCAGGCAAGCACGCGAAATATCGGCGAGCCACTTGCCCATCGAATGTGGGATGCCGAGACAAACGCCGCTGCGAGCGCAATGGTGATGGCCGCGAGAATGCCGACAATATGTCCTCGCGCGCTACCGATGTATGCAGCTGCCGCCATGTACGACGTGGTCTCATGATTCGTGAGACATGGCGATCAGGCCCTGAACATCCTCCACCCGAGCATGGCTGAGCGACACCGAGTGTGAGCCGAGGACAAAGGGACGCAGTGCGCCGAGTAGTGCAACCTTGTAGTCGTCGGACTCAAGCCACTTCTGAATGCTCTCTGCATCGTCCCAGAACGTGATCGTGTACATGCTCTCCGGGTCGTTCAAGTCCTGCGTGACGAGGCGGGCACGCAGCCCGGGCGTGGATTTGGCAGTAAGGCGGAGATAGATTTCCTCGACCGCCGGCCACGCGCGTGGATCGATGCGTCCCCAGAAGATGCGCACGATCATGTGCTTTCCCTTTGCTCTCGTCTTGTCCTGGTCAGCAGTGCAATGCAATCGCTGAAGTGGCGTCGCGGATTTAGCCTGCACAAACGGCCGGCGCACGTTCCACAGCCGCCGAGCGCATGCGAGCAAACTGAACCACCTGTCGTCCGACCGTTTCGAGCTGGAGCTTGGACGAGAGATCAACGCATTCGCCCTGCTCATCGAATATCTTGGTCGATGTATTGAGTGCTGCGCCGAGCGGCGTGGGCCAGCCGCGCAGCGCATGTACGATGGAACGTAAGGCTCCCAGCGTCTGCACCGCCGCCTGCCAGCCGCCTGCGCAGGCGATCACGCCAACAGCAATTCCGTCGAAGTAGGTACGCTCGTCGGTGCGCAAGTCTTCGGCGTAGTCGAGCGCGTTCTTGACGAGTCCCGAAATGGAGCCGTGGTACGCCGGGGATGCGACGATGAGGCCGCTGCAGCGGCGAAAGAGATCCACCATACGCTTCCCTTCGGGTGTGCGCTGCGCTTCGCCAGGCGTGTACATCGGCAGCACCAGTTCGGGCCCGGCGATCACGGCTGTTCTTGCCCCCTCTGCGGCGGCCGACTTCAGAGCGATGCCCAATGCGCGCTCCGTCGATGAGTTGTGCCGAGGCGTGCCTCCCAACCCGACAATCAAAGGCGCTTCAATGGCGTCCACGATCACTCCTTTTCATCCTGCTACTTGGCCATGCTTTCGCTACCGTGGGCAGCGCCCCAGAGTCCTCAGGCGTACAACGCTTCGGCAAGAAACCCCGTCATGCTCTTACGGTCCTGAAGCGTCGAAATGGCGCGGTCAAGCTTTCCAACCTGCGCCATCGCAAGATCGATCGAATGTGGCCGTGCGCATGCCGCGAGTTTGAGGACCAGCGCTTCATCGCTGATCGGCGCTTCCGGGGATCCGGGAAGCGCCGTGATCGTCTGCTCGAATGTCGCACCATCCATCGTGGTGATGATCACGGTGGCCGGAATGAGATCGCCCTTCGCGTTCGGATCGGCGTGGACCGCCACCCGGTGAACAATGTTCGTCACGGTTGGATCGCGAACCTTCGCAGGATCGAGGTCGGCAAGCGTCATGCCGCCGTGCAGCAGCACGCACGCAATCGCGTACTGCACGCTGTATTGGCCCATGACCTGTGGATTGCCCCGAGGATCGAATGCGGCGCCTACCATACCGTATGAAAATGGCGTCAAGCGCACGTCCACTCTGCGAACGAGACTTGGATCGATGTGGTGACGGGCACGAAGTGCGATGCACGCTTCAATGGCAGCATGGCTGCACGCACAAACCGGATATTTCTTGATCGCGGTGTTCGCGATCGCGAACCGAGTGCCCCAGTCCTTGAGAAGTCGCTCCTGCTGTATTTCGTGATAGAGCGCATTCAATCCCGCCTTGCCCTCGATAGCTTGCCGGGGTGCGGAAATGCCCGCCATGGCGGCATCCGCAGCGAACACTCCATTGCGCGCGGCAAGGCCAGGCTGTAGCCGTTTGGCAAGCACACGCTCCGCATTAGGCTGCTGACTCCCCGCAGCGGTCGCTAATCCAAGGCCGAGCGCATCGCGTACTGCGGTGTCGCTGGCATTCGCGATCCTTGCGGCCGCTGCTGCGGCACCGAACACACCGTAAATGGACGTGAAGGACCAGCCCTTCTGGCCTTCGACTGCCACTTCCCCCATTCGCCCGACCAGCTCGACGCCGGCGACGTAGCCCGCTAGAAAGTCGGCCCCGGAAGCGTCGGTCCGTTCCGCTACCGCCAGTGCCGCGGGTAGTACAACCGCGTCGGAATGGACGTTACCGTTCAACGTATCCAGCTCGAGTGCAGACGCCGCGACCCCGTTCACGAGCGCGGCCCAGCCCGCGGAGAGTTGTTCGTTCGTGCCCCACACACTGCTGTGTGGCGCGCTACCCTCAAAGCGCGCCATCGAGCGGAGCGCTGGCACCCCTTCGGCATCGTTTCCCGCAATTCCGACGATCAGCGTGTCGAGCAGCGAGCGCCGGACCACCTGCTGGATCGAGGAGGGAAGCCGTGCGTATTGCACATCTCCCACCGCCTCGGCAATGCGATCGATGACGGTCATCTCAAGGATTCCACGCCGATGCACCTTTCGTGCGCGTCAGACCGTGTGCTCGATGCGACGTACGCGGTTTATCAGCCGCCCAACGCCTTCGACGACGGATTCGACCACATCTCCATCCTCCAGCAGTCGCGGCGGATCCATCGCAAAGCCAACACCGCTGGGTGTACCCGTGGCGATCAGATCGCCTGGTTCGAGAGTGAGTCCCTCGGACAATTGAGCAATGATTTCTGGCAAGTCGAAGATCATCATTTGCGTGTTCGAACTCTGCCGGCGCTCGCCATTGACCGAGAGCCAGATATCCAGCACCTGAGGATTGGGCACTTCGTCAGCAGTGACGATCCAGGGACCAAACGGGCAACTCCCATCGAGCGCTTTGCCCTTGAACCACTGATCGTGTCGTCGCTGCAGGTCCCGCCCGGTGACGTCGTTCACAACGGTATACCCGAACACATGCTCGAGCGCCCGCTCGCGTGGGATGTTGCGACCACGTCGACCGATGACGACACCCAGCTCGACCTCGTAATCGAGCTTCTGGGTCACTGCGGCATCCCACGGAATGTCGTCGTAAGGACCGATGATCGCCGTCGGCGGTTTCGTGAAGTATTGAGGATGCGCCGGAAGCTTCGCCGCATTGCCACGTGCGCGTGCCGCCTCCTCGACATGCTCCTTGTAGTTACGGCCGACGCAGAACACGTTCTTCCGCGGTTGCGGGATTGGCGCGCAGAGTGTGACGTGCGCCATGGCCAGCAGATTGCCCTGCAACTCGCCGCGCTCCGCGCGACCTTCCAATGTCCGCACTAAATCGAGCGCGGGCGCACCGGCAGTGATGAGATCAACAACGCTTGAGCCCTGCTGACCGGGTAGCAAGCCGGACAAGTCGAGCAGGCGTTCACCGGAGATGAGCAACCCAGGTGCGGTGCGGTCGTCGTGACGAAATGTAATGAGCTTCATGTCGATGGATCAGTGCAAATCGGAAGTCAAATAGTCGCGAGTGCCTGCAAACAGGCGCTCATCCGTGGCGTGCGTATTCGAGCCTGGCGGCCAACTGCCTCCGCCAAACCTCGACGGGCATGAAGCTCGGGTCGGCACGACAGAGCTGCTCCGTTTGCGCTTCGATGTCCGCTGCAGGTTTGGACAGATCCAGCGGATCCGCGACAGGCTGCGCGATGTACCAGGGACTGTCAGTGAATGCTTCGATACGATTCTTTTCGGGATCACGAAAGTAAAGCGTCCATGCGTTGCCATGATTGACACCGCGCAGATCGCTTGCTTCGGGATCTGCAACAACGGTGCGATAGACGGTGCGCAGATCTTCTAGCGAACCCACACGAAACGAGATTTGATTGATTACACGATCGTCCAGCTTTCCCGTACGGCCCGTCGCAAACACGACCTGATGATGTTCCCGCGGATCACCACTCAGGAAGGCAAGTTCGCGTCCTGGCAACAGACCACGATCCGTCAACACGAGGCCGAGAACGCGCTCGTAGAATCGGGTCATGCGGTCGAGGTCATAAACGAAAACGCCCACATGGCTAAATGAGAACTTCACGTGCTCCATTTAGAACTCTCCCAAGACAACGTCTTTCGCGTCGCGCTCCCCAGCGGCAGCATGCTGCGCGCTGAATTCAAACGCCGTGACATAGACCTCTTCACCTGTCCGTGGGCGGATCGCTCTTGGTGTATGCAAAACTACCGTTTCGCCGATGGCCAAATCGACAACACACTCATACCGCTCACCTAGATAGATCGTGTCGCGCACGATGCCTCGCATCGTCGGCTCGTCGGAGCTGCGTCGCGAGATATGCAGATCTTCGGGCCTCAACCACACCGTGACATTGCCCTGGAAGTTGTCCGCAGGTAGCAGCGCGTTGGGTAGGCGCAAGCGCGCACTATCAGTCAGCGAGAGCACCCAGGAGTTCGCCCCCTGCTCCGCGATGGCGCCGGTGAGACGTACTGACTTCCCGACGAAAGCACGCACGAAGTCCGAGGCAGGCCGTTCATAGATTTCCTCGCACGTTCCTAGCTGCTCGATGTGACCTTCACGCATGAGCGCAACCTGATCGGAGAGCGTGAATGCGTCGAGCTGATCATGCGTCACGAGCACCACGGTGATCCCGAGCCGTCGTTGTAGTTCACGCACTTCCGCGCGCAGCTGACCGCGCAGGCTCACGTCCAAGTTGCTGAATGGTTCGTCGAGTAGCAGCAAGGTCGGATCCGGCGCGAGGGCCCGCGCCATCGCCACGCGTTGCTGTTGGCCGCCGCTCAACGCCGTCGCCGGCCGGTCGCCAAGCCCCTCGAGACCCACGATGCGCAGCAGTCGGTCAACCTTTTCATCGATCGCGGCAGGATCAACCCTGCGGTTACGCAGCGGATATGCGATCTGATCCGACACCTTCATGTGTGGCCAGATGGCATAGCTCTGAAACACGAGCCCGATATTGCGCTTCTGCGGCGGCACAAACATGCGCCGCTCTGCGGAGGCCCAGACGCGGTCGTTGAAAGCAATTTCCCCCTGCTGCGGCCTGTCGAGGCCGGCGATCAGCCGCAACAGCGTTGTCTTTCCACAGCCGCTGGGGCCGAGGAGCGTTGTAATCTTTCCCTCCGGCACCTCGAGTGATAGTGCGTCGAGGATTAGCTTCGATCCGTAGCTTTTGCTGACGTTGCGAATGGAAAGCATTCCCGACCTCCGGAGGGACGATTTATAGGCAGTTAAGGCACCTGCGATATCGGTCTGTGCATGACGCACGCCACTGTCGTTTGATATGCCCTTTTCCACCGCACGATCGGGCCTCAGCTGTGCTACCGGGACGCGGATCTGTTCAATCGCGCTCACGGCGCCACCACCGCTGCCTTGGCCCTTGCGCGAGGCCCCACCGTGAAGCCCATTTGCCGCGCCAAGAGCGCGATCCCGACGGTGAAGGCCACGACTATGATGCCGATGACCGCTGCCTCCTCGTACCGACCTTCCATCATGTAGTCGAGCTGGAGCACCGCCAATGGACGATTATTGCTGCTCACGAGCAGCGCGAGGTGACTGATGTTGCGCGCGGCGGAGATGAAGGCCATCACAGCGACGACCACCAGCGAGCGTATGGACAACGGCACGAGTATCTTCAGGACCGTGCGCAGCCAGGATGCACCGGAGATCCACGATGCCTGCTCTAGCTCGCTGCCGATCTGCATGAAGTTGGTCCGCACGAGCTGTACACCGAGCGTCAGGGTGCCCAGCGTGACGACCAGAACCAGAATCGCCGTTGATCCGTATAGAGTCTTCATGAGCCCGAGCTCGACCAACGACCAGAGTATTGCGAACGAGAACAGCACGCCTGGCATCGTGAACGGCACCCATGACAGCAGGTCGAACACTGCCCGCAGCCGTGCTGGTCCACGCACGATCGCGTACGCGGCAAACGTGCTGAACACTGTTGCGACCACCAGCGTTGCTGTTGCCAGAACGAGCGTGCTGCGCGCAGAAGCGAAGAACACGGGATCCTGCAGAACGGCTTTCCAGTGATCGAGCGTCCACGTCTGGTCCAGGTTGAAATAACCGAACACGGACATGATGCTACTTACGCACAGGAACGCCACTGGGATGAGGGTCAGCATCACCACGACGAGCGCTACGAAGGCAAATGCCGGCCAGCGCCAGGCGCCTAGCGCGATAAGCTCACTCTTGGCTTGCCCGGAAATCGTGGTGAAACGGTCACCACGCATGAGCCGCCGTGTAATTGCCACAAGAGCTAGCATCGGCAGGATCATGAGGATGCCGAGCGCGCTCGCAGTCGTATAGTCGGCAGTCTCCTTGTGAACGAGGTTGTAGATGAAAGTGCTATACACCTGGATGCCACTCGGCAGTCCGAGCACAAGCTCGATCTCGAATGATTCAAGTGCGCGGATCACGCCCATGATGCTCGTCACCAGAATGGCAGGCGCAAGAATGGGCACCACGATGCGCACCAGGGTCTTCAACGGCGAGTCGCCGGCCATCCGTGCTGCTTCCTCCAGTCGCGCATCCATGCCATGAAACGCCGGGGTCATCGTCATGACCTTGGCGGACACCGTCGTTGTCACCAGATGTGCAAAGACGATGCCCCACCACGAATAGATATTGAATGGCCCATCAGCTACCGGCAGCACTGTTCGCAAGGCCTCGTTGAGGAGGCCGAACTTGCTGTCGAGCATCAGCACCCATCCCTGAACGACCGCGAGGGATGGGAGAAAGAACGACACCCAGAACCCGAATTCGAGCCAGTGTCGCGCCGGCAAATCGGTGCGTCCGAGCAGCCAGCTGAGGAGGATGGCCAAAGGGATCGAGATGGCCTGCGCCGCGATCATCAGGCCGAAGGTGTTGGCCAATGCGCTGTGCACACCGGGGTTCGCCAGCGCTTCCCGCCATCCCGCAAGGGCATAGCCGACGCGTCCACCGGCTTCCACGAGAAAGCTCGCTTTGACGAGCATCAGCAGCGGCACCAGTACCAGAACGCCAAACGCTATGGCCGCGATCAGATAAAGCGTCGTGCTCCTGGACGAATTCGGCCACCACGTCGGTCGGTCCGTTTCGCCGTTGGCAATGGTGGTCGTGGACACTGAGCGACTCCGAGTTGGGCTGACCGACCAGCCTTCAGATCGGCGCGTAGATCGGTTGTCGGATCATCGCGTTGTCGAGGACGACCGTGCATTGCCGCAATTGCAGTCGCTCGGGCGCTTCGATGAATTCGAACCGGTATTCGCCAGAGTAGGCGGGAACGCCATCCATCCACAACGCAAACCCCGCTGTCGCGCGGTCCTCGCTTTGCTGGCGAATCCAGCTGACCGTGTGCAGCGTACGACGCTTGTCGCGCTGCACGGCTGACTGGACACGCCCCCGCAGCCGCTTCATGTCTTCGCCGACCAACACGAAGTTATTGCCGGTGTCCGCCTCTACTCGGCGTAGCACTGCGTAATGCCCGCTCTCGTCATACAGCGCGAGCCATGCGTCGAAATCGCGACTATCGAGCGCTGCGATATATTCCTCAACCAACTGATTAACGCGCTCAGTCGCGCCGGCGCTCCTAGTCAGCATGAGCAATCTCCTTGATGGGGATCGACCGACTGACTGGTGTCGGCTGATCCATCATGTATCGTCGCCAGCCAGCCCAGAACCCGCGCACGGCGTGATCATCAGCGGGCCCGCCGCGCGGACCCGGTCGGTGCATGCCTCTGTTGATCAGAAGCCGACCCGCCGACTCGGCGTTGAGGCCGCGCTGAATGCGATCGAATATCCAGATGTCATCGACGCCGGCTCTCCCGCCTGGGCCCCACGAATAGTGAAATCTTTCAGCGATCGCCTTGCGCGTTTCTGCATCTGCGCCTTGAGGAACGAGACAGTAGTTGGTAACCACGGTTCGGTCGATCGCAATAGGCTTGATGACGCGCAATCCAGTGACGTCCCATACCGGGTGATAGAGGGCAATGAAGGCAGGAAACACGCCCACGTACACGCGGCGCGGCCGATTGCGCTGAATGACCAGCGTGCGCTCGTGATCGAAT
>Ga0070741_10016435_pt1 | contig 12339 bp, 7 predicted proteins | sample Coa_R1_4_FD_66440 | JGI IMG/M metagenome (GOLD analysis project Ga0070741, IMG submission 66440) | Surface soil microbial communities from Centralia Pennsylvania, which are recovering from an underground coalmine fire - Coalmine... | ecosystem: Environmental > Terrestrial > Soil > Unclassified ...
TCGCCAGGCAACTCGACACCATGTTCGAGATGATTGCGCTTGCTTACCAGGCCAATGTCACGCGCATCAGCACCTTCATGATGGCGAAGGAAGTCAGTATGCGTACCTACAACCAGATCGGCGTGCCGGATGCGTTCCATCCCCTGTCGCATCACCAGAACGACCCGGTGAAGCTGGACAAGCTGGCGAAGATCCAGACTTATCACTCGGAGGCGTTCGCCCGCTTCATCAAGCGCCTGGCGAATACGCCGGACGGGGATGGCTCCTTGCTGGATCATTCCATCCTTCTGTATGGAAGCAACATGAGCAACAGCGATATGCACAACAACGACCCGCTGCCTTCGGCTGTGCTCGGTCGTGGGTATGGGAAGATCAAGGGCGGCCAGCACTTGCATTATCCACAGGATACGCCGCATGCGAACCTGCTGCTCACGTTGTTGGTTCGCGCCGGGATCCCGGTCGACAAGCATGGCAATAGCACGGGTGTGCTGGCTGAGGTTTGAGATGCGGCTGTTTCTCGCGATGGCGGTGATGTTGGGCGGCGTCGCGCAGGCGGCTGATTCGCTGGTTGACGCCGCGCAGGCTAAGGAGCACGACGCAGCGGTCGCGATGATCACGAAGGGCGCCGATGTCCACGAGCGCGGTGCTGATGGCACGACCGCGCTTCACTGGGCTGTTTATAACGATGACGCCGACCTGGTCCAGCGCCTGATCAAGGCTGGCGCGGACGTCTCGGCTGTGAATGACTATGGCGCTTCTCCTTTGCGACAGGCGGCGACGGTCGCTGACCCGGTGGTGATCAAGGCGCTGTTGAAGGCGGGTGCCAATGCCAATGAGGCCAACGCTGAGGGCGAGACCCCGCTCATGATCGTTGCCCGTACGGGCAACATCGAGTCGGCCAGGCTGCTGTTGAGTCATGGTGCGCAGGTCAATGCGAAGGAGCAGTGGGGCGGTCAGACGGCTCTGATGTGGGCCGCGGCGCAGAAGCAGCCGGAGATGGTGCAGCTGCTGATTTCTCGTGGGGCGAACGTCAATGACCGTGGGGCGGTCCGCGATTGGCAACGGCGTGTCACCGCCGAGGGGCGCCCGAAGAATATGGATCACGGCGGGTTTACTCCGCTGTTGTATGCGGCCCGGGAAGGCTGTGTGGAATGCGCGAAATACCTGGTCAAGGCGAAGGCGGATATCAATCTGCCTGATCCGGACGGGACCACGCCGCTCATCCTGGCGCTCATGAATATGCGCTTTGACATGGCCGCCTACCTGGTTCAAGCGGGTGCCGACGTCAACAAGTGGGATTTCTACGGCAACACACCGTTGTATGTCGCCATCGACATGAATACTTTGCCGCGCGGTGGGCGGCCTGACCTGCCGTCGTTGGATAACATCACCGGCCTGCAGATCGCGGCCATGCTCCTGGAGAAGGGGGCGGACGTGAACGCGCAGTTGAAGTTGCGGCCGCAATACCGCAATGGCGTGTTTGATCGCGGTGGCGACCAGGTTCTGTCTACGGGGGCCACGCCGTTGTTGCTGGCCGCGAAGGTGGGGGACCTGGATGCGATCAAGCTGTTGCTGAAATACAAGCCGCTGATTGACTTACCGACCGCGACGGGCGTGACGCCACTCATGGCCGCCGCAGGTATGGGGCACAGCTTCAATCCCACTCGTGGCCGCTTCAAGACTGACGCAGAGGCTGCGGAAGCCGTGAAGCTGTTGCTGGAGGCGGGTGCCACCATCAATGGCCATGACAGGAATGGCCTCACCGCGCTTCACAGCGCCGCCGGGCATGGCTGGAACGAGACGGTGAAAGTCCTCGTCGCCGACGGTGCCGAGCTGCAGCCCAAAGACGCCAAGGGCCTGACGCCCATCGATCATGCCGCCGGCCGCCACGAGCGCGCCTTCCTCGAGCCGGAGCACGTGAAGCACGATGACACTATGGAGCTTCTGAGGGGCTACATTGTCGCGGCTACCGGCAAGCCGCCGATTGAGTTCGCCGGAACGTTGAATAAGTCCACCCGGGGGACGGGGGCGGCGTTGGCGAATTGATGGCTCGAGCGGTGCCTTGGTTAGGCAGCGAACGCTGGGGTTCAGGGGAAGTCCTTCAGACATTCCCTGACGTCCTCGGAAGTGATCTTGGGGGCGCCAGGAGTGCTGCCGACGCATGGCATTCCCGTTTCGGGGTCACGTATCCACCTGGGGTCGTCGAAGATCCAACTGGGTACGTCCGCCCACGGTGAGGCGATGTGGCTGTCGAGTACGTGGGTGGCCGCTTATCAGTACTTCGATATCCGTGTTTCCTGGCAGGTAATGAACTCCAACAGCGCCGGCTTACCTGCCCTGGTCTGCGCGATGCCGCGTTTGATGGCGGGGATGATTTTCGCCACGGAGGTGACGCGCTCGCCGTATCCCCCGAGGGCACGGGCCATGGCGGCATAGTCGCCAGAGATATCGGTCGCGCGATATTTCTCGGTCGCCTTCGGCATGACGGCCAGCTCGATAGCCATCGAGGAATTATTGAGCAGAATCGACAGGATGGGCAGCCGTTCCCGCACCGCGGTCTCGAAGTCGGTGCCGGTGAAGCCGATGGCCGCATCGCCCCAAACGTTGATACACAACTTGTCCGGGTGAACCAGCTTCGCGCCCATGGCGAGGCCGAGGCCGTAACCGAGTTGGGTCGTCTTACCCCAGCCGATGTAGGACAGCGGCGTGGTCGACTTCCAGAAGGGCATGAGCTGGTCGCGGGGGCTGCCGGCGTCATGTGTGATGATGGTGTTGGCGACATCGACCGTGCGTTGCAGATCCCACAACACCCGGTAGGGCGTCATGGGCTGCTGGTCGGACGTGAGCCGGGGCAGCCACTCCTTCATGTGCTCGGCGCTGACCTTCTCGATCTCGCTCGTCACGGGAGTCCAGTCGCGGTTCGCGGTGACCTGCTTGCGGCATTGCGCGAGCAATGCCTTCAGAGTGAGCTTCGCGTCCCCCACCAGCGCGTACTGCGCAATCACGGATTTGTTGATATCGACCGGATCGAGCGTGGCATGAATGACGGTCTTTCCGGTCGGCATGGCGCTCGCAAAGGGCGACTCGGTGAAGCTGCAACCAATACCGAAAATCACATCCGAGGCGCGCAGGAAATGAGGCACCGTCTTGGGATGGGCGTTGCCGCCGGATCCCAACGCCAGGGCATGCGTCTCATCGAACGAGCTCTTGCCTGGCAGGCTGGTGCAGACCGGAATCGCCAGCAGCTCAGCCAGTTCCTGAAGCTCGGTATACGCTTCCGACCAGTGAATGCCTTGCCCGGCGTAAATCACCGGCCGCCTGGCCTTCAGAAGAACCGCGGCGACCTTGATCACATCGTCCGGATCCGGGCCCGACCGGGTGCGGACCACGGCGGAGTAGTCGAGCGGCTCGGGCACCTCGTCGTCGAAGGCGTCGTAGGGGATTTCGACGACCACCGGTTGGGGACGCCCGTTGCGCAGTTGCGTGAACGCGCGCCGGAAGACGTTCGGCACTTCGGACCCGGCCGTCACGGGCTCGGCATGTTTGGAAACGCCGGCCATCTGCAGCGTGGAGTTGAAGTTGAAAGGCACGTGCGCAAGCCGGCGCGGATAGCCCGCGGGCAGCACCAACACCGGTACGGAGTCGCCATATGCCTGGGCCACGCCGCCATAGGCATTTTCCGCTCCAGGGCCATGTTGCATGCAAAACGCGCCCATTTTCTTGCCGCGGGTCAATCGGGATACGGCATCCGCCATGTGCAGCCCGATGCGCTCCTGGCGGACGATGACCGTCCGGATATCCGCTGTCGCAGCCGCTTCCAGCAATTGATTGCGGGGGTAGCCGAACAGGACGTCGATGCCCTCACGCTTGAGGATTTCGGCGATCGCGGCAGCAGTTTTCACTCTTCAATTCTCCGAAAGTACAGTTCGCAACAGAAACTATGCCCACCACCCGCCTGCCGGGCAGCCATTTGCAGGCCAAAGGATTTTCACTGGGCAGGAAAAGATGTGGCCTGCGCGCTTGCAGCGCCGTCGGGCCGATCCTGCAGAATACGCCCGTCATAACGGTGCAGAAACAACGAGCCGATGAACGTCAACATTCCACAGAGGCACATGTAGTAGGCCGGCCCCGCGGATGATCCCGTCCAGCGTTGCAGGAGAGCCGCCACCAACGGCGCGATGCCGCTGAATATGGAGAACGCGAGATTGAAGGAAATCGCCACGCCGCTGAAGCGGATGCGGGTCGGAAAGAGGTCCGCCGCCACGCCACACATCGGGCCGTTCACCAGTGAGGCGGCCACGCCAGCCGCGGCGAGCAGTACCAACAATCCAACCGTGTGGCCGGCCGCGGCCGTGAAGAACGGAATACTCAACAATGACAGGATCAGGCCGCCGGCGCCCAGAATCCAACGACGCGGAATCCGGTCGCCCATCCAGGCGGCGGTCAACAGTCCGAACGACAGGATCACCAGGCAGACGTTCTGAGCTCGGATGGCCTCCACGGGGGAATACCCCATCGAGGTCGGCAGATAGGCTGGCATCGCGAACAACAGGCCGTTGAAGCCGGCCGTGGCCACCATTGCGGAAATGCCCGTGAGCACTTGCGCGGGATGGGAGCGGAAGAGCTCCACGAAGGGGACCTTGGGAGCGCAGTGGCGCAGAAGCTGGAATTCCGGGGTTTCGTGAAGTGACAGACGCAGCCAGAAGCTCACCAGTCCCAGCCCTCCGCCGAACAGGAAGCCGATGCGCCAGCCCCAGGCAGCTATTTGCGGCTCCGCGAGCACTTCGTGTACGACCAGGCTCAAGGCGGAAGCCACCGCCACTCCGGAGTTCACACAGAAGAAGATGAAGCCGGCCGCAAAACCGGCGTTGCGCGGAGCGTTTTCCACCACGAACGTGATGGCTCCCGGCAGCTCGCCCCCCAAGCTGAAGCCCTGGATCAGGCGCAGCACCACCATCAGAACGGCAGCCGCGGGGCCCAACGTCGCCTGGCCTGGCAGCAGGCCCATGCCGATAGTGGCGAGCGACATGGACAACATCGAGACGATGAACACCTTGCGGCGCCCGTACTTGTCGCCGAAGTGACTGAAAATGACTCCGCCCAGAGGCCGCGCCAGGTAGCCCACTGCAAACACCGAGAAGGAGCGGATCTGGGAATCGAACGGATCGGAGGAGGGAAAGAAAGCGGCGCCCAGGTAGGCAGCGAACATGCTGTAAATGACGAAGTCGTAGAACTCGAGAGCACCGCCCAAGCTCGAAAGAATGATGACCCGCCATTGCGAACGCTGAATTCCCCGTGTGGTGGATATGGTGGTTGCGCGCTGCATCCTCGGCCCCCTTGCCGCAGGTACTTGTTCAGTGTGGCGGGCGCGGCCCGCGAGTGTTAGCGGTGCCGTTCCAAAGCATTTGTGACGGCACGGAAAAGACAAAGAGCTGATTATTTCTGGTGTGTCATGGCCGCCAGGGACGCGCGCGCTGGATTCAAGCTCGGCTTAGACCGGATCAAAAATGGACGTTCACGCACGGAAGCATTGACGCACAAGGTAAAACATAAGATCTATGGCCCACGTGAGGACCATTCTGCCGTGATCGAGCCGGACCGTAGAAGCTTTCTGAAAGCCGCCGTGATGGGGGCGACCGGGGTGTCGCTTGCCATCCAGGCCTTCGCGCGAACCGGGCCGCTGCGCGTTACCTCAGTTGCTCTCGCAGACAACATCGTGCAGATCACCGGTGCCGGCGGCAACGTGGTCGCACTCACGGGATCCGATGGAATCCTCCTGGTGGACAGTGGCCTGGAGGAGTGCTCCGGAGATCTTTTCAGGATGGTCCGCAAGTTACCCGGCGGCCAACACGTTCATACCTTGATCAACACGCATTGGCACTGGGACCACACGGGCGGCAATGAGCGCCTGGGCAAGGACAAGGTGAAGATCATCGCGCACGAGAACACCAGGCTGTGGCTCGGCGCCGATTTCTACTGCGACTGGCAGAACAACAGGCACTACACACCGCGGCCGAAGGCGTCATGGCCGACCGAGACGTTCTACACCTGCGGAAAGCTGACAGCCAACGGTGAGGACGTGGTGTACGGCTATTTGCCCCGGGCCCACACCGATGGCGACGTCTACGTATTTTTCCCGAAGGCCAATGTGTTGGTGGCCGGTGGCCTGGTGGCGGTGGGGAGTTATCCGGTGCTGGATTACACCACCGGAGGTTGGATCGGCGGGATGGCCGATGCCAGCAAGGCGCTCCTGGGTCTAACCAACAAGGATACGAAGATCGTGCCGGGCATGGGTCCCGTGCAGACCTACGCCGACCTGCAGGCACAGACGGACATGCTGGCGACCCTGAAGGACCGCCTCATCGACCTGATGCGCAAGGGCATCGGCACGGATGACCTGGCAGCCGATCCGCCCACGAAGGAATTTAATGCGAGGTGGGGCGATCCCCAACTGTTTCTGGCCAACGCGTACCGCGGCCTGTGGGGCCACGTACGCGAGCTCGGCAAGATTGTGTAGCGCGAGACGAGGATTGAATGCGGATTGATCGGGATTCGAGGGGGCAGCGCACAGGGTGTGGAGCAAGATTTTCGCGCCAGTGGGGGGCTGTTGGTTTCGCGCTGGCGCTGGGTGCGATGGCCAGCACGCAAGCCGCGTCGACCGATTCTGACACACCCCGCTTCGACCCCAACAACAAGTGGACCTTCTTCGAGCAGTACTGCGAGAAGTGCCACAATTCCACCGACTGGGCCGGCGGTGTCGCCTTCGACGCCATGAGCCAGGACAGCATTCCGCAGGATGCCAAGGAGCTCGAGGAAGCGGTGCGTAAGCTGCAAGGCCGCCTCATGCCGCCTCCCGGCAAGCCGCAACCGGATCAACAGACGGTCGATCTGATGGTGAGCTGGCTGACCGATCGCCTGGACGAGGCCGGCAGCGCCCACCCGAATCCGGGCAACGTGGTGATTCATCGCCTGAATCGCACCGAGTACGCACGCGAGGTGAAGGACCTTCTGGCGTTGAGCATCGACGCCGCGGCACTTCTGCCCAGGGACACCAAGAGCGAGGGTGGATTCGACAACGTCGCCAGCGTGTTGAAAGTCTCGCCGTCCTTCCTCGACCAGTACATCGTCGCCGCTCACGACGTGAGTGTGGCTGCGATCGGGAGCAACACACCATCGGCCGCGCCGACGGTCTACCGTGCGCCGCCTGGCAATGACCAGATGGAGTATGTTGAAGGGTTGCCCCTGGGTACCCGTGGCGGCATGGTCGTCGAGCACATGTTCCCGGCCGATGGCGAATACACCTTCAACATCAATCAGGGTGGCAGCTTCGGCGGTGGTTATATTACCGCGCTCGACAGCCAGCAGACCCTGATCATGACTCTCGACGGCCGGCAGGTGTTCGAGGCCTCGATCGGCGGTCCGGATGATTTGAAGGCGGCGGATCAGAAGCAAGCCCCGGCGGTCAAGGAAATCCGCGCGCGCTTTGAGAACATTCACCTGCCGGTGAAGGCCGGCCCCCACAGGATCGGGGTGGCTTTCATCGCTCGCTCTCACGTTGAATCGGACGATAAGCTCGAGCCCATCAGCACGCTCGGCAACGTACCGCGTGTACCGGCTGTGTTGGGTGTCGAGATTGTAGGCCCGGCCAAGCCCACCGGCATCAGCGACACGCCGAGCCGGGCCAGGATTTTCAGCTGCTATCCGAAGACCGAGGGCGAGGAGCTGCCGTGCGCGCAGCAGATTGTTTCCAACCTCGCGCGGCGCGCGTATCGTCGCCCTGTCGGGGAGGTGGACCTGGCCGCACCCATGCGCTTCTACGAGGCGGGCAGGGCGAAACACGGCTTCGAGGGCGGTATTCAGCAGGCGCTCATGGCCATCCTGGCCAGCCCGAAGTTCCTCTATCGCGTCGAGGATCTGCCGCAGAATGCGCAAGCCGGCACCGCCTATCGCCTCGCAGACCTGGAGTTGGCGTCGCGTTTGTCCTTCTTTCTCTGGAGCCAGGGGCCTGATGAAGAGCTGCTGAGCGTCGCCGGCAGCGGAAAGCTGCACGAGCCGGGTATGTTGGAGAAAGAGGTGCGACGCCTGCTCGCCGATCCACGCTCGAGCGCCCTGGTCTATAACTTCGCCGATCAGTGGCTGGATATCGACGAGGTCGATCGTATCGAGCCGGATCCAAGCCTGTTCCCGGAATTCGATGGCCCGCTGCGAGCCGCATACAAGAAGGAAACCGAGCTGTTTGTCGGCAGTGTGTTGCGCGAGAATCAGAGTGTGATTCGCCTGCTGGATGCGAACTATACATTCGTGAACGAACGCCTGGCGCGCGAGTACGGCATTCCCAACATTCTGGGTGAAGAGTTCCGTCGCGTCACCTTGTCGGATCCGAACCGCTTCGGCCTGCTCGGCAAAGCCAGTTTTCTCATGGGGACCTCCTATGCGAACCGCACTTCACCGGTGAAGCGCGGCGCCTGGATTCTGGAAAACATTACCGGCACGCCGCCCCATGCGCCGCCGCCGGGTGTCGAGGCGCTGAAGGAAAACATGGATGGCGTGAAGGCCAGGACCGTGCGCGAGCGCATGGAGGCACATCGCTCCAATCCGTCGTGCAACCAGTGCCATGGCATCCTGGACCCGCTGGGATTCGCGTTCGAGAACTTCGACGCGATCGGCGGCTGGCGTAACAAGGATCATGAGACCGCGACAGTGATCGATGCGGGTGGTGAGTTAGGCGGCGTGCAACTGCGCGGCCCGGCCGATGTGCGCAGGATCCTGATGCAGCGCCCACAACAGTTCGCGCTGACGTTTACCGAGAAGTTGTTCGAGTACTCACTGGGCCGTGGCCTGGAGTACACGGACATGCCGACGGTGCGTGCCATCGTGCGCGATGCGGCCAAAGGCGACTATCGTTTTGTATCGATCGTGTTGGGAATTGTGAATAGTCCGTCCTTCCAGATGCAGATGGTTCCGGAGGGCGCGGGCTCGCAGATCGCGCCCATCAAGCAGGCCGCCCTGCAGCCTTGAGCGGAGAATGTCGGATGTTCATCACCAGGAAGTTTCTCGACCGTAGAGCCGTTCTGCGCGGCGCCGGCGCGATGATCGCGCTCCCGCTGTTGGATGCCATGATTCCGGCGGCGACTGCCTGGGCCAACACCGCGGCCAAGCCCCTCGTGCGCCTCGGGTTCGTGTACTTCCCGCACGGTGCCATCATGGAGAAGTGGACCCCGGAGAAGGAGGGTAAGGATTTCGAGCTGACGCCGATTCTCGAGCCCCTGAAGCCTTTCAAGGACCAACTCACCATTATCAGCGGCCTGGGAAACCGGCCGGCCGAAAGTCAGGCCGTCCATGCCATCGTGCCGGCGACCTGGCTGAGTTGCACGCATCCGAAGGAGGGGCAGGACCCCAACATGGCGATTACGGCCGACCAGATCGCCGCCCAGCACATTGGTCAGGATACGCCGCTGCCTTCGATCGAGGTTGCCACGGAGGCCCCGGGCGGAGGGGGCGCTTGCGACCGCGATTATGGCTGCAATTATTCCGGGACGATCTCCTATCGGACTCCGACGACACCGTTGCCCATGGAGTTCAGCCCCCGGAAGCTGTTCCAACGCCTGTTTGGCCGCGGCGACAGCCCCGAAGAGCGCAAGGAGTTGATCGAGCAGCAGGAGAGCATACTCGACATGGTGTCCGATGATGCGCAGTCGCTGCAGCGCTCACTGGGAGCGCGTGACCGCGCGATGTTGAGCGACTACCTGGACACGGTACGCGAGCTCGAGCGGCGTGTGCAGAAAAGCCAGGCGCAGGATCTGTCGCACCTGAAGCTGCCGAACGTGCCGGCGGGCAATCCGGAGTCGTTCGACCAGACCATGAACCTGATGTATGACATGACGGTTCTGGCGTACCAGGCGAATCTGACGCGCATCATGAACATGATGGTGGCCGCGGAGGTGAGTGGCCGGACCTACAATAATGTAGGTGTCCCGGATGCCTTCCACGCGGTGTCGCATCACGCCAACGATCCAGTGAAGAAGGACAAGTTGGTTCGGATCCAAAATTATCACACTAGAGTGCTGGCCAGGTTCCTGGATAAATTGAAGAGCACCCCCGACGGGGACGGCTCGCTGCTCGACCACTCGATCATTCTGTACGGCAGCAACATGAGTAACAGCGACCGTCACAACCAGTTCCCACTGCCCACCGCATTTATTGGTGGCGGCTGTGGAAAAGTGAAGGGCGGCCAGCATCTGCGTTACCCGGATCACACGCCGCTGGCCAACGCGCTCCTGACCATGCTGGACCGTGCTGGTGTGCCCATCGAGAAGATCGGCGACAGCAGGCAGAAGTTTACGGAGGTTTGATGAGCAGCTTTCGGCAGCTGGCACGCGGACGTCGTCTGAAGACTGCAATTGCGGCAGTGCTCGCGGTGGCCCTGTTGGCCGTGGGTGTGCGGACGCCGGCCCGGGCTGCCACGTTGATCGAGGCCGCGAAAACCGATGACAGCGCGACTGCGTTGGCGCTGATCAAGAGTAAGGCCGATGTGAATGCCGCCGAGAGCGACGGCACCACGGCCCTGCATTACGCCGTTTATCACGACGATGTGGCCTTGGTGGAGAGCCTGCTCAAAGCGGGCGCCAAGCCGTCGGTGGCCAATAAATACGGATCGACTCCCTTGTTGGAAGCTGCGGTGCGCGGCAATCCGGCTGTCATCGAGAGGCTCGTGAGAGCCGGTGCCGACGTGAATGCCGGAAATCCGGACGGCCAGACACCGCTGATGACCCTCGCGCGAACCAGCAATGTCGAGGCGGCGAAGATCCTCATCAGCCACGGAGCGAACGTCAACGTGGTCGAGCACTGGCACGAGCAGACACCCCTGATGTGGGCTGCCGCCGAAAGTCAGCCTGCAATGGTGAAGTTATTGTTGGATCACGGCGCCCGGCCCGATGCGCGCTCGCTCCTGAACCACTGGACACGCATGGTGACCGCCGAGCCCCGTGCGCAGCAGCGTGAGGTCGGCGGGTTGACGGCGCTGCTGTATGCCGCTCGCCAGGGATGCCTCGAGTGCGTGAAGTTGCTGCTCGACCATCACGCCGATGCGAATCTCCCGGATCCGGAGGGCGTGACACCACTCATCATGGCGGTGAGCAATTTTCACTTTGACGTGGGCGCGTACCTCGTCGGCGCCAAGGCCAATGTCAACACATGGGACTGGTGGGGCCGCACGCCGCTCTACGAGGCGGTCGATCTCAACACCATTCCGCACGGCGGCCGCCCGGACCGGCCCTCGCTGGATAACACCACCAGCGTGAAGATGATCGGGATTCTGTTGGATGCCGGCGCGAATCCGAATGTCCAGCTGAAGTTGTTCCCCCCGTTTCGCGCGGTGGGCCCGGATCGCGGCGCCGACCTGATGCTCACCATAGGGGCCACGCCGCTGTTACGGGCTGCCAAGGCGGGGGACGTGGAGGCGGTGCGCCTGTTGCTCCAACATGGTGCAGACCCGAATCTGCCGAATATTCAGGGCATCACGCCGCTCATGGCGGCCGCGGGGCTCGGCTCGAACGAGATCGACACCCGCGGCCGCTTCAAGACCCAGCCCGATCAGATCGCATCCATCGATCTGCTCGTGAAGGCCGGCGCGGATGTCAATGCCCATGACAACCGGGGGCAGACGGCCCTGCACGGTGCCGCCTTGTTCGGCTACGATGATGTCATCAAGGATCTCGTGGCCCATAATGCTGATATCAATGCCAAGGACGCGAAGGGGATGACCCCACTGGATTCAGCGATGGGGCGTGCGGGCGGCCATGGGCGTGGGGGTGTCAGCATCGAGGTGCACGAAGCCACCGCCGCGCTGATCAAACAGTATCAGTCCGGAGGGCCGCTAGCCCGGCAGCTTTAATCGGTGGTTTGCGGCAAACGATGACAGATCGAAGACTCGTCTGGGACCTGCCCTTGCGGCTGTTCCATTGGCTTCTGGTCGCCAGCATGGTGGCCTCGTATGTCACCGCGAAGTCAGGGTTCGACTGGATGCAGTGGCACTTTTACCTGGGTTACTGGACCATCGGGTTGCTGGTATTCCGGGTTCTGTGGGGATTCCTCGGTCCGCGGCATGCCCGCTTCAGCAACTTCATCCGCAGCCCGTCGGCCATCTGGCTGTACTTCAAAGGCATTTTCAGCCGGGGCAGCGCTCCCAGCGTCGGGCACAACCCGGTCGGTGGTTTGATGGTGCTGTTGATGCTGGTCCTGGTAGCCATCCAGGCGGGAACCGGATTGTTCACCACCGACGCCGTGGTTTGGGCCGGACCCTACAACCCGTCGGTGAGTGAGAGTACGGCCAGCTTTCTG
>Ga0070741_10016436_pt1 | contig 12338 bp, 16 predicted proteins | sample Coa_R1_4_FD_66440 | JGI IMG/M metagenome (GOLD analysis project Ga0070741, IMG submission 66440) | Surface soil microbial communities from Centralia Pennsylvania, which are recovering from an underground coalmine fire - Coalmine... | ecosystem: Environmental > Terrestrial > Soil > Unclassified ...
CGACCGCTTTGGCCTTCACGGGAAGATCAGCTGCCTGAGCCCCAGACATCGCGACGAGACCAGCCGCGGAGCCGAGGACAAGGCTCTTAACCATCTTCATGTTAAACCTCCAAGTTGCTCTTTCCTAGGGAAGGTTCCGGATCCGCTGGGTGGAGACACCCTAAGGTTGGTTCCCTTGTCCCTTAATTCACCGCTTAGTCGCTTCGCGCCTTCGGACACACCCGCATGAACGCGAGGGACTTAAGCGAACCACCTAAAACGGGACGACCTCGGGATGCCCCCCTCCGTCGCACGCTCACAATTACCGATGGGAAATGCACACGCAACAAAGGAACCGCACTGAAGCAGCTTGGAACGCGCGTTTGTTGTCAGGTGTTGCACAAATAACACGCAACCGTCTCGAAACTTTCCTTTCAAGTCATTGTTTTTATTTTAGATTCTGGCTTGGTTCCAATTCCCCGCCAAAATGCCACGGCGGCGATCCAGAGCCGAGTTTTCCCCTTCGGCAGTCCGAAAACGGCATCGAATCGAGCGGCAAATGCTGGGGTCGTGCATCGTCCTCAGAGCGCCGGAACAGGAATGTCACACCTTCCAGACCACGCGCTCTCACTATAAAGAGTCATCGAGCGAGTTCCGCAAGGCGCCCGAACGAAATGCAAGAAGTCCTTATTTTTCGGGCCTTAAATGAATCGGCGCAAAATCGCGTTCGAAGCCGGCCGGTGCGACGCGCGTAAGATGCCGCACCCCGGTGACGACTCGACGAACTTGCGCGAAACGATTGATGACGCAAGCCACGTGCGATTGCGGCACGCGCGGAATTCGCACGGAGTGCGCGAATTCAAGAAATGCCCGGATTTAAAGGGTTTCTGTGATGTCGCAAGCAGCGGGTTGCTGCACGCGCCTGCGCCGCCAAGGCTCCCGGGAGTATTGCGCTCGCCTCGTGCAGCAATTGTCCCGCGAGCTCGGCATGCGGTTGTCACCCATGCCTCAGGTACGTTCCGTTACCGATGTCTCCGGGCTGGACAAAAAAGCGCGTGGCGGAGACGGAGTCCTCTTTTAGTGACGGCTCATAGCGTCTCGCTGAGGCTCATAACGGTGCCTCAAGCTGCTGAGCAAGCTGGGGAAACTTCCCGCCGCTCGTCTCGACAAGTCTCAGTCGGTCTGGCTTAGTCTCGCGCAATGCCGGAGGTAGATTCGGAGGCAAGCGGTGGCCCTGAACAAGCTGAGCGAGCGCAAAGTCGCGACGGTCAAGAAGAGAGGACGCTACTCTGACGGCGGCGGGCTCGTGCTCCAGGTCTCTCGCTGGGGCACGAAATCCTGGGTGTTTCGCTACGAGCGGGACGGCCGCGATCGGCACATGGGCTTGGGTCCCGTGCACGACCGATCTCTCGCTGAAGCAAGAGAAAAGGCGCGGGAGTGTCGTCGCCTCCTGCTTGATGGAGTCGATCCGATCGAAGCGCGCGCGGGATCCGAGCGGAAACGCAAATCAGATCTCGCCGGCCTCGAGACGTTCGAGCGTTGCGCCGAGCGGTACGTTGCCGCTCACGAGCCAACCTGGCGCAACGACAAGCACCGAGCTCAGTGGAAGTCGACGCTGAGGCGATACGTCTATCCGGTGATCGGCAGCCTGCCGGCCGCATCGATCGACACCGGGCACGTCATCAAGATCGTCGAGCCGCTTTGGCACGACAAGCCTGAGACCGCCGGCAGGGTTCGAGGGCGAATCGAAAGCGTTTTGGATTGGGCGAAGGCACGAGGCTTTCGCGCTGGCGACAATCCGGCGCGTTGGAAAGGTCATCTTGATCAGCTGTTGCCTAAGCGGTCGCGGGTGAAACGCGTGCGCCACCACCCTGCTCTGCCCTACGCCGAGCTGCCGCAGTTCATGGCCGAGCTCCGCGATCGCGAAGGTCAGTCTGCGCGCGCGCTCGAGTTCACCATCCTGACAGCTGCACGCACCGGCGCAGTGATTGGCGGTCTGCTCAGCGAGATCGACTTCAAGGCCAAGGTCTGGACCGTTCCGCCAGAGCGTGCGGGCACGAAGATCGTTGGTGAGGACGTCAAGCCGCGGCGCGTGCCGCTTTGCGACCGTGCGATGTGGATCCTCGAGCACGCTGCTCGCGAGAAGGGAAACCCACACATGTTCATCGGCGCCGAGCCAGGGCGGCCGCTGAGCAACATGGCCATGCTCGAGCTGATGCGTGAGATGCGGCCAGGCTACGTTCCGCACGGCTTTCGGAGCACCTTCAAAGACTGGTGTTCGGAAACGACACACTTCCCCTCCGAGGTTTCTGAGGCGGCTCTCTGGCATGCTGTCGCAGACAAGGTCGAAGCGGCCTATCGGCGGGGCGAGCTGTTCGTGAAGCGGCGCAGGCTGATGGATGAATGGGCGCGGTACTGCGCACGCGAACCTGCAGCTGCTCAGGCTGGCAAGGTGCTAGCGATGGAGGCTCGCCGTGCGCCGCGTTGACGAGGCGCCGTCGCTGGCCGACGTGCAGGCGCTGCCCGACGACGAATTCAAGCGGCTATGGCTTGGCATGCCGATGGGCCGCTTCGCTCGAATGGCTGCCGCTCTCGCGGACACCGAGCCGCCGGCGTGGCTCGGCCTTACGCCGGCACAGATCGACGACGCAAAGGCCTTCGCGAGCCGTGTTGCTGACGAATATCCGGCGACGTCGATCGACGAGCTGCTCTGGTGCCTGCTGGTAGAAGCGACGAGACCGCGGACGCGAGGCCGCAAGCCGAAGTGGCTCGGCATCGATGGGCTGATGCTCGTCAGCGCGGTGCACGTTGAGCTTCGTGCACGCGCCGCCAGCACGCGCGATCGAAAGGCGGTTCGCCAGGCGATCGGCCGCGTCCGCGCTCAGGAGCCGCAACGATACAAGGCGTACTCCGAGGAGCGCTTGCGTGACGCGTACTACCAGGCGCGCCGGCGCACCGAGCGCCGCCATGCGGAGTTCTTCGTCGGCGGTGTTTAAATTCCGCCGAAAAAACGCACCCGAAAAACCTCAGCCCGAAACCCGATAGGTCTTATAGCGCTCCGAGACGTCTCTTTCCGACGTCTTGGAGGCGCATCATGGTGCAGAAAGTTCTCAGGCTTGATTGCGGTTGTCGCCATCATCCTGTTCGGAAGCTGACCTGCGATTGTTTGACGGTGCTGAAGGTGACCGGGCTGTCGAAGCCGACGGTCTACCGGCTCTGTGCAGCTGGCCGATTTCCCAAGCCCTTCAAACTCGACCAGCGAGCGTCGGGGTGGCTCGAGGACGAGGTCGCGCAATGGCAAGCCGCACGAATCGCGAAGCGCGATAGCGCGCCCGCGCCAAAGGGCCGGCGTGCTGCTTGATTGCAGAAAAGCGAAACCCCGCGGCGTTGCTGCGCGCGGGGCTTCGGATGATCCACTTCGACGAGGCAACGGCGACGTGGGGGGATCCGGAGCGACCCGGATCAAGAAAATTTTGATACGCGATTTGCGTAGTCCGCGTCAACGCAACTTCGGTGCGCCAGGACCCGCAACGCTCGTTCCCCCGCTTTCCACAGCCTCGGTAACTCGCTGCGACGCGACTTCGTCTCTCGTACGCGCCTCGGCCCGCCACCGCAGGGAGACGAGCTTTTATGAGGCCGATTGCGCAAGCCGCGGCGATTGCCGCCCGCCACAGAAAATTCCGCTGGTGTCGCCGCGACAACGGCTTCTCTGACAGACCACTCTGGCGGGTCGTGGCGCGACGCGTCGATCTCCCGCTCATCGCTGTCCTAGCCTTCGTCAATCGGCTGGAAGAAATGGCGAATGCCGCTTTTCAACGCGGCCACGTAGGACAGTTCGACGCTGACGAGTTCGGCGAGGCGCTCCAGATCCCGGCGCAGGACGCCGCCGCAATTTTCGCCGCGCTCGAGGAGCCCGAAATCGGCTGGATCGCGTACGACCACATCGCGGACTTCTACGACCGCAATCCCGATCGCGACGATGGAACAGCCGCCGAGCGCCAGCGCCGCAAGTATCATCGCGACAAAGGCATGAAGCTGCTGGCGAGGCTTTCGCGCCAGGGCCTGATCAGTGAGGCCGTGCGGCGCGACCGCGAAGCGGAGCTGCTGAAGGGCTTTGATCCGCAGTCATTGATCGCCGCCTGGGAACTGGTCGACACAAAAAGCGTGAGCCTCACGCGTGAGGATGTGAGGCTCACGCCAGAGCAGAGCAGAGATAATAATAATCGGGCGTCTGTGGAAAACTCAGGGGACGTCGCCCGCGGAGAGCACGCGGGCTTGGCAATGGGAGCTCCGGGCGCTGGCGGGGCTGAACTCGAGATCGCCCAAGCGTGGCTCGAGCAAGAGGGCAAACAGCTGCTCGTCGATCGCATCCAGATCCGCGCGGAACTGGCTCAGACCTATCTCGAGCGTTGGCGGCGAGAGCTCGGCGACGACATTCTGCTCGTGAAGATCATCCAGGGAGCGGAAGCCGTCGGTCACATCGGTCCGCGCTTCCACACGATCGTGACCGATCAGCTGCGGCGGCAAGCGCCTGGGGCCAGGTCACAGCCGGCGTTGCCGCTGGCTCCCGTCTCCCTGCCTGGGTCGAGGGCGAAGACCGCATGAGCGTTCCAGCTCGCGATCTGTTCGGGCTCTCGGCGGCCGCCTTGCCCGCGAAAGCAGGCCTGCGCCTGCTCGCGCGATCGCCGCCGGCGGCTTGGCCGACCGATCGCCTTGCGCTGTGGCCCACCGTGGTCGATCGCGCGCTGGCGTTCGAGCGATGCTGGGGCGACCAGGCGCGCTCCGTCGGCTGGACCGAGCTCGATCTCTACGGCCTGCACCAGCGCGCGCCTTGGCCGAACCTGTCAGCGATGGGGGCGGTGTTCCTGGTCGCGATCGGCGGCCATGCGGTGATCAGGGTGAACGCCGAGGCCATCGAGATTGCCGTGCAGACCACGGGCTCGAGGCTTCGAATCGTCAGGCGGCCGCCGGATCCCGCGTCGGTGTTGGCCTGGCAGCTGCCGGCTAACGTGCGATAACCGAGCGCCGTCTCTCGAGCGAGAGATGTTCCATAATGCGACACGATCGCTAAGAGATATTATCGGGCTCTTCCGGCAATGGTTTCAACAGCTTAACTACGTTTCTTCACGCCGCGGAAAGCGTGCGCGCCGATTATTCGAACGCGCGGGCCCGGCGGGCCTGCCGTGTGGCGATCCCTGCCGACGGACGCCCGGCCCGCGCCTTTTCAGTCGGTGAAGGTCGGCAACCTTGTTCCAGTGTGATGACGTCTCCCCGGGAGCTCCGCCCCAGCGGTTGCTGACGGTTGCTGTCGCCGCGGCCCAAAATGCTGACCGCGCGCTTCCAAAAGCTGCGTTTTGTCGGGTTTTGCTGCGCCTGGCGCACCGAAAAGCTGCAGATCGGCTGTGGTTTGCTGCAGATCTGCGGCGGTTTCCCTCGCCGCGCTCTAGGTCAACGCTGACCGTTCTCGCGCTCCGTCGCTGCCTAAGATCCTGCAGTCCAATTGCTTTTCCGGTGCGCGCGGGCGAGCTCGCGGTGGTCGGTCTTTGTCGATTGTTGAAAAATGCTGAGTTGCTGAGACCCGATCTGGCACGCTGGCGCCTGGGCGCGATCGGGAGGCGATGAAATGTCCGACGCGCCCACCTCACCAGCTGCTTCGCTTCCCGCACCGGCGCCGCCGGCGGCATCTTCGGCGCCGACGTCGTCCCTGCAGGGCGATGCGGCAACCGCAAAAGCGATGATTGAAGGCTGGATCAAGGAAGGGCCAGCAAGCCCTTACTGGCGCGGCAATGGCGAGTGGTCGGGCGAGCGCATCCAGCAACACTACCAGGACCTGCTGCGCGCCGAGCTCGCGGGTGCTGCTGAGGCTGACCACCAACGATGCCGATGTCGCGAAGATCCGCGAGGATCTCGCGCTGCAGCTCGCCACCGCCTACAGCGATCGCGCCGGCTACGCGATCCCGATGCCGTCGGCGCGGATCCGCGCCATGCTGTTCGGCAAGAACTTCGAGCCGGGCTCAGCCCTCAACGTCGCGCTAAAGTTGTTCTGGCAGTTTAAGCTCTGGCCTGCTGACGTCATAACGCGCGCGTGGGGCCGCGAGATGTACGGGGCGATCGGCGACGGCAAAATGGACCGCTTCGCCGGCGTGGCGGAAATGGCAGTCGCCTGCATCATTTTCGGCGTGGCTGCAGAGGGGATCCGCGACCTGATCAAGGGCCAGAACCCGCTCGCGAAGCTCGAGAAGCATCCGTTCGAGGCGATCGCCGCCGGCGCGCAGCGATCGGGCATGGGCTCGATCGTCGGCGACTTCCTGCTCGGCCAGTTCGATCGGCACGGGCTATCGGCGGCGGCCAACATGCTTGGCCCGACCTTCGGGCAGATCGACGATCTCGCCGAGCTGCTCCACGCCGGCGGCCGCACCAAGGATGGCATGTTCTCGAGCTCGGCGATGCGCGAGCGCGGCGCGACCGCGCTGAAGATGGCCAAGAACAACACGCCGTTCATGAACCTGTGGATCACCCACTGGATCACCGACACGCTGATCTGGCATCGCCTGCAGGAGGCAATCTCGCCGGGCTATCTGCAGCGAAGCGAGCAGCGGCAGAAGGACCTGCAGGGCACCCAGTTCCTGGTGTCGCCGGCGAAGATCGACCGGTTTGTCACCGGCCATTCGCCGAGCCCGTTTTGATCGGCGATGGAAGGCGCGAACGGGCGATGGTGGATCATCGCGGGCCACCTGCTTCGTTGGATCAGGGGTATCGAGCGCAAGAGCGCGAGGAAGGAGGCCATCATGAGAGTTGTTCACGAGATCGGTCAGGAGTTCGGCGACGCGGCGCGGGCGAAGCTGCATCAACGCTATGTCGACAAGTTCGTCGCCGACGCGCTGGTGCTGGGCCTCGAGCCCGAGAGCCCTGATTTTGTCCGCTACGTGGTGGGCTGGCTCGCGGACCTCAATTTCGATGACGGCGAGCTCCGCCGATTTTGCTCGGCGCGCGGCTACGATTTCGATGCGATGTTTGCCAGGCCGTCACAGCAATCGCACTGAGCGCAAGGCCTCCTGGCGCCGGCGGACGCGGGCCATGGTCTCATGGTTGCGGATTATCCGCTCGCCCTCGGCCTGGCTCGGGCCGTCGGGCTTGCCGATCGCCGCGCGGACGATCCTGATCATGGCCTGGTGCTGATCAGACGTCATCGCCGCTCCCAGGTTCCATCGACCCGGTGCTTCCAGCCGCTGGCGATCGTGCCCGGGAGCGGCCGGCCTTTCGGCTCGAGCCTGATCCCGGCGTGGCGGAGCTGCGCACGGTAGGTGCTCGCTTTCTCGGCCACGTCGGCCGCCGTCTTGGGCGGATCGCACCACTCGCAGAGCGGGTGCAGGTTGATCTCGCGGTTCTTGCCGCCGTTGACCAGCGCCACGCGGTGGTCGCAGGTCCATTTGTCGCCCGGACGGATCGGCCGGCCGCAGCCGCCCTTGGGATCGCAGCACCGGCCGAACCGCAGCAGGACGCGCAGGCGCACGCGAGGCGGCGGCTGCGCGTCGTCGGTTCGGCCGATCCATTCTGCGACGCGGCGCGGCATTAGCGAGCAGCTCCGATCCTGAGGAGATCGGCCTGCACGCCGGCCAAGACCTTGGCCGCCTCGGTTTCCTCGATCGCCGCGGGCATGGCGTGGTCGTATTGCTCGAGCGAGCAGTTTTGGTCGGCGTGGGCCCATGCCACTACGCGAAGCTTGAGCAGGATCTCGCGCGTGCTCAAGGCCGGCGCCTCGAGGACCCGTTGTGCAAGCTTTTGGCACCTGGCCCCTAAACGCTCGAAGCGAACCATCTGCGGTGTCATGGCGTTCAGATCGGTCCCCTCTAGCGCCTGGTCAGCGGCTTGCAGCTGCGAGTGCGCGGTTGCGAAGTCTTTGTAGAGCTCGGTTAGCGATCGCGCCGGCGCCGCCGAGCGCGGTTTGCGCGTTGTGGCCCTCAGGGCCGTGGCCTGCATCATGGTGACTGCCTCCTGGCTTGTTGTGGAGCTGCTCTTTCCATCAGCTCTGAATTTAGGTATAACCCGCGAATGGCGAAGAAGTCAATAACGGTTATACCTAAAAAACGCGGCCGGCCGGCGACCGGGAAGGATCCGCTCGTCGCGCTGCGCCTGCCCCCGGCGATGATCCGCACGATCGACGAGTGGGCCAGGCGCAGCGGTGCGATGTCTCGCTCGTCGGCGATCAGGGCCCTCATCGAGGTGGGGCTAAGGAAGTCGTGAAGGGTGCGGTCCCGGAGCGAGCGGCCACGACGCACCCCCTGCGGAGGTAGGCCCGGAGGCAAGCTTGAAGATCGCCCCGTAAGCCACTGATCTTACACCAGCATTTTAGGTTGGTGGCGGAGACGGAGGGATTCGAACCCTCGATAGGGCTTTACAACCCTATAACGGTTTAGCAAACCGCCGCCTTCAGCCACTCGGCCACGTCTCCAATATGGCCTATGTGCCCGACGCTGGGGCGAGCCGCAAGCGGCAGATTTGTGCCATCCGAAAATCCGCGAACCATTTGACCACAAAAGAGCTTCGGCTGGCGGCCTTGACCCGTGGGCACCGCCCAACCGGTCCGAATCTCCCGAACGGAACTAGCCGAGCGGCGCGACCTGGATTCGCTCGGGCGCGAGTCCCTGGCGGACACGCTCAGCCATCGCCGCGTACGCGCTTTCGAGATGGCGCACAAACAGCCTGGTATCGAACAGCGGCGCGGTCGAACGATTCGTCCTCAATTTTTCCCTGATCGACGCAAGCTTTTCCGGCGCGGTTGCAAGCTCGATCGCAAGCCTCTCGAATTGTTCTGATGTCTGCACGATGAGTTCGGGCAATCCGATCGCGGTGAGCAGGCTCGCAGCCACCCTGCCCGCAAAACTTTCGCCGATCTGAGTGAGCACCGGCAAGCCTGCCCACAGCGCGTCGCTCGCGGTCGTATGCGCGTTGTACGGCAATGTATCGAGGAAAAGATCGGCAAGGCGGTGCCGCGCGAGATGGTCCGCCATTGAGGCCACGCGCGTCGCAAACACGAGTCGTTCGGGTGCCACGCCTGCCGCGGCAGCATGTTTGCGAAGATTGGCCATCGCTGCGGGATGGCTCTCCGACAGCCAGAGCACGCTGCCGTCGACGGCTTTCAGGATACGCATCCGCGACGCGAACACCCGCGCATTGAACTTGTAGGCATTGTTGAAGCAGCAGAACACGAACGCGCCGTCGGGAAGGCCGAATTGCGCGCGCTGAAATCCGCCATCCGAGATCGCGCGGCCGATATCGTCATGCGGCATGTAGCTGTGCGGCAGCGTAACGACTTGCTCGGTATAGGCCGCATGATGCGAGGGCGGGACAAGCACGGGATCGGCGATGATGTAGTCGATATAGTCCGCGCCCATGGTGCCGGGAAAACCGAGATAGTTGACCTGCACCGGCGCCGGCCGGCGCGCAAAAATCCCGGGCCGGGCGTTCTGCGTGAAACCGTTGAGATCGACCAGGAGATCTATCTCCTCCGACCTGATGCTCCGCGCCACCTCGTCGACGCCGAGCCGAGCTACGTCGACGAACCTGTCGAACGCGCGCTCCAGCCGACGGCGGCGTTGGGAACCGTCATCCGGACCGATCGAGAAGCCGATCACCTCGAAGCGTGCGCGGTCGTGCGCCTCGAACAGGCCTGTGGCGAGGCAGGCCACGGGATGCTCGCGAAAGTCGGCTGAAACATATCCGATGCGAATGCGCTCGTGATCGTGACGCTCGCCGCGCCAGAGCCTCGGTTGCGCCGGATAGCGGCGGTCCGTCCAGCTTCGCGCGCAGCGAAGCTGGTCCGCCGGCGACGCATCCGATACGAGAAGATTGAACGGACTGGTGACGGCGTTCCCCGCTCTCACGGCTTGCAGCATGCGATCGGTTTCGACGTCGATGCCGTCCCAGTCGCAGAGCTGCATCCGCGCAAAAATGCGATCGCCCTGCAGGCCGGTCAGATCGGGTTTGCGCGCCAGCGCCTCGCCATAGGCGGCGACCGCCTCAACGGGCCGCTTGAGGCCGGCGAGCGCGTGGCCGCGGCCGGCGCTTGCTTCCGCCGATTGCGGCTTGAGCGCCAGCGCCCTGTCATAGGCGGCAAGCGCATCCTGATGGCGCCCCTGATCGAACAGCACATTGCCGCGGCCGAGCCAGGCCTCCGCAAGAGATGGCCGCAGCGACAGCGCCTTGTCGTAGGCCGCGAGCGCCTCGCCAGCCTGCTTGAGATCGAACAGCACGTTGCCGCGGCCGAGCCAGGCTTCGCCCGCGCCCGGCGCCAGCGCCAGCGCGCGGTCGAAGGCGGCCAGCGCCTCAGCTGCGCGCTTCTGGTCGAACAGGACATTGCCAAGCCCGAGCCAGGCATTGGCCGCGTTCGGATTGAGTTTGAGCGCGTACTCGAACGCGGCGACGGCCTCGCTGTGGCGTCCAAGCCGGCCGGCGAGGATGCCGCGATTGAGATGGGCCTCGGCATATTGCGGCTGCAGCGCAATCGCCCGCGCGATGTCGGCGCTGGCGGCCTCATATTGCTCCAACGCCATGTGCACGGAACTGCGTTCCGTCAGTCCGGCGACATGACCGGGCTCGCGTGCAAGGAGCGCGTCGAATTTGGCAAGCGCTTCCTGCAGGCGGTCCTGTTGCAGCAAGGCTGCGGCGGCGACATAGAGCAGATAGGCGTTGCCGGCATCGAGCTCCAGGCCCTTGAAACAGACCGCGCTCGCGGTCTCGAACTGGCCGAGCTGGCACAGCACGGTGGCGTAGTTCTGCATGAACTCGATATTGCCCGGCTGCAGCGCCAGCGAACGCGCCATCAGTGCGGCGGCCTCCGCGCGGTTGCCGCCTGCGGATTCGATGATGCCGAGCGAGTGAAGCGCATTCGCCTCGCGGGGGTCCTGCCGGATGATCTTGCGGTAGAGTTTCGCGGCCTCCGCGAAGTTGCCGCTTCGGTGCAGCGAAAAGGCCTTCTGCAGCGTTTCGTCACGCTTCGACATGGAATTCGCGTAACAAAATGCGCCTTGACGGGCAAGGCGCTGGAGCCGGCGGCACCGTTTGGCGCGGGAGGCCGCGCCGCAGCCTCCACGATCTCCGATCGCTTAGTGCGTGGTGATCCAGGCGCGCGCCGCGCGCTGGGCGGCCGCGATTTCGATCTCCGACATCAGCTCGGCCACCTCACGGCGCGCGGCAATCGCATCGCTGCGCCCTTTCAATGCGGCGAGATTGAACCATTTGTGCGCCGCGACCAGATTGACGACGCCTGAACGGCCGCTCGCCCAATAAAGCCCGCGCTCGAACAGCACGTCCGACAACGCGGTCGCATCCACCGGCGTCGCCATATCCAGATCGATTGTCCCCTGAAACATGTCTCGTCTCCCCTTTGTTGTTTTTTGTCCCGCTCATCCGAGCGCGGCCCCCGTCCAACCCAATTCAACGCCCCATGCCGTTTGCCGGCTTGTGAGCGGATCATGACCGATCAAGTTTGAAAGGCGGCTTAAGCGGCGCGATGAACGGGATGTAAATGGAACGATGCCGCAACAGCGCGCGATTCGCGAAAACCCTTGCGCGCCGGGGCTTTGTTGCACCCGTAGCGGACGGTTTACCTTGCGGTCTTCGCAAAGGGATAACCATGGCTGGTGCCGCCGATCTGAATTCCCTGACTCACTCTCGGCAAAATCGGGTTCAGGGACTTCAGATCGAAAGCGGCACTAGATTCATACATTTGTAGTGCCCATAGCTTTCCGAAGTCCGCGAAAGAGGTGTTGCGGCGATGCAGCGCGGACTTCGGAAAGTGGGCACTGGAACGCAAGATCGCCCGCGCGGCAATCCGGCGGGCGTCGACCAAACAATCATTTTTGGGAAATAAGACGCCGGAAGCTACCCTCTCCGGCCTGGAACGAGGGCGTCGGCGAACACGTCAGGACCAGATCTCACGTCGGCCAAGGTGGCCTTGGGTGAAACTGCGGAGTTGAAAGCGATCCGCACCGTGCGAAGAAAAACCGTTTCTTCTGCCGGACCTTCCGTCCGAGAGGCGCTGACGCTTCTCGAAAATCGGATCCGGCCGTTGACCTGATGTCTCGCCGACACCCTCTTCGTCGATCAAACGATCGGACCTGTTCCGCTTCTCGAAGCAAACCGCCCGCCGTCCAATGACGTGCCGGCAAAAAGGCCGCCGGCAATTCTAGTCAAGGCGAGATCACATATTCATATTCTTCTTCTTCGAAGCCCTGCGAGTCTTCTTCGCAGACTTCTTCACGGCGCTCTTCGCCTTCTTCTTCGCCTTCTTCGCTTTCTTAGCCATGTTGCCCTCCTGATGTAGTGAGATGGCTCAGTTCGCTGCGTGCACTCGGGAA
>Ga0070741_10016437_pt1 | contig 12338 bp, 11 predicted proteins | sample Coa_R1_4_FD_66440 | JGI IMG/M metagenome (GOLD analysis project Ga0070741, IMG submission 66440) | Surface soil microbial communities from Centralia Pennsylvania, which are recovering from an underground coalmine fire - Coalmine... | ecosystem: Environmental > Terrestrial > Soil > Unclassified ...
AGATGCCCAGCGATATGCCGAAGTTCTCCGCGTAGTTCGCATAGAGACTGAGCGGGGCAGCAGCTCGCCACACCACGCCGGCGTGCCGTTTAAAGGCGTGGTCCCAGCGCTCGTCGGAACCTGCGTCCTGAAGAGGAACTCCGGAAAAGACATCCAGCCACTCGCGCGCGCGGTCGTAACGAACACCTAACAGGAGATAGACCTCCTCGCCGATGCCGATCTGATCCTGCGCGTAAACACCGGTCCAGCGCTCCGAGTTTCTCGTAGCGTAGGCCCAGTCCGGATTCCCGAGCATATAGCCCGGCACCGACCTGTGGGTCGGTGAATACAGATCTGTCGTGAATGACGCGAGGCTATAACGGGCTTCGGAGTAGCCCTTGACGTCGAAAAACTCACTACCCACCAGGATCGCGTGTTGCATGCCGAGGGCGTTCAGATGGCCCAGCGCCTCGAGTGAGCTGAAGTAAGTCTGGCCTCGCGAGACCGGAATCGAAAATAACATCTGATCGACCGGGCAAGCGCTGCGGCTGCAGGCACCCGGATCCAGCCCGTCATCGGTCAGCTCGAGTTGAGGTGACTGCGGTGTTCGCAGCCAACGACCGTCGAGATGGTAACGTAACGTCCAATTCTCGTTCAGTGCGTATCGCCCCCGGATACCCGCACGGATATCTCGAGTATGAACCTCGCCGCCGTCCTCGACCCGCCGGCCGGTGCGCACCGGAGGCAGACTGTCACCGATTATCGGCAGTCCCGAATCAATCGGGTCGTTACTGCGCAGATAATCGAAATAACCCGTGAGGGTACTGCGCGCCGAGATGTCCCAGGTCACCACCGGCGCAAGGAATATCCGCCGGTTACTGGAACACTCGCGATATGAGCCCGCGCTCTCCCAGGCCGCATTGAAGCGGTAGCGTACGTCACCCCTCCCGTCCAACGGTCCACCGGAATCGAGCTGGGTGCGCCGGTAGCTGAATGAGCCGGCCAGGCCCTCGAGGGAAAGAAACGGAGCGCCCAGCGGCTGCTTGGTGTTGATGTTGATCAGCCCACCCGGCTCCGTACGACCATACAAAGTCGAGGCAGGCCCCTTGATGACATCGATGCTGGCAATGTCAGCCAGATCCGGGTAGGCGTCGTGATGAAGATCAGGCGACACCCGCACTCCGTCCAGATAATACTGATAGGATGGAATTCCCCGTATCACGAAGCCCGCCGTATCCTGTCCGTCCGGGGCTGTCTCGATGCCACTCACATTCTCGAGGACGTCCTCGATGCGCCCGGCCTGCTGGTCCTGTATGAGACTCCCAGGGATGGACTGGGCCGTAACAGGGCTGGCGAGCACGGCGGTGTTGGTTTTCAGGGCGCTCAGATCGGCGCCATTGCCTGCGTTGACTTCGCTCCCGGGACGCTGTCCACTCACGCGCACCACCGACAGTGCCTGGTCGGACACCACAGGCTGATCCGTCGTACGTTGGGCTTCCTGGGCCGCGGGAGCCTCACGACGCCGAAGCGTCACGGCATCACCGGCCAGAAGCTGGTAAGTGAGGTCGGTACCGGCCAGCAGGCGCTCGAACACCTGGGACAGCGGCAGGTTGCCCTGCACGCCCCGGGTCACCTGGCCGTTCACGACCGCCGGGTCATACAACACCTGAAAGTGCGCAGAGGCGGCCAGGTGATCGAGTGCCGCGGCCAGGGATCCAGCGGGTACATCGACCGGGTAGAGTGCCACGGCATCGGCCGCATCGGCCGCCGCGATGGTGCCGTGTGCCGCGCCCGCAAGGCCAACGAGAGCCGCCGCTGCCAAACCGCTCCAGCGCATCCCCTACTCGTTGGTGTCAGCAGGGTTCCCGGCAGGAGGGTTGTCGCCCGGAGGGTTGGCAACCCACTCGACGCTTCGCGGTCCGGTCCAGCGCGCTTTGACGGGTAATGCGGCACTCAGCATCCGTACGGCCAGCGGGAGATCGTTGCATCTGAAGGTACCGCTTACCCGCAGGTCTTTCAGGCGCGGATCCGCAAAACTGAACGTCACCGGGTGATAGCGCTCCAGGCGGGCTGCCACGGAAGCCAGGGGCTCGTTGTCGAAGTGTCGCAACCCGTCAGCCCGGACGGCAGCCGTCGCGTCCGCTTGCCTGACAGCCAGCAATACACCGGCATTGTCGTAACCACTGGCGCGGCCGGCATCCAACACCAGCTCACCCCGGGGTGTCTTGATGCCCACCCGCCCGTCGAACACAGCGACGTGCACCACACCCTGGAGCCTCTCGACATCAAAGCGTGTCCCCAGGTCGACCACCCGTCCCGATCCGATTTCCAACTCAAAGGGACGCGAGGCATCGTGTGTCACTGTGAACGATGCCTCACCGCGCACGAGAGAAACGATACGCGAGTGCGCGCCGAACTTCGTGACCAATTCGGAATCCGCATCCAGCAGAGCGTACGTTCCATCGCTCAGCAGCAGGCTCCTGGGCTCACCCTGTGCCGTGGACCAATGTACGCTGACTCCGTTCCACCAGTGGTCGAGCTCGCGCCAGGCCGGAAATATGAGCAAGGCACTCAACACCGCGACACCGGCTACCGCCAGGCGACCCCGAGTCCAGGAACGTTCCACGGCCACGGCCTCGACGACCGCAGGCCTTGCTAACTTCCCCGCGGTTCGCCACAAGGCAGCCACCTTGTCGTAGGCCGCCTGGTTCTCAGGACCGGTCTGCAGCCACTGTTTCAGGCGTTGCTCGTCCTCGTCAGTCCATTCACCCGAATGACGCCGGATCCACGCGCGCACCGCGTATTCAAGAGGAAATGAGTTGGATCGGGATGCCATGGGTCGAGGGTCTTCCTGGCGCTCAATCATCCACTGCCCGCAGGCAATGTCGAAAGGCTCGCTCGATGTAACGCTGGACGGACTTGGTCGAGATGTTCAGGCGGGCCGCGATCTCCTTGTGAGACAGGGCTTCGAGCCGGCTCAACAGGAATGCTTCACGACATGTCGGCGGAAGCTCCAAAAGTGCTTTCTGCAGTCTTTCAACGTCTTCAGCAGCATCCGCCTGCACTTCAGGCCCCGGTGTTGCACACTCTTCCTCGCCCGGAAGTGCCTCCCGCTCGAGGTGCCGGTCCGCGGTCGCTCTGCGACGAGTGACATCGGTTGCCAGATTCGCGGCGGTGGTGAATAAAACGGCCCGGGGCTCATGCCATGCTTCCGGATTACTGCGCTCCCGTAAGTTCAACCACACGTCCTGCAGCACATCCTCGGCGGCGGCCCGGCCGGTCCGACGGGTCAGAAAGCGCAACAGCTCATCCCGAACGTCCAGAAAACAGCGCGTCAAGCGATCTATGGGACTCACGGACGGATGCAGGCACCGAAGAGATAGTGAAGCGAAGTCTACCATCAGCGTATCCGCGCCAAGGCATAACTTTGTGGTCCGGATTCACGCATCAGGACCAGGGCGTTGGGTGGTGAATCGCGGTCGGACGGTGCATCCTTCAGCACAAAGCCGTCAACGACCTGTAGGAAGAATCGCTCCGAATACGTTGGCGTGAAAGCAACATAGAGCTGTGCGCCGGGGGCCAGGCGCTCGCGAAGCGAAGCCAGGAAGACCTGCTCGGAGGACAACCGGTCACGAATCTCCACTTGGGCAATGATGCGTGCCTCGCACGCCAACACGAGGCCCAGCAGAATCCCCAACGCGGGACCGATCCATTGCGCGCCACAGGCCCTGACCAGCTCCAGGGCCGCCACGGCTCCCAGGATTGCCCAGGCAGGATAGAGCGGCACGATGTAGTGGGAGTGATGGGTTCGCGCCAGGGTGAACAGCAACAAGGGGATCAGGCAGTAACACGCCAACAACATTGCGCTGTCGCCCGTCAGCTTTCGCCCAAAGACCCGTGAGCGCGCCCCTGGCAAGCGCGCCCACACGGCACCCCGTGAGACTCCCCAGGCGACGACTACGACCAACGGCCAGGGGGCAAGTCGATCGAACAGCGCGCCAATGTAGTCCCAAATACTCGCGTCGACCGGATCGATGGCCGTCGTCGAGCGCAAGAAGAGGTCCTCCACGAACATCCGCCGCACGAATTCGCTCGAGTCTTCCGCAACCGTCCTGGCAATGGCCCATGACATCGTCACCACAACGGCAATGAAAAACGGCAGTACCCAAGCGCGCCAACACCGAAACCCGCGGGTCAGCAGGGTATGAGCGCCGAACGCCGCGACAAACGGCAGCACGGCGAAACTTTTCAGCAGGAACCCTAACGCCAACACCAGGCCGGCTCCGAGCCTTGCTGCCCTGGATTCGTACAGGCGAGGGGCGAGCATGAACAGCAGGAACATCAGCAGTGTCAACGGCATGTCGAGCTCGCCGCTGCGCGCCGCGTGGTGGGCCAGGAAACCGAAGGATGTCGCGACAATCAGCCCCGAAAGAATCGCGGCACGTGGTCCTGCCATACGTCGTGCCATGATCATGGTCAGGCCCGTCGTCACCACCGCACACAGCGCAGCGGGCGCCCGCAAGGCAAACGGAGTTTCGCCAAAGAGACAGTAGGAAATTTCCAACAGCCAGTATCCCAGTGGCGGTTTCAGATTCCAGAATTCTGTCGATCCGGCATAGGTCGTGACGAGTGCGGCGTGACGATGAAGCATCTCGCTCGCGGCCACACCGTAACGCCCCTCGTCGTAGTCCCGAACGAAGGTGTCGCCGAGGCGCCAGAAGGCATTCGCACTGACCAGGGTCAGTATGGAGGCGAAGCATCTCCAGAAGCTTTGGACCGGAAGCGCCCACAGTGCCTCATACCAAGGTCTCGTCGCGCGTCGGCGACGGGTTGTAATGACGAGCTCGACGCCTGAAACGGCGACTTCATTTGACATTTGTTGGCGCAAGACGACCCCACGGGTCGCGCGAATCTGCGACCACTCGCCAGTCGACGTTTCAGGCCAGGAAAAGTGGACAGGCGTGGGAGCGTCACATCGGGGTGTGATAAGGAAGAGACAGTACGGAACCCAATCGCCGCGGCGTGAGTTACCTGTCAGACACCCGTCAGTTTCGAGGTTTCCCATGGCCAGAGCCCTGTGGCGCGGAGCCATTTCCTTTGGACTCATTTACGTTCCGGTCGAGGTCCACACGGCCTCGCGGGAAAACACCTTGCCGTTACACATGCTGGACAGCAGGGACTTCTCACCGGTGGGTTACCAGCGCATCAGCAAGCGCACCGGGAAGGAAGTCGACTGGAAGCACATCGTCAAAGGCTACGAGTACAAGAAAGGCGACTATGTAGTGCTCACAGATGCCGACTTCAGGCACGCGAACGTCAAGGCCTCGGAAACAATCGAGATCACGACGTTTTGTGACGCAAGTGACATCCCGTCAATGTATTACGAAAAGCCCTACTACCTGTCGCCGGCCAAAGGGGGCGCCAAGGTTTACTCGCTGCTCCGGCAGGCTTTGAGCGCCACAGACAAAGTCGCGGTGGCTACGTTTGTCATGCATCAACGTCAACATCTGTGTGTGGTGGCGCCGTCAGGGCTGAATCTGATGTTACTGACACTACGCTTCGCGGACGAAATCGTGTCTGAATCCAAGCCGCCCTCCGAGGTCAAGGTCAGCTCCGCTGAGCTTTCCATGGCCAAGCAGCTGGTCGAGAGCATGTCAGGGAAATTCGAGCCCAAGCAGTTCAAAGATACCTATCACGCGGATCTCGAGCGCCGCGTGCAGGAAAAGGTCCGCAAGAAACAGACGCATGCACTGGATGTCGAGCCACCGGCCGCGGAAGAAAGGCCGAAGGCCGAGGTGATCAACCTGATGGACGCGCTGAAGGCGAGCCTCGTCAGAAACAAGGCAGCCGCGCGGCCTCACCGGGCTCGCCGGGCATCGTCCAACAGAGCGCGCAAGCGGGCCTGAGCGGCGCCAAAAAATTGAGCCGGAATCAGCAAGATTGGGGGGGCCGGGCACGGGTGTTGCCGCCATCTGCGAACGACAGCGAACCAGGAGCAACTCAACCCGGTGTTTCACTTCGAGAACGAGCAGCTCGTCCTTGATGCGGACACGGAGTGGGGAAAGGTCAAGATCGTATGGGCACGCGCGTGAACCCCACAACCGGTGAGAGTTGGTTTTCCGGCACTGGCAAGCCCGACAGTGCAGCGAGGCAACAGCTGTTACTGAACAGGGGAGCGTGTCCGGGTCTGCGTCCGAGGCTCCTCAGGCAGGGCCGGCTCGTGATCCGCTCCCTCACCCATATAACGCCGAAATTCCTCGGCGTAGCGCCGCGTCAGACGCGCCTGGTCCGTCTCCGGGAGCTTCTTCAGATCCAGGAAGCGGTCGTTCTCCTCCTCGTAGACATGATGGGCGACAGCGCCGCGGACATGCTCGAGCTTGTCGAAGTATTCCTGGCTCGAGGGATCCAGATATTCCAACTCACCCAGGTTCGCCTTGGTGCCAGCCTGTTCGGTATACCCTGCGGTGCCGTGCATCTTGTGCCCGAAGTGGATCAGGGCGGGATAAATAACCGCCTCCTCCGCGTTGGAATGTGCGTGGAGCAGCATTGCCAGCTCCGCCTGGGCCGCTCGGCGCGCAACAGCATCGGGCGCCCCCCTGACTGCCGCGAAGGCCGCTTCGATCTGCTCGTGGTGCAACAGAATCTGGGCGAGCCAGTCGTCGCTCCCCGCCGCCGCCCGCGCTTTCACGCGAGCTTTGCGGCGCGACTCCTCGTTCTCGGGTGGCGTGATGGCAGCAACGACTTTATCCACAATGGACATGGCCTCTCCTTCGAGAAATCGAGTTGATTCAGGCTGGAGAGGGGCAGCAAACACCATGCCATCGCAAGGCGGCCGTGGGCTCTTCAGTGTTGAGGATTTCCGTATGGCCAAGCTCGGCACGCTACATGCTGCTGTTCAGGTATTCCGGAAGCTGGAGCGCACACATGACTGACACTCAGAACGCCCGCAACTCGCAGATCCTGCGGGACCCTGCTGAATGGAAAACCGGCGACGAGCCCATGACCGCGGCCCAGCGCTCCTATCTGGAGACGCTGGCTCGCGAGGCCGGCGAACCCGTTGATTCAAACATCACGCTGACCAAGGCCGAGGCGGCAATGCGAATCGAGGAGCTACAGAAAAAGACCGGGCGCGGAGGCAGCAAAACCTGACAGAGACCAACACTGTTTGACTCGCGATGGCCAGCCCGGCTTGCACGCCATCCCGCGCGTGAAGAACCCCTATTGACCGGCGTACGCGCCCATGTGTGGCAAAGTGCGACCTTATGCGATACTATGCCTCACATGGCTAAATCCATTCGTGTCACCGATGACTTGTACGCCCTGGCAGAGTCCGCCAGCGCTAAAGCGCATCGCTCTCTGGCGCAGCAGATCGAATACTGGGCTGCACTTGGGCGGGCAGTTGAAGCGGCTGGCGTCACTACGGTCCAGGTACAGCAGATCATCACCGGGGATCTGCGGGCGCGCGAACGAGCCTTGTTGAAACTGGGCTTGGCAGATCCGCACAGCATGTATCTCTTCCCGGTCGCACTCGCGCGGAAAACAAATGTTCGTTTCCCTGAGCTGAAGAGCAAGTAGCGGATTGGTCCCCTCCGCCGACGAAACCCACCCGGACCCGGAGCTCCTCGCCCGGATCTTGAAATTTGCCGGCACGGATATGATTCTGGTCGGCGGTCAGGCGCTTGCGTTTTGGGCCGCGTATTACGGTGTGCCCGCACCTCCTGCGGCAGTGACGAAGGATGTCGATTTCCTCGGCACCCGAGCAGACGTTCAGCGGTTGGCTCGTGGCCTCGGTGCAAAGGCCACGTTTCGCCGCCAGAGAGATCTGACCTTGCTAACGGGACAGATCGAGAAAGAGTTGCCGGGAGGAGGCTACGTCAACATAGACGTGTTGTCCCGCGTATATGGTGAGACCAGCACGGACAACATTGCGAAACACGCCGTGATTGCTGAAAGCCCGGCGGGCAAATTCCGCGTCATGCATCCAATGGACGTTCTTCAAGGACGCCTCGAGAACGTGTACGGGATTCCAGAGAAACAGGACGAGCACGGCATCGCACAATTGCGTCTGGCAATCGCCCTGGTCCGGGAATTCTTGGGCGATATCGCCGCGCAAGAGAATGCCGGTGCTGAGCAGGCAGACCGGCCCGTGACACTACGCCACCTACGCAGGATCGAGACGCTCGCCCTGTCCGACGCCGGACGTAAGCTGGCGAAGCGATACAACGTCCATGTTGCTGACGCGATCGATCCGGTACCTCTGTTGCACATCAGATCTTTCGCAACAAAGAAACTCCCCCAACTCCTGCGGCTGATGTCCGCGGAGCGCAGAGCGCAACTCACAAACGAAGATCAGGACAGCTCGGGAATCAGCTAGCGCGGTCATACCAACTGAGGATCCGTAGCGCCCGCAGCGTATTCCAGCGGCTGGGGTTCTCGGCACGCAGTTGAGCCGGCGGAACCTGTACCCCCGGGTAACGTTGAATACTCGATCTGGCCGGCCTCGAGGCCTTTATGACGCAAGTGAGCCCCACGATATCCCCCGATCCAGCAGCCGCGAAACGCGGCGGAAGTCGCAAATCGGCAGCGCAGGTGGCCCGCGCCAACACAGGTGCAAAGCCTCGTGAGCGAGCCGGGAAAGCCAGCGCCAGCGGCGACGCAACCGTCGCCAACGTCACCATCACCCATCCGGATCGCATCCTGTGGCCCGACGGCGGGATCACCAAAATCGAGTTGGCTCGGTATTACGCAGCCATTGCTCCCAAACTGTTGGCTTATGCCGGCCGCCGTCCGATCAGCCTGGTCCGCTGCCCCCGGGGCCAAAGCCGCCAATGCTTCTTTCAACGTCATGCCGGTGAAGGAATGCCCTCCTCCGTGCGTGCCGTCAACGTGGCCGGCCGTGGCGACGGCAAGCCCTTCATCTACATCGATGATGCGGAAGGCCTGGTTTCCCTGGTGCAAATGGGCACGATCGAGCTGCACGCCTGGAACGCAACGGTCGACGACGTAAAGAAACCTGACCAACTGATTTTCGATCTGGATCCGGCGCCGGGCATAGAATGGAGCGCGGTGAAGCGCGCCGCTCGCGACGTGCGCGATGCCCTGCAAAAGCTCGGGCTGGTTGCCTTCCTCAAGACCACGGGCGGCAAGGGGCTTCACGTGGTCGTTCCTTTTGCCCGCGGACCGGGTTGGACCCAGGCAAAACAATTTGCACGGACATTCTCGGACAGCCTGGCAAAAGCCGAACCCGATCGATTCACCATCAACAATCGCAAGGACGTGCGCGTCGGTCACATTTTTATCGACTACCTTCGCAATGATGAGACCGCCAGCGCCGTGGCGGCCTATTCAGTACGCGCGCGACCCGGCGCCCCGGTCTCCCTGCCGATTGACTGGAAGGATCTGTCACGCCTGAGAAGCGGTGATGCGTTTCATATCAAGGATGCTTTGAAGCCGCGCAAAGACCCGTGGGTGGGAATTGCGAAAGCACGTCGCCAACGACTGCCGTTGGACCCGCTCGCGAAGCGATAGCCACGGTCGCGTTGAAAGAACAATCTCAGTTGCGCCCGAGCAGTGCCGCGACCGACGCTGATTTCTGCTGCAACTGAACCATCGTGCATTGTTCCGGCTTCTTGTCAGGCCGCCATCGCAAGATGGTGGTGCCATGCCGGAATCGGCCCCCCGTGAAGTGGTCATAGGACACCTCGATCACGAGTTCAGGCTTGACCGGCACCCATTCCGATGAACGCCTGGTCGACCAACGACTGGGTCCCCCGGGCTTACTGCCCGTGAAGCTGACGGTTGCGCGCAGGGCTTCCAGGCGCTCGGTCAATGCGGGCTTTTCCTGGGCCTTCAGCGCGGAAGTAAACCCAACGTGATGGAGTATTCTGTGCTCGTCGTAGAGTCCCAGTAACAGCGAGCCCACGGCTTTTCTTCCGCTGATCAGCCGCTCGCCGTAGCGGAAGCCGCCAATGACGCAGTCAGCGCTGCGGTGGCATTTGATTTTTTGCATGCCTTCGCGGTTACCCGCCTGGTAGGGAAGATCGAGACGCTTGGCAATGACTCCGTCGCTTCCTCCGCCTGCCGATTTCAGCCACCTGTTGGCCTCCTTCAAATCCCGGCTCGCGGGCGAGAGCAGAAAGGGTGTATTTGGAAAACAACGTGCTGCGAACCTCTCCAGCTCCCGGCGGCGCCTGGGCAGCCGTGCCCCCGCCAGGTCCGTCGCGCCGCGTTTCAACAGGTCGAACGCAATGAAGCTGGCCGGAGTCTCACGCGAGAGCCGCGCGACGCGACTCGCCGCAGGATGAATGCGCTGAAGCAGCGCATCGAATGAAAGTTGCCCCGCACTCTCGACGACCAACTCTCCATCCAGAATGAAACTTCGCTCGGGTAACAGGGTTGCCGCGCTCACGATTTCAGGAAAATAACGGCTGAGGCTCTGGCCGGACTTTGAAGTCATGCTGACACTCCGGCCGTCCCGCGCGAGCACGCAGCGAAAGCCATCCCACTTGGGCTCATATTGCCACTGCTCACCGACCGGTATTTCGCTGACCGAGCGGGCCTCCATGGGCTCGATGGCATGACTCATGGGATGGAGCAGCCCTTTGTGCAGAAGATGTTCTTTTGAAAGCGTCGTCTGGGGAGCTTGTTCCTGAAATCTGCTGGCGGGCACCAGATTTGCCCTCACCATCAGTTCGCCTCCAGCCTGGCAGCAAGAATCAACACACATCAATGTCATTAGCCCATCGAGATCTCCCCCAAGGCTCACGCGGGAGTTTTCGGGAACCATCCCCTTGCGATGACATTGCACTGTCGTGACCTGAGACTTTAATTGGAGGAGGCCATCATGACTCGGATCCAGGGCATTGCGAGAGTCGCTGGCATCGCGCTGCTGGCGACATCGTCGGCATTTGCGGCGCAGGGCGCCAAACCCACGAACGATCAATTCATCAAGGAGGCGATTCAGGGGAACCTGGCCGAGGTCCAGGTCGGGCAGCTCGCCCAGCAGAAAGGCACGTCACAGGATGTGAAGAACTTCGGGGCCAAGCTGGTCCAGGACCATCAGGCCGCCAACCAGAAAGCTATGGAGGTGGCGCAACAGATGAACGTGACGCCTCCTCAGCAGCCCAGCTCCAAGGAGAAAGCCACGTACGAGAAGCTGTCCAAACTCTCAGGCGAGCAGTTTGATCGGGATTTCATCCAGGCCATGTTGAAAGACCACAGGCATGACGTCGCCCAATACAAACAGGAGGCCCAGGCAAACGGGCCGGCAGCCAGTTATGCCAAGGAGATTTTGCCCACCCTGGAGGAGCACTTGAAGATGGCCGAGGATGCGAAACGCAACGAGCACATCGCCAATGCTTCGGGAAGCATGAAAAAGATGCAGTAAACTTCTCGCCATCGTAGCGGCCCGGAACTGGAGCACGGCTGAAACGTTGGGAACGATCGGGTGGGATGTTTCGCGGTCGTCGCTGGCACCGCCCACGATGGCAGTCCCGCGCTCAAGTGCAGCCCCGGCCGCCGCTGCGGAAAGCGCCTTCCTGTTGCACGCAGGGCATCCTCAGCGGTGCAGGGCAACAATAACTCCTTCCTCGGCGCGCAGGCTGACAACGTCCCCCGAGGACTCGTTGGAACCGTCGAGCCACGTGGACAACACCATTGTGCCCTTCATACGCAGTGAGGAAAGCGACAGGGCGAACGGCTCCCTTCCCAGGTTGAGCGCGATCAAGAACGACTCCCGGGCATCGCTCCTGATGTAGGCGAGCAGATTGCCAGCCATCGCTACAGGCTCGTACGCTCCTGTCGAGAGTGCGGCGTGAGCCGCCCGCAACCGCAACAGCTCGCGGTAGAGAGCTAACAGCGACAGTGGGTCGGCATCCTCGGCAGCGACATTTACTGCCTGGTAATCATCCGACAGGGGCAGCCATGGACGGCCGTGAGTGAACCCCGCGCCTTCGGTCCCATCCCACTGCATCGGCGTACGGCATCCGTCGCGCCCCACGCCCATGCCGGGGACGTTCTTCTCAAATGGATCCCGCACCCGATCCGCGGTCATCGGCACGTTGATCATCCCCAGCTCATCGCCGTAGTACATCGTAGGCGTGCCTCTCAGGGTGAGCAGCAGCATGGCTGCGATACGCGCCTGTTGGGAGCCTACCCGAGAGGCGATGCGCGGATTATCGTGGTTACCTAACACCCAGTTGGGCCATCCGCCCGGGGGCAGCAGCGCCTCATATTGGTCGATCAGGGAGGCCAGCGACCGTGCATTCCACCTGGCCGCGAGGAGTTGAAAGTTGAACGGCAGATGTACGCCATCGAGCCTTGCGCCGTAGTAGGCGACCAGGCGCTCCGCGGGCAGGTAG